>OJNO01000524.1_pt1 | contig 17281 bp, 17 predicted proteins | sample 1597761 | NCBI WGS metagenome assembly OJNO01 (sample SAMN00265071, study PRJEB22529) | human gut metagenome
CCAGCGGGATATCACCAAAGGTCTGCGAAAATGCCAGCAAAAATGCATTCTCGCGTGCTTCTCTACGGGGCAAAATATTTTCCATAATGTTCCTCTCGCAGCACGAAGCCTCTCCGGCCAGAGCACAGAGAGGATCGGCTTCCAATTCTGAATTTTATTTTACTTCTCTGCTGCAGTGGTTTCTGCAAGGCCGGCAATCACCAGATTGACGCGGCTCACAGTGACATTGGTCATGTTCTGCACAGCGTTCTTCACGTTTTCCTGCACCTTTTCGGCCACAGCAGGAATGCGTGCGCCAAAGCTCATCATCAGGTTCAGAGTGATGTTTGCGGTACCATCCCGCATTTCCACCACGACCGGAGACTGGATGCTGGATGCTTCCAGCAGATCCTTGAGCTTTTTATTTTGTCTGCCGCAGGAAACCTCGGCAACGCCGTCAATTTCCAATGCTGCGCAGCGTGCGATCTTGCCAATGACTTCGGTGGAGATCTGAAGGCTGCCGCCCTGAAGATCTGTATTCTGAAAATCCATTGTGTTGTCCTCCATTCAAAAGCGGGCACAGCCTGCTTTTTCTTGTTTGAAATGGTCCTGCCTGAAACGATCAATGCCATACGCAGGACAACATCATTCTTTATTGATAGAGTTATTATACCATCAAAGCGGGTGCGATTTCAATACTTGTTTCGGAAAACTCTGCCGCACCTTCTTATTTGACCTCCACCACCGTGATGTTCTGGGCAGTCACAGTGCTTTTGTTCAGCACCACATCCCGGATCTGTGCCACCTGTGCCGCTGTGAGCGGTTCACCGGAGGTCATCACGGTAAGGTCTGCCCGGCCGGACTGCAAAAAGCACAGGCAGTCTGCAAAACCTTTGGCTTTGATCAGCGTTTCGATCTCATTCTCCGCATTCAGATCTTCCAGATTTGCGGTCATCTGGGCGGTATATTCCTTCTTTTCCTCTGCGGAAAGCGACGAGGATTTCATCGTTTTCTTGATGGAATCCATCGCCTCATCGTGGGCCTTCTGTCGCTTAAGCCGAGCCTGCTCAAAAAACTTTGCACCGCTGTCACTGGCAACGCTTACAAGCTGCGCTTCACCATAGTTTTTGTTGGCGCTGGACACCGCTTCGGCCTCTGTGGGCAGCTCATCCAGAACCGTCTGCGCCTGTACCGGGACATCCTCAGCCTCTGCCGCGACCATTGCAGCATTGTCCGGCAGCTCCGTGGGCACATCGCTGCGGGCGTACTGCCAGTTCAAGTATACGGCGATCACCAGTGCGGCAGCCAATGTAACAGCTGTGGCCCTGCGGGTATTTCTGGAAAGTGCTCTCATAAATCGTTCCTCCTTATAAAAGCTGCAGGGTCTCAGCCCTTGCGCTGTTCCACACAAATGCGGTTGGATGGCAGATCCAGCAGTGCGCTTACCAGTTCGGTGATCCGGGCAGCAACGCGGATGTCTCCGCCGCCCTCGCACAGCACGGCCACACCGCACACCTGCGGCAGACATACCGTTTCGGTCAGGGCTGAACCATCTTCCAGCAGGACATGGGTCTGCTGGGACTGCATTTCTCCGGACTGTGTATCCAGCGCATAAATGGCTTCTTCCCCAGTCTCCAGCGTGACCATCACGGTCGTTTTGCCCACACCGCTCATCTGTGAGATCAGATGTTCCAGCTGGTTCTCCAGCTGTGCCTGATATTCCGTGCTGCTCTGGGCAGACTTTGTGTTTTTTGTGCTGCCCGCTGCTGTGTTCTGCGGAAAAAGTTCCGACAGCAGGATCAGCAGCATTGCCAGAATGCCTACTGCCGCAGCAAGCCTTGCTCTGCCCTGTTTCCCTTTACATTTCCGGGCAAAATCTTTCACGGAATCTCCGAACGAAATGCCCCCTGCTTGTTTCATTCGGTGCCCTCCTGTACTTCCAGTATCGGTGCCATGCCAAGCTCCTGCTGCAGATATGCCGCGATCCGGCTCTGCTCTGCGGATGTGCACGCCGCCGGGAGGATCACAAGCACCTTTTCTGCCCGAACGGTCTGTTCTGTCCGGGTCAGTGTGATCTCCAGTTTCACCTTTGTACCAAAGCGCCGCTCACACTCTGCGCAAAGATCCGCTTCCAGCCGTTCCTGCGTTCCCTGCAAGAGCGATGTCTCCGTACTCTGGATGCTGACCGCTGCCGGAGCAGCCGCCGCTGCACTTTTCAGTTCCAGCTTCATCTGCGGGGCCAGCCGGAACAGGATCACTAGAATATATAGCCCGGCAACGGCTTTTATGCATCTGCCCGCCCAGCCTGCGCCCGCCAGCAGCGTCGTGATCTCCGCACAGATACAGGCAATGCAGAACGCCGATGCCGCCGTCTGAAATGCGTGCATTTCCTATCCGCCTCCCGTCATCATCAGAAGCCCCACGCCTACCGTCAGCAGTTCAAAAAACAGTGCCGTTACTGCTGCCATGCATTTTACCGCTTCGGCCATGCAGTCAAACAGCGCCTGACAGCGCCGGTTCTCCGCAAGGCCGCACAGAAGCCTGCATCCTGCAAGGAATAGCAAATGGAGCAGAAGCTGCAGATACAGTGGCAGAAATTCGGCCCCGATCACGGCAAGTGCCGCAAAACCCAGACTGCTTTTGAGCAGCTGCATTCCGGCAAGAAATACTTCTGCCGTATCGCTCAGAGCCTGCCCGATCACCGGCACGCCGCCGGTAAGCAGCTGGCCCAACCGCAGTGCAGAACGGTCCAGCTGAACCGTTACCGCTCTTTGCAGCCCTAACAGCACTGCAAAAATCCGCCCAGCCCAGACAAGCCCCCTGCGCAGCAAAGCGCCCATGACACGGCACGTTTCCGAAAGCCCCTGCTGGGTGCTGATGCAGCATGCCATGCTTACCGCAAGGTAGCTCTGCAGCAGCGGACTGACCACAAGCAACGTACCCTGTGCCAGAAAGCACAGCCCGGTCAGCAGCAGACCGCTTGCCGCTGTGCTGGCATTCACCTCTCCACCGGCAGCGAGCACACCGCTGTACACCGGAAGAAAACCCAGAAGGTAGTTTTTCCACCCCTCCATCCGCTCACAGATCAGCTGTGCAAGGCTGATCAGATCTCCCCACAAAAGAGTACCGCAGCCCACAGCCGCAGCCAGCTCCAACAAGGCGCTGTCGGCTGCTCCTCCCACCAGAAATGAAAGCACGATCAACAACAGTAAAAACAGCAGAACATCCGCATAGCAGTGTGCCATCTGCCGGATCATCTCTGCCGGTGATCCCGGCAGGAGCGCAAGCAGAGCTTTGAGCGGATCTTTGGCAAAGGACTCTGCGCTTTGCGGAGCTTTTTCCAGATAAGGCTGCCAAAGCTCCTGTCCGGGCAGGCCCTGCAGCTGTGCCGCAGCGGCATCAGGTGCAAAAGCCAGAAAGCATACTGTGCACAATACAAACGCTGCCGCTTTTTGCAGGAATTTTTTTATCATGCGGCAAGCCCCCAGATCTTCTGGCAGATCTCTTCCAGCAGAGGAAATGCTGCCGCCAGAACCAAACATCGGCCCGCAAACCCGGCGCACCATGCCAGAGTATCCGCACCAGCTTCTTCACACAGGGTCCGCGCGTAATCGGTCAACAGCAAAATTCCGGCACAGCGCAGCAGGCAGGCAAATGCAGGCCCGTCCACCCGGCGGCTGAAAGCCAGTACATTCCGAAGCAGCTCCTGCACCGCCACTCCAAGCTGCAGCAGCACAAACAATGCTGCGCCAACGGACAGCAGAAACGCATAGGCCGGTGCATCCTTCCGCAGCAGAAGCTGCGCCGCTGCAAAGACGACCACTGCCCCCAGAATGGAAAAAGATGTACTCATAGTGCAAACAGCGACTTGATGGTAACGAACAGTGCGCTGATCTGCTTGACAAGGATGGAAAGCACTACCACAAGACCCGCAAGGGTCGTCATCATGGCCTGATCCTCCCGGCCGGAACGGATCAGCAGCTGGTTCAGGACTGCCACGATAATACCGATCGCTGCAATTTTGAACACAAGGTCGATCTCCAAGTTTTCGTCCTCCTGCCACTACAAAAGAATCAGTGCTGCCACCGCGCCGGCTGCAAGGCCAAGCCTGCACGGTAAGCCTTGCCCGGATGCCGCTTTCTGCTGCGCCTGGTGCAGGAATGCTTCAAAACGGGCAGAGTAATAATCCAGTCGTTCGCATTCCTGTGCCGCTTCGCTTTGGCCAAGGCCGGCAAAGCACTGCTCAAAGCAAAGGCGTTCCGCATCATCAAATCTTTCCGGTGCCGGAATTTCCTGCAGTTTTGGTGCTGCATCGCTTTCCAGCAGCTTCTCCTGCACGAGACACCGCTGCAGCTGTTCCAGATCCAGCCTGCGGTAAGCGATCTCCTGCCGGATGCGCTGCAGCAGCTCCACGGTGCGCTGCAGCTGCAGGATATGCTGCTCTGTTCTGACCTGAAATGCAGAGCCGGTCAGCCACCCGCACAGCAGGAGCAGTGCAGCCGCTGCCCAATGAAAAAGCCGCATCATACCGTGCAGACCTGCCGGACTTTTCCCGGCGCTGTGCAGCCGTGCAGCAGTACAAATACACGCAGCATTCCATGCCGCTGCAGCGCCTGCACCTGCGGCCGCCGGGCGGCTTCTTCCACGCTTGCGGCATGGACGCTTGCAACAAAGTCCACCCCGCTGTAAAAGCCCTGTTCCAGCGCTGCAGTTTCGGCAAGCGTGCCCAGCTCGTCCAGCAAAATGACCTGCGGCGAAAGCGTGCGCAGTGCCATCTGCACAGCCCGTTCCTTAGGGATGCCGGACAGCAGATCCAGCGGCGGCATCTTCTCGAAATCACCCGGCGGAAAGATCTCGCAGCGCTCGTCCACCACGCAGGCTCGCCGCTGCATCCCGGCCAGTTCTCGTGCGATCTGACGCAGCAGCGTCGTCTTGCCGCTGTCCGGCTCGCCGACCAAAAGCATCCCAATAAAATGCTTTTTCAGTTGCACCAGAAGTTCGTCCGGCAGCTGTACCGGAACCGCCCTTGCAATGCGCAGGTTCAACCCCTGCACCTGCTGCAGAACCGTCTGGCCGTCGCGATCCACATAGCGTCCTGCCACACCCACCCGGCAGCCGGAGGGTGTGGTCAGAAATCCATGCGCAAGCTCCGTCTGGTGTGCATGTACCGCGCCGCCGCACAGGGTGTGAAAGATCTCTTCGATCTGAAACTGATCCAATACACACTCCCTCAGCTGCAGCGGGCACTCCGGCAGGTCCTGCAGCGGGAGCTGCCGACCCGACAGTGTAACAAAAACACCACAGCCTGTCCGGAACCGAAGTTCATGGATCTGCGCTGCCGTCTGTGCTGGCAGCTGTCCCAATGGCCCGGCCAGCCATGAGGGAAGCAGGCGTATCGCCCGATAATACTCATCCACACTGTCCTCTCCTTTTTCAGGCTCATTGCCTGCTATGAGTATATGCCTGTCCCTGCCGGATAGAACCTGCGGACATAAAAATATCCCCGCAGCACAAAACTGCGAGGATATCCATTGGAGCGGTTTTATCAGGTATTTTCGTCGCTGATCATTGCCAGAAATTCTGCCTCGGTCAGCACCGGGATGCCAAGCGCCTGCGCCTTGGTCAGTTTGGAGCCTGCTGCCGTGCCTGCCACGACATAGGCCGTTTTCTTTGAAACAGAACCGCTGGCCTTACCACCGTTTTTCACGATCAGTGCTTCCGCCTCATTGCGGGAAAGAGTTTCCAGCGTGCCGGTGACCACCAGCGTTTTCCCTGCCAGCTTATCGCCCTTCGGTTCGCCCTTCCACTGCATATTCAATCCGGCATCGGCCAGACGATGGACAAGGTCGGTCGTTCCCTCTTTTGCAAAGAATTCCACGACGCTCTGCGCCATTACGCCGCCAAACCCATCGATCTCGCTGATCTGCTCTGCACTTGCTTCCCGGACAGCCTGCAGCGTACCGAAATGCTCTGCCAGCAGGGCTGCAGCTTTATCGCCAATGTTGCGGATGCCAAAGCCGAACAGGAGCTTATCCAGATTGTTCTGCTTGGAAGCCTCGATGGCGTTCAGCAGGTTATCGGCGCTCTTCTCCTTGAACTTATCCAGCGTCAGCAGCTGTTCCCGTGTCAGCGTGTAGATATCCGCTGCGGAGTGCACCATGTCCTTCTCCACCAGCTGGGTGGCAACTGCTGTGCCAAGGCCCTCGATATCCATTGCATCGCGGGAAGCAAAATGGATGATATTGCGCAGTGCCTGTGCCGGGCACTCGGGGTTAACACAGCGCAGAGCTGCTTCATCCTCCAGATGAACGACTGGCGCACCGCAGGAGGGGCAGACCGTGGGCATCTCATAGGGCTGTGCATCCTCTGCGTGATTGGTAACACCGATCACTTCCGGGATGATATCACCCGCCTTGCGCACCTGAATGGTATCGCCGATGCAAAGGCCGAACTGATGGATAAAATCCTCATTGTGCAGGGTCGCGCGGGCAACGGTAGTACCCGCCAGAAAGACAGGGTCAAAACAGGCCGTCGGGGTAAGAACACCGGTGCGGCCAACTGCGACCTCAATGCTGCGCAGCGTTGTCTCCTTTACCTCTGGCGGATACTTAAACGCAATTGCCCAGCGTGGAAATTTGTTGGTGGAACCCATCAAATCGCGCTGTGCAAAATCGTTCACCTTGATCACTGCACCATCCATATCAAAATCCAGTTTGGCACGGTTCTGACCGATCTGCTTGATCTCGGCAATGGCCTGCTCAATGTCATGCACGATATGATAGCGCGGCGAGACCGGCAGACCAAGGCTCTTGAGGTAATCCAGACTTTCAGCATGCTTGGTAAGCGTTTTGCCGCGGATCTGCTGCACATTGAAAACAAAAATAGAAAGGCCCCGGCTTCCTGTGATCTTTGCATCCTTCTGGCGCAGCGAACCGGCAGCCGCATTGCGCGGATTTTTAAAGGGCGCTGCGCCCTGCAGCTCCTGCTCTGCACACAGCTTCTGGAACGCGCCATGCGGCATATATACCTCACCGCGCACTTCCAGAAATTCCGGTGCATCCTTCAACTTTTTGGGAATGCTGCGGATGGCGCGGACATTGGCAGTCACATCCTCGCCCACCACGCCATCGCCGCGGGTAGAGGCACGAACCAGCTCACCGTTTTCGTATTCCAGACTGCAGGAAAGGCCATCGATCTTGATCTCCACCACATACTCCGGCTCTATGCCGGCTTCCCGCACGCGGCGGTCAAAATCCCGCAGCTCATCATACGAAAATGCATCCAGCAGGCTTTCCATTTTTACCGCATGGGTCACCTTGGGCAGCTTGCTGCTGGCCGTGCCGCCTACCTTCTGGGTAGGCGACGATGCCGTGACCAGCTGCGGAAACTGCGCTTCCAATTCTTTCAGTTCCCGGGTCAGAGCATCATACTCAAAATCTTCAAGCTCCGGGGCATCCTGGTCATAGTAAAGCCGATTGTTTTTCTCAATCACAGCGCGCAATTCTTCCACGCGCTTTTTTGCCTGTTCCAACTCCAAAAGTTCCACTCTCCCGCTATCCGGTTTCTCCCGCGCTGCCGTCCGGCACTACCGCCTGAAAATGCATCGCAGAAAACTATTTTGATTATAACACATCCAGCCGCGCTCTGCAAAGAGAAAGCGGATACAATTTGTATAAGTGCTTTGAAATCTGCACGTGTAATCGTTTTCAGCCATCGCTGCGGATTGATTTAAAATCAACACGTGAAGATACTCTTTGTTTATTCTTTTGATAAAACAACGTTTTGTCGTTTGATTTCTTCACATCCATAACGAGTGAATCGTCCTGTGGTATCGTTGAGTCGCCAGCCAAAACACACACAGAAAGGGCAACGCATTCGTCGTGAATGCTTTAGGCCTTGGCCCCCGGCATCGTCCTCATGATGGTCGTGTTCCGTTCGTCACCACGGCAAAGAAAGCCGGTGTGGATGAGCATGTCATTAAAAAGATTGTCGGCCACTGTATTGATGATGTTGCCGAAAAGTCGTATACTAAAAGAGCCATTGAGTGGATTCGTCATTTCATGCAATGCATCGTATCATCCCAGATTTTGTACTATTATTTTAGGAGAAAAACTGTTCCGATTTGTGAATTAAGTATCATACCGTTTCAAGAGGAGATCAAGCTGCCATGGATTGGGAAACATTAAGATCAAGCTGTCTTGCCTGCACCCGCTGCGAGCTGTGCAAGACCCGCACCAATGTGGTGTTCGGTCAGGGTGTGGAAGATGCCGAAGTTCTGTTTGTGGGCGAAGGCCCCGGCCAGAATGAGGATGAGCAGGGTCTGCCCTTTGTGGGGCGCAGCGGCCAGCTGCTGGACAAATATCTGTTTGCCATCGACCTTGACCGCACGAAGAACTGCTATATTGCAAACATCGTCAAGTGCCGCCCGCCGCAGAACCGTGACCCTCAGCCTGCTGAGAGCGAAGCCTGTATGCCCTGGCTGCGGGAGCAGTTCCGCCTGCTGAAGCCAAAGATCGTGGTCTGCCTTGGCCGCATTGCCGCCCAGCGGATGATCCGAAAGGATTTCTCCGTGACCAAGGAGCATGGCCAGCTGTACGAAAAGGGCGGCATCCTGTTCATGGGTACCTTCCACCCTGCCGCTCTGCTGCGCAGCCCGCAGAACAAGCCTGCAGCCTTTGCTGATTTTACTGCCCTGCGGGACAACATTGAAACGGTATGCAAACATACCTATCATAAAGACTGAATCATTCCCGCTGCAAGAACCAAACACCTTCCTTTTGCATACTCTAAAACAAAAAGAGAGGTGTTCGATTATGGAAACTGCACGACATGATTCCATTGATTTCTTTCTGGGTGCCACAACGCCTGCCGGTTTCAAGGGCTATTTTGAACCGCTGCGCCACGAACCCGGTATGCAGATGTACCTGATCAAAAGCGGGCCGGGCTGCGGCAAATCCACCCTGATGAAGCGGCTTGCCCGTGCTGCCGAACAGCGCGGCGAACTGACGCAGCGCATCCACTGTGCCAGCGACCCGGACAGTCTGGACGGCGTGATCCTGCCCGGGCAGCACAGGGCCATCGTGGATGCCACTGCGCCCCATGTGGTGGAGCCGGATGCTCCCGGTGCGGACGAAGTGGTGGTGAGTTTGTACCACACCATCGATGCAGAAAAGCTGCACCAGTGCACCGATGAGGTCAAGGCGCTGTTTGCCCGCAACGCCCTGCTGCGCAGCCGCGCTGCACGATATATTGCATCGGCAGGCAGCCTTTTGCTGGACAGCCGCCGCGCCGAAGCCTGCAGCGCCAATTTTGACAAGGTGCGCCGTTATGTCAAACGGCTGTGCACCCGGGTGATGCCGCGCACGGAAGGCATTGGCAGCGAAGAGCTGCGCCTGCTTTCCGCCGTCACCCCCAAGGGTGAAATGTTTTATCAGGGCACTGCACAGGCATTGGCGGATAAGTTTATCGTGTTCCGGGATGATTACGGCGCGGTGTCCCGCCTGCTGCTGGAGCTGATCCGCGCCGAAGCCCTGACGCGGGGCTACCACATTATTACCTGTCCATGCGCCATGCACCCGGAGGATAAGATCGACCATATCCTGATCCCGGAGCTGAAGCTTGCCTTCCTGACGGATAATCGCTGGCATCCGGTGCATCTGCCCAGTGTGCAGGCTGTGCGGTGCACCCGCTTCCTTGACAGGGAAAATCTGGCAGCGTACCGGGCACGGCTGCGCTTTAACGAGCGTGCTGCCGCCGAACTGCTGGAACAGGCCAGTGCCCTGATGGCGCAGGCCAAGAGTTGCCACGATGAGTTGGAGACCTATTACCGTGCAGCGGTGGATTTTGGCAAAGTGGATGAAGCGGCAGCAGAATGCATGGAGATGTTCGGCCTGAAATAATCAGTTTATGTCGACGAACCGGGAGTTTCTCTGAAGACCGTCCGCTGAGGTGGGACCCTGTTGCCGTGAGGCAATAGGGCGGGCGATGGAATGGCCTGAATCGTGTCTGAAGAGGAATTACCGGTTCGTCAGTGTATCCCAAAAGCGGAGGTGAAATGCTTTGGCCACGGTTCATCTGCCCATCCGGCAGCTGGTGGAATTTCTGCTGCGGACCGGCAGCATTGACAGCCGGTTTACGGGGTTTGACCGTGCACTGGAAGGCGCCCACATCCACCGCAAATTGCAAAAAGCTGCCGGAGACGGCTATCAGGCTGAGGTATTTCTCTCCGTAGAGCGGCAGGCAGAGGACATCACTTTTACCCTTGAGGGCCGGGCTGACGGCATTTTTACCGATGAGACTGGCACGGTAGTCATTGATGAGATCAAGACCACCGCTGTGCCGCCGGAAGAGATCACTGAGGATATGAACCCCTGCCACTGGGCACAGGGCATGGTGTACGGTGCCATTTATGCCACACAGCAAAGCCTGCCGGAACTGAACGTCCGGCTGACTTATTATCAGATAGACACCGATCAGATCATCCGCTTTATCCGCCGCTTTACGCAGCAGGAGCTGGATGAATTTCTTGACAAATTATTGTGCCAGTATGCTCCGTGGGCGCAGCGCCGGATAGAGTGGGATGTAAAGCGTACTCAGAGCCTTGCGGCACTGCAGTTCCCGTTTGCGCAGTACCGGCCCGGACAGCGGGCTATGGCGGGCGAGATCTACCGCGCCTGCCGCGCTGGCAAGACCGCCGACTGCAAGGGCGGTACGCGGCTGTTCTGTCAGGCTCCTACCGGCATTGGCAAGACCATGAGCGCGCTTTTCCCCGCGCTGAAAGCCATGGGCGAAGGCAACGGAGAAAAGCTGTTCTATCTCACGGCCCGCAACACGACCCAGACTGCCGCCGAGGATGCCTTGACCCGGCTGCATACGGCCCAGCCAGAGCTTGCCCTGCGCAGTGTGACGCTGACCGCCAAGGAAAAGGTCTGCCTGCACCCGGACGCAGAGGGACATCCCGCCTGCCTGCCGGAGCTTTGTCCCTATGCCAACGGCTACTACGACCGCATCAAGGATGCACTGACAGCTCTGCTGGACGGTACCGGCAGCTTTGACCGCGCAGCGCTGGCCGGGGCGGCAAAGCGTTTTTCGGTGTGTCCCTTTGAACTGGGGCTAGACCTGAGCGAGTGGTGCGATGTGGTCATTGGGGATTACAATTACCTGTTCGATCCGGTGGTGCACCTGAAGCGGTTCTTTGATTCTTCCGGCGACTGGTTGTTTTTGGTCGATGAAGCACATAATCTGCCCGACAGAGCCAGAGCAATGTATTCTGCACGCTTTTGTAAAAGCAGCCTGACCGAGGCAAAACGCGCATTGGGCAAGGGCAAAAGTGCTTTAAAGACCGCTCTGACCAAAGCAGACAAAGCCCTGCTGGAAGCCCGGAAAGCCTGCATACAGCTTGCACCCCGGCACAGCAGCCAGACCGATGCCGCAGACCCGGCACAGACCAGTCTTTTGCCTGAAAACACTGCCCCCGCACTGGAACTGCCCGAACCGCTGTATGCACAGGGCAGTACTGTATTTTTGCAGGAGCCGCCCTCTGCCCTGCTCAGTCCGCTGCGGGCCGTACAGGCACCTTTGCAGGACTGGCTGGAAGCGAACCCGGATGCCGAAGTACATGCACAGTTGCTGGAGCTTTATTTTGCTGTACAGGACATCACCCGTGCCGCCGAACGATACGACAGCCACTTTGTCACTCAGCTTACCGTGCACGGCAGAGAGCTTGAATTGCAGCTGCTGTGTCTGGACCCGGCACCTTTTGTGGATGCCAGCCTTGCCGCAGGGCGCAGCGCAGCGCTGTTCAGTGCAACACTGGCTCCGCCCTCGTTCTACCGCAGTGTTCTGGGCTGCAGCGATGCACGTGCCGTCGCACTGGACAGTCCCTTCCCGGCTGAAAATCTGGGGCTGTATTGCCTGCCGAATATCTCTACCCGCTACCTCGACCGCGAAGCCAGCGTGCAGGCAGTTTCGGATGCACTGGCCCGGCTGGTGCAGGCCAGAACGGGAAACTACTTTGCCTTTTTCCCAAGCTACGCATATCTGCGGCAGGTACACGAAGATTTTGCAGCACGTTACCCAGGCATTCGCACCCTTGTGCAGGAAAGCCGGCTGGATGATGCCGCTCGGGCTGAATTTCTGGCTCAGTTTGTGCCGGACCCGGCCGAAACGCTTCTGGGCTTTGGCGTGATGGGCGGCATCTTTGGTGAGGGAGTTGATCTTGCAGGCAGCCGCCTGATCGGGTGCGCCATTGTGGGTGTGGGCCTGCCGCAGGTAAATCCGCAGCAGGAAATGCTGCGCCGTTATTATGACGCACAGAACGGCTCCGGATTTGATTATGCCTACCGCTATCCCGGCATGAACAAGGTACTGCAGGCCGCAGGGCGCGTGATCCGCACGCCGGAAGACAGAGGTGCGGTGCTTTTGCTGGACGACCGGTTTGCCCAGCAGGAATACATCCGGCTGTTCCCTCCTCACTGGCGGCATATCCGCTATCTGCGCAGCTGCGAAGAACTGGCCGCTGCCCTGCAGGACTTCTGGAATAAATGAGACCCAAACAAAAAGGCACTGCCGCACCCAAAACAGGAGCGGCAGTGCCTTTGCTTCTTTTTTTATTTTGCTGCTTTCCGGTTCTGCTGCAGGCTATCCCACGATGGCATTTCATTGCGTAGTTTTTCCCACATGGGCATTGCCGTGCCGGTCTGCCTGCGCAGAGCATCGAACGCTTCGTCCAGATACTTCATTTCGGACACTGCGTGCATGGCGTGATCCGAAACGCACAATCTGCCCAGCGGTGTTTTTGTCATGGTAAACACCATCGCTTCCATCTTACGGCGGGCCGATGTGCCGGGCTGGAAATTATCGGTGTTGTTGGCATCGTTCACCGGGATGCCCGCATCCTTGAGCATCAGGCAGGCTTCATAGGCGGCATCCAGAATGGCACCGCGCTGCTGCTTGGTGGCCCGGTGCAGATCGCCGTTGCAGGCATAGCACACATAGCACGCCGGCAGAACGAATGCAATGTGGCACTTGAGCCATTCATCCATATCGCCATAGAAGGTCAGCTTGTATTTTGCACCGTCAAAGGCGGTCTTGAGCCGGGTTCGGAAGGTGCCAGAAAGCGGAGTTGTGGCACCGCCCACCGTCATGCCAGCACTGGCGTACACACTGACCACATGGTCGTGTTCACGGCGGCCTGCCGTGCCCTGAAAGCCGAATGCGATCTTATCCGCCGGGCGCTGCATGAATTCCAGCACCTGCTTTGCCTGCGGGTTGTTGCCCACAAACACAAAATACTGGCTCTTGTTGGCCTTGAGCACAGGAAGCACATCCGGCAGCTGGCCCGCCTGCACGACCACAAAGACGAGATCATAATAATCATCCGGGGCGAGAGTGTCCACGGTTTTGATCCGTTCCGTTGTGGTCTTGCGCTGCACCCAGTGGCGGATGACCAAACCCTTCTGGTCGATCATTTCCTTCCACTCTCCGCGTGCAAGAAGCGTGACAACGTTCTTTTTGTTCTGCATCAGCACATGGGCCAGCTCGCAGCCCAAAACGCCTGCACCGTAAACCAGAATCCTCATCCAGATACGCCTCCCTTATGTGTGTTAAGGTTTGCTTACTTTTTCAAAAACGAGAAAAAGCCTTTTTTCTCGTAAGGTGCACTGCTTACGCCCTTGACCTCATAGCCGGTTGCATTGATGGCATCCCGCAGCTTCTGCTCGTCCAGCGGCTGTTCCGAGTGGATCACCGTCTGGGCTTTTGCCTGCGAGGACGACACCCTTTTCACCTCCGGGAAGGCCTTGCGCACGGCTTCGTTGACATGGCTCTCGCACATGCCGCACATCATACCATCTACTTTTACGATCGTTTCAATCATTTTATTCCCCTCCAGATCTTCTGCGCGCATCGGCCCGTTGACGCAGAATCTGTTAGGGAACGCTAACCGCAGTTTCAAACAAAACGCCGTCGGGAACTGCCCGGCAGCGGTGCGGAGCGGTTCCCTGTTCTGTGGTGGGTCTGCTCAGAAAATGCACGCATGATTTCTTGTCTTCATCATATCACACCAGTGGGCTAAATGCAAGATGAAAAATACCCCATCCCGGTTTTTTGCTTTTTCACTCATGCACCCGGTATCCTGCTGCCGTGGTCAGTATTCAATGCCCTGCCGGGCGGAAATTCCCCTCTGGTAAGGGTGGCGGTGGCACTTCATCTCCGTGGCATAGTCGGCGGCATCCAGCATCCACTGCGGCGCAGCATGGGCAGTAAGCACGCATTCCTGCTCTGCCGGGCGTTCCAGCACAGCCTTTTGCAACAGGGCTTTATCCACCATATCCAGTTCCCATGCGCTGCCTGCTTCGTCCAAAATCAGCAGGTCGGCAGGGGCGGCCATGGCCGCTGTGAGGTTCGCATTCTGCAGCTGGCGGGTGGCTTCCTTTTCCGCTTCGTTCATCTGGAACACGAATTTCTGCCCCGCCTTGCCGCGGTACACCTTTGCACCCAGCTGTTCCAGCAGCGGCACCTCGCCGCTTTTGCCGCCTTTGAGGAACTGCAGGATCACCACCCGCTTTCCGCTGCCCATGGCCCGCAAAGCAAGGCCCATGGCAGCGGTGGTCTTGCCCTTGCCATCACCGTAATATAGATGTAACAGCCCTGTACGCTTCATGGTCATTTCTCCTTTTGTCTTTGCGTTTATGGTAACACAAACCCAGCAAAAAAGGAAGAGGAAGCACCCGAAGGCGCTTCCTCTTTCAAACAATGCGATATTTACTGATACAGAGGGAAATCCCGGGTCAGCTTCAGCACACGGTCACTGATCTCGTCCTTCTTCTCGTCGTAGTGCCAGATGCAATCGGCGATGCAGTCGGCGATCACCTTCATCTCGGCCACGCCCATGCCGCGGGTGGTAACAGCCGGGGTGCCCAGACGCACGCCAGAAGTCACGAACGGGCTGCGAGTCTCGCCGGGGACAGTGTTCTTATTGGCGGTGATGTGCACGCTGTCCAGACGTGCTTCCAGCTCCTTGCCGGTGCACTCCTCGTCACGCAGGTCGATCAGCATGAGGTGGTTATCCGTACCGCCGGACACCAGCTTGACACCGCGTGCCTGCAGCTCTACTGCCAGAGCTTGTGCATTCTCCACGATCTTGCGGGCATATTCCTTGAACTCCGGCTTCAGTGCTTCACCAAAGCAGACAGCTTTTGCGGCGATCACATGCTCCAGCGGGCCGCCCTGGGTGCCGGGGAACACGGCAGAATTGATGCGCTTTGCAAGAATGGGATTGTTGGTCAGGATCAGACCGCCGCGGGGGCCGCGCAGGGTCTTGTGGGTGGTGGTGGTAACAACATCAGCATACGGCACAGGGCTCTGGTGATAGCCGCCTGCCACCAGACCGGCAATGTGGGCCATATCCACCATCAGATATGCACCATAGCCGTGGGCGATCTCAGCGATCTTCTCAAAATCGATGGCACGGGGATATGCAGACGCACCGGCCACGATCAGCTTGGGGCGCACCTTCTTAACCTGCTTTTCCAGCTCAGCATAGTCGATCACGCCGTCGGCATTGACACCGTAAGAGACAAAGTTATAGTTCTTGCCGGACATGTTCACCGGAGAACCGTGGGTCAGATGGCCGCCCTGAGACAGGTCCATGCCCATGACAGTATCGCCCAGATCCAGCAGAGCAAAATAAACTGCCAGATTGGCCTGTGCACCGGAGTGGGGCTGAACATTGGCATATTTTGCGCCGAACAGCTTGCAGGCACGCTCGATGGCAATGTTCTCCACCTCGTCCACATAGACACAGCCGCCATAGTAGCGCTTGCCGGGCAGGCCCTCGGCGTACTTGTTGGTCAGGATGCTGCCCATTGCGGCCATGACGGCGGGAGAGACGATGTTCTCACTGGCGATCAGTTCAATGTTCTGGCGCTGACGGTTCAGCTCGCGATCCATGGCTGCGGCCAACTCCGGATCAACGGTATTGACCAGACCGATGGTGTCCATCATTTCATTGTACATAATATTCTACCCCTCTCAATTTCCGGAGAAAGCCCCGGATCTCTGGATCTCTTCAAGCCACCCTGCTCCGCGCACGAACCGAATTGCTTTCTTTTATCATAGCAGAAAGCTGCAGAATCTTCAACTTCCATTTTGCCAAAAGGCTTGCTTTTTTCGTCTGAAGTGTTTATTATACTTGTATAAAAATGCAGTGTCGTTTTTGTATATTTTTCAAGTCAGTCAACCTTCAGATGAAGCGAGGTGTTCTCTGATGACGGTCAGTGAAGCAAAGCAGACCCAGCGCAAAGCGGGCCGTGCCGCACGCAAGGCTCTCGGCCCGGAAGAACGCAAGGCTGCAAATGCCGCTTTGTGCGCATTCCTCTGGCAGCTGGCTGCCGTGCAGAATGCGCAGACCATCCTGCTGTACGTAGCGTTTGGCTTTGAAGCCGACCTTGCTGCCTTTGCCGCCGAAGCAGCAGCTCAGGGCAAAACGCTGGCCTATCCGGTGTGCGGCGAGGCGTATTCCCTTACAGCCGCTGTGCCCGGCCCGGACGGCTGGGAGATGGGACAGTACGGCATCCGCACCCCCATCCTGAGCCGGTCGGAGATTCTGCTGCCGGAAGCGCTGGATCTGGTCCTTGTGCCCTGCACGGCTTTTGATGCAGACTGCTTCCGGGTCGGCATGGGCAAGGGTTATTACGACCGCTTTCTTCCCCGCTGCACCCATGCGGGAAAGATCGGCATTGCATTTGAAGCGCAGCGGGTCGCCCGTGCCGCCGTGGACAGGCATGACCAGCGGCTGGACGCCTATGTAACAGAGAGAGGTATTTACCAATGGAAATGATGAAGCGGAGCTGTGAGCAGTTTCTGGCAGAACTGGCCGGCAAAGCGCCCACGCCGAGCGGCGGCGGCACAGCGGCACTGGTGGGTGCCGCCGGTGTAGCACTGGGCAGCATGGTGGGCAGCCTGACCATCGGCAAAAAGAAATATGCCGCTGTGGAAGCGGACATTCAGGCCCTGAATGCCCGGGCTGACATCCTGCGCAAAGAGCTGGAAGCTCTGGTGCAGGCCGACGCGGAGGCCTTTGCGCCGCTGGCCGCAGCCTATGGCCTGCCGAAAGACACGCTGGAACAGGCCGCACACAAAGCCGCCGTGCTGGAAAGCGCACTGGACGCCGCCTGTGCGGTGCCGCTGCAGATCATGGAAAAATGCGCTGAGGGCATTGTTCTGGTGGAAGAATACGCCGCCAAGGGCAGCGTGATGGCCGTCTCGGACGCAGGCTGTGCAGCCGCTCTGTGCAAGGCAG
>OJNO01000533.1_pt1 | contig 17084 bp, 15 predicted proteins | sample 1597761 | NCBI WGS metagenome assembly OJNO01 (sample SAMN00265071, study PRJEB22529) | human gut metagenome
GGAAAGAGTGGCATGAGTAAACATGATAAAAATGATCATTGCCACACCGATAAATAAGTAGCCACTGATATTATCTGCCCGATTGATTTTTTTCTTTTTCTGGTTGGTTTTCATCATCTCATTATCCGCTCCTTTGGAAATTATGGTTCAAAAAAGCTCTGCTCTTACACAGAGCAGAGCTTTTTTGAAAGTGTTATTGAATCCATCCGGATGCGCAGTTCTCTTCTCCAAATGCTTCCTTCGCTGCGGTGCACACTGCGTCGTATACGCTCTGTGCATCGGTTTCTCCTGCAAGCAGGGACTGGAATTTCGGTGCGATCACTTCATCCATGATGGTCTTGGCATTTGCAGACATTTCTGCAGTGATACCGGTCGGAGGTGCCACTACCAGGCTGATCTCTCTCTCGGTTGCCTTTGCATTCAACTCAGACTGATCCAGTTCGTAGGATTCCTGTGCTGTTCTTCCGCTCTCACATACACAGGATAAATACAGTTCGTTGTCAACTGCAGCAACTCTCTCTCCGGTACACAGGAATGCCATGAATTCACATACATTCTTCAGATGCTCTTCCGTCGTGTTATTATTTCTAAGTACGACCATACCGTCTGTTGTGCCATAGCAGGATTCTGTTACGTTGTCCATTACAGGTACCGGCAGGAATACATATTCCATTTCAATACTGCCTTCTGCAGCACTTCCATCTGACATTCCGGCAATATTCTTCTTCACATTGTTCTCAAACAGAGGCATTGCTTTGCCGCTTACCATTGCCTGTCCGGTCTCTAACATTACCAGTCTCTGTCCTGCTTCTACTGCATAATCAGGCATATAACCGGATTTCGTCATGGTCTCTACTGCCTGTAACAGCTTCAGCATGTTTTCAGAAGTGTAGGAATATTTCAGATCACTGGTAAAGTCTGCGGTAATTCCTGCGGATACACCGAAGATGCTGACAAAATCCTTGGTCGTAACACCGGCATTGGCAAATACGAAACCGAAGCAGTCATCCGTGGTGCCCTTTTTTACAATATCCAAGAACTCTTCATAGCTCCAGCCTTCGGTCTGGATCTTCTCCACATCTGCTCCGGCTGCCTCCAACATTTCTCTATTGCCGCCCAGTGCCTGGATGGAGATATATAGGGGCAGTCCGTATAAGGTATTATCCAGTGTCATGTAATTCAAGGCATTCTGGTCAAAATCTGCGATGACCGAGCTGTCCAGATAGTCTGCAATATTGACTGCCACACCCATTTCTGCATAGGTACCAATGGTACTGTAGCTTGCCTCTACGATATCCGGTGCTTCTCCTGCAAGTGCCATGGTCGTCGACTTGGAGATGTGTTCGTCCCATGAGGTTGCGATGACCTCTACTTTAATATTGGGATGTGTCTCCTGATACTCCTTGATCCAGCCATCTAAAGAATCTACATAGGTGCCCGTCACCGGAGGTACCATGATCGTGATCGTATCCTCTGCTTCGGAGATCTGTGATTCCGATGCCTGTGTTTCCTTTTCGGTTCCGGTCTCTGCTACAGACGAGCTCTCTGCCGCAGGCTTGTTATCAGCATTCCCACAAGCTGCCAGGGATGCTGCCATTGTAGCTGCCATCAGAATTGATAAAAACTTTTTCTTCATATAATCCTCCGTTCCCATACACATTTCGTATGTTCTTTACTGTAATGTCATCATATCAGAACGATAACTTTTTTTCAAGTGTTCCGGATTCTTATGAAACTTTGTTTCATTCATTGTTACATTTTACAATTTTACGTCCCATTTTTTATCCGTTTTGGTGATATTATATAATTTATTCCTTCTCTTCCCGTTTGCAGCTCTTATCAATGTATGTTTTATTGAAGCGCCCCAGGAAAGCCTCATAATCCGTATTCACATAAGCGGTATATAAAATATCCACCACATTTAACTGTGAGATCCGGGAGGAGCTTGCACCTCGCCTGAACAGGGCTTCCCTCGCCGATGTGTACAGAATATAGTCCACCTGGCCAGCCAGCGTGGATTCTGCGTATCTGGTGACTGCCAGGACCGGTGTACCCGACAGTTTCAGCTGTTGTGCACATTTGATCATCTCCCCGGTCTCTCCGGAATAAGAAAAAATAACCGCAAAGTCGTCAGCCGTTGCATTCTGTGCCAAAAGATACTGGGAATGCCAGTCGTCCATCACGAAACAGGTCTTGTTCACGCGCAGAAATTTCAGGCTTGCATCCTTCGCCACACAAAGGGATGCCCCCATGCCAAACAGAAGCACCTGTCTGCATGTAATCAGATGCTGCACACATTTTTCTATTACTTCAGCATTCAGAAAACTCAATGTCTCCTCCAGAGACTGGATATTTTTATAAGTCACCTTTTCCGCAATCTCCCGGATACTGTCCTGACGGCTGATATCGCTTAAATGTTCCCTGCCATTGTCTTCATAGCTGGCAAGGCTGTACACTACCGCCTGCTTAAACTCTTTATAGCCGTCAAACCCAAGGCTTTTGCCCAGTCGTACGATCGTAGCCGGTGATACGTGAAGCCTGCCTGCCAGTTCCCGGATACTATACCGGGTCACCAGTGTCGGCTCTTCCAGCAGGCATTTTGCGATATGCTTTTCGGAACTGCTGAGGCTGTCATACATTTCCCTCATTCTTACCATTGGATTTCTCTTCATGCTTCTCCTCCCAGATAGTCCCGGTAGATTCCAGGACAGCTTCCCGGAATCTCTATCGCATTCACCGTTTTCTCATAGAATGTTTTCGCTCCGGTCACACTTCCTATAATGGCATAGGCATAGCCCTTCTCTTTCATCGCCTAGAGACAGTTAAAAAGCAGGGCTTTTCCGATACCTTTCCCCTGTTCTGCCATGCTGACCCGTGTAGGGCCAAAAAAATCAGGCGCAATGGCATCATAGCAGGCATAGCCTATGATCTCCTTCCCCCTGACTGCAATATACATGCTTACAGGAGTGTGGGCAAAGCATGCCTCACACTCTCCTGCAGCATTCGTTCCACTATTCTGTTTTACCCATTCCACCACACGAAATCTGTCCGGAGCCAGCGGTCGGATAATCCGGTAGTCCTTCCCCGTCTGTGGCATTTTCGGCAGATCATACAGCTTTACCAACATATCGGACATGGCATTTTCTCCTGTATTGTTTACTGATTTATACAGGTATCATACAATAGTCCCTCATAAAAGACAAGAATCACATTGTCTGTGCCATCAGCACCGCTCCGGTCAGCGCATTTTGCTTCGGTGCCACGCATACAAATCCGGGATTTGTGTTTTGTATCTCCTTTACCAGATTCTTCCGGTAGATTGTATCATTTTCCAGCAGTCCTCCCAGCAGGGCTATTTCCCCCTGCTGCATCGATAACTGAACAGTTGCTGCCTTTACCAGTTTTGCAAGATCTCCTGCATTTTTTAACAAGATTTTCTTTGCTACGTCATCGCCTTTCGCTGCCTCCTGCTCCGCAATTCTTGCTGCTTTTGCGACACTGCTTTTACTGTTTTCATATACATAGGCGATCATTTGCTGCCGGTCTTCGAGATGCAGGGTATCTATTACCGCTTTTACAAGGCTGGTCTCTTCCCCATAGCCATCCCAATAGTGGGTCACTGCTTTTAACACATCTCTGCCAATGGCGTATCCGCTGCCCTCATCTCCAATGAGGTGTCCCCAGCCACCGACCGTAATATAATCTCCTGCTTCGTTTCGTCCACAGCAGATAGACCCCGTTCCTGCTACCACAGACACCCCGGGACTTCCTTCCAGTGCGCCCCACAGGGCTATTTCCTGGTCTCCCACCAGTTTCCATCTGGTAATGCCCGCCGTTTCCATGGCCTGCGCGATCAGTTCTCCCATGCGGGGATTACTGACGCCTGCTGCACCAATGCACAACGCAGTACAGTCTCCTGTTGCCTTGAGAAATGTGGTAATTTCCGTTATCAGGTTACAAAATGCCTCTTCTCCGATGCTGTTAAGGTTAAACGGTCCATATTCCCGTGCCGCTATCTGCCTCCCCTGTAAATCACAGCATAATACTCTTGTTTTTGTGCCTCCGCCGTCAATGCCCGCCACGAATTTCATATCCAAATGTAACTCCTCTATTTCATCTCTTTTCTTTGCTGTCCATCGATGTATTTACAAAACAAAGTGCTTTTTCTCGCCTGTTCTTCATTCAAAATAAAGAATTCCTGTATATTCCATATTCGCATTTCTTTTGACAATTCCTTACGAAATTTATCCCTAAAAGGATCCAGCCATGCTCTGTCTGCACTTTTCACAATCAGAACCAAATATATGTTCAAGTCTTTCACGTCCCGCATTTGTTCCGACAGCCCCTCTTGGGAATACCGCCTCAATCTCCTGCTCATATAGTTGAATTGAAGTGTCAATAGTGGAGTTGTCCGGCATTTCATGGTACAGATCGCATACCTGTGCTTCCTGACCCTTGTTTAGAGAAATGCAGCTTACCGTATGTTCCTTCTTCATAGCAATCAGGCGCAACTTCTTTATCACAAAATAGGAATGACTGGTTATAAATATCTGTAATCCCATCTGGTTTGCAATACTGTCCATCATGTCTAAGAACTGGCACACTGCCTTTGGGTGTAACGCCGATTCTATCTCATCAATAAAAATAATCGAATTTGTATTCAGATATCCATTTGCCAGCAGTCTGTCCATGATTGCAATTTTCTTGACACCTTCCGATGTCGCTCCGACAGAAAATTTTTGATTTGATCTGTTTTTGTATGACCATTTTCCGCTGTTTTCATCATAGTCTACTTTTCCATCAATCACATCACTTACCACTTTGCGTGCATCTGAGAAAACTGCAAAGTTTTTTCCTCTGGATGGAGAAATTCTCAACGCTTTCGCAAGGTCATAGTAAGTGTCATCAAAGCCAAATACTTTGTCTATTTCTCTGGATTTCAAAATAATAGAAAATAAAGAAAGAACTTCTTTGGCCGGAATGAATATAGAATTTCCCTCTTTTCCGACAACAGGGTTTTCAACGCTCCCTACCTTGCTTGTTGCGCTCTTGGAAAACTGGTAGTCTAGCTTCCCATTATCCAGTTCCATATGGAAGTTCAATGCATCTTCCCCGTTTTTGGATACAATGTCACCCAGTTTATCCACCTGGAAGGTCCATCGAAGTTTCTCCGATAAAATATCGTTGATTGGCGATATATCATCGCCTCTTTTGTATTCTTCCATTGCCTTAATCGCTGAATACAATGCTTTCAGTAAAAAAGTTTTGCCAGTCCCGTTTTTCTCCAATAATTAAATTTATATTAGAAAACTGGTTACAGGAAAATTTATCAATCCTGCCATAATTTTGCAGCTTTACTTCTTCAATTCTATACCCCATTAATCCTACCTCCTACAATTCATTGTTTGTCTTATATTATACTATGTCCTCAATTTTTCCTCAATCCCTGCAGTACTTGAGTTTCCGTACTTTTACCCACACTTTTCTGCTTTCACAGGCTCTGCTATAAACAACTTTCAAAAAATAACCAAAATATAAGGAATCCTATTCCTTTTTGATGTAAAATTAAGTCACCACAACAAAACTGTACTAAACAAAAAAGAGGAGGATTCCCTGTGGTTAATTTTACATCAAATACTTATCAAATGAAACGGGAAATTTTATCTTTTTCAAATAAAATCTCAAAACACCTGTCCAAGCCGGACAAAAAGTTTTCTGCCGATATGACTTACGGTATGCTTGCTGCTGGAAGCTGTCTTTTAACCGATGTTGTGGAGCAGCTTCATGAAGATACTAAAAAGGTCAATTCTGTTGAACGGCTGACCAGACATTTAAACAATGGCACTTCCTTCACAGCACTTAAATCTTATCTTACTGCCATCCGTAAATGGGCTCCGCAGGAACCTGTCATATACATCGATGACAGCGACGTTGTAAAGCCTGACGGTTACAAATTTGAAGCTCTCGGACTTGTCAGGGATGGCTCGAAAAGTACTGCTTCCAAAACAGTTTATGAAAAAGGATATCATGTAACGGAAGCCTGTGTTCTCACTAAAAATAATCATCCTGTCAGTATCTTCTCGAAAATTCATTCCTCAAAGGAAAAGAACTTTACGTCCAACAATGATGTAACCTTTTCTGCAATGGAACGTGGTGCAGCTCTCTTTGGCAAAGCAACCTTTGCCATGGACAGAGGCTACGATGACAACAAGATGTTCCTGAAACTTGATGAACTGCAACAGGACTATGTCATCCGTCTTACTGCCAAAAGAAAACTCTTCTTCCACGGAAAATGGGTTCCTGCCACACAGCTTCGTAATCAGAGGAAGGGTAAGATCAAAACTACCCTGACATACAAGGGGCAAAAGCACGAAGCCTGTCTTTCCCATGTGAAGGTGCAGATCACTGCTTCAAAGAAAGATATTTATCTCGTACTGGTTTACGGCATTACGGAACATCCCATGATGCTTGCAACCAATAAGAAAATCAAATCCAAAGAAGACGTGGTAAATATCGCCCTGACTTACTTTTCCAGATGGCGCATTGAGGAATATTTCCGTTGTAAAAAGCAGATGTTTCAGTTTGAAAACTTCCGTGTGAGGAAGCTCGCTGCAATCAATGCCCTGAATTTTTATATTACCCTGTGCATGGCATTTCTGGCACATATGTCCATGAAATCAGAAACGCATGCCCTGAAGGCTGCAATCATGCAGAAAGCAGATCCAATAAAAGAAAAAGTTCAGTTCAGCTATTACCGGTTAGCTAAAGGCATCTCCGGCATACTCTCGTATGCAAAAGAAGGCATCAGGCTGTGGTTTCGGACAAAACGTCCGTCATACCGTCAACTCTGCCTTAAGCTGACCGCTTAGATAGATAAAAGTATATTTCTCCCAAAGCCCGGCTCCGGTGGGGTTTATTAAAGTACCTCTATTCGTAAAACTGCTATTCCCAATGCTTCAAAAATCCGGCAGATTGGTGCTTTGGGAAGCTATGTTCATTTTAGAATTACATTCTGCGGAAACTCAAGCTGCAGTATAAAATCCTTTTTTTGAAATTGCATGAACTGTTTCTGCGAAACACATCATAGGACTGATCAGAGCAGTGTTGTCCTGCGCTCATTGTATCATTGTTGTGTTTCAGTTGAAAAGATAATTTTAGTAATCTTACACAAATATAGTAACGATTACTATTATTATATTCTAACTTTCGACATCTATCATTTTAAGCAAAGCCAAGGTATAATATAACTATCAAAACTACCTCACAACAATCAAAGAAGAAAAAAGCTATGGAAATTAAATTCTATTTTTGTAATCATTGTAAAAACGTTGCCGTAAAGGTTGTAGATCATAAGGTTCCCCTGTTCTGCTGCGGGGAAAAGATGACTGAGCTGATACCCGGTACTGTGGATGCTGCAGTCGAGAAGCATCTTCCCGAATATACGGTAAAAAATGGAATCGTCTCTGTAAATGTCGGTTCCGTGGAGCATCCGATGACTCCGGAGCATTTTATCTCCCTGATCGCCGTGCAGACAGACTGCGGTGTGCAGTATAAGAATCTAACCCCGGAGCAGGCTCCGAGAGCAGAATTTGCCCTCTGTGAGGGGGAAACCGTGGAATCTGTGTATGCTTACTGCAATCTTCACGGACTTTGGAAAGCGTGATCTTATGGTTGCCGAGCAGAAAGAAACTTACAATCTGACGTATCTTCCCGCCAGAGAGACTTATGTGATAAAAAAGGACGGCAGCCTTGAGGCCTTCGATGTGCAGAAAGTTATTGATGCCATCGGAAAAAGTGCTTACCGCGCTCTCACACAGTTCACAGATGCCGAAAAAAAGCATATCTGTGAAATCGTAATTTCCCGTGTAGACGAGTTGGAGGATACCAAGGTTCCTATCAGTATCATGCACAACATTGTGGAAAGTGCTTTGGAGCAGGTGCGTCCCATTGTTGCGAAAAGCTACCGTGACTACCGGAACTATAAGCAGGACTTTGTCCGGATGCTGGACGATGTCTATAAAAAGAGCCAGGCAATCATGTATGTCGGTGATAAGGAGAATTCCAACGCTGATTCCGCACTGGTATCCACCAAACGCAGTCTGATCTTCAATCAGCTGAACAAAGAGCTGTATCAGAAATTTTTCCTGACTACGGAAGAGATTCAGGCCTGCAATGACGGTTATATCTATGTCCATGATATGTCAGCCAGGCGCGATACCATGAACTGCTGTCTCTTTGATGTGGCCCACGTTCTATCCGGAGGTTTTGAAATGGGCAATATCTGGTACAACGAGCCGAAATCTCTGGACGTTGCCTTCGATGTCATCGGTGATATCGTACTAAGTGCAGCAAGCCAGCAATACGGTGGTTTTACCGTACCCAGTGTAGACCTGATCTTAGAACCTTATGCTGAAAAATCTTATGCAAAAGCACTGGCAAAATACATTTCTTTGGGTGTTTCTCCTGTGACTGCGGAAGAGGAAGCTTACAAAGATGTGAAGAAAGAATTTGAGCAAGGTTTCCAGGGTTGGGAATATAAATTCAATACCGTGGCCAGCAGTCGCGGCGATTATCCTTTTATCACTGTAACGGCAGGAACCGGAACCGGCAGATTCTCCAGAATGGCAACGATTGCCATGCTGGAAGTGCGTAAGGGCGGACAAGGAAAAGCTGACCATAAGAAACCAGTTTTGTTCCCCAAAATTGTCTTCTTATACGATGAAAATCTTCATGGCCCCGGCAAGCCTTTAGAGGACGTATTTGAGGCAGGTGTGCAATGTTCTGCCAAAACCATGTATCCCGACTGGCTGAGTCTGACCGGAAAAGGCTATGTTGCAAGCATGTATAAGCAATACGGAAAAATTGTCTCTCCCATGGGATGCAGAGCATTTCTCTCTCCATGGTACGAAAGGGGCGGTATGCATCCTGCCGACGACAAGGATGAGCCGGTGTTTGTCGGACGTTTTAACATTGGTGCGGTATCCCTGCATCTGCCGATGATCCTGGCCAAGGCAAGAAAAGAGAGCCGAGACTTCTACGATGTCCTGGACTATTACCTGAACCTGATCCGTAAGCTTCATATCCGTACCTATGCTTATCTTGAAGAAATGCGTGCCTCTACCAATCCTCTCGCTTATTGTGAAGGCGGATTTTTAGGCGGTCATCTACAGTTATCGGATAAGATCAAGCCGGTACTTGCTTCTGCAACAGCCAGCTTCGGTATCACTGCGCTGAATGAGCTGCAGGAACTCTACAATGGGAAGTCACTGGTAGAGGACGGTGCTTTCGCATTGGAAGTAATGGAGTTTATCAACAAGCGTATCGCTGATTTCAAGGAAGAGGATGGCAATCTCTATGCTATCTACGGTACTCCTGCCGAGAATCTCTGCGGACTGCAGATTAGACAGTTTAGGGAGCAGTACGGTATCATAGAGGGAGTATCTGACAGGCCTTATGTCAGCAACAGCTTCCACTGCCACGTCTCCGAGGATATTACTCCTATCCAGAAGCAGGATCTGGAGAACCGTTTCTGGGACTTAAGTAACGGCGGTAAGATTCAGTACGTGAAGTATCCCATTGACTATAATATGGATGCTATCAAATCGCTGATCCGCCGTGCCATGGATATGGGATTCTATGAAGGAGTCAATCTGTCTCTTTCCTACTGTGATGACTGTGGCCACGAAGAGCTGCAGATGGATGTCTGTCCGAAATGCGGCAGCAAGAATCTGACCAAGATCGACCGGATGAATGGATATCTGTCCTATTCCAGAGTGCATGGTGATACCAGACTGAATGCTGCGAAGATGGCAGAGATTGCCGACAGAAAAAGTATGTAAATAAAAGATATCTTGAAGGAAAAATTGCAATCAGATAGGAAAAAGGATAGCGTTTCCCGCCATGCGGTTACGCTATCCTTTTTCTATTCCTAAATATTTCCATCTGTTTGTGGTTCTAAAATAACCTTCTATCAATAAAAACATAAAAATCGCGAAAGCTATTCTTCCTAATACGTCAAAAATATCACTTATCACAAGCAATATTCCTCCAATTAGGATAAATCAAAGCCTTATTGACATGATCTATGAGCATAGACGTAAAGGCGATATACTTTAATTGTGCTCCGGATAATATTTTTCGTCTGTTCATTTTCGTTCAAATACATATTCCGATTCAGATGACAAATCTCTTCTGAAAGTATATCCAAGTCTGTCAAATTTTCGTATCTCTTCAGGATTCTCAATTTCTCTTTCTGCCATGAACCGGACCATCTCCCCTCGGGCCATTTTGGCATATGTCCCTTTCGTTACCAGTTTATTTCCCGATAACTCACAAAAGGAGACCGTAATATAGGTATCCTTAGGTGTCAGATACTTTTCTATGCATTTTGAGTATTCTTTTGATGCCAGATTAATGATAACCCTGCTGTCATCAATCACTGAACGATATAATCTCTCCCCCCAGTAATCATACAGATTTTTTGCATCTCCTATCCCGACCTTTGCCTGCATTTCTAACCGGTACGGTGTCACCCCATCCATTGGTTCCAAAACCCCATAAAACGCAGACAGGATTCTCAAGTGCTTTTGTACATATGCAAGCTGTCTATCCTCAAACACAGCTGGTGCCATATACTGAAATGCGATTCCTTCATAGGATAATACTGCCGGAGTAAGTCCACGGTACAGATCCATAGTTTCCAGTCTGTGAAAGTTCTGTTCGGCAATCTTATCGTTACATTTCCAGACTGCTTTCAGCTCCTCTTTGGACTGACTCTTCATAAAACTCAATATCTCTGCTGTCTGATCCATATGTTTTGGCACGTTAACCGGTGCAAGGCTGTCCGTATCGCTTACCATCTTTTTTGCAGGAGACAGTATGATTTTCATCCTTCTAATTCCTTAAGCATATTTTCAGGGTCATCTGCTGCTTTGACTTTATCATTAGCCTTGATGATAATACCTTGCTCATCAATAAGTAGTCTGATGCTAAATACTCTAATTAAAACCTACACTATACCACATAACCCCGATTCTATGATATAATATTCTAAGATATTTCTCCGAGGAGGATAATGTATGGAATACGATGTAATTATTATTGGAGCCGGACCGGGTGGAATCTTTTCTGCGTATGAGCTTATGAAGAAGTCACCAGAGACAAGAGTTGCTGTGTTTGAAGAAGGCAACACATTAGAAAAGAGAAAATGTCCTATAGACGGCAAGAAGGTTAAATCATGTATCAAATGTCCAACATGTGCGATTATGAACGGATTTGGTGGTGCTGGTGCATTTTCAGATGGTAAATATAATATAACTAATGATTTCGGTGGAACTCTTTATGAATATATTGGCAGGGATCAGTCAATTGACCTGATGAAGTATGTTGATACAATTAATACATCACATGGTGGTGAAGAGACTCACATGTATTCGACAGCAGGCACTAAGTTCAAGACTTTATGCATGCAGAACAAGTTAAAGCTTCTTGATGCGTCAGTAAGACATCTTGGAACAGATATTAACTATGTTGTTCTTGAGAATATGTACAATGAGATGAAGGACCATATAGACTTCTACTTTAATACTCCTGTAAGCAACATTGAGGTGATAGATGGCGGTTACAGAGTATTCTATAAGGACGAGTACATGGATTGTGACAAATGTATTGTTTCCGTTGGTCGAAGCGGAAGCAAATGGATTGAGAATGTCTGTCAGAAGCTTGAGATTCCAACAAAGTCTAACCGTGTGGATATCGGTGTGCGAGTTGAGCTTCCGGCCGTTATATTTGCACATCTTACAGATGAACTGTACGAAAGCAAAATTGTATATAGAACAGAGAAATTCGAGGACCTTGTAAGAACCTTCTGTATGAATCCTAATGGAATCGTAGTTAATGAGAACACTAACGGCATTGTAACAGTTAACGGACACAGCTATGAAGGTGCTGAGAAGCAGACAGAGAACACCAACTTTGCGCTTCTTGTTGCAAAGCATTTTTCAGAGCCATTCAAGGATAGTAACGGATACGGTGAAAGTATTGCGAGACTTTCCAATATGCTTGGTGGTGGCGTTATTGTTCAGAGATTCGGTGACCTTATGAGAGGAAGAAGAAGTACAGAAAAGCGAATTGAGGAGGGACTCGTAAAGCCTACTCTTGCTGCTACTCCGGGGGATTTAAGTCTTGTACTTCCTAAGAGAATTCTTGATGGAATTATTGAGATGATTTACGCACTTGATAAGATTGCACCGGGAACTGCCAATGATGATACACTTCTGTATGGTGTTGAGGTTAAGTTCTATAACATGGAAGTGGAGATTGACAACAATCTTGAGACAAGATATAAGGGCTTATACATAATTGGCGACGGAAGCGGCGTTACACATTCATTATCACACGCTTCTGCCAGTGGTGTATATGTTGCAAGAAAGATTATCGAAGAAATGTAGTCACATAATATTAATAAGGGAGATTGTCATAAGACAGTCTCCCTTTAATTAATGGTCTAATTAATATTTTTATCAAGCTTTATTATTTCAGCCCCTAACAGATTGGCATCATCAGTTCCATGAGTTGCAATAAGCAAAGTACGGTTATTACGCATTTTTAAGATATAGTCTATTACATTTAACTTAGTATTCTTATCTAAACCTGTGAATGGTTCATCAAGTATTATTAATTTGCCCGGATATGATAATGCTCTTGCAAGTGCAACTCTTCTTTTCATTCCACCGGATAATGAATTTACAGGCATATCAAGACTATCATCTGGAAGAATTGATAACAGATTATTACGGATTTCTTGTCTATTTGGTTTACCACGAAGTACTATTCTGACATTATCTATTGCTGAAAGGTCAGGAATAAGCCTGTTCTCCTGAAACATACAAGATATGCTTTTTATATCTATACCGGATATACTGCCGGAATCAGCATGTTCAAGTCCCATTAGAATTCTTAAAAGCGTTGTTTTTCCAATGCCGGAAGTTCCCATAAGACAATATATAGAATTATCTTTAAGTGTTATATTAACATTTTTAAGAACTTCATTGTCATCAAAGGTTTTGCATAAATCAGTGATTATAATACTCACAATAATTCTCCTGATATTTTAAATTTATTGGATAGAAAGCAGGCTTGTAACACAGTAAAGTGTCTGACCGTTATATATAACCCTTGACCAGCCAACCTCTGTATTATAGCCGGTTCTGGTGAAAAGCTCGCCTTTTTTAGCAGTTGCAACAACAACAGAATCTGCATCTGTCACACTAGGCTTATTTCTCAGATTAACTTCGTCTTTAGGTGTTACTGTGTCGTTACAGTCCGTGAATTTCGTGTTAAATCCGGTTGTAGGACTTTCAGTTGTCTTAGGTGTAAGGTCTGTTGTTAAATAACTTGTAACAGCGTATACAGTCTGTCCGTTGTAGACAAGTCTTGACCAGCCGCTGCTGCTTGTACCTGTCCGGGTGACTGTTTCACCATTAACAAGTGTTGTAATTACTGTTGCGTCGGTATCCTGACTAGGCTTGTCACGAAGCCTTACTTCATCTTTGGCAGTAACAGTATCATTAACAGATGTGAATACCATGCCTGCTTCTACATCAGGTGATGCGGCAGCTGCAGTTTCACCGCTTAGAGAACCGTTACTTTCAGAATAACCAAAATATGCAACGTTAATATCAACATTTGTACCAATTCCTGCTACCCTGCCCTGATTAGTATACTGCCACATGCTGCATGTTCCTGTATATGATGTGGATGGAGTCTCTGGATAAGGCGTTGACGGATATTGTGCAACCCATATCTTATATGAATTTTCTAAGCTTGCAGTGTTCCACTGGTTGTTGTTGGAAAGCTCAGATGAAGCTGCATAGAACATGGGTGTATAGCCTTTATCATATATTTCCTGTAAAAATGCAACAGCTACGGCAGTTCTTTCAGCCTTAGTCATGCTCTTCTGCCTGCTTTCAGATGTATTGAAGCCCTCACAGTCAAATGCAACAGGGTAAGTTATGCTGTAATCTGAGATGAAATCTGCAACCCAGTCTGCTTCTTCAATTGCTTCAGCCTCATTAACTGCTGATGAGAAGAAGTATGCTCCGACTTTGATTCCGTTAGCGGCAGCCTGCTGCATGTTATACTTTGCATTGGTATCAGCATAGATAACGCCTGTTTTCTGCGCTCTGTAGCCAACTCTTATCATTGCAAAATCAACACCTGATGAAGCAACCTGTGCCCAGTCTATAGTTCCCTGAAATTTTGATACATCTATACCGATTGTGATATCTGATGTCTCGTTAGTACTGTTGGAAAGGACTACAGAAGCACCATTACCGGCAGACTGATTCATGGAACCGTCAGTATCAGAGTACTGTGGATCCAGTTCTTTCTCATCTTTATCGCTTAAAGTATTATTGCCGTCGGCATCAGTTCCATTGACAGATGAAGTCTCTTCGGTTGAAGATACATTTGAAAGAGTTTTTTTGCCTTTATGACCGAAAGAAACAATAAGTACAATTATTAATGCAATTACTGCTACTACAGCAATTATGATTGCCGGCAGAAATTTTTTCCAGTTAATATGCACAGTATCATCAAGATACCCAAGATCATCGTCATCAGAATCAAACAGCTTAAACATGTAAATCGCCTCCTAATTGAAGTAATCGCTGCACAGATAGTTAAGTAGCAGGGCTGCACCATTACTATCCATTGCAGTGCCGTTAAGGGCCATATAGCTTAGAGCCCAGTAATCATCAGAATCATTATATACGAATTGAATCTTCAAAGAAGAATTCATGTTATTATATACTACATTACCATTGAATTCTACTACTTTCTTTTTATCGCTAGAACTGAATATAGTCCATTCCGGGTCAGTACATTTGTTATCAAGGCATTCCCCATATGTTACAGTATAATCCTTGAATATCTGCTGTGACTTTACAACATCAATACGCGAATCCTGCATAGGATTAGCTTTAGTTCCTATACCTGCGCTGCTTACACCAACAAAGCTTATGATTACCGTAAGCATAATTGCGATTATTGTTGATACAGTGCTTTCAAATGCATCATCAAGATAGTCATGATACAGAATGAATATAAGAATTCCACCTGCAATACCGCCGCCTAAGTGACCGAGAATATCAACATTAGCACCATTGGATATAAGTGCATATACAACAATTAACGCGATAGATACGATAACGGTTGTTTTGTTAGAATCGGTCTTGGAACTGAAGTTGGTAAACAGTGTTGCACACATTACACCGAATATTGCACCTGATGCTCCGGCTGCGAAACGGATAACATCTGGATTGATAAGATGTGATACATATACAGATACAAGACCTGATGCAATTCCTGAGCCAAAGTATATAATTGCAGTACGAAGTGAACCGACACGGGGCTCAAGTCTTGAACCGAATATGTAAAGTGCAATCATATTATTAACAAAATGAGGCACATTAGCATGCAGGAACATATAAGTCAGAAGTCTTATATATTCTTTATTATTGTGAATATACTGATAATTAAGACCACCTGTTTCAAAATGGTCGCTGCCTGCTATTATACACATTACTCCTGCAATGAAGTTGGCTAGAATTATAATAAGTATAACAGGCATGTCTTTTGGATTGGTTTCAGAGTATCTTTTTCTTCTTGGTGGATTGTTAAGATATTCCGGATTAATCCTGTCGGACTTAATCTCATACACTTCATCGTCAAGATGAAGCTCATCCTGGTAATTATTCTGGTAATCTGGCTCCATAAATTAATTTCTCCCCTCGTATTAAATTTTCCACTCTACTATAAAATAAAAAAGAATTTAGCATTACACTAAATTCTTTTTCATTATAACATATTGGGTCAATATGTGTTATTTAATATGGAGTTGTGCTTTAATAATTAATTCATGTTCACCATTAGCTTTGGCTTTGATACTGCCATTATGCTCGGCAACAATAGCTTTGGCTATAGATAGCCCAAGACCATGCCCGGTTATTCTTGCAGAAGTTGAATCAGCCCGGTAGAATCTGTCAAACATTCTGTCAGTCAGGCCCTTGCCAATATGTTCGACATTATTAGTTACGCAAAGTGTTATGTAGTTTCCAGATGATGATAATATAAAGTTAATATTGCCATTATCTGGTGAATATTTGAAAGCATTATCAAGAAGTATAGTGAAAAGTTGTCTTATAGATGCTGCATCTCCGCAACAGGAAAGATTAGGTTTGATATCATATGAAAAATGCTTTCCAAAATCAATTGCAAGTGCATTATATGAATGGACAACTTCCTCTGCAAGTTCTGAAACAGGGAAATCAATACGGGGAATATTGCCGTTGCGTTCGTCCATTCGCGCAAGTGTTACAAGATTATTAGTCATTGTGGTAAGATTCTCCGCCTGCTTCTTTATATCGGCAAGCCATTCGTTATTCTCATCATCCATCAGTAATATATCGGCATCTGCTCTTATTACAGTTATGGGAGTCTTAAGCTCATGGCTCGCAGATGTTATGAATTCTTTCTGTTTGCGGTGTGCTTTAGCAATAGGCATTACGATAAGCTTTGAAGCAAATATAAGAACAAGAAGCATAATACCTATACCTACGCATGAACCTTCGATAAGTGAAAGTGCAGTTTTCTTAACATCATCTATCATATTACTTCGAAGCACAAATATAGCAATTGTACGTTTTTCTTTTTCATATATGCAATATCTGTAACCATTGTAAAATCCATCAAGTTCGCCTGTCTCATATGCCTCATAATATATTGCCAAAGCCTCATCTTCAGAAATATCAGATATGTTATCAACATTAATGGTTTTGGGGTTATTATTTTTATCAAATATTATATAGAAATATCTTGCATCGGTTTTCACTGGTTTTTTATCAAGAACATTAATGTATATAGATGAAACAAGATGGTCAGATTTGGAGACCATCTTGCTGTATGTATTTCTGACACTTGTATACACAATAAATCCCTGCATAATTATTACAACTGCCATTGAAAGAACTATAAACTGTATTCTTAACCGGGTAAGCATTTTTTCATTATAATTAAATGCTTTA
>OJNO01000539.1_pt1 | contig 16986 bp, 10 predicted proteins | sample 1597761 | NCBI WGS metagenome assembly OJNO01 (sample SAMN00265071, study PRJEB22529) | human gut metagenome
GTTGCTCAGGCACTTATAAATAATGTTAAACTATAGTGTTGCGGAATTAAGATTAATAAACTTGAAACAAACAAGGATGAGAAGATTAACTCTTTTACTTGTCTCACTTGTATTGTTGTCTATCCAATCGGTCTTGGCGCAGAGTTTCAGCGTCAAGGGTACAGTCGTGTCTGCTGAAGACAACGAACCGATGATTGGTGTGACCATTATGCAAGAGGGAACATCAAATGGCGTAGTGACCGATATTGACGGTAACTATACCATCGAAATTAAGGGTGCTTCGAAGGCTACGCTTGTCTACTCTTATGTGGGTTGCGTTACGCAGAAGCACGTTGTGAAAGCGCAGACAAATACGCTCAACATCACCCTTGCTTCGGATTCCAAGATGATGGATGAAGTGGTTGTGGTGGCGTATGGCGTGAGAAAGAAGGGAACCATTGCGGGTTCCGTGTCTGCCGTAAAGTCTGAAAAGATAGAAAATGTGCCGGCGGCAAGCTTCGACCAAGCTTTGCAGGGACAGAGTACTGGTTTGCAGGTCATCTCTTCTTCGGGTGAACCTAGCAAGGCGGCTACCTTCCAAATCCGTGGTACCAACTCTATCAACTCCGGAAAGTCGCCACTCTTTATCCTCGACGGCGTGCCAATCTCAAGTTCTGATTTCAATACTTTGAGTCCTAACGACATCGAAAGTATCTCTGTATTGAAAGATGCCTCTTCTACCTCTATCTATGGTGCACGTGCTGCCAATGGTGTGGTTGTCATCACTTCCAAGCGAGGCTTGGCAATGGACAAGGCGAAGATTACGCTCCGTGCACAGTATGGTTTCTCTGAGTTGGCACAGACCAACTGGAAAATGATGAATACCGATGAGCGTATCCAGTTTGAGAAAGAAGTAGGTCTGGATACAGGTAAGGATTACAATCTCCTTTCAAGAGTAAACGTAAACTGGCTGGACGAGGTGTTTAACGACCGCGCTCCGCTGCAGAGCTACGAACTCTCTATCAACCGTGCTACCGACCGCTTGAACTACTATGTTTCTGGTGGTTTCTACGATCAGGACGGTATCGCACAGAATTCAACCTTCCGCCGTTACAACATCCGCACCAATGCAGATGTAAAGGCTAGCAAGTGGTTGAAGGTAGGTACCAACACCATGGCTGCCTATGAGGAGGCTCAGCAGGCTGACGACGGTAGCTATACTACCGTTACTCCTATCTCAGCATGCCGATTCATGCTGCCTTACTGGAATCCATACGCAAAGGATGGCAGTCTGGCTTCACTTTCAGCAGGCAACTGGGCTGGAACCAGCGAGAACCCTATCGTTTACATGGGCTTGAATCCTATCAAGAACAAGAAATATAAGGTGCTCTCTACCATGTATGCTGAAATCTATCCGATAGAGAATCTGACTATCCGTACTCAGTTTGGTGTCGATTTCACCCATTCTACAGCATTCCTCCAGTCGTTCCCAAGTCTCTCTTCAAATCACGGACAGGGTACTGCGGCACGCCAGAGCAGCGATGCCATCAACCTGACAGAGACTACTACGGCTAACTACCGTTTCACTCTGAACGATATCCATTCGTTCAACGTGATGCTGGGTCAGGAGGCTGTCAATTTCCACTCAGATGGTTTCCAGGTATATTCCAAGGGTCAGACCAGCGATCTCCTGACCAACGTATCATCAGGTACACGTGCCAGCCGCTGGGCAGATTCATCTTCTGATTATTCTTACCTGTCATTCTTCATGCGTGGCGAGTATAACTATAAGGAGCTCTACTATGCCGATTTCTCTCTGCGTACTGATGCTTCTTCACGTTTCGGTAAGGATCATCGCTGGGGTACATTCTGGTCGCTCGGTTTCATGTACAACGTGAAGTCGACCGACTGGCTGAAGGATATGAAGTGGCTCAGCACAGCCCAGATTGCCGTAAGTACCGGTACATCGGGTAACTCTGAGATTCCTAACTATTATCACCTGGCTCTGGTATCGGGTGGTGCCAACTACGATAATACTGCCGGTTTCTATCCATCACAGAGTGGTAACGAGGAATTGGGTTGGGAGTCAACATGGGCAAACAACTTCGCCCTCCGTTTGGGCTTCCTCGACAGAATCAACTTCAGCTTCGAGGCTTACTACAAGCGTACCTCTAATATGCTGATGCGCGTTCCTGAGTCTTATACCGTAACCGGCGAGGGCTATCGCTGGAAGAACGTAGGTGTGATGGCTAACAAGGGTATCGAGCTGAGTGCTGACGGTGATGTAATCCGCACACGCGACTTCACCTGGAATGTAAGTGCCAACGTATCTTACAACCAGAACCGATTGAAGGAACTCTATAACGGTGTAACCGAGTATGTAAACTCAACCACCGGTTTGAAGTATGTGGTAGGTCACTCAGTAAGCGAGTTCTTCCTGAACCGTTATGCCGGTGTGAACCCAGCGAATGGTGAGCAGCTCTGGTATGACAAGAACGGCAACGTGACCAACGAGTTCCGTGAGAGCGACAAGGTGATGACAGGCAAGACCTATGATGCACCTTGGATGGGCGGTTTCGGTACAAGCTTCCGTTGGAAGGGCTTGCAGCTTTCTGCCCAGTTCAGCTGGATTGGTACACGCTACGTGATTAACAACGACCGTTACTTCGAGGAGAGCGGTATAACCTTCGGTACTGCTTACAACCAGTCAAACCGTCTGTTGTACGACCGCTGGAAGCAGCCAGGCGACATTACCGATATCCCACGTTGGGGCGAGGTAACCCAGCTCGACGATCGCTTCTTGGAGAATGCATCGTTCCTCCGTCTGAAGAATCTCAGTCTGTCCTATTCATTGCCACAGAGCCTGTTGCGCAAGACCAACTTCTTCTCTATGGTCAGAATCTATGGTCAGGCACAGAACCTCTTCACCGTAACCGGTTTCAACGGTCTGGATCCTGAGGTTTCATCCAATATTTACCAGGCACAGTATCCGGCATCACGCCAGTTTACTCTGGGTGTTGAATTGCAATTCTAACCAAGAAAGGAAAAAAAATGAATATCAAAAATATAAAGACATACATCCTGTCGGGAATCCTAGCCCTCTCTATGTCTTCCTGTCTTGATAAGTATCCTGAGGATTCTATCCTCATGGACCAGGCTATCAACACGGTGGACGACATGGACAAGCTGGTGTACGGTATCTACGACAGTTTCAAGAGCAGCGCCCTCTATTCGGGCAATCTGACAATCCTGCCAGATCTGCAGGCAGACTTCGTGTACTGCGTGAAGGGCTACTCTAATGCCTATGGCGATATCTACCGTTGGAAAGATATCAAGGCTACCAACACCGACATCAAGGCGGTATATGCCGACCTTTATGATGTGATCAACCGATGCAATTTCCTGCTCGATAATGTTGAAAAGGTAAAGGCTGCAACCAATGATGATAAGCAGCTTGATAAGTTGGAGCAGTATGAGGGCGAGGCTTACTTCGCCCGTGCCCTGGCTTACTCAGAACTGATCAAGTGTTTCTGCAAGGCTTACGATAGCGATGAGCAGGCTGCGAAGGAACTCGGCGTTGTACTCACAGAGCACTATTACGGCAATGAGCCACAGAAGAGAGCCACTCTGAAGGAATCATACGATTTCGTATTGAGAGATCTTGACAAGGCTGCTGAATATCTGAAAGTAGACGAAGACTTCACAGGAAGTCTCTACAACGAGATTTACTTCAACGAGTATACCTGTCATGCCTTGCGTGCGCGCGTATCCTTATATATGCACAAGTATGATGATGCCATCAAGTATGCATCTAAGGTAATCGGCAGTAAGTATTATACATTAGAGAAGGCTTCTTCCAACACCTATTCAAACCAGGTGAATGATTATAAGTATATCTGGACCTATGGTGATTCGCGTGAGGCTATCTGGAAGGTAGGTTTTACCGTGAACAGCTATGGCGGTGCTCTGGGTACCATCTTCGATAACTACAACTTCGTAACTTATCGTCCAGACTATGTGCCTGAGACATGGGTCATCAACTCATTCGACAGCAAGGACCTCCGTGCTGCAGCCATCTTCACAACCCGTGTAACAGGTTATGAGCATGGTTTGCAGTGGCCTTTGCTGAGCAAGTATTTCGGCGATGCAGAATTCCTGAACAACAATATCCTGCATGTTCACCAGCCAATGGTATTCCGTCTCTCAGAGCAGTATCTGATTCGTGCTGAGGCTTACGCCATGAAGGAGGACTATGGTAAGGCAGGTAAGGACATCTCTACCTTGCGTACAGCCCGCTACTCTTCATATGGTGGTAACACCTCGATGAGCGAGAGCAACGCCATGAAGATAATCGAGGCAGAGCGCGTGAAGGAACTCTATATGGAAGGCTTCCGTCTGAACGACCTTAAGCGCTGGCACAAGGGATTTGAGCGTAAGGCTGCCGACCAGCCTGCTGCCAACTTCGTGCAGAGCAGTCTGAAGGTTGAAAAGGATGACCCTCTCTTTGTCTGGCCAATTCCTCAGCATGAGCTTGAGGCACCAGGTTCTGAGATTCAGCCTAATGAAAGTAACAAATAAAATAAAGAGAAGATCATGAAGAAAATAATGATGGGATGTTTGGCAGCCGTAGCTGCACTCATCGCTCTTGTGAGTTGTTCACAGGATTATACCACTTATGCTGGTTCAAGTCATATCATGTTCTCTGATACGCTCTATCAGTATGCTGTACAGGAAAGCAATGAGGTTTTCAATGTGCCTGTATCTGCAACCGAAAAAGCTGACTACGACCGCACCTTCGGCGTAGAGGTAGTAGACAAGCAGAGCAATGCCATCGAGGGTAAGCATTACCGCATCCTCAACAACACCGTTACAATCAAGGCGGGCGAGATGGTAGGAAATGTGAAGGTTCAGGGTATCTATGATAACATCGGCAAGACCGATTCGCTCGGCTTCACCCTGAAACTGGTGATTCCGGAGAAGTATAACTGGACAGATCTCTATAAGGACTATACCCACGTGGTAATGCAGAAGTCTTGTCCTTTCGATATCCACAACTTCTCTGGCTGGTGCATGGTTACATCTACCTTCTACAGTCAGTATCTGAACAACGTAACCAACCGTCTGATCAAGACTGAGGTAGTGGAAGGCGAGGAGAATACCGTTTTGCTGAAGGATGTTTACTATAAGGGCTACAACCTGAAGTTGAAGTTCAATACCAAGAACATTCTTGAGCCAAAGGTAGAGATGGACGACCAGATAGCTGGTGAAACCGGCGAGGCGTTCGGTACCATCTATGGAGACGGCAAGTTGCGCATCAGCCAGCCTTCTCTCTATACCTCTTATTATAACACCTGCCAGAACTATGTATTGCAGTATGTTGTTATGAGTGTAAACAACAAAGATGGTTCATTATTCGGCAACGTAGGAACCTTCATCACCATGTATGAATGGATCAGCGATGCAGAGGCAGAGAAATTGAAAGAACAAGGATATTAATCGTAGAATAAAAAGAAAATGAAAACATTGATTTCAAAATATTGGCTCGTATTGATGGCGCTGGTATCAGTGACTCTGTTCACAGCTTGTTCCAGCGATGACGATGCCGTAACTCCTGTGTTCCCACAGGTACAGACTATCGGCGGTGCAGCTGGTGCTGAGTTGGACTTCACCTTCGATGCCAACGAGAGCTGGAGCCTTTCTTCAGACAAAATCTGGTGTAAACTGGTGCAGGGCGAGAAAACAGACGCCTTCGTACTCAATGGTACTGCAGGCAAGCAGACCATCAAGGTTAAGATTACTGATGATGATGCCAGCAAGGATATGAGCGTGGCTCAGCTCTTCCTGAATATGGGTGGTCAGAAGGTTGCCATCGCTGAGGTTAAGCGTTCGGCTGCCGACCATAAGTTGCAGGTATTCGATGCGGCTGGCAATAATATCACCGAGACAGGTATCACTGTAGGTTACAATGTATACACCAAGTTTACCGTAAAGTCAAACTTCCGTTTTGCTGTTACCAATACTCCAGCTTGGGTAGACTTGGAAGGCGGCTTCCTGGTAGGTACACCTAACAAGGATGCTGTAGGCGGAGTTTCCTTCAAGGAGAATCAGGGCGTAAGTGCTAAGTATGCCATCGCTAAGGACCGCAACTACACCATAACCTTCACTTCTGAGGATGGCAAGGCTGCTGTAACCATACCTGTTATCTATAATGGTATGACCACCAGCACCATGGATGTTACTTATCCAACCTCTTCACAGTGGGCAGTATGGAATGTATCTCTCGATGGTAAGGTGTTCACTCAGAATGGTTCTAGCCTGAATGGCGGTGATACCAACGATTTCACCTTCTACAACTTCGTTCCTTTCACCCTCAAGACATTGGGTGATGCTTACCAGCTGGTAGTCTTCGAGAAAAAGGAGAATGGTTTGTTCGAGGATGGAACTGGTGCTGTGAAACTGCAGGGTGAAAAGGGTGATGTGAAGCTCACAGTCGCTCCATTAGGCAGCGGAAGCCGTGAGTTCCTGGTCTATGCATTGCCACAGAGCGTATTCGAGAGTCTGGAGAATGAACCCGACGGAATGCTGGAGGAAGACTTCATGACAGTGAAGAGCGATTACGACCGCTACTTCCTGATGGATGTTGTACAGAAGGAGGCCAACTCTTCTGCTGATGATCAGTCTGCAGCGCCTACAATCTTGGAGATGAACTACTTGCCAGTAGAGTGCAAGAAGGATAAATCAACGTATGGTTCTATCATATCAGAAAAATTTGGCTACAATGGTGACGAAATATATGTCGCTCAGTCAGGAGTAGGAAGCTCTCTTACAGTTAATCCTAATATCAAGGATTGGGACCCTAACACTATGATGGAGACAGGCTATCTTACAGTTAAGGATAACAACGGAAATGATGTTTATGCAGAGCTTAGTATGGATATGAATAATAACTGGATATTCTTCGTAAATGTTCCTGCTGCTACTCCGATGTTTATGGTATTCAAGGACAACGGAACTCCTGTAAAGGTTCTTGTTGTTGAATCTCCTGGTGAGGGAATGAGTAAGAAACATACTTCTATCAGAAAAATTAGAAAGTAATGAACAGAATGAAAATATTTTCAAAGGCACTCTTGTTGCTCTTGGTCTCTCTCCTGACCTTTGCAGCAACAAGTTGCTCGGATGATGAAACCGGAGGCTGGGACGGCACATACGGATATGTGCAGTTCAAACTCAGCAAGAAGGTTTCTTCTAGAGCTACCCGTGCTGCTGCCCTTGACAAACTTGAGAAACTGGATGATGCCAAGAAAATCAAGGTGGTCATGGAGCACAACGGTACAACTGTCTCTCAGACACTGGTGCTCAATTCTTATAATTCAGAGAATGCAGAGTATGGTCTGAGAAGTGAAAAACTGCAACTCGCTTCGGGTACTTACACCGTTATCGGTTTCTATCTCTATGATGCGGTAGACGAGGAGTTGCTGGCTTCTTCTGCCGGCGAAACATTCACTGTAGTAGGTGGCGGTCTGGAAGTACAGAACCTTATGGTGGAGACTGTGGAGCGTGGTAAGGTGAAGTTCAATCTCGTGAAGGAGTGGGAGAAGACCCGTGCCGGTGGTACTGAGTATCTCTTCTCTAACATCCGTCTCGTTGACGTCAGCGTAACCAACCTCTTTACCCGTGAGACCTATACCTTTCCTGAACTGAAGGTGAAATATAAGGAGTCTAGCGAAGAGCATCAGAATCCTGACAATGAGAACGATAAGTATATGGATACAGGTACAGCTTACTGTGATTCTACCGTATGGTTGCCTGCCGGTACTTATCAGGTTACCTCTTATACCACCTACGGGAAGACAGGTGCGGTGAAGACCAAGTACGAAACCCAGCCTGTAAAGGGTGAGGCGTTTATCGTAGAGGATAATCAACTGAATGATACGGCTCAGGTGCCTATCCTCCTTTCCAAGACAAAGGAGTATATCAAGGACTATGAGGCTTTGAAGGCTATCTGGGAATCTCTCCATGGTCAGGAGTGGAGCTTCTATGGCGATGCTACCTTCAAGGGAGCTAACTGGAACTTCAACAAGGAACTCGATATGTGGGGCGAACAGCCGGGCGTAACGCTCAACAGCAACGGCCGTGTCATCGGTCTCGTTATCGCCGGTTTCGGTGCAAAGGGAATCGTACCTGATGCCATCGGACAGCTGACAGAACTCCAGGTGCTCAACCTCGGTTCTCACGATGAGAAGATTGGTGCCAACATCTTCAATAATTATGATGCAAACAGTCTGACTGCAGCAAAGAAGAGCAGCATGCGTCACGACTATGAGAACAAGTTCCTGAAGTATGACCCACGTGCCAACATGTCGGATATGATTGTAGAAAGCTACAACTCTGATCCTAAGGTGGCACCGAAGAACAGAATTAAGAAGGACAGTCGCATCAACCTGAAGGATGCGCAGATCGGTACATTGACCAACAAGATTACAGGTGTATCTAAGGCCATCTATCGCCTGACTAAGTTGCAGCAGTTCTATATCGGTAACTCTTCTATCACATCCGACTCGGTTTGTGCGAATTTCTACAAGCCTGACGATCCTGTTTATGGTAAGTTTGCACAGGAGTTTAAGGAAGAGGATTGGGACAAGATGGAAAACCTGACCGATATCGAACTTTACAACTGTCCGAAGATCAGTCGCATTCCAGACTTCTACTATAAGCTCCCTAAATTGCAGGCGATGAACCTGGCGCGATGCAAGGGAATCTCTGCTAATCAGTTGAGAAAAGATTGGACTCGCTTAGCTGAGGAGAAGACAGGTAAGACACTCCAGATTCTCTATATGAGTTACAATAACCTGGAGGAGTTCCCTGAGTCTTCTGCATTGAGAAAGATGGTAAATCTCGGTTTGCTCGACCTGGCTTACAATAATATCAAGAAGGTACATCCGTTTGGTTCTGAGGTAGCTCTCTCTTCTCTCTATCTGAACAACAACCAGATTGAAGAGATTCCTGCCAATCTCTGTGCCTTTACAGATGATGTGGAAAGTCTGACTTTCGCTCATAACAAGTTGAAGAAGATTCCGAATATCTTCGATGCAAGTTCTGTTCGCGAGATGGGTTCTGTAGACTTCTCTTACAACGAGATTACAGGTGTAGATAATAGTGATACCTACAAGGGTATTAATGCAGCTTCAGTCAGTCTGTCAAACAATAAGATAGAGAAGTTCCCTTCAGAGCTGTTTACTGCCGGTTCGCCAATCACAACCATCGATTTGAGCGGCAACCAGATGCGCACCATCCCTAAGGGTTCCATCAAGGGCAAGAAGGCTTATCTGCTGCAGGTTATCGACTTCCGATTCAACAAGTTGACATCCCTCTCTGATGACTTCCGCTCAACCACATTGCCATACATTACCAATATGGACTTGAGCTACAACTGCTTCACCGAGGTGCCACCCCAGCCATTGAACAGTGCCGTGCTCCGTGCCTTTGCCATCAACCACCAGCGTGATGAGAAGACCGACCAGCGTTGCCTGCGTACATGGCCTACAGGAATCACAACCTGTCCGAGCCTGATCCAGTTCCAGATTGGTTCCAACGATATCCGTAAGGTAGAAGAGACACTGACCTCTCACCTTTATATCCTGAATATCGCAGACAACCCTAACATCTCTATCGATGTAACGAGCGTCTGCGCATACATCAAGGCAGGTATGTATATGCTGTTCTACAACAAGAATCAGGACATCCGCGGTTGCGATGCTTTGGATCTCGAAAATTAAACCCTATAAGAAAGTAGTAATATGAAATATATGAATAAACTGACATTAGGTATCGTTCTCGCTGCCGGGCTTTTCACAGCCTGCAGCGATAAGGATGATGTCGATATCCCAGGAGGACTGGCGCTCGATAAAAAGGAGATAGCCATAGGCCCTCAGGGTGGAACAGAGCAGATTGCCATCGCTGCCTCACAGGACTGGGTAGCTAATACCTCTGAGCCTTGGCTGACGCTTTCGCCTGCCAACGGCGTGGGTTCTGTTGAGGGTACCATCAAGGTGGATTCTACTCTTTCCAACACGCTCCGCAGCACAGAACTCAGTTTCCAGGGTGCCAACGGACAGAGTCGCAAGCTTACCATCACCCAGTTCGGTTATGGCAAGCAGATCTTCCTGAAGGATTCTGTTGTAGAAATCGAAAACTCCGATTCTTACGATAACCGTGCTTTCGAGAGTCTGATTTCTGCCAACGTGGAATGCAAGATTGGTAAGATAGAGTATTCTTTTGAGGGTGATCTGACCGATGCCGAGAAGGCAGAGAACGAGAGCGAGCGTGAGGGCTGGCTCCTGAACAGTAAGGATGAAGATAAGCTGACAGGTACTAACCTGGGTATCGTGCTGGACAGAAAGTACCGTCCTCGCACCGTGAACTTCAAGTTCCGCTGGGCGATGAACGTGGTTCCTGCCGTTCGTGTGGCTAAGGTTCATCTCGTGCCAATCAAGGCTGAAGACCAGCTGGTAGATGCAGATGGCAATCCTACAGATGATGTTATCCTGACCGTTCGTCAGAAGGCAGCACCAAAGATTGAGGACAACCGTGCCGGTGACTCTCTCTCTCTCATCATGATCAACCAGAAACTGGGTAGCATTGCTACCTTCGATTCCAGCGATAACATGCGCAACTGGAGCGGCGTAACACTCTGGGAAGCTACTGATGATTTAGTGAAAAAACATCCTGAGGCTTTAGGACGTGTACGTTCTGTCAAGTTCAGCAAGTTCAACCTCAAGAGTGGCGAAACTCTTCCTAAGGAAGTGGGCAACCTCAAGTTCCTGGAGTCATTCTCTGTTGCTTCCAACGAGAACAACCAGATTCGTGAGGTGAACCTCGGTGATGAAATCTGCTCGCTGAAGTATCTGAAGAATCTTACCGTTCAGGCTTACGGTCTGACTCAGTTGCCTGCTAACTTTATTAATCTGGGTAAGAGTCTTGAATCGCTCAACCTGGTAAGTAACAACTTCAACAAGTTGTCGGATATCACCAATATCGTCAACGAGAAGAACTTCCCTAAGTTGCGTAACCTCATTCTCTATGCACAGCGCCGTACGGATGTTGTCACCAACATCGCTTCGCTGGGCGAAATGAATGCATCAGGCGTCTATGTTTATAATAACTATCCTATCGGACTGTATGGTAAGGTAAATGCCGGAACCGCAGACCGCCAGGCGCTTCTCAAGCTCCTGACATGGGATAAGTTGAATACACTGGAGTTGTCTTACTGCTTCCTGGAGGGTGAACTTCCTACCGATGAAGAGATGACTGAGGCACTGGAGGCTGCCGGCAAGGCTACCCGATACACCAAGTCTGACTTCTCTACCAACAAGGAAGATTATCTCGACAAGCTGGTAGGCGATACCTGCAAGTGGTTGCTCTCAGGCTGGGATAATCCTGTAACCTGCAAACACAAGGATGGTTCTGTAGTTAGTGCGGATGTTTATCCTCTCCAGGTGCCACGTGTATTGCCAAACTGCCGTCAGTTGTCACTCAACCTGAACTTCTTTACAGGAAAGGTGCCAAACTGGATTCTCTTCCATCCACACCTGGTAGAATGGAATGCACCTACGATGGTGTTCAACCAGCAGCCTAAGGGTAAGAATAGCGATGGCGCTGCCGTTGGTTTCTCTAATATGACAGACGACAGCTACAGCTACGACTACTATTACGGAACCAAAGACCCAGGCAGCAACTGGGAGGTTCCGGGTGTAGCTTATCCGCTCTACTACCGCACATACGTGGCAGCAGGCGATATTGATGAAGCTGCGCTGATGGCTAAGTACAGGAGAACTAAGAAAAAGTAAGATAAACATAAAAACAATATAGAAGCAAACAATGAAGAAAAAGTTTTTCTATATAGCAATGGTCGCATTGGCATTGACGGGCTGTTCTGACAGCCTGTCAACCATCGGCTCTTCTGACGGCAATTCAGAAATCACCATTCCTGCAGATGCTGAGGCGGGTGAACTGCTGATTAAGTTCAGTCCGGAGATGAGCGATATCCTCGACCAGGCGCAACTGAGCAAGACCCGCGCCGGAAAGGCTACCCGTTCGGGTATTCCTTCTACCGATGAGGTGCTCGACATCTTGGGAAGCTACAGCTTCGAGCGTGTGTTCCCGGTAGATGCAAATACTGAGGCAAGAACCCGCGAGGCGGGACTCCACCTCTGGTATACGGTGAAGTTTAATAAGGGAACCGACCTGAAGACGGCTGCCGAGCGCCTGAAGCAGTTGGGCGAAATCTCAAAGGTTCAGACCAACGGCCGCATCAAGCGTGCTTACAATACCGACAGCAAGCGCATCTATCTCAGCGATAAGGCACTTCAGCAGAAGTCTACCCGCTCAGCAGCCAATGGCGAGCCAAACGATCCGGGCTTTACCAGCCAGTGGCATTACCGTAACCTGGGCGAGGGCAACTATGATTTTGAGAACCTCAACAACAACAACAAGGTAGGCGCTAAGGCAGGATGTGATGTGAATGCACTTGAGGCATGGAAGACCTGTACAGGCGATCCTTCTATCATCGTGGCTATTCTTGATGAGGGCGTGATGTATACGCACCCTGATCTGGCAGCCAACATGTGGTGCAACCCGGGCGAAAGTGTTCAGGGTGCCCAGACTGACGGCGACGGAAACGGTTATGAGGGCGACCTTCATGGCTACAACTTCGTTACTGAGAGCGGCGATATTACCTGGACTGATGCCAATGACACCGGTCATGGTACTCACGTAGCTGGTACCATTGCAGCCGTAAATAATAATGGTATCGGTGTATCTGGTGTTGCCGGTGGTGACGGAACTCCTAACTCTGGTGTCAAGATTATGTCTTGTCAGGTATTCTCCGGTCAGAACAGTGTAACCTTGGCAGGCGAGGCGAGAGCCATCAAGTATGCTGCCGATAATGGTGCAGTCATCCTGCAGTGCAGTTGGGGTTACAACTCTTCAGAGTCTAGTATCATCAACGGTTATACTCCGGGCCCTGCTACCGAGAAGGAATGGGCTGAGACCTATCCGCTGGAGAAGGAAGCTCTGGATTACTTCATCAACAATGCCGGTTCGCCTAATGGTGTCATCGACGGTGGTATTCCCGTCTTCGCAGCCGGTAACGAGTATGCTGGCAATCCTGCTTTCCCAGGTGCTTACTCTAAGTGCGTCTGCGTATCTTCATTAGCTGCCGACTTTACTCCAGCCTGCTACACCGATTTCGGTTCGCTCGTAACCCTGAGCGCTCCTGGTGGCGACTTGGAATATTACAGCAAGATTGGCGAGCAGGAAGATGAATACTGGGCAGAGACTACCGAGCAGAAAGGTGCTGTGCTCTCTACGATGATCAAGAACGGTCAGCCTGCTTACGGCTACATGGAGGGAACCTCTATGGCTTGTCCTCATGTTTCGGGTGTGGCTGCCTTGGGTCTCGCTTATGCTGCCAAGACGAACCGTCATTATCGTGCTGCCGACTTCGTTGCCCTGATGAAGAAATCTGTGAAGGATTTGGATAGTCATTATCAGAATGGTGCAACTAAGACCTACTATATGAACCATACTACCGTAGGTGCTTCGCCAGAGATTGTACAGCTCTCTAAGTACATCGGCAAGATGGGTGCTGGTCTGATTGATGCAGCTCAGCTCTTGAATAACATCACGAACAAGGAATTCAGTTCTGATATGAAGTTGCCTAACGTGTATGTAGGCATCGAGAAGACAGTTTCTCTCAACCTCGCTGCATATTTCGCAGGTCAGACAGGGGGATTTTCTTGCTCTGTAGCTAAGAACGGCGTAGCTTCTGCTTCGGTAGATGGCAAGACGCTCATCGTGAAGGGACTCGCTGCCGGAAGTACATCGCTCACCGTAACAGCTGCCGATGGTACCAGCCAGACCGTAGTTGTGACCGTTAGAAAGAGTGCCGGTAACAATGGTTGGATGTAATATGAAGATATTTGCTTTCCTATCGCTTTTCTTCCTGGCTTTGCCTGTTACGGTGAATGCGCAGGAGGAACTGCTGAAGTTTGAGCATCCGCTTATCGATGCAGGTACGATGACCGAGGACGATGCGCCTCGCACCTTCACCTTCGTAGGTAAGAATGTGAGCAAGAAGATACTGCACATCACACAGGTGAGAACCACCTGTGGATGTACCAGTTCTTATGTCAGGGGCGATGTGATGAAGCCTGGCGATACCTGTCAGGTGCAGATTACCTTCACGCCTAACCGCTATCCGGGCACCATCAATACGGGTGCTTATCTCTATCTGAAAGAGGTAGAGGGACAGCCTGCCGTTAAGCTCGCCTTAACGGGAAAGGTACTGCCGGGTGCTGACCAGTGGGCACGCTATCCGCACAAGATGGGCGTACTCAGACTGAAACAGGCGAAGGCAAGTATCACAGAGGTAAAGCCGGGCACAGAGCCTGAGGCACGTATCCTCTGCGGAAACAGCGGTGACAAGCCGCTCCGTATATCCAGCCTCCTTCTTCCTCCTTATGCCCGTCTTACGACAGAGCCTGAGGTGATAGAACCGGGTGATGAGGCTGACCTCGTCATCACCATCATAGCCGATAAGATTCCGGCTACGATGCCCGAATCCTTCACCTTCCCTGTTATTCTGGAGGGCTTGGACGCCCGCCCGTCTGACAGAACGATACAGGTCGTTGTAAAGGTAAAAAAGTAAAAAAGAAAAAAATACCAAGACAATGAAATATTTGAAAAAACTCTTCACCCTCCTGGTGATTGCTTTGTTTGCCTGCGGCTTTGCAGCCTGTAGCAGCGATGATGAAGAACCGGAGGAGCCTTCTCTGGAAGTTACACCTGCCAATCTTCATGGCACATGGGAGTTGGCTGAGTGGAACGGTGAACCTCTTGCTGAGGGCACATACTGCTACATCGTTTTCAACCGCAAGGACCAGACTTTCGAGATGTATCAGAAGTTTGACAGTATGTATGGTCGCCATATCACCGGTTCGTTCGCTATCAAGAACGATCCATACCAGGGCTATATCATCAGCGGAAGCTATGATAACGGTAAGGGCGACTGGAACCAGAGTTATCTCGTAACCCGTCTCCTGGCTTCCGGTTCCATGATATGGACCGCCAAGGACGATGTTACCGACATCAGCCGCTACAAGCGTTGCGATGAGGTACCTGCCGAGATACTCAAGGAATGTAAAGATCTCACAGAAGAATAAAAAAAAGAGCGAATTATCTGCAAATTCTGCGGATTATTCGCTCTTTTTTTGTATCTTTGCCCTCAAACTTATCATCGGGTTCAAAGTTTAAGGATATGATATTAACGATTACAGGTTCAGACAGCACCGGAGGCTCTGGTGTGCAGGCGGACATCAGGACGATTGCCGAGTTGGGCGGTTATGCTGTTTCGGCAATAACCAGCATCACTGTGCAGAATACGCTCGGTATTCAGGAGTTCTTCGATATTCCAGCCGAGATTGTTTCGGGGCAGATAGAGGCTATCATGAACGATATGCAGCCTGATATAGTGAAGATTGGTATGATACGCAGGGTGGAGACGCTGAATGTGGTCATCGATGCGTTGACCAAATACCGTCCTGCCCATATCATCTATGCCCCTGCCATCTGGTCGAGCCAGGGCGATGCGCTGATGACGGAAGATGTGGTGAGCCAGATCAAATACCGTCTGCTGCCGCTCTGTTCTGTCGTCGTGTCACGCAAGAAGGAGAGCGACATCATTCTGCAGAATTCCAAGCTGCTGAGCCTTGCCGAGAAGCAGGGACTCCGGATCTATCGCCTCGACAATGCCAATTCGCATGGTCTCATCAACCGTTTCTCTTCAGCTCTTGCCGTTTATCTGAATCAGGGCAAGAAGATGGAGGAGGCGTTGGCGATGGCGCAGGATTTCATCAATGTAGAACTCGTGCGCCAGAGCAATCTGCAGGGCAGGAGTTCCGAGCTTTACAACCAGTTTATCTCGCAGGTCAATAACTTCTGCCGCACTTACAGCGATGTTCATTTCTATGCCGACCAGTTGAATGTGAGTGGCCGTTATCTGGCTCAGGTTACCCGTCGTATCTCCGGCAAGACGCCGAAGGCAATCATCGATGAATACATCGTGAAGGAGATAGAGCGCGAGCTTTCTACCACTACGCATACGGTTCAGGAGATAGCCAATACCTTCGGTTTCTCCTCGCAGGCTCATCTCACCAAATTCTTCAAGAAGATGAGAGGGGTAACGCCTTCTGCTTTCAGGCAACCAAAACCTGTTGATTAAAATGAGTCCGGCCAATTAAGGAAATAAATACGGCCAACTGAGGAAATAAAATACGGCCAACTGAGGAAACAAAATTCAGCCAACTGAGGAAATATCGAAGAAAAGATGGTGTTTTTGTAGTTCCTATCGGATGCTTGAAAGATTAAAATAAGGTTCATTTTACTTCTTGTCTTGTAAGGGAACTAAGTTGCATCAGCGTAGTGTATGAACGAAGAAAAGTTAAATTAATTAAGTTAAAATAGAAACACGGACAAATTGAATTTGTCCGGCTCTTTTGTCCGGTCGCTTGTAAAGTGTTAAATATTAGTAACTTATAAGCTACTGGACAATTTGTCCGTGTTATTTGTTTGACTAGCATGTGTGTTGCCTAATGGGTGCAAGTCCCTAACGAGCCCTAGTAGTGGGAATCGTCCAGCCAGAGAGACAAGGGTGTCCGTGGCGACACGGAATCTGAAAGAAGTCAGCGGCAAACATCTGACCCAACGCACAGAAACTTGATATAAGGCAGTATGCAGGGATAAGGCTGCAAATAGAGTCAAAGTCCAATAACTACTCGGATCTGCATACCGTAAATCAAGTGGGTATAAGATGGAAAGACAACATGCTTAACTAGTGAGGTCTCACGGACATGTCGATTAGTTGCTTTTACAAAAGTCATGGAGTAAAGCTTGCCGTGAGAAGTCAGCAGATGCCATAGTAGTGGAGTTCTCGATAACGCTCCATGAAGG
>OJNO01000557.1_pt1 | contig 16679 bp, 12 predicted proteins | sample 1597761 | NCBI WGS metagenome assembly OJNO01 (sample SAMN00265071, study PRJEB22529) | human gut metagenome
GCGATACCGACAGAAATATACAATAATCTTGCTAATTGTTATCACAACTTCCGATTATAAAATCATCGTCATTATGCAATGCTCCCTGCATTTTACAAGCACAACAATTTAATTTCGACCCAAACAACACAAAACAGCGATGAAGAATAATCACCGCTGTTTTTTTGGTTTTATATATCAAGGCTGTCTGCCCTGAGAAGGAAATCATAAATTCCTATTACAAGAATACCTTTCTCCGTGTACCATGGTGCAGGAGTGTCTTTTACAACGATGATTTTCTTGAAAGAATCATCTATACGCAAAAGAGAATTTGATTCCTGAGCCATTTTCTCACTGTCGGGTATTGCAAAAGCCGACTGCACATAATAACGCTTTGAACCCTTGTTGCAGACAAAATCAACCTCAAGCTGTTTGCGTATAGGATTACCGTTTTTATCGTTTTGAACAACATTGACAAGTCCCACATCAACATTCAAATCACGGTTGACAAGTTCATTGAAGATTATATTTTCCATTGTATGATTTTCTTCAATTTGCCGAAAATTTATTCTTGCATTACGAAGTCCGATATCCGTATCGATCAATACGACTTTCTTTCCTTCCTTCGCTAATCCTGTTCCCACATTGGCAGTGGTTGTTGTCTTTCCAACGCCACCCTTTCCAGATGTGATTACGATAACTTCACTCATTTTTGTTTCCTCCATTCACTATACTATGATTTCATTTAAGAGCGCTTTAGATATGGGCTCGATATAAATATTTTCATCTTCTACAAATGCAATCTGTGCTTCCATCGGCTGATTGTCATTATTCTTTGATCTTCCGAAAAGCTTTTTCTTCTTCTCTGGTTCTCCATCGGCACTTCTTGCGATGTGTTTTCCGATACGGATCTGCATCGGCTGCATATCAAGTGCTGCGACAAAAGCGTGATCATCTCCATCACATCCTGCACTCAAATATCCTTTGGCACATCCAAGAACAACTACATTACCTTTGGCACATACGGAAGCTCCAGGATTCACGTCCCCAACCACTACAACACTTGCATCGGATTCCAGACTCTGTCCGGAACGAAGTGTTCCACGGTAGAACTGTCCATCTCCCTTTCTTCTCTCATCAACCATGGACTGGCTTCTTTTTTGTTCTCTTTCCTGAATCTTTTTCAATACATCTTTAAAAGAAGTTTCCATGATCTTATCATCTTCTATTACATATGCGATCGTTAAAGTTGTTTTTTCTGCAATGATCTGCAATACATTCTGAAGTTCTTTGGCATCTAGTTTTCTGCCTTCGATCTTTAGTGCGATCTGTGTCTGTCCATTAAAGAAATCTTTTGCCTGCACAAATTTATCTTCGATCGCTTTGATCAGTTGATCAAACTTCATTCCGGGATCTAACACCATGGTAAGTCCCAGACTGTTTCCCTTGAGCAATACCGGCTGATTCATACAATTCCTCTCTTCTTTCTCTAATCTCCTGCAGTACCAACACTGGTTTCTGTGACTGATTTATTATTCTTCTCTAATGTCTTCTTTGTCTTATCATTTGCAAAATAATACTCATAAATATCCTTTGCAGTCGCTGCTGCATTAGATGAGGTATATCCAAACGGAATAACAACCGTTGTTGTGATCTCTGGCTTCTCATATGGTCCATAAGAGATAAACAACGCATGATTCGGACGTTTCTTATTCTCCTGTGCTGTACCCGTCTTACCTGCTAATTTTACTTTCATGCCTTGGAAGATACTGCTTACGGAGCTGTCCTTTCCGCTGACTACACCTCTCATACCAGTATGCACTGCATTCCAGTATGTTGTGTCATAATGAAGTTGTCTTACTTTCTTAACTCCATATTTCTTGACTGTCTTTCCATTATCATCGGTGATCTTGTCCATGATACTTAGATCATACACTGTTCCACTGTTGGATAATGTTGTCACATAATTCGCGATCTGACTTGGCGTGAAACTGTTACGTCCCTGTCCAATGGCAGAACGTACGGATGTTTCATCAGAAACCTGTGGAGATGACTCATCCAGTTCGATTCCTGACTGCTTATTAAGCCCTAGCTGTGTTGCGTATTTCTCCAGGTACTTAAGACCTTCTTTACTGCTGTAGGAACCTGATTTGTCTCCTAATCTATATCCTACTTCATAAAAGAAATAATTACAAGATGCTTCGATCGCTGTTGACACAGTTCTTGCTCCATGACGGTCTGGATATTTCCAGCACTTCGCCGGTGGTGTGATCTTATCGTATAACCCTGTACAGTTGATGACTGTACTTGTCGTGATCACTTTCTCATTAAGACCTGCCAAAGCAGACAATGGCTTAAATGTAGATCCCGGTGCTGTCTTATGTTTCAGTGCCTGATTATATAATGGTGTAGATGCTGAGTTTGCCAGCTGCCTGTAGTATCCGGAATCTGTTCCGTTTGATAAACGGTTGCTGTCATATCCAGGATAACTTACCAATGCTTTGACCTTTCCTGTCTTGGAATCTGTGATCACAACAGATCCGGAACATGGATCCATACCGATCTGTCCTGGTGTGATCTGTAAACTCTTTAACTTTCTTCGAATGAAATCATAGCTGTTTAGAGAACCAGATTTCAATGCCGTATAATCACTGTCACCTTTCTTCTTTAAAACTCCCTGTTCATAAAGAAGGAGACATACTTCTCTTCCGCTTAATTTTCCTTTCATGATGCTTTGTTCGCAGACTGTCATATCAAAATCGTCTGCATCAACCAAAGCATCTTCTACATAAGTAGCCAGTGCTTTCATGATCTCTTCAGTATCATTGTATTTGCTGCTGATATTCAGTGAGGAAATATCAATCCATTCCTTGTTCACGGCATACCTTAAGAATTCACTTAAACTGATCTTCTCATTCTTCCACTTCTGATATGTCTTATCCGTCGTATCGATAGAACTTGAGATCAATACTTTCTTGCTAGACAACAGACTGTATACATAAGATGCATAGGCTTGTTTTTCATCACTCAGATCTTTGTACGCTTTGGTATCTTTCAAAACAAGATCCTTTGATACCTTGATCGCCTGATCTTCTAAAGTCTGAATCTTTCGATACATCTTCTTCTCATAGGATGTCGCCTTATCTCCATTGAGATTCTCAAGGTCGATCACACTATTGCCAATAAACGAATAATATACTTTCTTGATCGGAATCATAATATTCTCACGGTCATTTCCTGCGCTGTCAGAACTTGTAAGCTTAGACAGAACAATTCCCGCGATCTTCTTCTCGAGCAGATTATATACATATTCCTGTAATTCGCTGTCAATCGATAATGTGATATTATTTCCTGTTCCTGATTTGACTGTCTTGGTCGTGTCAATGATCTTTCCAACATTGTTGACAACCAGAGTCTTGCTTCCACTGTCTCCGTGAAGATAATTCTCAAACTGCTTCTCAACACCGGCCTTTCCAACCGTCTCATCACTGGAATAGTAATCTTTATCTTCTTCTTTCTTTCCTTTGTTATATGTTTCAAGTTCATCCGTATTGACCGTTCCTGTATATCCGATCACATGAGACATCGCCTCACTTTTATTATATACACGAATAGACTTTGTATCAATATCTATTCCCGGAAGTTCTGAACTTCTTTCTTTGATCTCGGCAATACTTCTGTTATTGATCTCATTTGCGATCGTCACCTTCATATACTGAGAATAACGGCTTAAAAATGCACTGTATCTGACAGACATGATCTTTAATGCATCTTTCTTGGAATAAGATTTATCAATATCAAACATCTTTCCTGTTCCTGCGGAGCCAAGAGTTCCATTTCTCAAATATTCAAAAACCTGTTCTGCAGTTGCATTCAGCTGTTTATCTCTTAATTCTTTCTCAGACTTTGAAAGGTCTGTGCTGTTTCCAATTCCAAAAACATCTCTCTTAAACTTCTTTAATTTTGACCCAGTCTCTGTAAAACGAAACTTTCCGCTTCCTGTATATTCAATCGGAATCTCATTGATAAAAGAGTCTCCATTTCGCTCCAGGATCTTGATCACTTTATAAATGACTTTATTCTTCTCATAACTTTCTGATGTACCATTCTTTGCTGCCAACGTCTGAAATGCATTATCATTCTGGAAATTCACTGTATATACAAGTTTGTTGTATGCAAGCAGTTTTCCATTCACATCATAAATATTCCCTCTGGTACCAGATGTCTTGACTGTCTTTTGTACTTTATATGTAAAATCATTTTTATGTGACTGACCTTCTACGATCTGAAGGACAAACACACGCCCGATCAACACACAATAAAGCACGGCGATCAGTATGATCAAGGCAAGCAGTCTGTTTGCCAGTAATTTTTCTGCTTTCTCGTAAATTTTTCGTAACACTAGAACATACTCCTTTTTTCACCATCTCTGATCCTGATATCAACCTCTAACAATATCTTATATATAAGCAATGCTACGATTCCCGTATATACTGCTTCCGGGATCATAACCTTAAACAGATAAGAAAAGAACTGCAATCTTCCTCTCATTGCAAAGAAGAAAAAGAAGATCACAAAACTATACGCAAGGGAATTCGCTGTTAGAAGTCCGATCGGCAGCAAGATATCATCCTCATAAAAATATGTATGGAACCATCCGTTGACATATCCAAACATTAAATACACAAATGCGTTCTGGCCTAAAACATTTCCTGAGAATATATCGATCAGCAGCCCACAGACAAATCCGATCACGATTCCCGCTTTCCTGCCTCGGATAAATGCGATCGTGACCGTTAAGATCAGCAGAATATTCGGCATAACCCCTGCAAGTTTTAAAAAATTAAAGACGGATGTCTGTAAAAGGAAACAGACTAGTACCGATATCACATAAAATAAAATTCGTTTGATCTTCATATCCTCACCTGCTATTCCTTTGTTTCTTCATCAAGATTCTTTGTTTTCTTAAGATCTGTGATAACCAAAACTTCTTTTAAATGCTTGAAGTCAACGACTGGTGTCACTTTCGCTGTCTTGGTAAGCTTTGTAGAATCAAGCTTCAGATCAGATACTTTCCCGATCGTGATCCCTTCATTAAATTTGGAACTTACATAAGATGTTACAAGCTCATCTCCATTCTTGACTTTTGCATCTTTGCTGATATATACAACTTCCAGATATCCATCTTCCATCGTATCCAGACTTCCATTTACGATACACGCATCATTTGTCTTTAGGAACATAGCACTGACCATACTTGTATCATTAATGATCGTTCGTACTTTGGCTGTATGTGATGATACATCATAGACAATTCCTACGAGACCATTCCCTGCAATGACATTCATGTCTTTCTTAATGCCGTCTTTGCTTCCTCTATTGATCAGAAAGATGTCAAACCAGTTTCCTGATCCTTTACTGATGACTCTGGCTCCCACTGTATGATATTTTTTGTATTTTTGTTTTAATTTCAAAAGATCCTGCAGACGTTCTAATTCTACTTGATTCTGCTGTAGCACACGATTCTGCATCTTCAGAACATCAATCTTCTCCTGTAGACGCTCATTCTCTGCTCTCAGTGTCTTCTTGCTTTTCGCATTCTCATTCCATGAAAACACGGCATTTCCTACCGAATTAATGCCTTCCTGCATCGGAGATAAAACAGTGAAAAAGATATTCTTGACTGGAGTTAAGACTCCTCCGGCAAAAACACTGATTCCCGCCAGTAACCCACACACCACGATAAAAATCGCTAACAGGTGGTTTGAATTAAATTTTTTCTTTTGCAATTTCATACGTCTATCCTCTTTCATCATCTATCGTTTTAAATATGACTGCATTCCTAAGATCACATGATCTTCTGGCCGGTCAGCAATATGAACCGGTATCTTAAATTCTTCTTTGATCCACTCTGCCGTCTTTGGAAATGCTGCCCCGCCTCCAGATACATAGATTCCCTGATTCATAATATCTGATGCAAGTTCTGGCGTAATGCTTTCTAACACTGCTTTTACCTGCACACAAATGTCTCTGACCTGACTGTGGGCCTTTTCTTCAACGATCTGAATTGGTATCTTCTCTTGTTTTGGAAGTCCACTCACAAGATCTCTTCCCTTGATCATAGCTGCTTCTTTATCTTCTATCTTCGCATATGCAAGTTTTAAGTGTCTTGCACTTCGTGTTCCGATCGCTAATTTATAATTCTTCTTTACATAATCTCTGATCCACTCATCGATCTGGTCTCCTCCATATGGAAGAAGTCTGCTTGTTACGATCCCACCTAAAGATATCACAGAAATCTCTGTTGTTGAAGCTCCTATATCAATGATCATATTTCCACATGGCGCATTGACATCAATTCCGCTTCCAATTGCCGCAAGGATTGGCTTGGGAACTAAAGTTACATCCTTAACCCTTGAAGCTGATTCCCATGCAAGATCTTCAAATGCTCGTTTCTCAACATTCGTAATATCCACTGGAACTGCGATCATAAGACCGGTTTTCCTGATCCGTTTGAAATAATGGTCCAATACCGTTCCTAACAGATATCTCATATTCGTATAATCTGAGATCACGCCGTGTTCCATTGGTTTCACTACATGAATACTGTATGGCTGTTTCTCATACATCGCAAATGCTTCGTTGCCGAATGCTTTTAGTTTTGCATCTTCATCAAATGCGATCATGTTCTTTATCTTTAAAAATTCTTCTTTATCTCTTGTACAGATTCTTAAATGTCTGGTTCCAAGTTCAATTCCTAGTTGTGCCGTTTTCATGTTCTGCTCCTTACATCATGTGTTCTTCTCGAAAACTTAAATATGTCTGGTCTCCGATGATAATATGATCACATAGCGGAATCCCAAGAAATTCTCCTGCTTCTTTCATCCGCTTGGTCGTCAGAATATCCTGGCGGCTTGGCGTTGGATCTCCAGATGGATGATTATGGATCATAAGTACGGAAACCGCTTCACATCGAAGTGCTTCCAGAAATAATTCTCTTGGTGATGCCACTGTCTGATTCACTGTACCAACAGAAACCGTAAGTTCCTTTATAACTTTATTCTTTCCATTAAAAAAAATTAAAATCATCTCTTCCCGGCTTAAATGCCGCATCCGTTCCATATAATAATCTGCAATGGATGCTGGTGAATGAAAGCTTATCTTATCTTCGACTTTCGCACTTGCTAATCGTTTAGACAATTCTGCAATACACAAGATCTGCATCGCCTTTACTTTCCCAATCCCGGGAATCTTTTGTAATTCTTCTCTTGAAGTGTGGCAAATTCCCAGTATTCCCTCATAAAACGGATCGATCGACAACACTTTCATTGCAAGATCGATCGCCGTCTGATCCTTTGTCCCACTTCTTAAGATCACTGCCAGAAGTTCTGCATCTGACAGCATTGCTGTTCCATTCTTTTCACACTTTTCATAAGGTCTTTCTGACACTGGTAATTCCTTTAATGTCTGATGTTTTTCTTCCATATCTGATCCTTTCTGTCGAAAAATCTCCATGGTCAAAACATTTCTCACATTAAATCTTACCATAACTTTTCACTGATGTATAGAAATCAAACCGTTGTTTTCCTTAAATTTTTCTTATTTTATTTTATGAAATCTCTGGAATTTCTACCAAACCTTTTTCTGCCATTCGCTGCAGGGACATGATGATTCCATATTTGGCATGTGGATATGTAAGACCTCCCTGGAAATATACTGCATAAGGCTCTTTCATTGGTCCATCAGCACTTAATTCAATGGATGCGCCAGATACAAATGTTCCTGCTGCCATGATCACCTGGCTATCATATCCTGGCATATCCCATGGGATTGGTGTTACATGACTGTCGATCGGTGATGCTTTTTGAATTCCCTCGCAAAATGCGATCAATTTTTCAGGATCATGAAATTCCACTGCCTGAATAATATCATGTCGGTCTTCTTTTCCATCTGGAATCACTTTAAATCCTAATTTTTCATATAAATTGGCTGCAAAGATCGCTCCTTTGACTGCTGCATTGACAACCGTTGGTGCCATAAAGAATCCCTGGATAAACTGACGATTAACTCCAAGACTGGCTCCTACTTCTTTTCCAAGCCCTGGTGTTGTAAGTCTGTATGCACACTGCTCGATCAGATCGCTTCTTCCACAGATGTATCCACCGATCGGTGCAAGTCCTCCACCCGGATTCTTGATCAGGGAACCTACGATCATATCAGCTCCAACTTCCGATGGTTCTTTTTCTTCGACAAATTCACCATAACAATTATCAACCATTACGATCAGGTCTTTATTGATCTCTTTTACAAATGCGATTGCTTCCCCGATCACATCAACAGATAAGGTTGGTCTTGTCGCATAGCCTTTTGATCTCTGGATATGGATCAGTTTTGTTTTGTCATTGATCGCATTTTTGATCCCCTCTAAGTCAAAGCTTCCATCTTCTAACAGATCGACCTGTGCATATGTGATCCCGTATTCTTTCAGGGAACCTTTGGATTCACGGATTCCAATGACTTCTTCTAAGGTATCATATGGTTTTCCTGAAATTGCAAGAATCTCATCTCCCGGACGTAAGTTTGCAGATAATGCAAGTCCTAATGCATGTGTTCCACATGTGATCTGCGGTCTTACAAGTGCATCTTCTGTTCCAAAAACATCCGCATACAATGCTTCCACAGCTTCTCTTCCAGAATCATTGTATCCATATCCTGTTGTGCCACCCAGATGCATTTCCGCGATCTGATGTTTCTGCATCGCATTTAATACCTTGATCTGGTTTAACTGTGCGATCGCATCTAACGTTTCAAAACGATCTTTTAATCCCTTTTCTACTTCCTGTGCATAGTCGAAGACTTTCTCATCGACGCCCATTTCTTTATAATAGTTCTTTAACTGATCCATCATAGATCCCCTTTTCTTTTAATATTGTAAGCATATATGTTAAAATCTCATCTTCTGACCCAAATTGTGATTTATCTACCATACAGACTTCCTTTTCTCTTCCAAACCAGGTCAGCTGACGCTTTGCAAAATGTCTGGTGTCTTTCTTGATCTGTTCGATCGTATCCTCCAAAGAAAGATTTCCTTCTAAATACTCAAACACCTGACGATACCCGATTCCCTGCATGGAAACCATTGTTTTTTCATATCCTTCTTCTTTTAATCGTTTTACTTCATCGATCAATCCTTGTTCCGCCATAATATCAACGCGGCGATTGATTCTGTCGTATAAGATATCTCTTTTGTGGTTTAATACAAAATAAGCGAAATTATATGGTGAGGTCTTTGCTGCTTCCTTCTCATTATGCTCTGAGATCGGATATCCATTTAATTTATAAAATTCTAATGCACGGATCACCCGCTTTACATTATTTTTATGAATCTTTTCTGTAGATTTTGGATCGACTTGTTTTAACATCTCGTATAAACTGTCGTTTCCTTCTCTTTTAGCTTTTTCTTCCAGTTGTTTTCTGTATTCCTGGTCTCCATCTTCTTTTGTGAAATCAATATCATATAAAAGACTTTGGATATAGAATCCTGTTCCACCAACGATCAGTGGAATCTTGCCTTTTGCATAGATTTCCTTTAGGGCATCTTTTGCCATCTGCTGAAATCTCGCTACATGAAATTCTTCTTTAGGATCAAGTTCATCCACCAGATAATGCTTGATCCCTTCCATCTCTTCCGGCATGATCTTGGCAGTTCCGATATCCATCTTCTTATAAACCTGCATAGAATCTGCGGAAATGATCTCTGCATCTAAGATCTTTGCTAATCGAATCGACAGTTCTGTTTTTCCAACTGCTGTCGGTCCTGTTAAAATTACCATTGGTTTCATCTATTTAAAATCCTTTCGGCATAAGTTCTGATAATCGATATGTTTCAAATCCATCTGGGCTTTGACAGATCACTTTCAGATCTGGATTGAATTCATGTAGAAACTGGCGGCAGATCCCACATGGATAAACCGTTTCTTTGTCACTGCCATTGGATGCGATCGCGATCATTTCAAAGTCATGATATCCTTCACTGACAGCTTTGACTGCCGCTGTTCTCTCTGCACAAATGGCTGCTCCATAAGAAGAATTCTCCACATTACACCCGGTGAATACTTTTCCTTCTTTGGTAAGAATTGCTGCTCCTACTTGAAATCTGGAATAAGGTGCGTATGCTTTCTCTTTTGCTTTATCTGCAAAATCTAATAATTCCTGATCTGTCATAGTCTTCCCTCCTTGTCTGGTTTCACTATACGATCCTCTTAAACTTCTTGTCTATCTCATACTTACTCATCTTGATGATCGTTGGTCTTCCATGTGGACACTGGTATGGATTTTCCAGCTTCATCAGTTCATCTAAAAGATGTTCTACTTCCATTAACGATACTCTCTGATTTCCCTTGATCGACATCTTACATGCCATTGTCGCAATCTTTGATGCGATCACTTCTGTATCCAAGGTACCATTTTCTTGACTTACCGCATCTAAAAGTTCCATAAATAAGTCTCTTTCCCCGATCCCATAGAGATTGGCTGGAACTTCCCGGATACAATATTCATTCCCTCCAAAAGATTCGATCGTAAATCCTAAACCTGCGAATGCATCTTTGTATCTTGTTAACGCTTCTGCTTCCGTCATAGAAACCGTCACAACCATTGGCGGTTCTAATCTCTGGCTGTATATTTCTTTTTCTTTGAAATTCTTCATCAGCCTCTCATAATTGACTTTTTCATGTGCTGCATGCTGGTCCATGATAAATAACTGGTCTTCGTACTCAATAAGCCAATATGTCTTAAAGAGCTGACCTAAGATCTTGCGGTCAGGTCTTGCCTGAACTGAAAATACTGGATCTTCTCTTAGTGTCATCTGATTGCTACTTAATTCATCGGTCTTGTATTGTGGAAATTCTTTTTTCTGAGTATTGTAGTTTAAGCCTGCATAAGTCGGTTTCTTTGTATTTTTTGATGATTCGCTGGCTGTTGGTGTTTTCTTTACAAGATGTGACGGCTTTTCAATCTGTTGTTGTACAGCTTGCCTTTGCTTTTCAACCTGCTGTTGTACACCTTGTCCTTGCTGATCTACCTTCTGAACCTCTTCTTTCCTTCGGTTCACCTCAAATGGCTCAGGCTTTTTCACTTCTTTTGTCTTCGGCAATTCTTTCTTCTTCGGTGTCTCTCTTAATACATCCTGCACCAGATCTTTCTGAAGTAATGCCGCTCTAACTGCATCTACTACAAGCTCGTAGATTTCTCTTCCATTTCGGAAACGGATCTCCATCTTTGTCGGATGAACATTCACATCCAGCAGTTCCTGATCGATCTTGAAATCAAGGCACACAAATGGATATCTGTGTTTCATCGTAAAGGTGCGGTATCCTTCTTCGATTGCCTTGTAAATGATCGAGCTTTTGATATATCTTCCATTAATAAAGTAACTCTCATAGTTTCTGTTTCCTCTGGAAACATACGGTTTTGCAACAAATCCCGTGACTTTCACATCTTCATTTTGTGCTTCTAGCGGGATCAATGCTCCTGCTACATCTCGCCCATAAATATGATAGATAATGTCCTTTACCTTGCCATTTCCAGAAGTGTAAATCTTATTTTTATTGTTATGGATAAATTTAAATGAAATTTCCGGATGACTTAGGGCAATGTGTACCATCATCTGTTCTACATACCCTGCTTCGGTTGTCGCACTCTTTAAGAATTTTCTTCTTGCTGGCGTATTATAAAACAGATTCTTTACCAGAAATGTTGTTCCATCGGGTGCTCCGATATCGTCAAAAGCTTCTTCCTCGCCTCCATAGATCTTATAGGATACTCCACTGAAGCTTTCTGCAGTCTTCGTTACCAGCTCAACCTGTGCAACTGCGCTGATACTTGATAATGCCTCTCCTCGAAATCCAAGCGAAGATACACTTAACAGATCTTCAACCGAACGGATCTTGCTTGTCGCATGACGTAAAAATGCAGTCTTTACCTGATCTTTTGGAATTCCGATCCCATTATCAGTTACCCTGATCAATGTCATTCCGCCGTCTTTGATCTCCACAGTCACTGCATTTGCTTTTGCATCCACTGCATTTTCCACAAGCTCTTTGACAACAGAAGCTGGCCGTTCAATAACTTCTCCTGCTGCAATATTATCGATCGTCTTTTGATCTAGTAATTGTATCTTCGCCATAAAATTACTCCTCGTTCTTTAACTTCTCCTGTAACACATATAAATAATTCAATGCTTCAAGCGGTGTCATGTCAGAAAGGTCTTTTTCTCTTAGTTCTGCCATAAATGGATGTTCCATCGTTGGTTCATCGCTTTCTCTGAAGAAACTTAACTGTTGTGCCTCTCCATATGGCATGATATCCTTCGCTCCTGACGTCAGATCATGTTCTTCTAATTCTCTTGCGATCTCTTTTGCTCGATTGATCACGGCATCTGGGACTCCGGCAAGTTTTGCAACCTGCACTCCATAACTCTTATCTGCACCACCTTTTACGATCTTACGCAGGAACACGATGTCATCTCCCTGTTCTTTGACAGCAATGCAGTAGTTATGTACACTGTCGATCTTACCTTCTAACTCTGTCAGTTCATGATAATGTGTCGCAAACAAAGTTTTTGCACCGAGGAGCTTGGAATTGCTGATATATTCCACAACTGCCCATGCAATGGACAACCCATCAAATGTACTCGTTCCACGTCCGATCTCGTCTAAGATCAACAAACTGTTTTTCGTTGCATTTCTTAAAATATTGGCAACTTCACTCATCTCAACCATAAATGTACTCTGTCCAGAAGCAAGATCATCTGATGCTCCAACCCTTGTAAAGATGCGATCTACGATACCGATATTTGCTTTCGCCGCTGGTACAAAGGAACCAATCTGCGCCATTAATACGATCAGAGCAACCTGTCTCATATAAGTTGATTTACCTGCCATGTTTGGTCCCGTGATGATCGCTACACGATTCTTCTTGTTATCAAGATATGTATCATTAGAAATAAACATATCATTTGGAATCACCTGCTCTACAACCGGATGTCTTCCATCCTTGATATCAATCGTCCCTCTGACATTTAACTTCGGACGTACAAAATGATTGCGTTCTGCGACATATGCAAGGGAGGCAAGTGCATCGATCTGCGCGATCACATTCGCTGTTCTTGAGATTCGTTCCATCTCTCCTGCTAATGTTTCACGGATCATAACATACGTTTCATATTCTAACGCATACAGACGGTCTTCGGAACCCAGGATCGTATCCGCCAGCTGGTTTAATTCTTCGGTTGTGTAACGCTCGGAATTGGCCAGTGTCTGCTTACGGATATAATGATCAGGTACAAGATCTTTGTAGGAATTTGTCACATCTAAATAGTACCCAAATACTTTATTAAACTTGATCTTTAAGTTCTTGATCCCTGTTTTTTCACGTTCCCGTTCCTCAAGTTCCATCAACCATTGCTTTCCTTCTGTTTTAGCACGTTTTAATTTGTCTATATCTTCCTTGAATCCTTCCTTGATGATCCCACCTTCTTTGATCGCAAGCGGTGGTTCTTCAATGATGGAATCTTCCAAAAGATTGTGGATATCTTCCAATGGATCTAAATCTTCTCTTAATCCAGACAATAATGGATCTTTGCATTCTTCAAGAACTGTTTTGATCGCAGGCAGCAATTCCAACGATGTTTTAAATGCGATCATATCTCTTGGATTCGCTGTCTTATAACTTACTTTTGTCATTAAACGTTCCAGATCATAGATCGGATTTAAGTATTCTCTTAATTCTTCTCTTACGATCGTCTGATCCGTAAGTGTTGTGATCGCATCGTATCTCTCTTCGATCTTTTTCTTGTCCACCAATGGCTGCTCAACCATGTTTCTTAGCATTCTGGCACCCATGGCTGTTTTTGTCTTATCTAATACCCATAAGAGTGACCCTTTTTTTTGTTTATCACGTAATGTCTCACAAAGTTCCAAATTTCTACGGCTGGAGCTGTCGATGATCATAAATTCACTTGTCTCATAAGCTTCAATATGCATCAGATGATCCAGAGAACTCTTCTGTGTCTCATGAAGATATCCAAGCAATGCACCAGTTGCGATCACTCCCATTGGATGATCCACAAGTCCAAGGCCTTCTAAATTCCCTACTTTGAACTGACGCTTGATCTTTTCCTCTGCCTGTTCTTCATCAAAATGGTATGGCTCAATGCTTGAGATCACGATCGACATCTTGTCTTTTAAGTAATCAAAATCCATGCCACTGATCAAAAATGCATCATTACAAACGATCTCTGCCGGCTCGAACTTGAAGATCTCATCTCTGACTTTCGCTAAACTGTCCATTGATGTTGTTCTAAAATCGCCCGTTGTAACATCAACAAATGAAATTCCGTAACTTCCATCATTTGCAAAAATACACATCAGATAGTTATTTTTCTCATCATCAAGACTCTGCTGGGAAATATTCGTTCCTGGCGTTACAATACGCACGATCTCTCGTTTTACGATTCCCTTTGCCTGGCTTGGATCTTCAACCTGCTCACAGATCCCGACTTTATATCCTTTTTCTACTAATTTATTTAAATAGGAATCCACAGCATGATAAGGAACGCCACACATTGGTGCGCGCTCCTCAAGTCCACAGTTCTTCCCTGTTAATGTGATCTCTAATTCTTTGGATGCTGTCAGTGCATCATCAAAGAACATCTCATAGAAATCTCCGAGACGATAAAATAAGATACAATCTTTATTCTCTTCTTTGATCTGCATATACTGCTGCATCATTGGTGTCAGTTTTCCTTTTTTATCCATGGATCTGCTCTCCCATATAATAGAAACCTTTTTCCTCAACTAATTTAACATCTGCCATTGTACCAATCTGTTCTTTGCATCCTTTAAAATGAACTAACAGGTTATTTTCCAATCTTCCTGTTAACATTCCTTCTTCGTGCGTATTCTCTTCTTCGATCAGAACTCTCTCGATATCTCCGACTTTCTTCTTGCAATTCTTTGCAGATGTCTCTTTTAATAAGGCAAGAAGTCTGTCAAAACGATCTTTGATCACATCTTTGTCCACCTGATCTTCCATGCTCGCTGCTGGTGTTCCAGAACGTTTCGAATATACATATGTGTATGCACTGTCAAATCCAACTTCTCTTACAACATCTAATGTCTCCTTGAAATCTTCTTCTGTCTCTCCAGGGAATCCTACGATAATATCTGTTGTAAAAGACACTCCAGGGATTCTCTCCTGAATCTTCTTAGCAAGTGCTACATACTGTTCTTTTGTATAATGACGGTTCATCAATTTTAACAGACGGCTGCTTCCTGACTGCATTGGAAGATGCATATGTTTACATACTTTCTTGCTTGTTGCCATCACTTCGATCAGATCATCCGATAAATCCTTTGGATGTGGTGTCATAAAACGGATTCTTTCTAGTCCTTCGACTTTCTCTACTTCTCTTAATAATTCAGCAAATGACATCGGTTCTTCTAATGTCTTTCCATAAGAATTTACATTCTGTCCAAGAAGCATCACTTCTTTGACACCTTCTGATACGACCTGCTTTACTTCTTTGATGATATCTTCCGGCTTACGGCTTCTTTCTCTTCCTCTTACATATGGCACGATACAGTAACTGCAGAAGTTATTGCATCCATACATAATATTAACTCCACATTTGAATGAGAATTTACGGTCACTTGGAAGATCTTCCACGATCTGGTCTGTATCTTTCCAGATATCAACGATCATTCCCTTGGAGTCTACTCTTGCTTTTAATAATTCTGCTAATTTAAAGATATTGTGTGTTCCAAAGATGATATCTACAAATTTATAGCTTGAACGAATCTTCTCGATCACATGCTCTTCCTGCATCATACATCCACATAACCCGATCATCATCTGTGGATTTCTCTCTTTCATCTTCTTAACCTGCCCCAAATGTCCATATAACTTTGTATTGGCATTCTCACGAACTGTACATGTATTAAAGATCAGAAAGTCTGCTTCTTCTGTTTCAACTTCTTCATATCCGATCGTTTCTAAGATCCCTAATAACTTTTCAGAGTCTTTTTCATTCATCTGGCAGCCAAATGTGGTTACATGGCATGTGAGCTTCCTTCCCAATTCTCCAGACTTTTTCTGAACCCATTTTTTCATTTCTTCCATATATTCATACTGTCTTGACGACTCGTTCTTTAACTGTTCCATTCTATTATTTCTCCTACTTTATATAATTCATCTCTATTTTTACAGTATCTTTGATTATAACATGAATGTTCTGCTTAGACAATTTTAATTTTGTGGCAACTACTCTTCAACCAAATTTTTCGATATTTTTCTTGTCACATTGCTTCGTTTAAAGTAAAATATAAGTAATGTTTATGTTAAGTTATTGTTAAGAAGGAGAACTATCGTATGAACTATACTATCATACTTGCTCTGATGGGAGGCCTTGGCCTCTTCCTTTATGGAATGAAACTGATGAGCGATGGACTTGAGAAAGCTGCCGGTGCGAAGCTTCGCCGGATTCTTGAAATATTTACTACAAACCGTTTAACGGGTATGTTAGTCGGAATCTTTTTTACCGCTGTTATTCAGTCCTCTAGTGCTGCTACTGTTATGGTAGTCAGCTTTGTAAATGCAGGGCTTATGAACCTGTCTCAGGCTGCTGGAGTTATCCTTGG
>OJNO01000558.1_pt1 | contig 16652 bp, 16 predicted proteins | sample 1597761 | NCBI WGS metagenome assembly OJNO01 (sample SAMN00265071, study PRJEB22529) | human gut metagenome
GTCAGCAGCGCACCCCCTTTGGTGTGATGCAGACCCAGCAGCCCTGCTCCCGCTGTGGCGGCAAGGGCAAGCTGGTCAAGAATCCCTGCAAGGTCTGCCATGGCAGCGGCAAGGTGGCTGCTAAAAAGACGCTGGAGGTGTCCATTCCCATGGGCATCGACGACGACCAGAGCTTTGCACTGCGCGGCATGGGCGATGCCGGTGCAAACGGCGGTCCTTCCGGTGATGTGATCGTCATGGTCACGGTGCGCCCCAGCGAGGTGTTCCAGCGCGACGGCTACGATGTGTGGGTCACCGTGCCCATCACTTACAGTCAGGCCGTGCTGGGCGACACCGTGCAGGTGCCCTCCATTGACGGCAAGGTGGAGTACACCGTGCCCGAGGGCACCCAGAGCGGTACCACCTTCCGCCTGCGCGGCAAGGGCATCCAGTACCTGAATGGCCGCGGCCGCGGTGATATGTACGTCAAGTGCGAGGTGGAGATCCCCAAGAAGCTGAACAAGACCCAGCGGGAGGCCCTGAAGAAGTTCGAGGGCACCCTGAAAGAAGAAAACTACGAAAAGCGCAAGGGCTTCTTCAAAAAGCTGAAGGACATGTTCAACAACTGAGACTGAAAACCGCATAACATAAAAAGCGGCGGCACTTCCCAAACGGGAGGTGCCGCCGCTTTTGCTTTTTCAGAACAGAGACCGGGACTTAGTTGCCGAAGATCAACAGGGCGTTGGGCACAAGGCCGATGATGGTTGCGCAGGAACCAATGAACCAGAAGCTGCAGCCGATGTCATGGATAGTGTTCGTGGGGCTTTTTTCAGCATGGGCAACCAGAGCGTTCATGCCGTTTTCCACCCAGTTGGAGTTGATATTTGCCTTGCGGTAATCGTGGATGGCAGAAACAGCCTTGTACCAGCCGTACAGCGGGAACCATGCCATGGCGGCTTCCACAACACCTACGCCGCCCTCGGTGTAGGTCATTTCTTCGCAGGACAAAACATTGTATGCAGCAGGATAAGTAATGGCGTTCGTCATAAAGCAAAACTCCTTTTTTAGGTTTGATAAAAAAAGCGGCGGCTCTTCCGTTGAAGAGCCGCCGCAAAAAGCCCTTTGGTGTACTCCTGAAAATTAGAAGTAGATGATGCCCAGAGACATAACGGCAGAAAGGCCAAAGCTGCTGATGGTCGATGCAGCATTCCAGAAAATCATGCCGGCATGGTAGAAGGTGTTGGTCACATTGCCCTTGCAGTCGGCTTTGATATCGCTCCAGACGTTGGATACCCAGTTGTCGTGATCCTTCTTGCGTGCTTCACGGCAGGTGTTGATGCCGATAACCGTAGCGTAGCCGGGCCACAGCCATGCAGCGACAGCCTGACCGACGGTAGCACCGCCTTCGGTGTAGGTCATTTCTTCGCAGGACAGAACGTTGTAGGAAGCAGGCATCATGATTTTGTTTTCCATAATAACACTCCTTTGAATCAAAGCTATCCAGACAGTGCAAGATCGCACTGTTTAAAACCCAAAAATAAACCGGGATATGCGCTTGGAGATCGTTCTCATAAAGCAGGGCGCGCCGCCGCATGACGCGAGTAGTTGCTTGCAGGAAAAGGAAAGCAGTGCTGTTCTCTGCAGGCAAAAGACCGTTCAGACGGTATACAGTGCTCAGGCAGCCGATTTCTTATTTCTGCTTGATGAAAAGCCCGCGGCCCTCTCTGGCGGAAAAGGCCGCGGGTAAAGGGGTCTTTGGTCTCTCCGGACGGATCTTATGAGCAGGGTCAGAGCAGGACGATGGCAGCATTGACCAGAAAACCAACGCCGGTAGCGCTGGTCGCGGTGACCCAGACGATGCGTCCCAGATCACGCAGCATGTTCTGCGCACTGGAATCCATATCGCGGCTCAGAGCATCCAGACCGGTATCCAGCCAGTCGTTGGGGTGGCTCTTGCGGTAGTTGCGCATGGCGGTAACACCCATGTACCAGCCAATGGGCGGAATCCAGTTCAGCAGAGCTTCCGTAAAGGTAGCACCGCCCTCGGTGTAGGTCATCTCTTCGCAGGAAAGAACGTTGTAGGAAGCAGGCATCATGATCTTGTTTTCCATAATAACACTCCTTTGAATCAAAGATCGTATCAGCACATTCTATGCACTGTTCACACCAGATCGAACCATCGATGAAGAGCAACTACTCTGTATCGCCATTGTACAACACCCGTTGATTTTTTGCAAGGGGTGAATGGGCAGAGTGCGCAAAAACTGGAGAGACTTCCGAAAAGAACTAGAAAAATTTGTGAAAAAAGACTGCAATAATTTGACATAAAACAACAGCGCCCTTTCCTTTGCGGAAAAGGCGCTGCCATGTTTACCCGGCCACACCGGCACGGTAGAGGTACGGGTCGCTCTTGAAGCTGTCAAAGCTGTACAGCACCAGGATCTGGTCATAATCGTTATCCGCGATCAGCTGATCCAGACCGTAGTTGTAGTTGCGGAAGTCCACCACATCGATCTGGGCGTAGTTTGCCGTCAGATACGGTGCAAAGCAGTTGGCGTAGCTGTCCTTGATCACCAGAATGCGCCCGGTACCGTCGCCCTCAATGCGGCTCAGGCCGTTGTTGCCATGCAGGAACATGGCGTACTTATCGTACACGTTCAGCTTGTCCGTGTCGTACAGGCCGGTGGTCTGGCCGTCTGCGGGCTGACCTGCAGCGGTGACATTATAGATGGTCAGGCTGTTCGGCAGGTCGTAGTAGGTGATAGTATCCGGCACGGCATTCCATGTGCGGGCCTTGGAGTAGTGGGTGCCGTAGAAATTTTCGGCGGTCAGAGCCGTGTGCGCGGCGGGGTCGAAGGGGGTCAGGCTCAGCGTACCGCACAGCTGCTGGTAGGCGTAATAAGCGCCAAGGCTCGTCCAGTGATGGTCGGTGCGGTAGTAGATATATTCGTCCTTGTGTTCGGCAAGGGTCTGCCGCACATCCACAAAGCGCCCTCCGGCGGCCTGTACGGCGGCGGAAAGCTGGTCGAGATAGGCATCCTCGTCCAGCAGCGGCGCGTTTGCAGGCACGTTTTCCGGGTAAATGACCGATGCTGCCGGGGCCAGCAGAACATCCACCTTGCCCGGGTGGCGCTGGCACAGTGCTTCCACGGCGGCGGTGTTCTTGGGCAGGGTGCGGTTCTCGCTGTCCAGCAGGCTGAAGGTGCGGGGGAACATCATGTGCTCTTTGCCCAGCAGGATGCCGCCGTTCTGCTCCTTCTGCAGCAGGGTGGTCTCCACTACGCTCTGCAGGCTGATCCACTCATCGCGGCCGAACACCTGATCCTTCACGTACTTTGTGTAGGCGGTAAAGTAGCTGTTCAGCCCCTTGGCGGAAAGCTGGGTCAGCGCCGGGCGCTGGGAAAGGGTGGTGTTTTCCATCTCGCTGTAGGCGCGGTCCGGTGTAATAAGGTCCAGTGCGAACAGACCAATAAAGAACAGGCTGAACACCACCAGCACCGGGTAGTGCAGGAGCGAGGAAGATTTTTTGGAATGCTTGTCCATCTTCACGCCTCCTTAAAAGTTGAAATAGAGGAACGGGCTGTTGGTACTGCCCACCACATAGGCGGTGGAGACCACCAGCAGCGCCAGAATGGCGGCACAGCGGGTGACGGCATTCTTTTTGAGCAGGTTCCAAATCTTTTCAATGAGCGGGGTGCAGCAGAGGATGCTGACCACCAGCAGCACACCGTAGTTGCGCAGGAAGTACAGCGGCGAAACACCGCCGGAAGGAACGAACAGCTTGTGGAACAGCAGGCCGAAGCTTACGCCCGTGTCGTTGCCCACAAACATGGCCCAGCCCACCACCACGAGGAACAGGGTGTAGATGTGGGGCCACACTCTGCCCTTTTGCAGGTGGGGCAGCAGGAACAGCTTTTCTACAGCCAGCAGCACAAAGTAGTACAGGCCCCAGCAGATAAAGTTCCAGTTCGCGCCGTGCCAGATGCCAGTGAGCAGCTCCACCACGAACAGGTTGAAGATCTGGCGCTTCAGGCCCTTGCGGTTGCCGCCGAGAGGGATATACACATACTCCCGGAACCAGCCGGAAAGGGTCATGTGCCAACGCCGCCAGAACTCGGTGATGGATGCGGAGATATAAGGGTAGTTGAAGTTTGCGGGGAAGTCGAAGCCCAGCATCTTGCCCATGCCAATGCCCATCATGGAGTAGCCGGAAAAGTCAAAGTAGAGCTGCAGGCTGTAGGCGATGATGCCCAGCCACACCAGCGGGGTGGATGCATTGGCAAGGCCCACAAAGGTGGTGGAAGGGCTGTCCGCAACGCCGATGATGTCTGTCCACAAAGCACCGATGGCATCCGCCAGCAGCACCTTTTTGGCAAGGCCAAAGGTGAACAGGGTCATGCCCTCTTCGAGCTGCTGCAGGCTGTAGCGGTGCCGGTACACGTGCAGCTGGTTCGAGACATCGCGGTATTTCACGATGGGGCCGGCAATCAGCTGAGGGAACATGACCACATAGGCACCAAAGTCGATGATATTACGCTCTGCCTTTACATCCCGGCGGTAAACATCGATGGAGTAGGAAAGGGTCTGGAAGGTGTAAAAGCTGATGCCCAGCGGCAGAGTGCCAATGCCCTGGATCTCGGCAAAGGCGGTGCCCAGCAGGGCGTTTGCGCTGCGCAGCACAAAGTTTGCGTATTTGAAGTAGAACAGCATCCCAAGGCTGCCAATGAGGGCCACCAGCAGAAATGTCCTGCGCAGGGCCGGCTTTTGGTCGAAGTGCTCGATGCACAGGCCGCTGATGTAGTTGATGAGGATGAGGGCCACCATGACCGGGAAAAACCGTACCTCGCCCCAGCAGTAGAACACCAGACTGCAGAGGAACAGCACGGTGTTCTTGAGCTTTGCGGGCGCAAGGTAATACAGCGCCAGCGTGATGGGCAGAAACCGGAACAGAAAGATGATGGTGCTGAAAACCAAAGCGTCAGCCTCCTTTTAGCCGAAAAAAGCCGATGCCGCAAATGGCACCGGCCTTGGGTGGATCCAGATTCAGTCTGCCAGTGCGCTGTCCACGGCGCTGTCCAGATCGGCAGTGCACTCGTTGGATGCGATCACCATGACAATGGTGTTGCCCTTGAAGGCGATGACAGCGTTCTCCACGTTATCCTGCGCCTGAGCAAACTCGGCGTAGTTGCCGTAGAAGGCCACCTGATCCTGCTGGTAGGAAGCCAGCTGGTTGGCTACGTCCTCGGCCTTGCCGTCGGCAGCTTCGAGCACCAGCACCAGACCGGCATCGCCGTTGTCGTTGCTCTTCACGCCCTTGTAGCTCACCACATCCTCAGCCTGCAGGCCGAAATCGTACTCAATGTTCATGGCTGCGATCTCGAACTGGTTGGAGATGGGGTCGGCTTCCAGCAGAGCATTGAAAACACCGTCCAGTGCATCAGAGCCGTTCTCGGCAGCATTGTCCACAACAGCGGATGCGGCGGCGCTGGAAGCGGGAGATTCCGCAGCAGCGGTGGAAACGGAGGATGGTGCAGCGGAAGAGCTGCTGCCGCCGCAGCCTGTCAGTGCAGCTGCAGCCAGCGCGCCGGTGAGAGCAATTGTAAAGATTTTTGTGCGATTTATCATAAAATATTCCTTCTTTTGTTCAAAACATTCTTGCAGCTGCCCAAAGCGGTCCTGCATCAGGGCAGACTATTGTTATCTTACCATAACTGTGTGCAAAATGCAACGAAAAGCCCCTCGGTTTTACGGATTTTTAACCGGTGATCTTCTCTCCTGCAGCAAGCTTCTGCAGCACGGCAACGGCATCCTCAAAGCACAGGCCGCTCTGCTGGATCAGGGCCGCATTTTCCGGCCCCACATAGCGCCAGTGCCACGGCTCGTAGGTGATCTCGGTAACGGCTTCTGCGTTTTTGGGGTACCGCAGGATGAAGCCGTATTCCACGGCATGGGCGCTCAGCCAGCGGAAGGCCTCGGTGTTTTCAAAGTCCTCGGTCAGGTCGGTGTGCTCCGGGCTGTTCAGGTCGGCAGCAAGGCCGCAGTTGTGCTCCGAGTAGCCCGGCGGATTCACGATATTTGCCGCCTGCTTTTTCGCTTCGGCTTCGCTCAGGCCCTTATTGCGGAAATACTGGGTCTTTTGGTCGTAGAGGTTCTTCTGGTAGTCCACGCTGCGGTAGCCGCTCTGCATCCAGATGGTCACGCCGTCCTTTGCGGCGGCGGCCTGCATGGCGAGGAACGCATCGGCGGCTTCGGTCTGCAGGGTCTTGTTCACAGCGGTGGCCGAGCCGCACGCCTTGGTGGTAAAGGTATGATCGTCCGGCATTTTGTTCGTGTGGTTCACCAGCACCATGCGGGGATCATCCAGAATGGCCTGCGCCTGCCGGGCGGTCAGCAGACTGCTTTCTGCCTCTGATGCTGCCGAGGCGCTGGATGTGGAAGTTGCCGAGGCGGCAGGCACAGCGGAACGGCTGTGCAGCACGAACGAGGCCCCGCCCACGGCAATGCAGGCCACGACGGTAACGGTGAACACGCGCCGCACGGCGGGCCGCAGATGGCGGCGGTGATGAGGATAGACAGACGGGTTCATCTGGAATACCTTCTTTCCGGTGGATGTGCATAGAGTTTGCTTCCTATGGGCAAGCTATGCCCGGAGGGGAAACAATATGAAAATGACAGCACAGGAATATGCGCGCCGGGTGCGGCGCATCGGGCCGCACTCGCCCTTGGGGCTGGACTGCCTGTGGGCTTTTGGCGTGGGCGGCGGCATCTGCCTGCTGGGCGAAGTGCTGCGCCAGAGCTATCTTGCCATGGGCGTGGAAGCCGACCTTGCCGGCACCCTGACCAGCTGCAGCCTGATCGTGCTCTCAGCGGTGCTTACCACGTTGGGCTGGTACCAGAAGCTGGCCGCAAAGGCCGGGGCCGGGTCGCTGGTGCCCATCACAGGCTTTGCCAATGCGGTGGTCAGCGCGGCCATCGAGTTCAAGGCCGAGGGCCGGGTGCTGGGTACCGGGGCCAAGATGTTCACCATTGCCGGGCCGGTGATCGTGTACGGCACGCTGGCGGCGGTGGTGTACGGTGCGGTGCTGTGGGTGCTGGGCATGGCGGGTGTGCCTGTGCTGTCATAAACACGGGCAAGTGTGCCATAAGATTGCAGCATGATGTTATTATATAACATTTTATGGAACGTTTTCTATCTATTTTCCACGAAGGAGAAATTTTGCCTATGACGGTCCGGTGCGGGGATACCCTGCTGTTCCAGACACTGCCGGTGATCGCTGCGGGTGCAGCGGTGGGCGGCAAAAAAGAGAGCGAAGGCCCGCTGGCGGCAGAGTTCGACGAGCTGAGCGCAGACAACCGCTTTGGCCAGTCCAGCTGGGAAGCTGCGGAAAAATATCTGCAGCTGCGCGCCGCGCGGCTGTGCCTGCAAAAGGCGGCGCTTCCGCAGGAAAAGGTGCAGCTGGCCCTTGCCGGGGATCTGCAGGCCCAGTGCACGGCATCCAGCTATGCCATGCGGGAGCTGGGCGTGCCCTTTGCCGGGCTGTTCGGGGCCTGCAGCACCATGGCCGAGGGCCTTGCGCTGGGCGCTGCTCTGTGCGAGGGCGGTGCTGCGCGCAATCTGCTGGCCATGGCTTCCAGCCACTTCTGCGCGGCAGAGCGGCAGTTCCGCACGCCGCTGAGCTACGGCGCGGTGCGCACGCCCACGGCCCAGTGGACTGCCACCGCTGCCGGATGCTGCCTTTTGCAGCCGCAGGGCGAAGGAGTTGGCATTGCCGCTGCCACCTTTGGCCGTGTGCAGGATTATCAGGTAAAGGACATCAACAATATGGGGGCTGCCATGGCCCCGGCAGCGGCTTCCACCCTGCTGCACTATTTTAAGGATACCGGCACCGAACCGCAGGAGTTCGACTGCATCTATACCGGCGACCTTGGGCAGGTGGGCAGTCAGCTGCTGCGGGAGCTGCTGGCCGCAGAAGGCTTGCTGATCAAAAACCATGTGGACTGCGGGTGCATCCTGTTCGATGCAAACGAGCAGAGCGTAAAGAGCGGCGGCTCCGGCCCGGGCTGCTGCGCGGCGGTGCTGTGCGGGCACATCCTGCCGCGCCTGCGCCGGGGCAGCCAGAAGCGGGTGCTGTTCACAGCCACCGGGGCCCTGATGAGCCAGACCACCTTTTTGCAGAAGGAGACCATCCCGGCGGTGGCGCATCTGGTGGAGCTGCGTGCGCCGGAAAAGGAGAAGTAAGATGAACTATTTCTGGGCTTTCTGTGTGGGCGGGGCCATCTGCGTGGCGGGACAGCTGCTCATCGACCTGACCGGCCTGACCCCGGCCCGCATCCTGACCGGATATGTGGTGGCGGGCGTGGTGCTTTCGGCCATTGGGTGGTATGCCCCGCTGGCCGAGTTTGCCGGGTGCGGGGCCACGGTTCCCCTGCTGGGCTTCGGCCATCTGCTGGCAAAGGGCGTGCGCACCGCGCTGCAGGAAGAAGGTGCTGTGGGCATCCTCACCGGCGGGCTGACCGCCGCTGCGGCCGGTGTTACCACCAGCCTTGTGTGCGGCGTGGTGTGCAGCTGGGTGGGCAAAAGTCACGACCAGAACTGAAGAAGAAATACACAAGAACATTGCTGCTTTGTCCGCCACCCTTCGCTCTGTTTTTCCACCGCACAGCGGTAAACTGTGCAAAACAGGAGGTGATGCGGATGAAGCACCGCTGGACGACCCTTTTGTGGGAGCTTTGGGCTGCACAGGCCTTGTGCGCGGTGGCAGCCCTGCCGCCGGGCAGTGCGTTCCATACATGCCCGGCACTGGCGCTGCCGGGGCTGGCACTTGCGGCGGCGGTGCCCACGGCATGGGCTGCGTGGGCGCTGCTGGCCGAGCCGCCCGACGGCCTGCCGCCGGAGCAGCTTCTGGAGCAGGCACCGGGGTTCGATTTTGCCACCCTGTGCGATTTTGAGCGGCCTGCTGCCGTGCCCTGAAAAGCGGGCAAAACAAAAACCCCTGTGCCGGGAACCCGGTACAGAGGTTTTGTTCGTCAATCAGAAAGCGATCAAGCGTTCTTGTTAGCACGCTTTGCCATACGGCTGATCTTGCGGCTGGCGGTGTTCTTTTTGATGACACCCTTAGCGCGAGCCTTGTCGATCGCGGAAACAGCAGCCAGGACGGTTGCGTCCTTGTCAGCGGCATTCGCATCGATGGCAGCGTCTGCCTTCTTGACGACTGTTTTCAGGTTGGTCTTAATGGCCTTGTTGTGAGCCTGCTCTGCAACAGCCTGCACGACACGGTCCTTCTGAGATTTGATGTTAGGCATTCGTTCCACCTCCTTGGCTACCTATAACAGCGCACCTTATGATACCATATTTGCCGTTCCAGCGCAAGCATTTTTTCGATTTTTGTTTCAAAAAGTTTTGATTTTCCCATACTTTTTGTGCCGCGAGGCCCCAAAACCGGCTTTTTGGCGGCAAACAGAGCAGAAAAGAGGGAAAATCATGCGCTTGACAGATATGGCGGACGAGCTCTACACGGCCGCGACTGACCTGCCCGGCGGAGTCCGCGCGGCCACGGCAAAGCGGGGCGGTGTGACGGTGACGCGGGTGGAGATCGCCCGGGAGGGCCTCGAAAAGCCCCGGGGGCGGTACGTCACGCTGGAAGTCCCCAGCGTCAGTGTGCTGGACGAGCGGGACGCCGAGGTCATCGAGCAGGCAGCGGACGAGCTGCGGGCGCTTCTGCCGCCGGAGGGGCCGGTGCTGGTGCTGGGCGTGGGCAACCGCCGGGTCACCGCCGACGCCCTCGGCCCCCGCACCGTCCAGAAAATTTTTGTCACGATGGGCGCAGGCCGTCCGCCGGTGAAGGGCATCCGCCCGGTGGCGGCGGTGGCCCCGGGCGTCTCGGCGTCCACCGGTCTGAGCCTGCAGCAGCTGGCCGGTGCGCTGGTGCGGGAAGTGCGGCCCACGGCCCTCATCTGTGTGGACAGCCTCTGCTCGTCGGAACCCCAGCGTCTGGGCCGGACGCTGCAGTTCTCCGACACCGGCCTCTGCCCGGCCCAGCCCGGCAGCAGCAAGCATCTGGACGCGGCCCGTCTGGGCCTGCCGGTCATCGCGGCGGGCATCCCCACCCTGATGATGGCGCAGGAGGGCAAAGACCTCGTGGTGACGCCCCGGGAACTGGACAGCGTCATCGCCCACGGCGCCGCCCTGCTGGGCGCGGCCATTAACCGCGCCTTGCAGCCGAGGCTCAGCATCGCCCAGCTCTGCTGGCTGGTGGGATAAAACCAGGCCGTCCATCATATTGTATGGATAAAACAAAAGGGGAGGGGGCAGCTTATGCGCTATGGCGAGGCCGGGCAGAGCCATCTGCTGCCCTTTCTGGGAGCAGCGGCCCTTTTTGCGGCTCTGACCATCACGGCCCACAGCCTTGTGCTGGGGCTGGCGGCGGTCATCGCCGGGCCTGTCCCGGCGGCGCAGACGGCGCTCTCCCTGAGCCGAAAGGCCGTCTCCGGCGCGGCACAGGAGGCCGCATCTGTGGCCGAAGCCGCCCCTGAAAGCACCGGGACTGCCGCCTCTCGGCCCGAAGCCGCCGCCCCGACAGGCGGCATCGAAAGCTATCTTGTGGAGCTTCTGGGTGACGACGCCCGGCCCGAAGGTGCGGGCGCTGTCATCGAGAAAAACTACCCCCAGGGCAGTGGTGAAAAGTACGTTGCCTGCGGCGCGGGCAGCATCAAGAACAACACCCGACAGACTGCGGCGGACATCGCAGCAGAGATACAGGCCCCACTGCCCTTTGGCGTCGAAAAGGACAGCCCTGACCCGCAGATCCTCATTATGCACACCCACGCCACTGAGGACTACCGCCTCTCGGCGGGGCTGTGGTATTCGCCCGGCGACGGCGCCCGCACCACCGACACGAACCTGAATATGTGTGCCGTGGGCCGGGTGATGGCCGACACCCTCAACGCCGCCGGGTTGAACACCCTCCACGACGAGACCCTGAACGACTACCCCAGCTACACCGGCAGCTACGAGAACAGCCGGGCCGTCGTCCAGCGGTATCTATCCCAGTACCCCAGCATCAAGGTGGTGCTGGACGTCCACCGGGACGCCATCGAGACAGAGGGCGGTTCCCGGATGGCCCCGGTCTGCACCGTGGACGGGAGGCAGGCCGCGCAGGTCATGATCATCTGCGGGTGCGACAACGGCGGCAGCGTCCGGCTGCCCGGCTGGCGGCAGAACCTCCGTTTCGCCGCCGCATGGGAGCGGAGCATGGAGGGGATGTACCCCGGGTTCACCCGGCCGGTGCTGTTCAGCTACCGCTTTTATAATCAGGACCTCACCACCGGCAGTCTGCTCATCGAGATAGGAGGCCACGGCAATAACCTCAACGAGGCCCTCTACGCCGGGCAGCTGGCGGCCAACGGCCTTGTGCAGGCGTTGCTTAGCCCGGAGACTTGACGAAACGGCGGCAAAGTGCTATATTTTACTGGTAAATGCAGTGATTGGGAAAAGTAGCGCATCACAACGCCACAGAGAGCGCGGCAGAGCTGGGAGCCGTGCGCGGACGGTGCGTGAACGAACACCCGGGAGCAGCAAACTGAACAGGGCGCAGTGAGAAAAATGCGCCGCCAGTAGGTGCGCCGCAGGCTCAGCGTTAATGGAGCAGCGCTTTTACTTGAGCGCGTGAGCGACCGGACACTTCCGGTAATTCAGGTGGCACCGCGGACATTACAAGACAGCTTGTTCGCCCTGAACTTTCAGGGAGAACAAAGCTGTCTTTTTCATTTTATATCGAAAGGGAGAACAAACACTATGGAACGCACTGAGATCGTTTCGCTGTTCAAAAACACCCCCGCCGACGGCACCGAGATCACCGTCTGCGGCTGGGCAAAGAACATCCGCGACTCCAAGAACATCGGCTTCATCGCCCTGTCGGACGGCGGCTGCTTCAAGACCCTGCAGGTCGTGCTGGAAGCCGGCAAGCTGGCAAACTACGATGAGGTCGTCCACACCGGCCTGTACAGCAGCCTGCGTGTCGTGGGCCGCATCGTGCTGACTCCGCAGGCAAAGCAGCCTTTCGAGCTGAATGCTGACAGCGTGGAAATCCTGGGCGACTGCCCCGCCGACGAGTATCCGCTGCAGAAAAAGAAGATGAGCATGGAGTATCTGCGCACCATGCCCACCCTGCGCCCCCGCACCAACACCTTCAACGCCGCTTTCCGCGTCCGCAGCGTGGCCGCCTACGCCATCCACAAGTTCTTCCAGGAGAACGGCTTCGTCTACGCCCACTCTCCGCTGCTGACCGCTTCCGACTGTGAGGGCGCCGGCGAGATGTTCCGCGTCACCACCCTCGACCTCGACAATGTTCCCAAGAACGAGGACGGCACCGTCGATTACACCAAGGACTTCTTCGAGAAGCCCGTCAACCTGACCGTTTCCGGCCAGCTGGAAGCCGAGGCCATGGCAATGGCGTTCGGCAAGGTGTACACCTTTGGCCCCACCTTCCGCGCCGAGAAGAGCTTCACCACCCGCCACGCCGCCGAGTTCTGGATGATCGAGCCGGAGATGGCGTTCTGCGATCTGAACGGCTACATGGACACCGCCGAGGCCATGACCAAGTACGTTATCCGCTACGTTCTGGACAACTGCCCCGATGAGATGGCTTTCTTCAACCAGTTCATCGACAAGGGCCTCATCGAGCGCCTTGAGCTGGTGGCAAACAGCGAGTTTGGCCGCATCAGCTACACCGACGCCATCGAGATCCTGAAGAAGAACAACAAGAAGTTCCAGTTCCCCGTGGAGTGGGGCGTGGACATCCAGACCGAGCACGAGCGCTACCTGACCGAGGTGGTGTTCAAGAAGCCCGTCTTCGTCACCGACTACCCGAAGGAGATCAAGAGCTTCTACATGAAGCAGAACGCCGACGGCAAGACCGTGGCAGCTGCAGATATGCTGGTGCCCGGCATCGGCGAGCTGATCGGCGGCAGCCAGCGTGAAGAGGACTACGACAAGCTGGTGGCCCGCATGGACGAGCTGGGTCTGGACAAGTCCAGCTACGACTGGTACCTGAACCTGCGCAAGTTCGGCGGCGTGGAGCACGCAGGCTATGGTCTGGGCTTCGAGCGCATGATCATGTACCTCACGGGCATCCAGAACATCCGTGACGTGCTGCCCTTCCCCCGCACGGCTTACGGCTTCTGATCAGTGAGTCAACCTCTCCGTCATTGCTTCGCAATGCCACCTCTCCTGACGAGGAGAGGCTTTGGCAGAACGGGAAACTTTTCCTTTTCGCCAGAGGCTCCCCTCGGTAGGGGAGCTGGCAAAGCCGCAGGCTTTGACTGAGAGGTTTTCTTTTATTTTCAACAAGGAGAGCAAAACAAGTGGAAAACATCGCCCCGGCATTGCTGGAATGGTTCTACAAGAACCAGCGCATCCTGCCCTTCCGCACCGACCCCAGCCCCTACCACGTCTGGCTCAGCGAGATCATGCTGCAGCAGACCCGCGTCTCGGCGGCGCTGCCCTATTATGAGCGCTTCCTCGCCACCCTGCCGGACATTCCCGCGCTGGCGGCGTGCGAAGAAGAAAAGCTCCACAAGCTCTGGGAGGGGCTGGGCTACTACAGCCGGGTGCGCAACCTGCAAAAGGCCGCCCGCATCGTCTGTGAGCAGTACGGCGGGCAGCTGCCAGCCGACTACGACGCTCTCCGCGCTCTGCCCGGTATCGGGGACTACACAGCGGGAGCCATCGCGTCCATCAGCTTCGGGCTGGCTGCCCCGGCGGTGGACGGAAATGTGCTGCGGGTGTTTTCCAGACTGTATAATGACCCCGGCGTTATTACAGAACCGGCGGTAAAACGAGCTTTTACGGCCCGGGTCATGGAGCATCAGCCCCCCGAAAAGGCGGGCGACTACAACCAGGCTCTAATGGAGCTGGGCGCACTGGTCTGTGTGCCGAACGGCGCACCGCTCTGTGAGCAGTGTCCGCTGGCCTCTCTGTGTGAAGCCCGCAGGGCCGGTACGGCGCTGGAACTGCCCCATAAGGCTGCGCCCAAGGCACGGCGCATCGAGCCGGTGACGGTAGTGCTGGCTGAAGACGCCGGAGGACGTTTCCTGTTGCAGCAGCGGCCCCAAAAAGGTCTGCTGGCCGGTCTGTGGCAGCCGCTTCTGTGGGAGGGCGAAGCCCTCAGCGCCGAAGAAGTCTGCGCCCGGCTGGAAGCGCTGGGCCTTGCCTGTGAGGGCATCGAACCTCTGCCGGCGGCAAAGCATATTTTCAGCCACATCGAGTGGCGGATGAGCGGCTATTCTGTCTGCGTCGGCAGTGCGGAAGCTCCGGCGGGCTGTGTCTGGGCCAGCCGCGAACAGCTGCAGAACGAATACACCCTGCCCGGCGCATTCAAGGCGTATAAGAAAAAGCTGGGACTCTGAAAAAAGCAAAATTTTGCCTTTTTGGTTGTAATTTTCGTGAAGTCCGGGTATAATAGTTTCAGAATAGACCGAGCCTGTGCCGCGGAACGACCGCTGAAAATAGCTGGACCGCTGGTTCGACCAAAAAGGAGTGTGCTGAACCTATGAAGAAATCCTGTCTGATCGCTGTTATCGCAACGCTGGCTGCTGTGGCTGGTGCGCTGGCTGCTGTGGCTGTTTATCTGCGCCGCCGTGAGAAGGAGCTGGACGAGTACGAGCGTCTTCTGTTCGGCGAGGATACCGCCGCCCCCGCTGAGGAAGAGCCTGCTGAGGCCGAAGACGAGGCTGCGGAAGAGGCTGCTCCCGCTGAGGATACTGCCGAATAACGCGGGCCGAAACAGAACAAAATGACGAAGGGCGCACCGGCAGTCTGTAACAGGGCTGTGCCGGTGCGCCTTTTTATACCCTCTCAGGTGCTTGCACCCAAACTTTAGGAGGAGAGTACATATGAAGCGGCTTTTGTTATGGCTCATCGGCGTTGCGCTGGGCGTCGTGGTGCTGCTTGCGGCGGTGCTGGGCGTGAGCTATTCGTTCACCTCGGAGGGCGCGAAGCCTGCGTCTGAGGTGCAGTTCGCCGGGCAGGAGCTGGAGCCCAACGGCTGGTGCTGGCAGGTGCCGCTGCTGGGCGGGCAGGTGGATAAAGTCTTCGCCAGCCCCCGCACCCTCACGGTGCAGAAGCTTGGCGTCCTCTACGACGCCCACCCGGCCTTCGCCCTGCCCGAGTGGTACAGCTACGGCCCGCTGACCATCACCGACAGCGCGGGCAATGTGGTCTTCGAGGGGACTGCGGCCACCTACGACGACTTTTTGTTCCCGGCCAACGGCGACTATAAGGCCGAGCTGACCGTCTGGCGTCTGCCGGAAAATATGCTGGCCACCCAGTTCGAGGGCGGCAGCACCGGCGAGCTGCGGCAGGACGTCCGGCTCGAAAAGCCCGCGAAGCCCATCGGCTGGTATTATTATTCTTTCCGCTTTACGCTGCAGGCAAGCGCCGAGGTGGAGCTTTCCGCCGAACGGATGGAGCAGGGCGGCACGGTGGCCGCGGCTTTCACCGGCATGGTGGGCGAGACGGCCCCCACGGTGGAAACAGACCTCGGCAATGTGCAGGCTGTCCGTCTGGGCAGCGGGTGGCGCGCCTATATCCCGGCGGCCTACAATGCCGCTGCCGGTGCGCATGAAGTGACCTTTACTGTGGGCGGCGAGACGGTGGTGAAGAACATCACCGTCATCCCGAAGGACTTCGGCACGGTTGAAATCGAAGCCGAACCGGAAGCCTCCGAAGCTGCCAACACCGAGTTCCGCAACGCCATCTGGCCCCTCTATGAGCAGCCCGCCCGCGAAAAGCTGTGGAGCGGCGGCTTTGCCTGTCCGGCGGAGAATTACATGACCCTCGTGGACTTCGGCCAGACCAAAGTCACCGGCGGCAAGCAGGGCAGCAAATCGAACTCCACGAAACTCTACACCATCCCGGGCGACCCCTGCCGCGCCCCCGCCAACGGTGTCGTGGTGCTGGCCCGGAACCTCGCCCTCACCGGCAACACCGTCGTCATCGACCACGGCTGCGGGCTGCGCAGCTATCTCTACGGGCTGGATGCTCTCTCGGTGAGCGAGGGCCAAAGCGTGGAGCGCGGGCAGGCTGTGGGCGCATTGGGCGAAGACCTGACCATGGATTTCAAGCTCGGCAGCAAGAGCGTGAATCCGTGGCTGCTCTTCCAGACCAGCGGCGGGCTGTTCTGGAAAGAGAATGGGTGAGGTCGGCAAATCGGAATTTGAAAGGAGCGTTTTCAATGGCAAGCAAGAAAGTCGAAATGTATGCTAAAAAACGATATGAATTAGATGAAATCAAAAATAAAATCAAAGAAGAATTTGATAAACGTAAGTTCTCCGATGTGGAATTCAAAGACGAAATTATACGTGAATTGGGAGACACCAAAACACTACTATTAATTTTTGAAAACTGTTTTTTACGAACAGGAAGTTATGCCAGTTTAGTAATTATGTTATCCGAGTATCAGGGGTATCAGAGTGCAGATATTATTGCCACTGGTGGTAAAGAAGCTTTCTTTTCTTTTGGTGCAGAAGGTGACTTTGCAAAGTTTGGAGAAGATGCTTTGAAGAATTTAGGCTTTCAAGGAAAAGTTAGATAAATTCCAGTTTATCACAAAGAATCCAGATATGAAACGAGCAGAGCCTCTACCTTTCGGTGGAGAGATCGGAAGAGCACACGT
>OJNO01000561.1_pt1 | contig 16597 bp, 17 predicted proteins | sample 1597761 | NCBI WGS metagenome assembly OJNO01 (sample SAMN00265071, study PRJEB22529) | human gut metagenome
GGCGGGGTATGTGTACCGGCCGGTCCGCAACCGCAGCCGGGAGCTGTGCGCCCGATACGGCGTGGAGTCCTGCAACGACTCCGGCTATCAGGAGGTGACCCTGTCCAGCCTCTCCACCAGCGACTATCCCCCGCTGACGGAGCTGTGCGACCAGCTGGAGCCCTTCTGCCAGCAGCGGCACGTGAATCTGTCCCTGCCCAGTCTGCGGGCGGATAACTTCTCCATGAGCCTGATGGAGCGGCTGGCCAAGGGCCGCAAAAGCGGCCTGACCTTCGCCCCGGAGGCCGGGACCCAGCGGCTGCGGGACGTCATCAACAAAAACGTCACCCAGGAGGACCTGCTGGCCTCCTGCCGGACGGCCTTCGCCGGGGGGTACAGCGCCGTGAAGCTGTATTTCATGCTGGGCCTGCCCACGGAGACCGACGAGGACGTACTGGGCATCGCCGATCTGGCAGCCCGGGTGATGCACACCTGGCGGGAAAGCGCCAGCAACAAGAACCGGGGCGTCCGCATCACCGTGTCCACCTCCTGGTTCGTGCCGAAGCCCCACACGGCCTTCCAGTGGGAGCCCCAGATCTCCAAGGAGGAGTATGAGCGGCGGGTGACCCTGCTGCGGGAGGCCATCAAGACCAAAACCGTCACCTATAACTGGCACGATTCGGACACCAGTTTCCTGGAGGCCGTTCTGGCCCGGGGGGACCGGCGCATGGGGAAGGTCCTGGAGACCGCCTGGCGCAAGGGGGCCAAGCTGGACGCCTGGGAGGAGTATTTCTCCCTGGACCGCTGGCTGGAGGCCTTTGACCAGTGCGGGCTGGACCCCCATTTTTACGCCAACCGCACCCGGGAAAAGGACGAGCTGATGCCCTGGGCGATGATCTCGAGCGGCGTGACGGAGCAGTACCTCTGGCGCGAGCATGAGCGGTGCTACCAGTCCGTCACCACGCCGGACTGCCGCACACACTGCAACGGCTGCGGCGCGAATCTCTTATTGGGGAGGCCCTGCGATGGCTAAGCTGAGACTTCTTTTCACCAAGGAGGCGCAGGCCTCCTACATCTCGCACCTCGACACGATGCGGACATTCCAGCGCGTGTTTCCCCGTGCGGAGCTGCACCTCAAGCACTCCAACGGCTTTCACCCGCACCCCATCATCTCCATCGTCCTGCCGCTGCCGGTGGGGCAGTCGAGCGACTGCGAGATCCTTGACTTTGAAAGCGTGGAAGACAGCACGGGCGAGGGCGTGGCCGAGGCGCTGAACACCGGCATGCCCGCGGGCCTTCACGTGCTGGACTGCTATAGCGTGACGCGCCCCGTGCGCGAGATGGTCAACCTGCGCGCACAGCTCGAAATGGAATACGACAACGGCGTGCCCGAGGGTGCGTGCGAGCGCATCCGCGAGTTTTTTACGCAGGAGGAGATCTTTGTCGAAAAGCGCACGAAGCACAAGGGCATGACCGAGCTCAACATTGCGCCGCTCATCCGCTCGCTCACGCTGACGGAGAGGGAGGGCGTGATCCTCGCCGATGCGGTCGTTGCCGCGCAGGACCCAGGCCTTAACCCCGCGCTGATCGGCGCGGCGGTCGCGCGGCACCTGCCGGAGATCGCGCCGGACTTTGTTCGCGTGCGCCGAAAAGAGGTCTACGACGCGGAAATGAACGTTTTCCGCTGATTTCTGCCGTGTTTTTGCAAATAATGCTTGCATTCCCGTTGGGGATGTGATATGCTACCATAGCTTGAAAAGGGCGGTCCTCTGCCGTGCGCGGGTGAAAGAGTCCCGACAGCGCCGAAGAAAAGCGGTCAAGAACGCCTATAAATAGGAGGAAAATATCCATGGATCTCATCAAAGAGCTCGAATCCCAGCAGCTGAAAAAGGAAATGCCCGTCATCAACGTCGGCGACACCGTCCGCGTTCATGTCAAGATCAAGGAAGGCTCCCGCGAGCGTATCCAGGTCTTCGAGGGCATCGTCATCGCGAAGAAGCACGGCGGTCTTGAGGAGACCTTCACCGTTCGTCGTCTTGCCTACGGCGTCGGCGTCGAGAAGGTGTTCCCCATCCACTCCCCCCTCATCGAGAAGGTCGAAACCGTGCGCAGCGGTTATGTTCGCCGCGCCAAGCTGTATTACCTGCGCGGCCGCGTCGGTAAGGCTGCCAAGATCCGCGAGAAGCTGTAAGGCAGATTCTTTGAGAACAAAAAAGCATGGCGTTTCCGCCATGCTTTTTTTGTTGCCTTTTTCAAAAAGCGTGCTACAATAATACATTAGAAAATCAGGCGCATTTTGCCGCAGAGGGAGACTGTTAGTCCGCCGCTGCGCGGCGCTGGGTTTAGGAGAGCGAAATGGACGAATTTGATCAGAAAATGGAGATCAGCGAGCAGCCGCAGGAGGAGATCGTGGAAAAGATCCCCGGACGCGACGTGTATGAGACGGTCTCGTCTCTCGTCTCGGCGCTGCTGGTCGTTGTGCTGGTGTTTACGTTTCTTGTGCGGCTGATGGGCGTTTCCGGCCCGTCAATGATCCCGACGCTGCAGGACGGCGACCGGCTTCTCGTCGTCAACTCGCTGCTCTGCGGCGACTATCAGGTCGGCGATATCGTCATCGCGCGCAAGGAGACCTTTGACTCGAAGCCCATCGTCAAGCGCGTCATCGCCACCGCGGGCCAGACCGTGGACATCGACTTTAACTTGGGTCAGGTCTATGTGGACGGCGAGCTTCTGGACGAGGACTACATCAACGACTACACCTATCGCGAAGAGGGCACCGTGTTCCCGCTTACCGTGCCGGAGGGCGAAGTCTTCCTCATGGGTGACAACCGCAACCATTCGAACGACAGCCGCGATTCCTCGCTTGGCACGGTGGACACGCGCCTTCTGATCGGCAAGGCGGTGTTCCTCGTCTTCCCGGGACGCGACTATCTGACCGAGCAGCGCGAGTTTGGCCGCATCGGCCTTTTGCAGTAAAGGGGGACGAGCAAATGCAGTTGGATTCTCTGAGCTGGTTCCCGGGGCACATGACCAAGACCCGCCGCATGATCACGGCGGAGCTCGGCAACGTGGACGCCGTGTGCGAAATTCTGGACGCGCGCATCCCGATGAGCAGCCGCAACCCCGATGTGGACGAACTGACGGCGGGCAAGCCCCGTTTGATCGTTTTGAACCGCGTCGATCAGGCCGACCCTGAGATGACGAAAAAGTGGGCGGCGTATTTCCGCTCGCTCGGCTGCGCCGTCATCGAAACGGACGCGAAGCGGGGCGGGGGCGTGAAGCAGTTTTCTTCCGCCGTGCGCACGCTGCTGCACGATAAGATCGCCTCTTACGAGGCCAAGGGCCAGATCGGCCGCGTGCTGCGCGTGATGGTACTCGGCATCCCGAACGTTGGCAAGTCGACGTTTATCAACAAGGTCTCCGGCCGCAAGAGCGCCAAGGCGGAGGACCGCCCCGGCGTCACGCGCACGAAGCAGTGGGTGCCGGTCGACAAGACGCTCGAGCTCCTTGATACGCCAGGCATCCTGTGGCCGAAATTCGAGGACAGCAGCGTCGGCGTGCGTTTAGCCTTCACCGGCGCGATCCGCGACGAGGTCGTCGACGTCGAAGAGCTCGCCATGCGCCTGATGGATTACCTCGGCAAAAATTATCCCAAGGCCATCGAGGAGCGCTACAAGCTCACCGTTTCGGAAGAGGACGACGGCTATGCACTGCTCGAAAAGGCGGGGCGCAAGCGCGGCTTTCTGATCTCCGGCGGCGAGGTCGACACCGAGCGCATGAGCCGTATCCTGCTCGACGAGTTCCGCGGCGGCAAGCTCGGCCGCTTTACGCTCGAATTCCCGCCGGAGGGCGAGCGCACATGAGCGTCAACCTACACTACGAGGACAAAGCCCGCTCCGCGGGCTTTTCATCCGTCTGCGGCGTGGACGAGGCGGGCGCGGGGCCGCTGATGGGCCCTGTATACGCCGCCGCCGTCATCCTGCCGGAGGGCTGTGAGATCGATGGGCTGAATGACTCGAAAAAGCTGACGGAGAAAAAGCGCGAGGCGCTGTTTCCCGTCATCTGTGAAAAAGCCGTCGCCTACGCCATCGCGTCCGTCGACGAGAAGGAGATCGACGCAACGGATATTTTGAGCGCACGCATGAAGGCGATGCAGCTCGCCATCGATGCGCTGCAAATCCCAGCGGACTATGCGCTCATCGACGGCAACCGCGACCACGGCGCGTCGGCAAAGATCACCACGCCGCACGAGACCATCGTCGGCGGGGACGGCGCGAGCTTATCCATCGCCGCGGCGAGCGTGCTGGCGAAAGTCAGCCGTGACCATTATGTGGTCGAAGTGCTCGACCCGATGTATCCCGAGTATCAGTTCGCCAGGCACAAGGGCTACGGCACAAAGCTCCACTACCAGATGCTCGATCAGTACGGCCCGAGCCCCGTGCACCGCATGACGTTTCTCAAAAAGTGGGAGGCGCGGCGATGAGCACGAAGCAGGACGGCGACTGGGGCGAGGCGCTGGTCGAAAAGTATCTGAGCGAGCGCGGCTGCCGCATCGTGGAACGAGAGTGGCGCTGCCGCTTCGGCGAGATCGACCTCATCGCCGAGAAGGACGGCGTGCTGCTGTTCGTCGAGGTGAAGCTGCGCACAAATTTGCAGTACGGTGCGCCGCGCGAGTACGTCACGGTGAAAAAGCAGGAAAAGCTGCGTGCCGCGGCGCTACTGTATTTAAGCGAGCGTGAGCTGGACGTGCCCGCCCGCTTCGACGTGGCGGAGGTCTACACCGATGTGCGCCATAGCGCGGGCAAAACGCGCATCCGCTACATCGCAAACGCATTTTGATCTGACTTTGGAAGGGAGGCACGCGATGGCATTATACGCGATCGGCGACCTGCACTTATCGCTCGGCACGAACAAGCCCATGGACGTGTTCGGCCCCAAGTGGGCAAACTATGTCGAGCGCATTCGGGAAAATTTCTCGAAGCTCAACGATGACGACGTCATCGTCATCGCGGGGGATATCTCGTGGGGGATGTCGCTCGAGCAGTCGCTGCCGGATTTTCAGTTTATTGACGCGCTGCCGGGGAGGAAGATCCTCTTAAAGGGCAACCACGACTACTGGTGGGGCACGGCGTCGAAGATGAAAAAGTTTTTTGCCGAGCACGACATCACAACGCTCGATATTCTCTACAACAACGCCTTTTTCTACGGCGACCACGCCATCTGCGGCACGCGCGGCTGGTTTTATGAAGAGGACGCCGCTGGCACGCACACGGGCAAGATGCTCGCGCGCGAGGCGCTGCGGCTTGAAACGTCGCTCAAGGCGGCGGAGGGGAAGCCCATCTACTGCTTTCTGCACTATCCGCCCATCTATCAGGGCTACAAGTGTCCCGAGATGCTCGAGCTTCTCGACAAATACGAGGTCGAGCGCTGCTATTACGGGCATCTGCACGGCTACACGCACCGCCGCGCGTTCGAGGGGATGCGCGAAAAAACCGAATATGCGCTGATCGCGGCGGATTATGTCGCCTTTCAGCCTGTAAAAATTTGCAATTAAGACATAAATTGATGCAAAAAAGGGTGGAAATTTTGAGGAAGCTATGGTATAATTCCACTTTGCAAAAGCATCATTATCTGATGTTAAACGGAGGAAAAAGAAATCATGACTGTCAAAAATGTTGAAAAGCTGGAAAAGAGCAGAGTCGCGGTGACCGTCGAGGTCGGCGCGGAGGAATTTGAAGCCGCCGTTGCCAAGGCCTACGCCAAGGCCCGCGGCAAGCTCAGCATTCCCGGCTTCCGCCCCGGCAAGGCCCCCCGCAAGATGATCGAAAAGCTCTACGGCGCGGGCGTTTTCTACAGCGATGCCGTTGACATCGCCCTGCCCGAGGCATATACGCAGGCCATCGGCCAGAGCGGCCTCGATGTTGTCGGCTATCCCGAGATCGAGATCGTGGACGACAAGATCGACGAGAACGGCTTCACCTTCAAGGCGACCGTTGCCGTGTATCCCGAGGTCAAGCTCGGCGAGTACAAGGGCCTGACGGCTGAGAAGGAAGAGATCAAGGTCAGCGCCGACGATGTCAAGGAGCGCCTCAATGAGATGGCCGAGCGCAACGCCCGCCTCGTCTCCGTCGACCGCAAGGCCAAGAAGGGCGACATCGCCGTCATCGACTTCGAGGGCTTCGACAACGGCGAAGCGTTCGAGGGCGGTAAGGGCGAGAATTACGAGCTCGAGCTCGGTTCCGGCAGCTTCGTCCCCGGCTTTGAGGATCAGGTCATCGGCATGAAGGCCGGCGAAGAGAAGGATCTCGACATCACCTTCCCCGAGGATTATCACAAGGACCTCGCCGGCAAGAAGGTCGTCTTCCACGTCAAGGCCAAGGAGATCAAGTGCAAGGAGCTTCCCAAGCTTGATGACGACTTCGCCAAGGACGTGTCCGAGTACGACACGCTCAAGGAGCTCAAGGACAGCATCAAGCGCGAGATCACCGAGCAGCGCGAGCAGTCCGCCAAGTATGCCGTCGAGAACGAGCTGATGGAGAAGGTCGCCGCGAACATCGAGTGCGACATCCCCGATGCGCTCATCGATGAGCAGTGCGCCCGCTTCCTTGAGGAGTTCAAGCAGCGCTTACAGTCTCAGGGCATCCCCTATGACCAGTACTGCAAGATGACCAACATGGATGAAGCCAAGTTCCTGGAGGAGGGCAAGGAGCCCGCGACCCGTCAGGTGCGCATGGACCTCGCCGTGAACGCCATCATCAAGGAAGAGAAGCTCGAGGCCACCGACGAGGAGGTCGAAAAGCAGTACAACGACCTTGCTGAGAAGTACAGCATGGACGTGGGCGAGCTCAAGAAGTATCTTGACGCCATGTCCGTCCGCACGCAGATCATCCGCGACAAGGCCATCAGCGTCGTCGTGGACAGCGCGAAGATCGAAAAGAAGAAGGCTCCCAAGAAGGAAGCCGAGGGCGCAGCCGCTGAAGGCGAGGAAAAGCCCGCCAAGAAGACCGCTGCCAAAAAGTCCGCCAAGAAGGAAGAAGAAAAGGCTGAATAATCGGCAAAGCGGCCATAATAGATAGAAACGACGATCAACCACAAATGCCTGCCATTTGTGGTTGATTGTGTACATACCAATTTTTTGAACAGGGTATGAACAAGGAGGTTACCAAGATGAGTTTAGTCCCTTACGTCATTGAACAGACCAACCGCGGCGAGCGTTCCTACGACATTTTCTCCCGCCTGCTGGAAGACCGTATCATCTTCCTCGGCGAAGAGGTCAACGACGCGACTGCGAGCCTGATCGTTTCGCAGCTTTTATTCCTCGAGGCCAAGGACCCCGACAAGGACATCCAGCTCTATATCAACTCCCCCGGCGGCAGTGTGACGGCCGGCATGGCGATCTACGACACGATGCAGTATATCAAGTGCGACGTGTCCACCATCTGCGTCGGCCTCGCCGCCAGCATGGGCGCGTTCCTGCTCTCGTCCGGCGCCAAGGGCAAGCGCATTGCGCTGCCGAACGCAGATATTATGATCCACCAGCCCTCTGCCGGTACGCAGGGCAAGGTCACGGATATGGAGAGCGACGTGGAGCATTTCCTGCGCATCAAGCAGCGCTTGAATAAGATCCTGGCCGAGAACACCGGCAAGACGCCCGAGCAGGTCAAGCTCGACTCCGAGCGCGACCACTGGATGACGGCGGATGAGGCGCAGGCCTACGGCCTTGTGGACAAGGTCATTTACAAGAGATAAGGACAGTTTGACTTATGAGTGAAGATAAGAAAAAAGAGCTTCGCTGCTCGTTCTGCGGCAAGAGCGAGCACGAAGTGCACCGCATGATCCAGGGGCCGGGCGTGCGCATCTGCGATGAGTGCGTCCGCCTGTGCATGGACGTGCTGGAGGACGGCTATGAGCCGCACGACGAGCTGGAAGCGCCCGACTCCATCCCCACGCCGCGCGAAATTCGCGAGGTGCTCGACCAGTATATCATCGGGCAGGAGGCGGCCAAGGTCGCGCTGTCCGTGTCCGTCTACAACCACTATAAACGCATCTTCTTCGGCGGCGACGACGAGGTGGAGCTGCAAAAGAGCAACATCCTGCTCCTCGGCCCCACTGGCAGCGGCAAGACGCTCTTTGCCCAGACGCTCGCCCGCATTCTGAAGGTGCCGTTCGCTATCGCGGACGCGACGACCCTCACCGAGGCGGGCTACGTCGGCGACGATGTGGAAAACATTCTGCTCCGCTTGCTTCAGGCGGCGGATTACGACGTGGAGCTCGCCGAGCGCGGCATCATCTATGTCGACGAGATCGACAAGATCGCCCGCAAGAGCGAGAACACCTCCATCACGCGTGACGTCTCCGGCGAGGGCGTGCAGCAGGCATTGCTGAAAATCGTCGAGGGCACGGTTGCGAACGTCCCGCCGCAGGGCGGCCGCAAGCACCCGCATCAGGAGTTCATCCAGATCGACACGCACAACATCCTCTTCATCTGCGGCGGTGCGTTCGAGGGCATCGAGAAGATCATCGAGAGCCGTCTCGACCGCAAGTCGATGGGCTTCGGCGCGGAGCTCAAGAGCAAAAACGACGTGGATGAAAGCAAGATTTTACGCGAGGTGCAGCCGCACGATATCTTGAAGTTCGGCATCATCCCCGAGCTGGTCGGCAGACTGCCGGTCATCACGGCGCTCGACGCGCTGACGCGCGACGACCTTGTCAAGATCCTGACCCAGCCGAAAAACGCGCTCGTCAAGCAGTATCAAAAGCTGTTTTCTTACGACGACGCTGAGCTCACGTTCGAGCCCAAGGCACTCGAAGCGATTGCCGACAAGGCCATTGAGCGCAAGATCGGCGCGCGCGGCCTGCGCGCGGTAATGGAGGGTCTGCTGATGAACGTGATGTACGATATCCCGTCCGACCGCACGATCGACCGCGTGACCATCACGCCGGGCTGCGTGGAGGGGACGGAACAGCCGAAAATTTCCCACCGCACAGAGAAAGAAGGGGAGGCGCCGCAGCCGTCGCTGCCGGCAGACTCCGCTTCATAAGGAGAAACCCCATGGAACCTGTAACAAAAAATCTTCCGGTCATCGCCATGCGCGGGCTCAATGTGTTCCCTCGCATGAACACGAGCTTTGACCTCGAGCGTCCGATCTCCGTGCACGCGCTTGAGCGCGCCATGGAAAACGGGGAGGAGATTTTTCTCGTCACCCAGCGTGAGATCGGCGTGGAGCAGCCGGAGGAAAAAGACCTGTACGAGATCGGCACGGTCGCGCGCGTGACGCAGATTTTGCGCGTGTCTGACCGCGTGCTGCGCGTGATGATGGAGGGCGCGTGCCGCGCCCGCCTCAAGCGGCTGTGGCAGCGCGAGCCGCTTTTGCAGGCGCAGGTCGAGCTCATCGACGAGCCGGCCACCTCGCGCCACGGCAAGCGGACGGAGGCGATGCTGCGCCAGACCTACGCCAGCGTGACGGAATATGCCGAGCTCGCGCAGAAATTGCCGGACGATGTCTACGCCGCCATTTTGTCGACGAACGATCCCGGCTATCTCGCTGACTTTATCGCCCAGCAGCTCAACCTGCGCTATCAGGACAAACAGGATATCCTCGACGAGCTGCGCCCGCTGCCGAGATTGCAGCGCATGAACGAGATTCTGCGCCGCGAGATCGAAGTTACCGCCATGGAGCAGGACATTGAAAGCAAGGTCCGCTCCCGCGTCGGAAAAATTCAGAAGGATTTTGTCCTGCGCGAGCAGATCAAGGTCTTACAGAACGAGATCGGTGAGGGCGGGGAGGACGAAGAACTCGACGAGTACCGCGAGAAGATCAGCAAGGCGCACCTGAGCGAAGAAGTGGAGCGCAAGCTGCTGAAAGATGTGGACAAGCTCGCCAAGCAGCCGTTCGGCAGCGCCGAGGCGAGTGTGCTGCGCAACTATCTCGACACCTGCATGGAAATGCCCTGGGGCGAGGAGACGAAGGAGCGCGCCAGCGTAGACGCCGCACGCAAGATTCTTGACCGCGACCACTACGGCTTGCAGAAGGTCAAGGAGCGTATTTTAGAGTTCATCGCCGTGCGCCAGCTCAACCCCGAGGCAAAGGGGCAGATTTTATGTCTCGTCGGCCCTCCGGGCGTCGGCAAGACGTCGATCGCGCTGTCGGTCGCCAAGGCGATGAACCGCAAGGTCGCGCGGCTGTCGCTCGGCGGCGTGCGTGACGAGGCGGATATCCGCGGCCACCGCAAGACCTACATCGGCGCGATGCCCGGCCGCATCATCGAGGCTATCTCCCGCAGCGGCTCGATGAATCCGCTGCTCGTGCTCGACGAGGTCGACAAGATGGGAAGCGACGGGCGCGGCGACCCCGCGAGCGCACTTCTCGAAGTGCTCGACAGCGAGCAGAACTACGCCTTCCGCGACCACTATCTTGAAATTCCCGTCGATCTGAGCCGCGTGATGTTCATCATGACGGCCAACACGCTCGACACCATTCCGCGCCCGCTGCTCGACCGCATGGAGATCATTGAAATCCCCAGCTACACGGACGAGGAGAAGGTGCAGATCGCGCAGCGGCACCTGCTGCCCAAGGAGCGTCAGGCCCACGGGCTGACGGCCTCGAGCCTGCGCGTGGACGAGAGCGCCATCCGCGCGGCCATCGCGCTCTACACGCGCGAGAGCGGCGTGCGCTCGCTTGAGCGTCAGCTCGGCAAGATCTGCCGCAAGGCGGCAATGCAGCTTGCCACAAGCGATGTAAAGCGAGTCACCGTGACAGAGAAGAACATCAAGGACTTCCTCGGTGCGCCGCGTGCTGCACAGGAGAAGATTCCCGAAAAGGACCTTGTCGGCGTGGTGAACGGCCTTGCGTGGACCGAGGTGGGCGGCGAAATTCTGCCCGTCGAGGTCGGCGTGATGGATGGCAGCGGCAAGGTCGAGCTCACGGGCAACCTGGGCGACGTGATGCAGGAGAGCTGCCGCGCGGCACTCTCGTGCCTGCGCCAGCGGGCGCAGGAGCTCGGCATCGCGCCGGACTTCTACAAGACGAAGGACATCCATATCCACTTCCCTGAGGGGGCCATCCCCAAGGACGGACCCAGCGCCGGTATTGCCATCGCGACAGCGGTGCTCTCCGCGCTGACGGGGCAGGCGGTACACCGCGATGTCGCCATGACGGGCGAGATTACGCTGCGCGGCCGTGTGCTCGCCATCGGGGGTTTGCGCGAAAAGACAATGGGCGCGCTGCGCGCGGGCGTACATACGGTCATTCTCCCGAAGGAGAATGAAAAGGACCTCGACGAGATCGACCCGCTGGTGCGCGAAAAGCTGCGTTTTGTGCCGGTCGAGACGGTGGACGCCGTCTTTGCCGAAGCGCTGGTGCTGCCCGAAAAATGCACCGCTGCCGCGCACGAGAGCTATCTTCCTCCCGTGCAGGAGAGCGCGCACAGCGCGCTGCGTGCGGGCGAAATGAGCTGAAAGGAAACGAAAACCATGGCGATCAACTTCAACAAGGTCGAATTCATCCTCTCGGCGGCGTCGGAAAAGCAGTTCGTGCGCGACGGGATGCCGCAGCTCGCGTTTGCGGGGCGGTCGAACGTCGGCAAATCGTCCGTCATCAACCGGCTCGTCAACCGCAAGAACTTTGCCCGCGTGGGTGCGTCCCCGGGCAAGACCTCGCAGATCAACTACTTTAAGATCGACGGCAAGCTCTACCTCGTCGACCTGCCGGGCTACGGCTACGCCAAGGTCTCCAAGACCGAGCGTGACCGCTGGGGCAAGCTGATGGAAAACTATTTCCAGTCTGCGGGGCTCATTCACCTCGGCGTGCAGATCGTCGACGCGCGGCACAAGCCGACGGCTGACGACGTGACGATGCACGACTACTTCGTGCAGACGGGCTGTCCCGTCGTGATCGTGGCGAACAAGCTCGACAAGCTCAAAGCGCGTGAGATCGAGCCGAATCTTGCCCAAATTCGCGAGACGCTGAGTTTGCGCGACGATGAGCTCGTCATTCCGTTCTCTGCCGAAAAGGGCACGGGCAAGGAGCAACTGATCGCGGCAATCCTCGACCATTTGAACGACTGAAAAGGAATAATGCTTCATAGAAAAGCCTCTGTATGGGTTGACCATACAGAGGCTTTTTATCATATTTCCAGGGAAATTATTTTCGCAGCGTCAGGAGTGCGGTGCAGTGGGAGAAGGATTCAAACGTCAGCGCGGGGAAGTGGGGGCGGAGCTCGTCGTAGACGAAGTAAATTTCATCTGAGTCCCAATCCTCGCCTGCTGCAGTTCGACACGCTTCGAGCTCTTCGCGCGTGCGGAAGGCGACGTCGCCGATGAAAAGACAGCCGTCCTGCTTCAAAAGCGGCAGGAGTGTGCGCAGAAAGCCGATTTTCTGCGTGTCCGTCAGGTGGTGGAGCGAGTAGGTCGCGACGATGGCGTCGTACTGCTGTGCGCAAAGCTCGGGCACAAGGCCTTTGGAAAAATCGCCCTGATAGAGCCGTGCGTCCGGCATTTTTGCCTGCGCCAGTTCGATCATGCGCGCGGAAAAGTCCTGCCCATAGATGCGGCAGCCCTGTTCGTAGAGCCGCGAGGTCAGTATGCCCGTGCCGAAGCCGATATCCAGCACGTTATGCCCGCTCTGCGCGAGCACGCGCTGATAGAGCGCGTTCATCATGGCGCGGTAGCCCGCAAAGGGGTAGCGGTCGTTCTCGTCGGAGAGGCCGACGCTCTTGTCATAGCCGTCGGCCCAGAGGTCGAAGCCGGTATTGTTCAGCATGTCAGTCCTCCTTTTCGTTCAGCGGGGGAAGTCCCAGCTCATAGAACGCCACGGCGCTCGCTGCGGCGACATTGAGCGAGTCGACGCCGTGGTACATCGGGATCCTGACCGTGTAGTCGCAGCTCGCGATGGTCGAGGACGCGAGCCCGTCGCCCTCCGTGCCCATGACGATGGCAAGCTTTTCTTCGGCGGCAAGGCGCGGATCGGCGAGCCGTACGGAGTCGTTGCGCAGTGCCATCGCGACGGTGCGGAAGCCGAGATCGCGCAGCAGCTGCGTCCAGTCGCTGCTTTCGGGCAGGTAGGTCCACGGGATGAGGAACACATTACCCATGCTGACGCGCGAGGCACGGCGATAGAGCGGATCGCTGCCCGCAGTCGTGAGCAGCACCGCGTCCATGCCGAGCGCGGCGGCGGAGCGGAAGATCGCGCCGATGTTCGTCGGATTCATCACGTTTTCGAGCACGACGAGGCGCCGCGCATCGCGGCAGACGTCCTCGACGCTTTGGAGCTTCGGCCGCCGCATGGCGCAGAGCATGCCGCGCGTCAGGTGAAAGCCGGTGAGCTGTGTCAGCACGGATTCATCAGCGGTGTAAACCGGAATATCTTGACAGCAGCGGGCGAGAATTTCGCGCCCCTTGCCCTGCGTATGCTGCCGCTCCATCAGAAACGACACCGGCTCACAGCCCGCATCAAGCGCACGGCCGATGACGAGCGGACTTTCCGCGACGAAGAGCGCGTTGTCGGGGTCCGCGCGATTGAGCAGTTGGTTTTCGGTCAGGCGCGCGTAGACGTCGAGCGCGGGATCGGAAAAATCGTGGATTTCGATGATGTTTGCCATAGCTTGTCCTTTTTAAGATTCCAAGATGTTCAGCAGTGCGGCGACGTCCGGCAGAACGAACGTCGGCTGCGGGTCAGCGGTGGGGAGGTCTTCTTCCTTCGTCTCGCCAGAGAGGACGAGCAGCGTGTCGATGCCCGCGTTCGCGCCGCTGGCGATATCCGTGTAGATGCGGTCGCCCACGAGCAGTGTTTCCTGCGCAGAAACGCTCGCCTCAAGCATTGCGAGCTGCGGCATCAGCGGTTCGGGCTTGCCGATGACGATGGGGCGGCGGGAGGTCGCGCGCCAGAGCATTTCGCACACGCTCCCGCAGTCGGGCACGAAGCCGTAGGCCGTGGGGCAGACCCAGTCGGGATTGGTCGCAAGGTAGGGGATGCCTTGTCCGAGCAGGATGCAGGCGTCCTCCAGCTTTTAAAATGTCAGCTCGGTGTCGAAGCCCATCAGGAGCGCGTTCGCGTCCTCACGCCGTTCTGCGACGGTAAAGCCCGCCGCGCGGAGCTGTGATTTCATCGACTCCGTACCACAGACGTAATAGCGTCGGTCTTCTCCGCCGTGCTCGCGGAGATAGTGAATCAGCGCGTCGACCGAGGTGAGAAAATCGGCCGCCTCCGTCGCGACGCCGAGGCGCGTGAGCTTTTTGACGTAGGCCGCTACGCTGCGCGATGAGTTGTTCGTCAGAAAGCGGTACTGCCCGCCGCGTGCGCGGATGGCAGAGAGCAGCTCGCGGACGCCTTCAAAGAGCCGGTCGCCCAAGTACAGCGTGCCGTCGAGGTCGAAAAGAAAGAGCTTTTTGCGCTGAAGAAGATTATGGTCAACCATTGGTCACGCTTTCTTTTTGCCGTCGATCGCAATGAAGAAGAATGAGCTCACCGCCAGAAGATAGGGGTAGAAGAGGTTTGGGATGATGTCGAACGCGGAGATGGCGTAGCCCAGCTCATGCGCCGCCGAGATCGCGACGAGCATCTGCGCGCCGTAGGGGATGATGCCCTGGAAGATGCAGGAGAACGTGTCGAGGATCGACGCGGCCTTGCGCGGGGTGATGCCGTACTCCTCGCTCATCTCCTTGGCGATGGGGTTCGCCATAACAATGGCGACGGTGTTGTTCGCGGTGGCAATGTCCATCGCGCCGACGAGAAGGCCCATGCCGATCTGGCCGCCGCGCTTGCCGCGAAACGCCTTTTTGATCCAGCCGAGCAGCGCTTCAAAGCCGCCGTACTCACGGATCAGCGCACAGATGGCGGAAACTAAGATCGCGACCATCGAGGTTTCAAACATCCCGGCCGCGCCGCTGCCCATGTTTTCGAGCAGGGCCTTGACTGCGAGGATGCCGGTCTGCCCCGTCGCGCCGGTCGCGAGCGCGATGACCGCGCCGGATACGATACCGATGAGCAGCACGACAAAGACGTTGATACCGATGATGCCGCCGATGAGCACGAGCACATAGGGGATGATCTGAATGAGATTGTAGGCAGGGATGGGCGCGGGGTGCACGTCCGCGTTCAGCGTCAGCACGAGAATGAGTGCGAGCGACGCGAGCGCGGCGGGGAAGGCGATGTGGAAATTTTCGCGGAATTTGTCCTTCATCGCGCAGCCCTGCCCGTTGCAGGCGGCGATGGTTGTGTCGGAAATGAAGCTCAGATTGTCACCGAACATTGCCCCGCCCATGACGGACGCGACACACAGCGGCAGGGAATAGCCGCTCGCCGCGGCGATGGGGATGGCGATGGGGACGATGAGCGTGATGGTGCCGACGCTCGTGCCCATCGCGGTGGAGACAAAGCAGCTTACGACGAACAGCACCGCCACGGCGAATTTCGACGGGATGATCGAGAGCATGAAGTACGCAACGCTTTCCGCACTCGAGCGGCCCACGACGCCGACGAACATACCCGCGGCTAAGAAGATGAGCAGCATCGTGATGATGTTCTTATCGCCCACACCATGGCCCATCAGCGTGAGCTTTTCGTCGAACGACAGCGCACGGTTCTGGCAGCAGGCCACAAGCAGCGCGATGAGAAAGATGACGACGATGGGGATGGAATAAAATCCCATCGGGATTTTGAGCACATACTCAAAGACAAGGCCGAGGCCCAGATACAGGACAAGGAACACTAAGATCGGCAGCAGCGCCGCGGGATTGGCTTTTTTTGACATGGGATGACACTCTCTTTCTCCAAACATAAAAAAAGCTCCTGCGCGGAGCTTTTTGTGCGATATGAATTATTATAAGGAGCGTGGAGGACCTTGTCAAGTGAGATTTGCCCAAAATTGAGCGCAAAAGGGCTTGACAGAAGGTCTCTAATCTGTTAGTGTACAAATATACTCTAACAGATTAGAGAGGGAACAAGATGGAAACGCCGAAAATTTTTGAGAGCGAATACCGCTTCTGTCAAATCCTGTGGGCACACGAGCCGGTCAAGAGCCGTGAATTGGTCGCCCTCTGCGCCGAGCACCTGGGCTGGAAGCCAACGACGACCTACACGGTCATTAAACGGCTCTCTGAGCGCGGGGTGCTGAAAAATGAGAATACCGTCGTCACGTCGCTCATCTCACAGGACGAGGCGCAGACCGCCGAGATCGATGAGCTGCTCGACAAGCGCTTCGACGGCTCGCTGCCCGCGTTCGTCGCCGCGTTTACCAAGTCGAGCCACGTGAGCGACAAGGAACTCGACGAGGTGCAGAAAATGATCGACCTTTATCGAAAGGAGAATCATCATGGATGACGTCTTTTTGAAGCTCGTGAACCTCAGCATCAGCGCAAGCTGGCTCATTCTGGCGGTGCTCGTGCTGCGGGTTGTCCTCAAAAAAGCGCCGAAGTGGGTCATGCCGCTTCTCTGGGGTGTGGTCGCACTGCGGCTTGTCTGCCTGTTTTCGATTGAAAGCGCGCTCTCGCTCATCCCGAGCGCCGAAACCATCCCGAGCGAGATCGTGACCGAAACGCGCGAGCCGGTGCTCTACGAGCAGGCGACGCTTGACATCGTCACGAATCCGACGCTGCCTTCGGCGGCGGAGGTCCCCGTCG
>OJNO01000578.1_pt1 | contig 16138 bp, 15 predicted proteins | sample 1597761 | NCBI WGS metagenome assembly OJNO01 (sample SAMN00265071, study PRJEB22529) | human gut metagenome
AAAAACCCCCCGCCGCAGGCCTTGCAGCCTGAGCGGCGGGGGATTGCTGTGCTTATTCCGCAGCCGTTAAAATCAATCGCTGACGTACGGCATAAGAGCCATATGGCGAGCACGCTTGATAGCAACGGTCAGCTCGCGCTGATGGAAAGCGCAAGTGCCGGTGACGCGGCGGGGAATGATTTTGGAACGCTCGCTGACGTATTTGCGCAGGCGGGGCAGATCCTTATAATCAATGCGGTCGATGCGATCAACGCAGAAGCTGCAAACCTTTTTGCGGCCGCGATGCATCGGACGAGAAGAACGATCCATAGCCATGATCCGGTTACCTCCTTGTAAAATTGGTATAATCGATTCAGAACGGCAAATCGCCCTCGTCCTCAATCAGTGCAAAGTCATCGTTGCTGCCAGCCGAATAGGCGGGAGCAGCGGGCTGCGCTGCGGGACGGGAATAATCAGCCGGTGCTGCAGGAATCGGAGCGGACGCCATCGGCGCGCCCATACCAGCAGCGGGATTCTGGGATTTGGGAGTAACAAAATTAATGTTACTGGCCACGATCTCGATCGCAGTGCGGTTGTTGCCGTTCTTATCCTGATACTGGCGGGTCTGAAGACTGCCTTCAATGGCGATCAGACTGCCCTTTTGGAAATACTTGCAAACAAACTCTGCCTGCTGACGCCATGCAACGATATCGATGAAATCGGCCTGACGCTGCTCGCCCTGACGCGCAAAATTGCGGTCACAGGCAATGCGGAAGCTGCACACATTGGTACCCTGCTGGGTGGTGCGCAGTTCGGGATCCGCCACAAGACGGCCCATGATGGCAACAACATTCAACATTTTACGGTCTCCCTTTCTGTCACAGAAGAATTACTCCTCGTGAGCAATGATCAGGCTGCGCATAACACCTTCAGTGATCTTGTACACACGGTCCAGCTCAGCAGGGAAGCTGGGCTCGCTGGTGAAGTCGATCACGGTGTAAACGCCTTCCTCCTCGTCGTTGATGGGGTAGGCCAGACGGCGCTTGCCCCACTCGTCGATAGAATCGATCGTACCGTTAGCCTCGATCAGGGACTTGAACTTACCGATGAGAGCGGAAGAAGCCTCCTCGTCGAGAGCAGCGCTGGTAATCAGCATGGTTTCGTACTTTGCCATTTTGTAGCACCTCCTTTTGGACTTAAGGGTCCTGCAATCACAGGACCAAGGGTACACACAAAACGCGGCATCGCGCCTTGTGTGCGGCGTGTCTGTTCAGACAGCAATTTATTATAGCAAGCTGTGTGGATTCTGTCAAGCTTTTTCCGAAAAAAGATATAATAAAAAATATTTTGATTTTTTTGTGAAAGAGGAATATAATATAGTAGCTTTCAGAGGATGAACGGCAGGGCAGCCGGGGAACGGCCGTCTCTCTGCTCTCTGTTATCCATCTTCGGAAGGAATGTATATATGGTTCTGGGAATTTTATAGTAAAGGAAGGATTCTTTGTGTATTCGGTTTTCCGTAACCTGGCAATCATCATCCTCAGCGCAAAGTTCTTTGGCCTGGTGGCCCGCAAGTGCAAGGCCCCGCAGGTGGTGGGTGAGATCCTTGCCGGTTTGATCATCGGCCCCTGTGTGCTGAATCTGGTGCAGACCAGTGATGCCATCTCCACCTTTGCGGAGATCGGCGTGGTCATGCTGATGTTCACCACGGGCCTTGGCACCAATCTGAAGGAACTTATCAAGGCCGGCCCCATCGCCACCCTGGTCGCCTGCGTGGGCGTAGCCGTTCCGCTGGTGGGCGGCACCCTGCTGTACAGTGCGTTCTACGGCTTCTCTGCCGTGGGCAGCCCTGAGTTCTACCGTGCCCTGTTCATCGGCACCATCATGACGGCCACCAGCGTGTCCATTACGGTGGCGACCCTGCAGGAGCTGGGCCACCTGAAGAGCTTTCTCGGCACTACCATCGTCAGTGCCGCCGTCATTGATGATGTCATCGGCATCGTAGTCCTCACCTGCGTACTGGGCGCAAGCTCCGGCACCGGCACGGGTCTGGGCAAGGTGCTCATTAATACGGTGCTGTTCTTTGCCACTGCCGTGGGCGTGGGCGTTGTGGCTCACTTTGCTATGACATGGCTGGACAAGCGCAATCCCCACACCCAGCGCATCACCATCGTGAGCATGGCGTTCTGCTTTGCCATGGCCTACATCGCCGAGGAATACTTCGGCATTGCAGATATCACCGGTGCCTATATCGCCGGTATCGTTCTGTGCACCATGGACGATGCCCCCTATGTGGAGCGCCGCGTGGATATCAGCAATTATATCATTTTTGCGCCCATCTTCTTTGCATCCATCGGCTTGAAGACCGACATCAGCGGCCTGACGCCGGAAATTTTCCTGTTCTGTGTCTGCTTCGTCATTGTAGCACTTATCACCAAGATCATCGGCTGCGGCCTTGCGGCCAAGATCTGCCGCTTCAACTGGGGCGACTCCCTCAAGATCGGCGTTGGCATGATGACCCGCGGCGAGGTGGCGCTGATCGTGGCCCAGAAGGGCCTGGATGTCGGCGTGGTGGACTCGGTCTACTTTACCGCTGTGATCCTGCTGATCGTGGTGTCCAGTGTGGCAACGCCGCTGGTGCTCAAGGCGCTCTTTACCAAAATGCCGCCGCAGCTGCACCCCAGTCAGGCGGAATAAAGAATGAGGCTGCTGCGCAAATGATGTGGCTTACGCCATGATGTCTGCTGCGCAGATGATGTACACCGCACAGCGGTGCAATGAAAACACCCCGGAAGCTTTCGCGTTCCGGGGTGTTTTTCTGCTGTCGTATCGTCCTTCATGTGCCGCAGCGCACATCATTTTTGCAAAGCAAAATATCATTTGAAGAACATCATTTGCGCAGCAACCTCATTTATTTACAGTGTCTTGCAGAACTCCTTCAGGTACTCACGGAAGGCTTCGCCGATCTCCGGATGCTGCAGGGCCAGCTCCACCTGAGCCTCTACCACCTTGAGCTTGTTGCCCATGTCGTAGTGCTTTCCGGTGAACTCTACGGCCGTCATTCCGCCGCAGGTGCGGGCATACTCGGCCATGGCATCGGTCAGCTGGATCTCACCGCCGGCACCGGGCTTGGTATGGGCGAGGATCTCGTAGATCTGCGGGGTCAGCAGCACACGGCCCAGAATGGAGTAGTTGCTGAACTCCTGCCCTTTCTTGGGCTTCTCGATCATGTCATCCACAAAGAAGTAGTTGTCGTGGATGGGGGTGGTCTTCAGGCTGCAGTACCGGCTCACATCCTCCCAGGGCACAGCGGAAACACCCGCGACCGGGCGGCCGAACTCCTCGTAGGCGCGGATCAGCTGAGCGCAGACCGGGTCCTCGCCCCAGATCACGTCATCGCCGTAGATGACAACGAAGGGATCGTCACCGGTGAAGGCCTTGGCGGTGTTCACGGCATGGCCCAGACCCAGCGTCTGCTTCTGGCGCACAAAGAAGATGTTTGCCATGTTGGCGATGCCAAGGCACTCTTCCAGCGCCTTTTCCTTGCCGGGCTTTGCCAGCTTTTCTTCCAGCTCAGGGCTGCGGTCAAAGTGATCCTCAATGATGCTCTGGTTGCGGCCCAGAATGATGAGGATATCGGTGATACCGGAACGCACCGCCTCTTCCACCAGATACTGGATGGCGGGCTTGTCCACAATGGGCAGCATACCCTTGGGCATGGCCTTGGTAGCGGGCAGCACGCGGGTGCCAAGACCGGCGGCAGGGATGACGGCTTTGGTGACTTTCTTCATCATGATCCATATTCTCCTATTACTATTTTGAAATCCGCAATGCCAGCCTTTGCAGGCGGCATTGCAGATCAGAGCATCCCAGCCAAAGCGTCCAGATTCGGACCCATCAGCACGGTAGCGCAGGCACCCAGCACCATCAGCAGTACAAAGGCACCGACCACACCGGCGATGCTCACGCCGCCCTGCGCAGACAGGACCGCACGGCGCTGGGCAGCGTCCGGGAACTCGGCACGGATGCGCCGGATGCGCTCGGCTGCGCTTTTGCGGTACAGCCACTTGGCGTACAGGGTGCGCAGCATCACCAGCGCAAAGCTGAACACCGTCATAATGCGGGAAAGCACGACGATGGCAGTGCTGCTGATGCCCGCAGTGAGCGGACTGCCGGTGGCCTGCATCATGCTCAGCAGGGTGGGCAGGGCCACCACCAGCTCTGCGGCCAGAAAACCAAAGGCCGGCTTCCACGCCTTGCGGTAGAAGAAATAGAACGGGCCGAACACCAGCGCCGAGAAGCACATGGAAATTTTGGTGTGCTGCAGCTGCATCCGGCTGTAATCGTTCAGGTAGACGGGCGCGGCCTTGCCAATATAATCGTTCCAGTCGCTGTAAGGGATGCCGTCGATCAGCTCTTCCTTGCCAAAGGCCGCCTGCACGTTGCGGCGGGTGGGTTCCTCCACCGTCTGCTGATACTGGCGGTAAAGGTCGTTGTAATCAAAGCGTCCGTCTGCGTCGGTGCCGGGCTGGCTTTGGGTGGGCGGCTCCGGGCACTGGCTCTCCGGCGGAAGAACGGCACCGCAGCAGCGGCAGCGCTCTTCGGTGCGCAGGGTGCGCTCACCGCAGCTGGGGCAGGTGCGCAGAGCATCGTCTTTGTACGGGAACGTCCATTCATAGCCCGCGCCATGGGCGGGGGTGTGGATGCAGCGGCCAAGCTTTTCGTAGCACTCGCGGTGATAGGGTGCGCCGCAGTCCGGGCAGACCACGATATCATCGGTCAGCGCCAGCGGTCTGCCGCAGCCTTCGCAGGGACAGCCATAATATTTCGGCATGATTTCCTCCTGTTGTATGGTTCATACTGGTATTATACTCCCCTGAAAGAGAAAAGAAAAGGTGAAAATCTTCAAAATTCCAGCAGGATAATCCATTTACCCCTTTACTTTAGCACAGATTCTCGGTATACTAATGAAGTATCTGTGTATAAACTGTGTCTTTTGGCAAGTACAAAGGACTTTATCTTATTTATCATTTCGAGAGGGATTTAGAGAATGATCACGATTGACGAACTGAAGGTGCAGCTTGCCGATTATGGCAAGGCGGTCAAGGACTTGGAAGAAGCCCTTGCCATTGATGCCTCCCGCAAGCGCGTGCAGGAGCTGGAGCACACCATGAGCCGCCCCGGCTTTTATGATGATGCAGATCTGAGCAAGAAGGTCTTTGACGAAGTGGGCGACCTGAAGGGCAAGCTGAGCCGCTTTGAAAAGCTGCAGGGCCTGTACGATGACGCCGAGACCATGCTGGTCATGCTGGATGAGGAGTACGACCCCGAGATGGTGCCGGAGGCCGAAGAGGCCGTCAACGCCGTGGGCAAGGCTGTGGACGAGCTGCAGCTGATGACCATGCTGAACGGTGAGTACGACCACAGCAACGCCATCCTGACCTTCCATGCCGGTACCGGCGGCACCGAGGCACAGGACTGGGCCGAAATGCTGTACCGCATGTACAACAAGTGGGCTTCCAACCACGGCATGACCGTGGAGGTGCTGGATTATCAGGACGGTGATGAAGCCGGCATGAAGAGCGCCTCCATGATGGTGAAGGGTGCCAACGCCTACGGCCTGCTCAAGAGCGAGAACGGTGTGCACCGTCTGGTGCGCGTGTCGCCCTTTGATGCCAACGCCCGCCGTCAGACCAGCTTTGCTTCGCTGGAAGTGATGCCCGAGCTGGATAACACCATTCAGGTGGATATCCGCCCCGAGGATATTGAGATGCAGGTGTACCGTTCCTCCGGTGCAGGCGGCCAGCACATCAACAAGACCTCTTCCGCTGTGCGTCTGATCCACAAGCCCACCGGCGTCGTGGTCAGCTGCCAGACCCAGCGCAGCCAGTTCCAGAACCGTGACTACGCCATGGAAATGCTGAAGGCAAAGCTGTATCAGATCGCAAAGCAGCAGCACATGGATAAGATCGACGACATCAAGGGCGTGCAGAACGAGATCGCATGGGGCCACCAGATCCGCAGCTATGTGTTCATGCCCTACACCATGGTCAAGGATCACCGCACCAACTACGAGACCGGCAATGTGGATGCCGTGATGGACGGCGATCTGGACGGTTTCATCTTCGCATACCTCAAGGCTGCAAGCCGCGGGGAACTGCAGGATACCTGATCTTGAACGTATAAAATGCAAAGGCCGTGCTTCCTTTTATGGAGGCACGGCCTTTTTTGTGCTCTTACGCCAGATCGGGCAGAATGGTGTCCCAGAGATTTTCCTCCTGCCGCAGGGCGTTGAAGCAGCAGTCCAAGTACATTTTGTTTGCCGCTGCAAGGATCGTGCTGCGGAGAAGCAGCTTTTCATCTGCGGCATCCACGGCAAGGTCGCGGATCTCCCTGGTGCAGCCGAATACAAACGGCAGGCAGTTCTCCATCTCGTCGCAGAAGTAGTCGTAAGCTGCCCCGGCGGAACAGTGCGCCCGCTGCATTTTGAATAGGGCATCGATGTTTTCCATTGAGAGCACCGTTTTGGAGACTGCAATGTACATCAGGGATGCGATCTGATCGCGGGCGTACTTCTTGCGCACCGGGTGGGACAAAATGCCCTTTTTAACGTAGTTGCTGACCATGGAAGAGGTGAGCTCCACGCCGCAGAAGGTGCGGAAATAGCTGTTGACGTACTGCACGGTCTGGTCAAGATAAAGCCCCATCTGCGGGAGATCGGCGTACCGGGGCAGGGCAAACCCGGCGGCGCAGGCCGCAACGCGGCATTTGGTTTCAGTTTTCATATCGTAAGCAGTTTTCTAAGGTTGGCGCAGCTGGGCTGCGCGGGATACAGAAAATGGTTTTCTGGCGGTATTATAGCGCAAATCGGTTCTCTGGTCAACGGATTTTTAAAACTTTTGAAAGAATGTATAAAATCCCTTGACAGGTTTTTGAAAAACTGCTATGATGTCTGCAGTGAACCGAAAAACCATGCAGGCGGAAGTGCGTGTAAGGCACGGAAAATAAAAAAATGACCTGCTATCACAAAATAGATTTGGAGCGTGCATTTTATGAAAACCAAGATCGTTGTGGATTCTTCGTCCAGCCTGTATGCCCTGCCGGGCGTGGATTTTGCCTGTGTGCCGTTGAAGATCGTCACGGATGAACAGGAATATCTGGATGACGGTACTCTGGATGCTGTGGACATGGCCCGGTCTCTGCGTACTTACAAGGGCAAGACCAGCACCTCCTGCCCCAATGTGGCAGACTGGCTGGCTGCTTATGAGGGTGCGGAGCAGATCTTTGTTGCCACCATCACGGGCACACTGTCCGGCAGCTACAATGCTGCACTGCTGGCAGCGGAAGAATACAAGGAAACGCACCCGGAGGCCCGTGTTTTTGTTCTGGACAGCCTGTCCGCCGGGCCGGAGCTGCGTCTGCTGGCAGAGCGTCTGCGGGATCTCGTCCGGATCGGGATGGAGTTTGACGAGATCTGCGAGGCGATCTTGGCTTACCACAAGCACACACATCTGCTGTTTTCGTTGGAATCGCTGGCCAATCTGGCCCGCAATGGCCGTGTGAAGCCTGCTGTTGCCGCTGTGGCACGGATGCTGGGCATCCGGGTCATTGGTCAGGCCAGTGAGAGCGGCGAGCTGGAGGTGCTGTGCAAGACCCGCGGCGAGCACGGTGCACTGGAGCGCATCGTGCTGGAATTGAAGGATCACGGCTTTACCGATGGTAAAGTGCACATTGCCCACTGTGATAACCCGGAAGCTGCCAAGCGCCTGAAGCTGATGATCCACGCGGTGTTTGCAGGGGCGCAGGTGGATGTGGCCGAGTGCGGCGGCCTGTGCAGCTACTACGCTGAGCAGGGCGGCCTGATGGTGGGCTATGAGGACGGAAAAACAGAGTAAAAGAGTTTTTGATATTGCAAGCAAGCCGGGCCTGCGGGTCTGGCTTGCTTTTTTTTGAACAGCGCAAAACTTGAAAAAGTTGTAAAACCGCGCTATACTTACACATAATTATAAATGGGAAAGGAGGGCAGGCCCATGCTTTTTCGTTCACCGGTCGTGCGCTTTTTCAGCCGCATTCTGAACCGCGTCACTATCACGGTTGCATTGGTGGCATTGCAGCTGCTGTGGCTGTGCTGGGTGGCGTTTGCCATCACCACCGGCACGGGCCGCGTGTGGGTGAACGGCCTGCTCAACGCACTGAGCCTGCTCATCGTCCTGTACCTTGTGCGCAAGGATGAGAACAGCGCCTACAAGGTGGGCTGGATCGCGCTGATCGGCATTCTTCCGCTGCTGGGCGGTGCGCTGTATCTGGCCTTTGGCAACAAACGCCCGGCCAAGCGTCTGCGCCTGAAAATGCAGGCGGTGGAGGATGCCCACAAAAAAGACCTTGTACAGGAGCCGGGTGTGCTGGAAGGTCTGGATGCCCGCGAGCAGGGGCAGAGCCGATATGTGGCAAAGTACGGCCCCTATCCGGCGTGGCAGAACACTCGCACGCAGTATTTTGCCTGCGGCGAAGCCATGTATCCGCAGCTGCTGGCCGATCTGGAAAAGGCTGAAAAGAGCATCTTTCTGGAATTTTTCATCGTGAGCCACGGCTGCATGTGGAACGGCATTGAAAAGATCCTGCGCCGCAAGGCTGCGCAGGGCGTGGATGTACGCCTGATCTACGATGATTTTGGCAGTCTGCTGGGTCTGCCCGCCGATTTCATCGTGCGCATGGAGCGGGCGCACATCCGCTGCATCCCGTTCAACCCGGTGATGCCGCTGCTCTCGCTGGTGATGAACCACCGCGACCACCGCAAGATCGTAGTCATTGACGGTACGGTGGCCTACACCGGCGGCGTGAATCTGGCAGATGAGTATATCAATGCGGAGCAGCGCTTTGGCTACTGGAAGGATGCAGCCCTGCGTGTGGAAGGCGATGCCGCGTGGAACTTTACGGTGATGTTCCTCAACTTCTGGAACGCCTTCCGCCCCAGCGAGACGGATTATGATGCATTTCGTCCCATGCCGCTGGTGACGCCGGTATCGGACGGCATCGTGCAGCCCTACGCGGACAGCCCGCTGGACGAGGAACCGATGGCTGAGACGGTGTACCTGAACATCCTTGCGCAGGCACAGCGGTATGTTTATATCTACACGCCCTACCTTGCCGTGGGCGAGGAAATGCTGGACGCACTGAAAAACGCGGCCAAGCGCGGGGTGGACATCCGGCTGGTGCTGCCGGGCATCCCGGACAAAAAGCTGGTGTTCCGGCTGAGCCGGTCGTACTATCTGCCGCTTTTGAGGGCAGGTGTACGCATTTACGAATATACGCCCGGCTTTCTGCATGCCAAGTGCTGGGTAAGCGACGATGTAACTGCCGTAGTGGGCAGCATCAACATGGACTACCGCAGCCTGTTCCTACACTTTGAGTGCGGTGTACTGCTGCAAAAGAACAGTCAGGTGGCAGTTCTGCGGGACGATGTACGGGCCACGCTGCCGCAGTGCCGCGAGATACAGGTGACGGAATGCCGCACCAGCCTGCCCGGCACGGTGCTGGACAGTGTGCTGCGGCTGCTGAGCCCCTTGATGTGATAAAAACTCCCTTTCCGGGTAAACTAGCCCAAAAGCCCCTTTACGATGGGGGCAGGAAAGGGAGCGTTTTATTATAATGAAAAAGATACCTCGCATGATCCTGGGCTGCACGCTGGCGGCAGCTCTGGCCCTGACCGCCTGCAGCCGAAGCGATTCCGGTTCCTCCGGCAGCATGAGCACGAACATGGGCGGCAGTTCATCGCAGACGGGGCAGGCGGGCCAGAACGCCGCATACCGCACCGGCCTTGGCATCCTGACCGAAGCGTCTGATCAGGAACGCGCGGGCAAGATCGATACCATCGCAGCTGCCGTTCTGCTGGATGCCGAGGGCAGGGTGGCAGATGTGATGCTGGACGAGGTGGAGATCTCGGTCACGGGGGACAGCACCGGCAAGGTGACGATGCCCACCGACGATCGCACCAAGCGCCAGAAGGGCGATGATTACCCGCTGGCGGCGGTGTCCTCGCTGAAAAAGGGCTGGGCAGAGCAGGCGGATGCCTTTGGCAATTATCTTACCGGCAAAACCCCGGATGAGGTGAAGAAGCTTGCCACCGACGATGACGGCAAGCCGAAGGATGCTGACCTGCTCTCCACCTGCACCATTGCGGTGGACGGCTATCGGGATGCTGTGGTGCGCGCCTGCGAGAATGCAAAGGCAGTCGGCTCGGCCCGCGGCGACCGCGCTGTGCTGGGCGTGTCAGTGCGCAATGACACCAAGGAAGTGACCGCCGACGATGACCACGATGTGACCGCGCAGGTGGACATCACAGTGGCAGCCCTGACGCTGGATGCTGACAGCCGTGTGACCGGTGCAGTGGCGGATGTGGCAGAGCCTGCTCTTACCGTGGGCGCGGATGGTACGGTGTCGGCACCGGAGATGGTCAAAACCAAGGTGGAACTGGGCGACAGCTACGGGATGCGCGGGGCATCCAGTCTGGACAAGGAATGGTACGAGCACAGCGAGGGCTGGTGCGATTACCTGAAGGGCAAGACCCGTACTGAGATCGCAGGCATCCCGGACGATGGTTCGGATGCCGACCTTGCGGCACTGTGCACCATCTCGGTGACGGAGCTGCAGAAGGCTGCGCTGGCGGCGTTTGCGGAAGAGTAAAGCGGAGAAAAGAGGAAAGGCGCAAAGCTTTTCCTCTTTTCTTTGTGCAATCAGACCAAAGAATTGGCGCAGAAAAGCCTTGAAAAAGACGAACTGCACTAACTTTTGCATTTCCTCTTGCCAAATGGCTGCAAACGCGCTATTCTATAGTCACAGTTTAACACTTTAGCATGATAAAATGCTAAACCGAGAGGGAACACATTTGGGAAACAAAAAGGGGAGGAACCTTTTATGAAACGTCTTGTCTCTGCTTTTCTGGCTGGTGCCATGGCACTGAGCCTTGCCGCCTGCGGCGGTGCCGCATCCACTTCCACCGTGGCATCTTCTGCCTCTGCATCCGGGAGCGCAGCCGCCTCCGAGACCGCAGCCAGCGATCTGGACTACATCAAGGAAAAGGGCAAGATGGTCATTGGCTACACCGTCTATGAGCCGATGAACTACACCGATGCCGACGGCAACTTTACCGGTTTTGATACCGAGCTGGCAACTGCCGTGTGCGAAAAGCTGGGAGTCGAGCCGGAGTTCGTGGAGATCAACTGGGATACCAAGGTGGTGGAGCTGGATGCCAAGAGCATCGACTGCATCTGGAACGGTATGACCCTGACCGATGACATCATGGCCAACGCCGCAACCACCAAGGCCTACGCCAAGAACGCACAGGTCGTGGTTGTGAAGGACGGCACCGACTACAGCTCCACTGCGGATCTGGTGGGCAAGACCGTGGTTGCCGAGGCTGGCTCTGCCGGTGAAGCCGCCATTGAGGGCGACGAGAACCTTGCACAGGCCGATTACGTCTCCAAGAGCGTGCAGACCGACTGCCTGATGGAAGTTGCCGCAGGCACTGCTGATGCCGCTGTGCTGGATCTGACTCTGGCCAACGCCATGATCGGTGAGGGCACCGACTATGCAAGCCTGAAGATCGTGGACGAGCTGAACGCTGAAGAGTACGGCGTGGCCTTCCGCAAGGGCAGCGATGCCGCCGCAGCTGTGGATGCCGCCTTTGACGAGCTGAAGGCTGACGGCACCATGCAGGCTCTGGCCGACAAGTACGATCTGGCTCTGGCCGACTGAGTTCTATAAGAATGTAATTACTCCTTCCGTCATCGCTGCGCGATGCCACCTCCCTCGGTGAGGGAGGCTTTTTGTTGCCGATATGCGTGAGGCTCCCTCATTGAGGGAGCTGTCACCGAAGGTGACGGAAGGAGCTCAAAAAACGGATTGATGGGTGTGTTCTTGTGTCTGTGATTCTGAGTCGCCTTTCCGGCGCGTTTCTGCTCAACTGTGAGCTGTTCGCTCTGACCCTGCTGTTTGCGCTGCCGCTGGGTCTGGTGGTGGCTTTCGGCTCCATGAGCCGGTGCAAGCCGCTTTCCGGCGCGGTAAAGACCTTTGTGTGGGTCATCCGCGGCACGCCGCTGATGCTGCAGATCATCGTGATCTACCTTGGCCCCGGCCTGCTGGGCATGAATAACCCGTGGCCCTCCGGCTCCGGCGGACGCATGGTGGCGGCGGTGGTGGCTTTTGCCATCAATTACGCCTGCTACTTCTCCGAGATCTACCGCGGCGGCATCGAAGCCGTTCCCAAGGGCCAGACCGAGGCCGGTCAGGTGCTGGGCATGACCAAGACCCAGATCTTTTTCAAGGTGACGCTGCTGCAGGTGGTCAAGCGCATTCTGGCCCCCATGGGCAATGAGGTGATCACCCTCGTCAAGGATACCTCGCTGGCCAACACCATTGCCAACAAGGAGATCATCATGATGGCCAAGGAGTACAGCGCAAAGGGCTTGATCTGGCCGCTGTTCTCCACTGCCATCTTCTTCCTGGTGTTCGTGGGTGCACTCACCCTGCTGTTTGGCTGGGCCGAAAAGAAACTGGATTATTTCCGCTGATGAAAGGGAGGAAATTGGATCATGGCACTGCTTGAAGCCTCCGGCATCGGCAAAAACTTTGGCGATACCAAAGTACTCAAGGATATCTCACTCACGCTGGAACAGGGCGAAGCGCTGGCGATCATCGGCTCGTCCGGCTCCGGTAAGACCACCCTGCTGCGCTGCCTGAACTTTCTGGAACGGCCGGACACCGGCATCATCAAGGTGAACGGCGAGACCATGTGGGACGCTGCCGACCCCGCCACCCAGCGCGAGAGCGAGATCCGCAAAAAGCGGCTGCACTTTGGTCTGGTATTCCAGAACTTCAACCTCTTTCCGCAGTACACCGCCCTGCAGAACGTAATGCTGGCGGGTGAACTGCTGGCGAAGGAGCGCCCGGACTACAAGGCGAACAAAAAGGCCATCCATGCCGAGCTGGAACAGCAGGCACAGGAACTTCTGGCCCAGATGGGCCTTTCTGCCCGGGCAGGTCACTACCCGCACCAGCTTTCCGGCGGTCAGCAGCAGCGCGTGGCCATTGCCCGCGCACTGGCTCTGCACCCGGACATTCTCTGCTTCGACGAGCCGACCTCGGCCCTCGACCCGGAGCTGACCGGCGAGGTGCTGCGCGTCCTGCGCGACCTTGCCGACCGCAAGACCACCATGATCATCGTCACCCACGAGATGCACTTTGCCCGTGACGTGGCCGACCGCATCATGTTCATGGATGGCGGCGTGGTGGTGGAGGAAGGCCCCGCCAAGCAACTCATTGAGCACCCGCAGGAGGAGCGCACGAAGCAGTTCCTTGCGCATTACTCGGAATAAGCAAAATCACCAATTCTTGCGGCAAAAATTTGGAAATGTTGATGCAATGCAAATCTTGTAAATCCTGCGTCACTCCACTATAATATCATTCATGAATGTACACGACGTCCTGCCCCTTTCCGGCAGGGCGTTTTTCACGGCAAAAATCACGACATCAAGCCGGTTCCCAGTGTGGCAGGAGGATTTTATACTATGACAAAGGATATGACCCAAGGCAGTCCGCTCAAGCTGATCCTTGCGTTTGCGGTGCCGCTGATGCTGGGCAGCCTGTTCCAGCAGTTCTACAATCTGGCCGATACCATCATCGTGGGCCGCTTTGTGGGCGTGGAAGCGCTGGCCGCTGTGGGCAGCGTGGGCGGTTTGAACTATCTGGTGCTGGGCTTTGTGAACGGCATCGCCTGCGGTTTTTCCATCCCCATCTCGTGGACTTTCGGCGCAAAGGACTACAAGGAGATGCGCCGCTACACCGCCAATACCGTGTGGCTGTCCATCTTCTTTGCGGTGGTGCTGACCATTGTCACTGTGGCGCTGACCCGCTCGGTGCTGGTGTGGACGAACACCCCGGAAAACATCATCGACCTTGCGGATATCTATATCCGCACCATTTTTGCAGGCATCCCCTTCACTCTGCTTTATAATGTGACCAGCGCCCTGATGCGTGCACTGGGCGACAGCAAGCGCCCGTTGTATTTCCTGCTGGTGGCAAGCTTTTTGAACATCGGGCTGGATCTGGTGTGCATCATCATGTTCCATATGGGGGCATTCGGTGCGGCATTTGCCACTGTGGTCAGTCAGGCTGTGGCGGGTCTGGGCAGTCTTTTGTACATCCTGCGCCACTACCCGGAGCTGCGCTGGAGCAGGGAAGAGGGCTGTTTCAGCCTGACCCACTGCGCAAAGCTGTGCAGCATGGGCATTCCCATGGGCCTGCAGTGCAGCATTACGGCCATTGGCAGCGTGGTGCTGCAGGGTGCGGTGAACGGTCTGGGCAGCGACATCGTGGCCGCGCAGACCGCCGGCGGCAAGGCGGCGCAGTTCCTGTGCGTGCCGCTGGAGAGTATCGGCACAGCGATGACCACCTATGCCAGCCAGAATATGGGCGCAAAGGACCTGGACCGTGTGGACCGGGGTGTGTACACCGCCCTCGGCATCGGCTGCGTGTACAGCATTGCGTCCTTCCTCATCCTGCGTGTGACGGATAAGCTGCTCATCGGCCTGTTTTTGGATGCCAGCGAGACTGCCATCATGGCCAATGCCCAGAGCTTCATCTTCTGGAACAGCGTATTCTACATCCCGCTGGCGGTGCTCATTATCTACCGCTACACCATTCAGGGTCTGGGCTTCTCCGGCCTTGCCATGTTTGCCGGTGTGGCCGAGATGATCGCCCGCGCCATGGTGGGCTTCTGGTTCGTGCCGCTGTGGGGCTACTTTGCCGCCTGCATCGCAAGCCCGGTGGCATGGTTCTTTGCCTGCTTCTTCCTCATTCCGGCCTACTTTGTGGTGCGTAGAAAGCTGCAGAAGGAAAAGGACATCGAGAAAGCGCACGACGCGCAGGCGGCAAAGGCCTGACGCGGCAGCGCGAATATTTATAGTAGCACAAGCCAGCTGGGCCTTCGGGTCTGGCTGGCTTTTTTGTGTGGAAGAAAACGACTTTCTGCAAAAGTGCTGAAATTTCAAAAAGTCCTTGACAAAAATCCTCGGGGGGGGGGAATAATAAGGAAAATTCTGGAAGCAGAAGGTTTTGATTGAGGAGGAAAATCGAAATGAAACTGAAAAAACGGCTTGCAGCGGTTCTTTTATCTGCGGTGATGATCCTGACCGGACTGACGGCCTGCGATGGGACGGCCCCGGCGGGTCCGACAGAGCTGACGTGGCAGAACTCCCGCACCAAGCAATATTTTGATGCAAAGGGGATTAAGGCGCAGGAGTACACCCTGACGGCGGATATGATGGCCAGTGGACAGAAGGTGGAGCTGAAATACGCGATCAAGGGTAAGCAGGCCGGATATGAGACCGCGGCCGACCATAAGCTGCGTGTGGATGGTGACGGCAATGTTTACCTGATAGGTTCCAGAGGCGGCAACAAAGAATGGTGGAAGTATCCGGCTGGCAGCCCGACTGCAGATAGCTATGCTGCTTCCATCCGGGCGTGTTACGGCTATTTTACGCTGCCGACCGATCAGAACGTTGGCTCCATTTCGGCAGGAAAATACAAAAAAGATGATAAGACGTATGACACGGAAACACTCAAGGTGCATCAGGAGAACGTTTATGCAACCTATACTTACTGCTACGATGGCAACGAGCTGAGCTTTATTCTGGTGGAACCCATTGTCGGCATGGAAAACATCGATCTGAAACCCACAGCGGATGAAGCAGTGCTCGCGATCCCGTCGGATTACCGTGTGATAAATAATTGAACGAACAGAACCGGAAGCATACCACCACACACAGGTGTGAGTGAAGTGCTTCCGGTTTTGTTTTTGTCTGTTGACTCTTCCGATTTACAAATCCCGCCAAAAGCGTTATACTACATATGATTGTGTATCTGGCAGGAGGTGAGCGTATGGCAGAACTGGAACAGATCGAAGGCACCGTGGAAGATATCATTTATGAAAACGAGGATAATGGTTACACCGTGTTTGAACTATCCGGCGGCGGGGTGGTCACGGTGGTGTGCGGCATCGTGGGGGAACTGCACGCAGGCGAAAGCGTGGTATGCCGCGGCCGGTATGAGAACCACGCCACCTATGGCCGCCAGTTCCACGCACAGGAGTGCGAGACCGACA
>OJNO01000586.1_pt1 | contig 15980 bp, 9 predicted proteins | sample 1597761 | NCBI WGS metagenome assembly OJNO01 (sample SAMN00265071, study PRJEB22529) | human gut metagenome
TGTTAGGCGCGCCGCCAGCGTTCGTCCTGAGCCAGGATCAAACTCTTTATAAATGGTATTTATCACTCATAAAGTGTTAAATCTCGTTCACTCAGACACAATCGCTTGCGTCCTGTATGAATTACTTGTTTGCCGATCTCTCGGCTTTGGAATTGTTTTTCGTGATTTTCCATCACGTTTAAGGTTCCACAAGTTTCAGTATTGTTCAATTTTCAAGGTCCTGCTTGCTCTCCTCTCGGACAGCTCAATCATTATATCAAAGGTCGTACTTTTTGTCAAGCACTTTTTTCGATATTTTTTTGAGCTTTCCGAACGCCTTTTTAAAAGCTTTCCACCCGCACGCTGTCCGGTTCCCCGCTGCGTTTTTGCTGGTACATCGCTTTTATTTGGCTTTTGAAGAGCTGCTGTCTTGCGCGACAGCTTATTTATAATACCACACTTTCGCCTAAAGTCAACACCTTTTTTCGATTTTCTTCATAATTTTTTCGATCTATTTTTGGGCAGGGTGCATATGGACGCTTTAACGTGGTTTCTCTATTCTATCAAATTCAATCCCCTTTCTATCCCTTATTCATCCCCCATGTCCCCCTATACTTATAATGCAAGGGAATACCTATCTCGCAACACTCTCAAGCATTCTCTCACTTTCTAATCACATCAATCCCACTTTTCTCTGGCTTTTCCTCGCAGTGTTCCCAGTTTCTATTCATTTTATTTTCCCTCCCGGTTCCCGCCTATTCTTTTCCCTACCAAATTTGTTACTTTTATGAGAATTTAAGTCCAAGTTTGTTGATTTTGGCGAATTTTTATGTATAATGTTAGGTAGGAGAATACGCAATCGTATATCTCAATTGCTTTCTGTGATATTCTATGGCTGGATAGCGCAGAATACACATGACCATTCTTAAGGAAAGAGGTATTTGTAACATGGCAAATCTGGATCTTACCAAGTATGGCATCACCGGCACGACTGAGATCGTGCACAATCCTTCCTACGAGCTGCTGTTCGAGGAAGAGACCAAGCCCGAACTGGTAGGCTACGAAAAGGGTCAGGTCAGCGAGCTGGGTGCTGTCAACGTTATGACTGGTGTTTACACTGGCCGTTCCCCCAAGGATAAGTACATCGTCATGGACGAAAATTCCAAGGACACCGTTTGGTGGACTTCTGACGAGTACAAGAACGACAACCATCCCATGAGCGAGAGCACCTGGGCTACCGTTAAGGATATCGCCAAGAAGGAACTGTGCAACAAGCGCCTGTTCGTTGTTGACGCTTTCTGCGGCGCTAACAAGGATACCCGCATGGCCATTCGCTTCATCGTGGAAGTGGCCTGGCAGGCACACTTTGTTACCAACATGTTCATCAAGCCCACTGCCGAGGAACTGGAAAACTTTGAGCCTGACTTCGTTGTTTACAACGCTTCCAAGGCTAAGGTTGAGAACTACAAGGAACTGGGCCTGAACAGCGAGACCTGCGTTGCCTTCAACATCACCAGCCATGAGCAGGTTATCATCAACACCTGGTACGGCGGCGAGATGAAGAAGGGCATGTTCTCCATGATGAACTACTTCCTGCCGCTGAAGGGCATGGCTTCCATGCACTGCTCTGCCAACACCGATATGGAGGGCAAGAACACTGCCATCTTCTTCGGTCTGTCCGGCACCGGCAAGACCACCCTGTCCACCGACCCGAAGCGTCTGCTCATCGGCGATGACGAGCACGGCTGGGACGACAACGGCGTCTTCAACTTCGAGGGCGGCTGCTACGCAAAGGTCATCAACCTGGACAAGGACTCTGAGCCCGACATCTACAACGCCATCAAGCGCAACGCTCTGCTGGAGAACGTCACTCTGGACGCTGAGGGCCACATCGATTTCGCTGACAAGAGCGTGACCGAGAACACCCGCGTCTCCTACCCCATCGACCACATCCAGAACATCGTCCGCCCCATCTCTTCTGCACCCGCAGCCAAGAATGTCATCTTCCTGTCTGCTGATGCATTCGGCGTCCTGCCCCCGGTCTCCATCCTGACTCCGGAGCAGACCCAGTACTACTTCCTGTCCGGCTTTACCGCAAAGCTGGCCGGCACCGAGCGCGGCATCACCGAGCCCACCCCCACCTTCTCCGCCTGCTTCGGTCAGGCCTTCCTGGAGCTGCACCCCACCAAGTACGCTGAGGAGCTGGTCAAGAAGATGCAGAAGAGCGGCGCCAAGGCTTATCTGGTCAACACCGGCTGGAACGGCACCGGCAAGCGCATCTCCATCAAGGATACCCGCGGCATCATCGACGCTATCCTGAGCGGTGCCATCAACGAGGCTCCCACCAAGAAGATCCCCTACTTCGACTTTGAGGTCCCCACCGCTCTGCCCGGTGTTGACCCCGCTATCCTCGACCCCCGCGACACCTACGCAGATGCCGCTCAGTGGGAAGAGAAGGCCAAGGATCTGGCTGGCCGCTTCATCAAGAACTTCGCAAAGTACGAGGGCAACGAGCACGGCAAGGCTCTGGTCTCCGCCGGCCCCCAGCTGTAAGCTGACAGCACCTCTTACATAAGGCCATAAGATCAAGACCCCTCCGATCTCCCGAAAAAAGGAAGTCGGAGGGGTCTTTCTTGTAATCCATCTCGTTTTATAGTACTCTGCGGAGGATACCACGCATGAAAAAAGCAACGGTCAACGACTACTTCCGACACCACTGGGTGAAGCTCATGCTCTTCGCGCTCTTTACAGCGGCGGTATCCTTTTTCGCGCCGCTGAAAAACTTCCAGCTCAAGTGGCTCATCGATTCCAAAGGCAAACAGGAGGCGCTGGGCTATATGGGGCTGGTGTTCCTCATCACCTTCACCAGCTGGTTTTTCGAACGGCTGAGCCGCCGCTCCTTTACAAAACTCGCCTGCGGTGCCGTGGAGCAGGTACGGGGACAGGTCATGGAGCGGGTGCTGCGCCGCCCGGTGTCCCAATATCAGCGGGAGGGCGACGCAGCCTATCTCTCCCTGCTAACTACCGACCTGCGCACCCTCTACGACGACTATTATATGTCCATCTTCAATATCGTGTTCTGGGGCGGCATCATGCTCTGTGCGCTGGGGATGTACCTTTACATCAGCCCGGTGATGCTGGCGGCCATCCTGCTTGTGACCGTGCCGCCGCTGGTCCTGCCCCGGAAGATGAATGAGCGGCTCAAAGCCTCCCGAGACGCTTTTTCGCTCCAGATGGCGGGCTACACCCAGCAGCTCAAGGAGCTTCTGGGCGGGTTCGAAGTCATCCGGGGCTTTCTGCGGGAGGACGCCTATGCCGCCCGCCACCGGGATGCTGCCCGACAGGCCCGCGACAGCGAGCAGGCCTACCAGCAGAGCCTCAACGCCATGGTGGTCAACACCTCTCTCATCAGCAACCTCATCTTCCCCATCGTCATGCTGGTGGGCCTTTTTCTCGCTTTCGACGGGCGGCTGACGATGGGCACCGTCTCCACCGCCGCCAGCATGGCGAACTTCGTCATCACGCCCTGTAATCAGATCGCCCAGTGCTGGGCCAAGGTCAGATCTTCGAAGGGCATTCGTCAGCGGCTGGAAGCAGCCATGTCCGGCCCGGAAAAAGTCTCTGCGGGCCGGGCCATCGATAAACTCGAGCACATCGAGTGCAAGGACACCGGCTTTGCCTACCCCGGAGCCGCTGCACCGGTGCTGCGCGGCGTCCGGCTAACGGTCTCCGGGCAGGAAAAAGCCGTCCTCGTAGGCGAAAGCGGCTGCGGCAAGTCTACACTGGCAAAGCTGCTGTTCCAGTACTACCCAGACTATACCGGCAGCATCCTCTTCAACGGCCAGCAGCTGCGGGACATCGACCGTCAGAGCCTCTACCAGCGGGTGGGCTACATTGCCCAGACAACCTATCTCTTCAATGACACCCTCCGCAGCAACATCTGCCTCGGCGCGGACTTCCCCGAGGCTCAGCTTTCCCACGCCATCGGGACGGCGGGCCTCACCGACTGGGTGAGCACCCTGCCCGACGGCCTCGACACCCTCATCAGCGAGAACGGCAAGAATCTCTCGGGCGGGCAGCGCCAGCGCATCGGCATCGCACGGCTGGCACTTCGCCGGTACGACCTCATCATCGCCGACGAGATCACCGCCAGCCTCGACCCCGACACCAGCGGACAGGTCATGGAAAATCTGCTCGCTCTCCCCTGCATGGTGGTGGCCATCACCCACGACGTCTCGGGGGCGTTCATGAAACAGTTTGACAAGGTATACCGGGTGGAACACGGGCAGGTCTCGCAAGCATGAAAAGAGCGCCTGTGCTGGAAATCAACACAGGCGCTCTCTGTATTTTTCCGGTCACTTTGCCGCGTCGAACTCGGCCAGAATATCTTCCGTGGGAGCCGGGGTCACGAGGCTGACCACCGCACAGACGGCCAGCGAGACGAGGAAGGCGGGCAGAAGCTCATAGATGCCGAAGACGCCGCCCAGCGGGCTGACGATGTACTTCCAGACGAAGACCATCAGGCCGCCGCAGAGCATACCGGCCAGCGCGCCCTGCCAGTTGCAGCGCTTCCAGAACAGGGCGCAGAGGACGACAGCACCGAAGGAGCCGCCGAAACCGGCCCACGCAAAGCTGACGATGCCGAAGACGCTGGAATCCGGGTCGCGGGCCAGCACCACGCCCACCACGCTGACGCAGATGATGGTCAGGCGGGCTGCGAAGAGGCTCTGCTTCTCGCTCAGCTTGAGGTGGCCGAACTCCTGCAAAATGTTCTGGGACACGCTGGACGCCGCGGCCAGCATCTGGCTGTCCGCTGTGGACATCGTAGCCGCCAGGATGCCTGCAAGGATGAGTCCGGCGAGGACTGCCGCCAGCACACCGTGCTGGCTGATGAGGCTGGCGATGTGGACGATAAGGGTCTCACTGGACGAGCCGCTGAGGAATTCCAGCGCACCGACCCTGGTCATGCCGAGACCCACCATGCCGATGACGATGGACGCCGTCATGGCGATGACCACCCAGACGGTGGCGATGCGGCGGCTAAGAACCAGCTTCTTCTCGTCCTCGATGGCCATGAAGCGGAGCAGGATGTGGGGCATACCGAAGTAGCCGAGGCCCCACGCCATGGTGGAGACGATGTCCAGCAGGCTGTAGGACGTGGCCCCGCCGGTCACAGCGTCGTGGCTGGCCGTCATGGTCAGGTAGCCGGAAAGGCTCTGGGCGTTCTCGACAACAGCGCCCCAGCCGCCGGCCACGACGATGCCGTAGCCCAGCACCGCGATGAGGGCCAGCGACATGACCACCGACTGGATGAGGTCGGTGGTGGTGACGGCGCGGAAGCCGCCGAGGATGGTATAGCCCACGATGACGAGGGCCGACACCAGCATTGCTGCCATATAATCTACGCCGAAGAGGCTGTGGAACAGCTTGCCGCAGGCCGCAAAGCCCGAGGCCGTATACGGCACAAAGAAGACGATGATGATGACCGCGCCCAGAGCGTTCAGCAGGTTGCGCTGGTCATGGAAGCGAAGCGACAAGAACTGCGGTACCGTGATGGCGTCGAGGTTGGCCGAATGGCGGCGGAGCCGCCGGGCCACGATGAGCCAGTTGAGCCAGGTACCCAGCGCAAGGCCGATGGCCGTCCAGCCCGGCGAGGCAATGCCTGTCAGGTAGGCCAGACCCGGCATCCCCATCAGCAGCCAGCTGGACATATCGCTGGCCTCGGCGCTCATGGCCGTGACCAGCGGACCCATCTTCCGGCCGCCGAGGTAGAAGTCGGCGCTGTCGTTGTTGGTCTTGCTGTAGGCGAAACCCACCAGCAGCATGGCCGCAAGATAGACGACGATGGTGACGATGATACAGATCTCACTCATACACGTTCCCCCTTTGGTGCTTTTTCCTCTATGATAAAAGCATGGCATGATTTTACCACAGTAAAGCATCAAAGTGCAAGACCCCTGGGCAGATTCTTACCCTATGACCGAAATTTCGTCCTTTGCAGCGTCCAAAACCGCTCAATATGCCAACAGGCCGTCCTCCGGAGGAGGACGGCCTGTTGGCTCGGATGAAGAAAATGATGAAAATAAAGAAGATGACAGATTATTTTGCGGCTTCGCCTTCGGGGAAGATGATCTTGTTCACGAAGAAGAAGATGACCATTGAGATGCCGCCGTTGAGCACCGTGGTGCCGATGTTGTAGATGAAATCAGGCACCAGCAGACCGGCCACAGCCACCCAGATGCAGTTGATGGAGTTGACGATGCAGGTGATGAGGCAGAATGCCAGCAGATACCAGCCGATCTGCCTGGCGAGGTTGCCCTTGCTGCGGAAGACAAAATTGCGCTGGATGGGGAAATTGATGCACTCGCCGATGACCATGGCCACCATGTAGGCGCAGAAGTAGGGCAGGCCGCCGTGGGCCGCGTCGTAGCCGAGGATATTCCACTTGAAGGTCTCGCCGAACAGGGTGATGTCGATGCCCGGCCAGCCGAAGTCCACCACCGGCAGGCTTGCAAATGCCTTGGGCAGGAACTGCAGAAGCAGGTATTTGAACACGGTGATGAGGTTGGACACGATGACGAACAGTCCACCCTCCCGCACCCATTTGGCCGCGGCCGGATGCTTTGCGGCAAAGTTATTCCAGAAATTCATGACCTTATTCCTTTCAGCTGTTTTTGAGCCGGTTTTCCATCTGGCTGTTCAGGATGAGATTCTTGACGAACTCATAGATGACCCGAAGGATGCCCACGAGCCAGAAGCCTTTCAGCTCCCAGACGAGGCCGTCCACCATGCCCATGCTCACCATGCCGTTGGTCATCTTGGCCAGCGCGCGCAGCGGCATATTATACTGGAACACGGTGTTCAGGTCGGGGGTGCCTTTTGCAAAGCTGCTGTCCAGACGGCAGCGCAGCACCTTCTGTGCCACCCAGCCCAGCGGACTGCGGCCATGGTCCATCTCGCCCAGCGTCATGTTCCGGTCGATGCGGACGACATCCTCCGGCACAGGGTGGCCCAGCAGAGCCTCGAACTCGGCGTCGGTCACATAGGTGATCTGACCGGAGACGTAGTGGAGCAGGTCGAGACCCTCGTAGGGGTCGGGAGCGTTGGTCCCCTTGACGGAGACTTCCGCCGTCAGGCGGATGTCCGCGCTGGATGCACCCACGCGGAGCTGATAGCTTCCGCCTTCGACTTCCCAGCGGTCAGTCTTGACGTTCCAGTAGCGGAACGCCTTGTCGTCCAGAGCGATGCTCACCGTCCTGCTCTCGCCGGGGGCGAGGAAGACCTTTGCAAAGCCCTTCAGCTCCTGCGCCGGACGGAAGATTTTTGCGTCCTGCTTTGCGACGTAGAGCTGAACGATCTCGGCACCGGCACAGCTGCCGGTGTTGGTGACGGTAAGGGTCACGCCCTTCTCGTCTGCCTTCAAATCACTGTACTCGAAGGTGGTGTAGCTCAGGCCGTAGCCGAAGGGGAACGCCACCGGCACACCGGCGGTCTGATAGTACCGGTAGCCCACATACAGGCCCTCGCGGTACTCCACATTCCGGCCCTCGCCGCCGAAGTTCGCCTTAGCGGGGGTGTCGTCGTGAGCCTGCGCCCAGGTCTGGGACAGCTTGCCGCAGGGGCAGAGCTTGCCGGTGAGGATGTCTGCCGCCGCGCCGGCGCCTGCCTGTCCGCCCAGTGCGCCGTAGACCAGCGCCCTGCACTGGCCGACCCACGGCGTCTCTACCGGCGCACCGGCGCTCAGCAGAACGACGACGTTCGGGTTGACGGCAGCCACAGCGGCCAGAAGCTGCTGCTGGTTCTCGGCCAGCTTCATGTCGGCGCGGTCGAGACCCTCACTCTCCCGCAGCTCATCGAGGCCGAGGCAGAGCAGAACGGTGTCCGCCTTCTTTGCGAGGGCCACAGCCTCTTCCAGCTTCTCGGCGTCAGCTGCACCCTGACGCTCGAAACCGGAGGCATAGCCCACGAAGGTGATGCCGCTGTCGTCGGCCTTGATGCTGTCCAGCAGGGTGTCCACCTGCAGGGCGTTGACGGCGCTGGAGCCTGCGCCCTGATAGCGGGGCGTCTCGGCAAAGTCGCCGATGACGGCCAGCTTCTCATTGGGCTTGAGCGGCAGGATGCCGCCCTCGTTCCTGAGCAGGACGATGCTCTCTGCGGCCGCGCGGCGGGCAAGCTCATGGTGCGCGGCAGCGTCGAAGGTGCGGGGCGCTTTTTCCACCGCAGCGTGGGTGGAAAGCACCAGTTCCAGCATCTCGTCGAGGCGGGCGTCCACGTCGGCCTCGGAAATTTTGCCGTCCCGTACGGCCTTCATCAGCTCCCGGATGGAGTCGCCGCCGGGACAGGGCATTTCGAGGGTGGAGCCGTTCTTCACGCCCAGGGCGTGGTCATTGGAGCCGCCCCAGTCGGTGACGACGGCCCCGTCGAAGCCCCAGTCCTTCCGCAGAATGTCCTGCAGCAGGTGGGCATTCTCGTTGGCATAGGTGCCGTTGATGAGGTTGTAGGAGGTCATGATGGTCTTGGGCTTTGCCTCTTTCACCACGATCTCGAAGCCGGTCAGATACAGCTCCCGCAGGGTGCGCTCATCGAGCACCGAGTTGCTGGCCATACGGCGCAGCTCCTGACTGTTGACCGCAAAGTGCTTGGGGCAGGCAGAGATGCCGTTTTTCTGGATGCCGCGCACATAGGCGGCGGCCATCCTGCCCGCGAGGATGGGGTCTTCCGAGAAATACTCGAAGTCGCGGCCGCAGAGGGGGCTGCGCTGGATGTTCAGGCCGGGGCCGAGCAGGACAGCCACTTCCTGTGCAGCGGCTTCCTCTCCCAGTGCCTCGCCCACGGCTTCGCCCAGCTTCTCATCCCAGCTGCACGCAGTGGCGGAAGAGGTCGGGAAACAGGTTGCCGGAACGCTGGGGTTGAGGCCCAGATGGTCGGCGGCGCCGGCCTGCTTGCGGACACCGTTGGGGCCGTCCGAAAGGGTGATGGCCGGGATGCCCTTGCCCGGCAGAGCGCGGGTGGTAAAGACGGTCTCGCCTGAGAGCAGGGCGCATTTTTGCTCTAAGTTCAGTTTCTGGATGATGTCGGTATGCTTCATCGCATTTTCCTCATTTTATCCTGAGCAGGGCAAAGGCCCGCTGTCTGGTGCAGCGGGCCTTTGCCGTTGGTTCAGTTCAGGTGCTGCATGGAGAGAGGGTCCGGTTTAGACTTCTTCCTCTTCTTCCTTGCGCTTCTTGTAGTTCTTGATGGCGGTGTACTCCAGGCCAACGATGAGCAGCGCGGCCACGACGTCAGCGCCGATCAGGACGATCTTCCACTTTGCCATGCCGGGGTTCAGGTTCTCAGCCTCATAAGCGCGGCTGTTGACCACAGTGTAGAGGATGTTCTTGGCAGAGGTGCGCATTGCCTGCTTGCTGCTGTTGGTCAGAACGGTCACTGTGTTGTAATCGTTGCCGGTGGTGCAGAGCATCAGGTCGCCGCCGTTGCGGACAGCCTGATCGGCGGTCATGTAGCCGTAGACACCGAAGTAGTCGGTCTCGACGAAGCCGAGGAAGCCCCACTCGCCGCGCAGGACGTTCTGCAGCAGCTCAGAGCAGCCGCCAGCCCAGCGATTGCCGATGTAGTTGAAGGAAGACATGACAGCGTGGCAGTCAGCATCCTTGACAGACATCTCGAAGGGCTTGAGGTAGATCTCGCGGATCGCCTGCTCGTTGGACCAGGTAGCCACCATGCAGTTACGGTTGCCTTCCTGATCGTTCAGGGCAAAGTGCTTCATGTAAGCGTAGACGCCGTGCTCCTGTGCGCCTGCGATGGCGTTTGCGGCCATAGCACCGGACAGGACACCGTCCTCAGAGTAGTACTCAAAGTTACGGCCGGAGAATGCGGTGCGGTGGATGTTCATAGCCGGGCCATACCAGCCGGAAGTGTTCATCTCATTGGCCATCTTGCCGATGCTGTCGCCGAAGTCGTGGGCCAGATCCTTGCTCCAGGTCATACCGATGAGGGTAGCAGCCGGGAAACCGACAGAACCGACGCCGGTGAAGTTGTTGTTGATGGATGCAGGGCCGTCACAGTCGTTGGTGCGCACCTTGCCGATGCTGTCCACGGCTGCGGTCTGGTAGCCGCCGAAGCCGATGGTCTGCTGCAGGTCGTCGATGCTCATCTCATCCAGCAGGTCATCCCACTTGGAATCATTGTAGTCCACGCCGCGCAGGTCAGCCAGCTTGAGGCCGTTCTTTGCGCCGGTGGTGATGTCCTCTGCGTTGGCATCTTCGTCCTTTTCGTAGCCGGACTCGGTGTAGGTGAAGCAGTTCTCGAAGCCAGCCTTGACCTCATCGCTCATCTCATAGGCAGCGGGAGCGGCAATGGCCTCGTCGTAGTTTGCAAAGCCGTCTGCACGGGACAGATAGGTGATCTCGCCCTCGGCGAAATCGAACTGGTTGGTCGCCACGACCTCGTCGCTCTCGCGCTTGTTGGACTCGTTGTAAACGATGTCGGAGGCGACGGTGTAGGTCTTGGAATCCAGAACATTGTGGGAGTCAGAGTTGGTGCTGATGATGTAATCGCCAGCCTCCAGCACATAGCAGCCGTTGTTCTTGTAATCGTAGGAAGCCAGATCCTCGACCGGGATGGTGAAGTCGATGGTCTCGCTCTCGCCGGGGGCAAGCTCGCTGGTCTTGGCGAAGTCCAGCAGGTTTGCGGAAGCCTTCTCAATGCCGCCGTTGGTGTACGGAGGATCATTATAGATCTCCACGACATCCTTGCCGGCAGCAGAGCCGGTGTTGGTGACGGTGACAGAGAACTTCAGGCTGCTGCCGTCGCTGGTGATGTCGCTCATCTTCTGGGTGAAGGTGGTGTAGCTCAGGCCGTAGCCGAAGGGATAGACAACTTCCTTGTCGTAGTCGATGAGGCCCTCATCGGCGGCAGTCTCATAGAACTTGTAGCCGACGTAGATGCCCTCAACGTAGTTGACGAAGGAGGGAGTGGTACCCTCGGGGTCAAAGCCACTGGCGTTGGAATTGAACTCGGAAGTGTTGGTGTACTTGAAGTCGCCGAAGTTGTTCCACCACGGAGAAGCGGTCAGGTCAGCAGCATAGGTGTCAGCGGTACGGCCGGAGGGATTGACCTCACCGGCGACCACGCGGCCAAAGCCCTCAAAGCCGGACTGACCGGTGCCGGGGCAGAGCAGGACGCCCTTGATTTGGGGGTAGTTCTTGACCCAGTCCATCTCGAAAGCGTTTGCGCCGTTGTAAACGACGATGACGTTGTCGAAGTTGGAAGTGACGAGGTCGATGAGCTCTTCCTCGCGGTTGGACAGCTGCAGGAAGTGATCGCCCTTATCCCAGTCATTGCCCTCGTTCAGGGTGTCATCGTAAGTGCCGTTGTAGTAGCCGGCACCCTTTTCACTGCCGCGATACTCAGCCACACGGCGGATCCAGCTGCCGTCCACGACAGCAGACATATCGGTGGGAAGGTCTGCGCCCTCACCGCCGACGCGGGTGATGACGACCATGGCGGTGTCAGAGTATGCCTTGGCGTTTTCCATCATCTCGTCGGTGTACAGGCTGACATTCGGCTCGGGCAGAGTCCAGTCCTGCTTGGACATACCAACGGTGGGGCGGGTGGAGCAATAATCGGTGTAGAACTTGCTCAGCTCGTCGTTGGTCTCGATGCCTGCATCATGCAGACCGGTGAGCAGGTCGGTGACAGGGTAAGCGTCGTTCAGAGCGCCGGAACCGGTGCCGCCGTAGCAGGGACTGGTGGAAGCCCAGCCGAAGACGTTCAGCTTGGAGCCGGAAGCCACAGGCAGGATGTTGTCGTCGTTCTGAGCCAGAACGATGCCTTCCTGGGTGATCTCATTGACCAGCTCGGTGGCCTCTGCGGAAGTCTCCTCACTGATGGAACCTTCGCCGGAGACCAGGTCCAGCATGGTGGACATGGGGCCGGTGCAGATGAGGTTGACGACAATCGCCAGCGCCAGCAAAATGGCGAGGCCGGACTGCGCACGGATCATCTTCTTTTTCGCTTTGGGCATCTTCCGCACCGCGAACATCACGAGGAGCGCGAGTACGAGGACGACGCCGAATGCAATCAGATAGTTCTGAATGTTCGAAACTACCTGCATTACATCATCCATATTGATGGACAACATAATTTTCTTCCTCCTTATTCTGAATCCATATTTTCCGGGTACAGCTCCCGGAGCGTTGCCTCTATTATAAATGGATTCAAAGAAAATTCACAAACATCTTCACAATCTGTCATTTTGGAGGCATATTTTGCAGAAGTTTCAATTTGGTTTCAAATTTTATTGTGCTAATCCACAATTTCGAGCGCGGTTTTATTGTGCATCATGCCAAAAGCAAAAACTCCCCCAGCCGCTGACGCGGCAGCCCCCTCAAAGAGGTGGCCCTTGGCAAAGAGGACAATGTTTCGCTCTCTACCAAAGGCTCCCTCCCTGAGGGAGCTGTCACCGCAGGTGACTGAAGGAGTCCCTTTACTTTTCCGGGACCGGCAGCAAGATCCGCAGGGTGAACCAGCCGTCGGCCCAATGAAGGGTCATGGTGCCGTCGTGGCGCTGGGCGGCCGCCTGCACGCCCTGCAGGTCGTAGCCGCCGTGGGCGTTGTGGACGGGCAGACCGTCCGCGCCCATCTCCACGGGCTGGGCGCAGTAGTTCTCGAAGCGGAGCATCACGCAGCCGCTCTGGTTGTAGATGGCCACCCGCAGCAGACGCTTTTCGGGGTCGGGCTCTGCCAGCACGCTCTCGATGGCGTTGTCCAGCGGCGCACCCACGAGGGTACACAGCTCCCGCGTGCTCAGAAAGCCCAGTTGGCTGCCGTCGGCCACGCTGGTCATGTTGATGCCGCGCTGCTGGCAGTCCATGCTTTTGGCGGTCAATAGGGTATCCAATACCGGGTTGCCAGTCTTGTTCTCGGCCTCATACTGCCGGAGGCCGCTCTCCATCCGGGCCAGAGCCGCGTCCTGCTTGGCCCGGTCGCGCTCGGCGCGGATGTCCGCGATCTGGATCTTCAGCTCGTGATAGCGGCTGTTGATGAGCCGGATGCCCTCCTTGCTCCGCTTGTACTGCTCATACTGGCGGTGGAGCACCTCGTCCATGGCGGCAAGCTCGCTGTGGAGCGCCGCCTCCCGCAGCTGCTCGTGCTGGATCGTCAGGATGAGCACGCCGCAGAAATCCACCAGCGTGCGGATGTAGTAGACGCTCATGTCCACCTCACGGTCGCCCAAGAACAGCAGGTTGCTCACCGCGAAGACCATCGCCGCCATGACGACGGCCACGAGGGCCGCTTTTCCGCTGATGACGATATGGCCCTTGGGACTTTTGTGCTTATGCTCCAGCAGCCAGATGCAGCCGAAAACGCCGCCGTAGACCACCACCAGAAGCAGCAGTGACAGGCCGTCGGCCCCGCTGCGCTGAGGCCAGAGGAAGCAGTGCAGCTGCCACTCGGCGCTGGCCGCCAGCTCTGCCAGAACGAAGGCCCGGGCGCAGACATAGCCCGCTTCCAGCAGGGAGATGGTGCGGGTGACCCAGAGGTATAAATACTGTATCCCTACAGCTGCCGCCATGCAGGGGATCCACCACGCCAGCGGGACGCTGCCCGTGGCCTGCAAAAAAGCACTCAGAGCCAGCGCCCATGCCGCACTGGCAGCGATGGTGGCCGTTTTGCCGAAGCGGATGCCCAGCGGCAGGGCGTAGATGCCCACGGCCAGACATTCGGCCAGCGCCGTATACAGGCGCGGGATGCTGGGCAGTGCCGTCATGCGCCCTCACCCCCGATGTGGTCGGCCAGCGCCGCGAGGAAGGCTTTCCGCCGGGGGCGGCTGACCTGCAATTCGTAGGGTCCCACCTGCACCATCCCCTGCTGCACGCTCTTCACCTGTGCCAGATTGACAAGGTAGCCGCTGTTGCAGCGGGCAAAGGGCCGCTCGGCCAGCTTTTCCTCAAAGGCTTTCAGGGTGCCTGCCGCCACGAAATCGCCCTCTTCGGTATAAAAATGGACGCGGTGTCCCTCGCTTTCCAGATAATAGATGAGGGACGAATCCAGCCGCCGCATCCCGCCCTCCACCGGCAGGGCCAGATAATGCCGTGCGCGGCGGCGCAGCTGTTCTTCGGCCTTGCGCAGCTGCTGCGAAAACGCAAAATAAGGCACCGGCTTGAGCACATAGTCCAGCGCGCCCACCGCGTACCCGCCGATGGCATACTGTGCCATATTCGTGATAAAAACGATAATAACGTCCTTGTCCAGCTCCCGCACCCGCCGGGCCGTCTCCATGCCGTCCAGATGCTTCATCTCCACGTCCAGAAACAGAATGTCGTACACCGGGCGGTAATCATCCAGCAGCTCCATGCCGTCGGCGAACTCCGTCACCGCGAACTCGGTGCCGTACTGCCGGGTGTGCCGCTGCACATAGCCCTGAAGCTGCGCCCGCACCGCTGCCTCGTCCTCGACCAGAGCAATGCGTATCATTGCCGCACCTCCTTTTTCCGCAATTTCTCTGGTTTTTATTGTAACACGAAATAGGGCGTGTGGCAAATGGGAGAACGAAAGGAGGCCCCGCAAAGCAGGGCCTCCTTTCGTTATTTCTCAGCTGCTTCTTTCGCTTTATCTTGAAAGTGTTTTTCTACCTCTTCTATGCTCAGCCAACCTTCCGTCTCCCCTGAACGGCGGCCCTTGGCAATTTCGTTCATGAGCCGGATGGTAGCCTGTGCCTTTTCATAATCGTGCATATCCACGATAGCGTACCGGCCGCGGCCATTCTTGGTCAGAAAGACCGGTGCCCCTTCCTCGACATCCCGCAGCACCTCGGTATAGTTTCTCAAATCGGAAATAGGTTTGATGTTCGGCATAAGATCAGCTCCTTTCAAGTCTAGTATAACAGATGTGCTGTAAAATTCAACAGCAAATTTGCAGCACAATATAAAACAGCAGCCCCGCTTCATCTGCCGCGAGGCTGCTGTTCTGTGATTGGAAAATTTCAGGCTCAGTTCGTCTTGACGGCCACAAGGATACGGATCTTCCTGCCGCCGGAGCAGCCGAAGTTGTCGTACCAGCCGATGAGCTTATAATCCTCGGTGTTGATCTTGGGCAGCGAGGTGGCGAAATACTGGCCGTTCGACCACAGATACACCTGCATATCGTCGGCGGTCTCATAGCGCTTGTCGCCGCTCATGACCGAAGCTGCGCCCAGCTTATCGATGACTACCGGCGAGAGCTGGAGCATCCGGTTGATGGCCTTGCCGTCGGCAGAACGGCCGATGGCGATGCCGCCTGCGATAACGGGGTACTTGGTGGCGGTGCTGTAGGCCACCTGCTTGCCGCCGGAGTAGCAGACATAGGTCGCGCCCTCGCCCAGATAGTTGAGGAAGTCGCCCAGCGTACCGCCCACGCTGTCGCCGGTGCGGCGGAGCACATAGCTGAACAGCTGGTCCGTCTTGCCGGTAAGGGTGTTCCAGGTAGAGCTGACGACGCTGCCGTCGATGAGGCCGTAGAGCACATCGCTGGTGCTGGGCACCAGAATGTTCTTCACGTCCTGAAAGGTCTCCTCGTCGGTCTTCTTCACCGTGGTGGTGGTCGTTGTCGTCGTGGGGAGGCCTGCGGCCTCCTTTGCGGCGTCCTGCGCCTTCTCGCTGGCGATGGCGGCGACCTCCTTGCCCTTTTCGGCTGCGGCAAACGCGACGTCCTGTACCTTCCTGCTCAGATCCTCAAAAAATGCCATGATCTTCTTCTCCTTTCTATTATGCGGGGTTTTCCTGTTGCCCCTATTATACGCGCACACCCTCGCGCTTGCAAGCGGAGAAATGTACGAGAATGTAAATATTTTGTGTCCGTTATCCGAATCGTTCGGCACATTTCATGCCTTTTCGATCCAGCCGCAGGCGCAGCTCACCGCGCGCTTCCACAGCCGGTATTTTTCATCGCACTCGGCCTGCGCCCGCTCAGGGGAGAACACGCGGTCGCTCACGCGCAGGGCGCGCACCTCGTCCGTGCTC
>OJNO01000590.1_pt1 | contig 15901 bp, 15 predicted proteins | sample 1597761 | NCBI WGS metagenome assembly OJNO01 (sample SAMN00265071, study PRJEB22529) | human gut metagenome
ATCATCAATCTGCCGGGAAGTCCAAAGGCAGTGCGGGAAAGTCTGGAATATATCATTGATGCACTGGGACATGGAATAGAGATCCTTACGGGCGAAGCCGGTAATTGTGCACGAAAATAATAATATAGAAAAATACAGATGACCAGTCCAGGACTGGTCAATTGTAATATAGGAGAATTTGATTATGGGTAAAGTGATCGCAGTCTGTATCAGTGAAAAAAAGGGTACGCAGAAACATCCGGTAGAGGAAGCAGAATTTGTAGAGGACTGGGGAATTAAAAATGATGCACATGCAGGCAAATGGCATCGACAGGTCAGCCTTCTGTCTTATGAAAAAATAGAAGAATTTAAGGCAAAAGGCGCACCGGTAAAGGATGGTGCTTTCGGGGAAAATCTGATCGTACAGGGATTTGACTTTAAGACCCTTCCAGTAGGAACCCGTCTGAAATGCAACGATGTGATTCTGGAAATTACGCAGATTGGAAAGCAGTGTCACAACGGTTGCGAGATTTTCAAGATCATGGGAGATTGCATTATGCCCCGCGAAGGTGTTTTTGCCAGAGTAATCAAAGGCGGTGTGATCTCTGAGGGAGATGAAATGGTTTATGCTTGACAGATACGGAAGAAATATTGATTATCTGCGGATATCTTTGACAGACAGGTGCAATCTCCGCTGTATCTACTGTATGCCGGAAGAGGGAATCCGTCAGATTCCAAGGACAGAACTTCTTGATACAGATGAAATCGTGAGAATCTGTAAGGCGGCCAGTGAACTTGGGATTTCCAGAATCAAACTGACAGGAGGAGAGCCTCTTGTCCGCAGAATCTGCACCCCATTAGTAAAAGAGCTGAAAGCCATTCCCGGGATCTGCCAGGTTACACTGACCACCAACGGAATCCTTTTGGGAGAACAGCTTCCGGGCCTGATGGAGGCCGGTCTGGATGCCGTAAACATCAGTCTGGATACTTTAGAAGAAACCACATTTCGCAAAATCACCCGCAGGGACGATTTTCACCAGGTTTTAAAGGGACTTAGGGCAGCACTTTCCTACCCTTCCCTGAAAGTGAAATTGAACTGTGTCCCCACTTTTCAGTCGGACGAGGAACTTTTACAGGTGGCAGCTCTTGCAAGGGAGAATCCTCTTCATGTGCGTTTCATTGAAATGATGCCAATCGGTCTGGGCAAGGAGTTTGCAGCCAGGGGAGAGGAACAGATAAAGTCTGTTCTGGAAAAGGAATATGGGTCAATGACACCAACGGAAGAAAAGCTTGGAAATGGTCCCTGTCATTATTATACCCTGGAGAAGTTTACAGGCAGAATCGGATTTATCAGTGCCCTGTCCCACAAATTTTGTGACAGCTGCAACCGTGTAAGGCTTACTTCTACCGGATTTCTGAAAGGCTGCCTGCAATTTGAGGACGGAGCAGATCTGAAGGTTTTGCTTCGAAGTGGTTGTTCTGATAGGATGCTTAAAGAAACGATAGAAAAAGTCATTTATGAAAAGCCTGTAGGCCACAATTTTCAGGAACATAAGAAGGGAAACGAAGAATCCCACATCATGGCTCAAATCGGTGGATGATTTTGAAAAACAAAAGAAAACACGATTTAGAAAAGTCGGATTTGCTGTTGTATCATTTGTACAACTTAAACAATCCGGCTTTTTGTATATTTCAGTATAATCTGAGATGCAGAATTGTGCAAAAATATTGTTAATAAATAAACTTATTCATATTTACTTGCCAAAATGAACAAAAAAATATATAATTTCATTACAAAAATAGTCATGTCTGTTAAAAAATACGCAAAGCCGGAAGCTTTGGAGGACGGGGACAAAAGACCTGGAGGCATCTGGCAAGTAAGGAGGTTAACAAAATGGTAGATCAGTCATATTACAAGAAAGCAGATGAGATTATTGAGCATTATGAGCGGTGTGCTGCCTCATTAATCCCCATCATGCAGGATATCCAGGCGGAATATCGGTACCTGCCTGCAGAACTTCTGACCTACGTAGCCGGACAGATCGGCGTTACTGAAGCGAAGGCCTTCAGTGTTGCAACCTTTTATGAGAACTTTTCTTTTGAACCTAAAGGAAAATACATTATCAAGGTATGCGATGGCACAGCCTGTCATGTAAGAAAGTCAATCCCGGTTAAAGAAGCATTCATGAAAGAACTGGGATTAAGCAATAAGAAGCATACCACAGATGACATGATGTTCACTGTGGAGACTGTATCCTGTCTTGGTGCCTGCGGGCTTGCTCCCACCTGTATGGTGAATGAAGAAGTGCATGCCAAGATGACACCGGAGAAGGTAGTAGAGCTTATTAACAGATTGAGAGGTGAGAACGGATGAGGATTAACAGTAAAGAAGAGCTGCAAAGCAAAAAAGCTGAGATCGAACAGAATATCCAGAACTTCACATGCCGTGTTCTTGTCTGTTCCGGTACCGGATGTATGGCTTCCGGTGCTCAGAAGATCTATGATGAGATGGTAAGACTCTGTGAAGGTATTGATGGTGTAGAGATTGAAATGCAGAAAGATATCCCTCACGTAGGCGTTATCAAGACTGGCTGTCAGGGTCTTTGCGAGCTGGGACCGCTTGTAAGGATTGAACCATACGGATATCAGTATGTACATGTTCAGGAGGAGGACTGCCTGGAGATCGTGGAGCGAACTGTACGCCTTGGACATCCTGTAGATCGTCTGTTTTACCGCCATGGAGATGAAGTCTGTCCAAAGCCTGAGGATATCCCGTTCCTTAACCGTCAGACCAGGATCGTTCTTGAGAACTGTGGTAAGATTGACGCGGAATCCATTGACGAATATATTGCAGCAGGCGGTTTTTCTGCTCTTGCTAAGGCAGTTACAGAGATGACTCCCCAGGATGTAATTGATGAAGTTACCAGATCTGGTCTTCGCGGACGCGGAGGCGCCGGCTTCCCGGCTGGTAAGAAGTGGTCACAGGTAGCCAGACAGGCTGAGAAAACCCGATATGTAGTATGTAACGGTGATGAGGGTGACCCGGGAGCATTTATGGATGGTTCCGTTATGGAAGGCGATCCGTATAAGATGATCGAGGGCATGATCATTGCCGCTTACGCAGTTGGCGCTGAGAACGGATACATATATGTTCGTGCAGAGTATCCTCTTTCCGTAGCCAGACTTCGTCTTGCTATTTCCCAGGCTGAGAAATATGGTCTCCTTGGAGATCATATCCTTGGCAGCGGTGTGAATTTCCATCTGCATATTAATCGTGGTGCAGGAGCTTTCGTATGTGGTGAAGGTTCTGCCCTTACCTCTTCCATTGAGGGAAACAGAGGTATGCCTCGTGTAAAACCACCTCGTACTGTTGAGAAAGGTCTGTGGGGCAAGCCAACTGTATTAAATAACGTTGAGACTTACGCAAATGTTCCGAAGATTATCATACAGGGTGCTGACTGGTTCCATACCATCGGAACAGAGGGAAGCCCGGGAACCAAGACCTTCTCACTGACCGGAGCAATTGAGAATACAGGTCTTATTGAAGTTCCAATGGGAACAACACTTCGTGAGATTATTTATGATATTGGCGGCGGTCTGAAGAGCGGTGCTGCATTTAAAGGCGTTCAGATTGGCGGACCATCTGGCGGATGTCTTGTAGAAGACCAGCTGGATGCTCCTCTTGATTTTGATTCTGTAAAGAAGCTTGATGCTATTATGGGATCAGGCGGTCTAGTTGTCATGGATGAGAATACCTGTATGGTAGAGGTTGCCCGTTTCTTCATGAGCTTTACCCAGCGGGAGAGCTGTGGAAAATGCGTTCCATGCCGTGAGGGTACCAAGCGTATGCTGGAGATCCTGGAGAAGATTGTAGCAGGCAATGGGGAGATGTCTGATCTTGACGAGCTGGAAGAGCTTGCCAAAATGGTTCAGAGCATGGCTCTTTGCGGACTTGGAAAGAGTGCACCTCTTCCTGTCCTCAGTACCATGAAGCGTTTTCGCGAGGAATACGAAGAGCATATCCGGGACAAGAAGTGCCGGGCAAAGGTCTGCACAGCACTCCGTCAGTTCCACATTAATCCGGAATTCTGTATCGGCTGCGGAAAATGTGCCAAGAACTGTCCTGCCGGGGCAATTTCCGGCAAGATTAAATCACCTTATCATATTAATAATGATGTATGCATCAAGTGCGGCAGCTGTAAGGATAACTGTAACTTTGATGCAATATATGTGGAAATGTAGGGAGGACAGATTATGGGTACAATGACGATTGACGGCAGAAAAGTCGAATTTACAGATGAAAAAAATGTCCTGACCGTAATCCGCAAGGCAGGCATTAATATTCCTACACTTTGTTATCACTCAGAGGTTTCCACTTTTGGAGCCTGTCGTCTGTGCACAGTAGAGGATGACAGAGGAAGAACCTTCGCTTCCTGTTCTGAGGAGCCAAGGGATGGAATGGTAATTTATACAAACTCAGGTAAGATCAAAAAATACAGGAAACTGATTGTGGAACTGCTTCTCGCAGCACATTGCCGTGACTGTACAACCTGTGTAAAGAGTGGAGAATGCGTGCTTCAGGAGCTGGCTCACCGTCTTGGAGTACATAACATCCGTTTTCAGAATACAAGAGAGCAGTATGAGATTGATGACAGTTCACCATCTCTGATCCGTGACCCGAACAAATGTATCCTCTGTGGTGACTGTGTCCGTGCCTGCGAGGAGCTTCAGGGAATCGGAGCATTGAACTTTGCATACCGTGGAACAGAGGCTATTGTAATTCCTGCGTTTAATAAGAAAATAGCAGAAACCCAGTGTGTAAACTGCGGACAGTGCCGTGTATATTGTCCGACAGGTGCCATTTCCATTAAGACGCATATGGATGAAGTCTGGGAAGCTCTTGCAGATCCGGATGTACGTGTAGTAGCACAGATTGCGCCGGCAGTTCGTGTTGCGGTAGGTGATCATTACAGTCTTCCGAAGGGACGGAGCGTAATGGGCAAAATTGTCAATGCACTCCACAGAATGGGATTTGACGAGATTTATGATACTACTTTCAGCGCCGATCTTACTATTATGGAGGAGTCAGCAGAATTTCTAAAAAGAGTTGAGAAGGGGGAGAAACTTCCACTTCTTACCTCCTGTTGCCCTGCATGGGTGAAATTTATTACAGACCAGTATAAGGATTATATCCCGAATTTGTCTACCTGTAGATCCCCACAGGGAATGATGTCTGCAGTTATTAAAGAATACTTCCGTGATCCGGAGAATGCCAAGGGTAAAAAGACCGTTATGGTATCTATTATGCCATGTACAGCCAAGAAGGCTGAGGCAATCCGTCCGAACAGTTTTACTGATGAGAAACAGGATACGGATATTGTAATTACAACCACAGAGCTGCTGCGCATGATCGATAACTTTGGCCTTGATTTTGCACAGTTAGAGCCTGAAGCTTGTGATATGCCATTTGGATTTGGCTCCGGCGGAGGCGTTATTTTTGGTGTTACCGGCGGTGTTACAGAGGCGGTTCTACGCCGCTTAAGCCCGGATCATTCCAAGGAGACCATGCGGGAGATTTCTGAGTGTGGTGTCCGTGGAGATGAAGGAATCAAAGAATTCACAGTTCCATACAAGGGAATGGATATCAATGTATGTGTGGCCAGTGGTCTTGCAAATGCAAGAACCGTTATGGAACGTGTAAAGAACGGCGAAGCAAACTATCATCTCATTGAAGTAATGGCATGCCGCCGTGGCTGTATTATGGGCGGTGGCCAGCCGGTACGGGCCGGTGACAGAACCAAAGCTGCAAGAGCGAAAGGTTTATATAATGCTGACAATACTATGCTGATCAAGAAATCCGATGAGAACCCTATGGTTCTGGAACTGTATCAGGGACTGCTCAAAGGAAAAGAGCACAAACTGCTCCACAATGATTTCTATTGATGCTGAAATATAGTAGCTGGACACGCTCCAGAGAATAATTAAGACTGGTATAATAAAAAGCCCGACTGCATATTATTTAGAGGAAGAATATAAGCATTACGCTGTAAACAAATCTTGCAGACCTTTAAATAATCAGGCAGGAGGGCTTTTTTGTATGGAAAATTTTCAGGTTTACCGTGATATACAGGCCAGAACCGGAGGCGATATATACATAGGCGTTGTAGGCCCTGTACGTACAGGAAAATCAACATTTATCCGCAGATTTATGGAACTGGTGGCTTTGCCCGGAATGGATGAAAAAATGCAGAAAGAGGTCAGGGACCAGCTTCCATTAAGTGGTTCCGGAAAAATGATCACAACTGTGGAACCCAAATTTATCCCAAAAGAAGCTGTATCAGTTGATCTTGGCGAAGACAGGAAGGCGAAAGTGCGGCTTATCGATTGTGTTGGTTTTCTTGTAAAGGATGCTGGAGGAAACGTTGAGGATGGTAAAGAGAGGATGGTAAAAACACCCTGGTTTTCCAGGGCAATCCCCTTTCATGAAGCTGCAAAAGCAGGAACAGAAAAGGTTATCCAGGAACATTCTACGATCGGTCTTGTGATCACCACCGATGGAAGTTTTGGAGAAATAGCAAGGGAAAATTTTGTTCCGGCCGAGGAACAGACTGTGGCTGAATTGAAAACACAGGGAAAGCCATTTCTCATTGTAGTAAACTCTCAGTTTCCCTATAAAGAAGAAACCACTCAGATGGTTAACGGGCTTCAGAAGAAGTACCAGGTACCAGTTGTTGCGGTTAACTGTGAGCAGTTGAAAAAAGAAGATGTCGCATTGCTCCTGGAAAAAATCCTATATGAATTTCCCATTACCCAGCTGCAGTTTTTTATTCCCAAATGGGTGGAAATGCTGCCTGCAGACAGCGAATTGAAAAGCCAGATCCTTTCCCAGATTAAAGTGTGCATGAAGAAGCTTTTACACATTCGTGATGTTACCAGGGAATCGGTAAAACTGGAAGGTCCTTATGTACAGGATACTCTTCTGGATCACGTAGGTCTTTCTGATGGAACCATTCAGATACGGCTTCAGATAGATGATAAATATTACTATAAGATGCTTAGCGATATGAGTGGAATTCCCATGGAAAGTGAGTATGAGCTGATCCATACGATGAAGGAGCTTGCTGCAATGAAGGAAAAGTATGTAAAGGTTAAAGATGCCCTGGATGCAGTAAATAGCAGCGGTTACGGTGTAGTGGTACCAGAGCTTTCCCAGATTCAGCTGGAAGAGCCGGCTGTGATCCGCCAGGGAAATAAATATGGTGTGAAAATTAAATCAAAGAGTCCGTCTATTCATATGATCAAAGCAAATATTGAAACTGAAATTGCTCCGATCGTAGGTACGGAGCAGCAGGCAAAAGACCTGATCACTTATATTGGAGAAAGCGATGCAAGAGGAGAGAGCATCTGGGAGACGAATATTTTCGGGAAATCCATTGAACAGCTGGTACAGGATGGCATCCGCAGCAAGCTGACCATGATCAGCGAGGAAAGCCAGGTGAAGCTTCAGGATACCATGCAGAAAATTGTAAATGACAGTAAAGGCGGTCTTGTGTGTATTATCATATAGGGATTTTTATGAAAAAAGGCAGTATTGTTATAAGCACTGCCTTTTTTTCATATATGAAAATACTTTATGGGTACTTACCAATATACGGAAAACTGTGGTGCTTCCCTTTCCTTATCAAAGATTATTTATATCCATGTTCTTTTTTCCAGTGCGCCAGATATTCCACCTGTTCCTCGTCTGAAAGAAACTGTGAATAAGGATCATTTCCCGCCGCAACACAACAGAAAAGTACAAGCAGCTGCAACGCAAAAAATAAAACAATAAGTAAAATTACAGGCAACATAAAAACCTCCTTGTAAAGTTTATATAAAAGTCTTTACGAAAAAGTTAATTTTATACATTCTACGCTCTAAAAGTGGAAAATTATACTCGATTTTGTTATAATATGGAAAACTGCTTTTACAATTAAATAAAGTAATGCGATATAATGAGGTATCAAGTGGAAGGGGAGAATTATATGAAGAAGAGAGGTCGTGTGCTGATTTTGTTAATAACAGCTGCACTTGCTATTGAGCCCTTACAGCTGGTATATGCAGAGCCTGCAGTGGATAATCTGACAGGAACTGTTTCCCAGGAGACCGGAGCCGAGATAAGAGATGAGAATGAAAGTGCTCAGCCCGAGCCGAAACCTGGCTGGGTATCTGTGGAAAAGGGATACCAGTGGAGGCAGGAGGATGGTAGTTTCCTTCAGCAGTCTGGATGGGTTACGATCCAGGGTAAGAAATATTATCTTCAGAAAGGTGGTATTCGTTATTCCGGATGGCAGACCTTTAAGCAGAAGAAACGCTATTATTTATCTAACGGTGTCCTTGCCTCGAAACGATGGGTAAAGGATAATGGACAGTTTTACTATATACGTAAGAATGGTACGCCTGTACCAGCTGGCAGATGGTTGACAGTAAAAGGACGGAAATACTATATAGGCAAAAAGGGTTATCGTGTAACCGGTCTGAAGACTATCCATAATAAGAAATACTATTTTAATTCCAAGGGTGTTTTGATCAGGAATAAAATAAGCTATAAGATTAAAGGTAAAGAGTACGAGATCAATTCAGATGGTGTTGCAATAAGGGTTTCTTCTCTGAAAGCAGAATGTATGCGTAAGGCGAAAAAATTTGTTGAAAAGCATACCTCCCCTAATATGTCCAATAGTCAGAAGTTTAGAATCTGTTTTAACTATTTGATGGGATATACTGATTTTAAACCATGGATCAATCCTACAGATGCAGAGTTTAAGACTCAGACCTGGCCATATCAGTCGGCAATCTATATGTTCGATAATAATCTTGCCGGAAGCTGTTATGGAATTGCAAGTGCAGTAGCAGCATGTGCCAGGGTATTGGGCTATGAGCCTTATGTGATCGCCACTACAGGAGACCATGGATTCGTAATGATCGACGGATTATATTATGATAACATGGGACCACTGTTTGGTGCTTCTACACATTTCGCTTATTCAGTGCGATCAAAGGTGAAGTTTTAAGGCAGTCTGTCTGCTTTAAAAATATAATATTTATAAAAGGAGAATCAAGAAATGAGAAAATGGAAAAAATTACTTCTTCCAGCCATGTGTGCATTTATGCTCCAGATACCGGTAATTGTAAATGCCGAGGCTGTAGACAGCAGTAATAATGTGACATCTGCTGTTGAAACTCCGGTTGCTACTCCTACACCAGCACTTCTGGATGGTATCGTTAAGAAAGGCTCCAGGACTTATTTTTATAAGAATGGTGTGATGCAGAAGAATTGCTGGAGTCCAGACAAAAAGCAGTATTTTGGTAAGAATGGCGTTGCTTACGCTGCCCCGAAGGTATCTGGCTGTAAGAAGAATATTGTAGTAAAAAAGATTGGAAAGAAATACTACGGATTTGACAGAAATGGCTTTAAAGTGAAAAAAGGCGTATATGCAGATGCTAAGGGTACTCCTTACTACTTTGACAAGAAGGGTGTCCGTGTCGCAAAGAAAAGTAACCAGCTGAAGGCGGCAAGCAAGTACATGGCAGATGGAGCAGTCCTTCGTAAGCTTCTTGGCAGACCTTCCAAGACCAAAACACTTTCCAGCTGTATGACAGGTATCAGTAAAGATCTTAAATTAACCTATGCTAACATTTTCGTACAGCTTGGAAAGAAGACAACTGGCGGAGAAATCGTATATGGTGTTCAGGCACGATAAAATATCAGGAGAGAATAAGTATGAGAAAGTTTACTAAAACAATGGCAGCAGTGCTGTCCCTTACTATGACACTTACAATGGTTACCCCTGTATTTGCAGAGGGCGAAACCAACATAACACCAGCACAGACAACTGAGGTAGTTACTCCTACTCCAACTCCGGCTCAGCCTCCGAAGAATGGACTGTTTGTAAATGAGGGTAAAACCTATTGCTATAAAAACGGCAAGCTGGTTAAGAATAAATATGGTTATAAAGTCAAAAAGAAGTATTACCGCATCGACAAAAAAGGTGTTGCTACTTTAGTATCCACAGCAGAGGGACTGGCTGGTGCACGCCTTGATAAGTGTGGGGGAGACCTTAAGAAAGCTTTCAAGTGGAGCTCCACCAAGATTAAATACTGGGGAAGCGTAGGAAAGCCGAAAAAAGGACAGAATCAGGTTGAATATTATGCAACCTACGGATTTAAAAATGGTAAAGGCGACTGCTATGTTATGGCTGCAACCTTCTGTATGATGGCGAAGGTAAAAGGCTATAAAAATGTAAAGATGGTAAAAGGAACTGTTCCGCAGGCAAATGGTAAGAATGGCGCTCATGGTTGGTGTGAAATTAAAATAGGCAAAACAGTTTATGCGTATGATCCAAACTTTGCATATACATATCGGAATAGTAATGTAAAACATCATAGTGGATATAAGTTTACTTATAAAATGTTGGGTAAAGGTTTTGGACTTTATAAATACAATCTTAAGAAAGTAAAACGAATTTCTTGTTAACTACAAGTTAAAATAATAGGATTAAGGAGATGTTTTGAATGAAGAAAAAACTATTAATGGCATTATTAGTGGGAGTATTGGCTGTACCATCCTCGGTAAGCTGTTTTGCAGCTGAGAGTACGGATGCAGCTGCTGCGGATTCTGATGAGGAAGAAGAAACAGAGGAAACGGAAGCAGAAGATAAAGATACTACTGCTAAGAAGAAAGAAAATTTAAAGACAGTTGGTGAGAAGAAGGATGGTTGTATAGCATTTAAACTGAGAAATGCTACCTCTAAGAAGATTATCGGACTTGCGATCAAGACTGCTGATGAGACAGAATTTACTGAAAATATGATGGAAGAGGATGATTCCTTTGAATTAAAAGAAAAAAAGAGAATTTATTTTTCTAAGGAAACTGAAGAGAATGCAGAAGAGAATACAGACGAAACCGCAGAGGATAAAGCTCCTACATACGATATGCGTATTACCTTTGAGGATGGAACATCAGCAGATGTTCACGGAATCGTTCTGGAAGATCTTCGAACACTTACGATACGTGAGAAGGACGGAATCGTGTATGGTACTTATAAGCTGAAAAGCACAAAAGAAAAGAAGACTACCTACGATACTGAGAAAGCAATTGCAGATCAAGCTGCAGCAGATGCAGCAGCGGCACAGGCAGCAGCTTCCCAGCCGGCTGAATCCTATGACAGCAATGATTATTCTTACGATTATAGTGGAGAAGATTATAGCGGCGGTGATGACTACAGTGGTGGTGAAGATGGTGGCGATGGATGTCTTGATAATGGTCTCTTAGGCTGATTTGGGGCAAAGCAGTGTCTGTCGTAATGGACAGATATCTAGAAGAATTAATACAGGACAGGGCTCTTGCACTGAGAAAAGCAGTGGGGAGCTCTTGTCCGATTTAGGAGAAAAATATGTCGTTAGTATCTAACCTGTTTTTACTTTTTGTGGCGGCAAGTATATTGATTTACTATATAGTGCCCCGTAAATCTCAGTGGATCGTTCTTCTTATTTTCAGTTATCTCTATTACATAGCAGGTGGTCCACGTTATGTTGTCTTCATTCTTTTTTCCACACTTGTCACTTGGCTGATGGCTCTTCTTATTGAAAAAGCAGAAGGAAAAGAAAACCATAAGGGTGCCAGGAAACTTCTGATTCTTGGTCTGATTCTTAACTTTGGTATGCTTGGAATCGTCAAGTACACCAACTTTGCAGTAGAAAATATCAATGCATTGCTGCATTTGAATCTGAGAGGGATACAGCTATTGCTTCCCCTTGGAATTTCCTTCTATACATTCCAGTCCTCAGGCTATCTTCTTGATGTATACTGGAAAAGATGCAAGGCAGAGAGACACCCGTTGAAATACGCATTGTTCGTATCCTTTTTCCCTCAGATTCTGCAGGGACCTATCGGCAGATATAGCCGCCTGGCAGATCAGCTTTATGCTGAACACAGGTTTGAGGGAAATAATATAATCAGAGGTTTTGAGCGGATTCTCTGGGGCTTTTTTAAGAAAATGATCCTTGCGGACTGGGCCGCTGCTTTTGCAGATGCTATTTTTGAAGATCCGGCAAAGTATAACGGGGTGGCACTTCTTGGAGTTTTGTTTTATACGATCCAGCTTTACGCAGATTTCTCTGGAGGAATGGATGTTGTGATCGGTATTGCCTCTATGTTTGGAATTGAACTGGATGAAAACTTCAAGCGCCCATTTTTTGCTGTATCTATCACGGATTTCTGGCATCGCTGGCATATCACTCTTGGAACCTGGATGAAGGATTATGTTTTTTACCCGGTGACCTTATCCGGCTGGATGGGTAAATTTGGAAAATGGGGCAAAAAGGTGTTTGGCAAGAAAATTGGCCGCACCCTTCCTATCTGCGTGGCCAATCTGATCGTATTCTTCGTTGTAGGCGTATGGCATGGCGCTGCGTGGAAATATATTGTATACGGTATGTATAATGGTATTATTATTGCCTTCAGCGGACTTATGGCAGAGAATTACCGTAAATGGAAAAAGAAGCTTCACATTTCCGGTAAGGAAACCTGGTATTATCTGTTCACTGTAATCCGTACTTTTGTATTGGTTGTGATCAGTATGTACTTTGATAGGGCAGACAGCGTTAGACAGGCATTTCATATGATGAAGCAGTCTATCACACAATTTGCTCCGGCCCAGCTGCTTTTGATTCCGGCAGGTAAACAGGGGACTTCTTTTACTCCATATGCTCTTGTGATTATAGCTGTTGGCTGTGTAATATTATTTGTGATAAGTCTCCTTCAAGAACGTGGCGTGAAGATTCGGGAATCTCTTGCCAGGCTTCCTCTTCCTGTTACAGTTGCCATTTATTTTTGCATGCTGATATCCATAGGTTTGTTCGGTTCCACAGCAGTAGCGAGAGGTTTTATTTATGCACAATTTTAAGAAAATTATAAAAACAATAGTAGTGGTTGCTGTGTGTGTGACGCTTCTTGCTGGATTGGATATGGCTCTTTATCCTTGTACCTTTATGAGAAATGACATTCATGCAGTGGTAAGTAACCAATATGATGACATTATTCTTGGAACATCCCATGGAATGACAGATATCGATCCGGCTGTGATGGAGGAAATCACAGGCAGAAGCGGTCATAATGTATGTGTAGGGGGAGAATATGGAATTGATGCCTATTATATTGCCAGACTGATTGCAGAGAAACAGAAGCCTGCAAGAATCATTTATGAGGTAGATCCGGGATATTTTGTTTCTGAGAAAGAAGAGGGAAATAACTATCTATTATTTTATCATGAGTTTCCATTTTCAAAAGCTAAGGTTGAATACTTCTGGAATTCTATTGCAAAATGCAATTTCCGCACTGTTTTGTTTCCCTGGTATGAGTATTCTCTTGGATATGAGCTTAGCTAGGTGGAGGAAACCTTCACTCAGAAATGGAATAAGGATTACGATATTGCCCATCTGAAAAGTGATACCCAGGAGTACCACGAAAGCGGTCTTATCGAGAGGTATCCGGTGGATACTACCAAGCTGAAAATGAAGGATTTGAAGCTCTTTGAGGAGGAACAGGTAAACCCTCAGAATATGGAATATCTTGGACGGCTGATCGATTTTTGCAGGGAAAATGATATCCAGTTTGTCGCAGTAACTACGCCGATTCCTATTAATACCTTACAGGCATATAGCGATAACTATAATGCTGCATGGAAATACTTTGGACAGTATTTTGATGAGCATGAAGTAACATATCTGAACTTTAATACCCAGTATTTTAAAGCATTTTCCCATGATCTTTCAGACTATACGGATTTTGATGGTCATATGAATGGAAATGCTGCAAAGGAGTATTCTAAGGTTCTGGCTAATATTCTGAAAGGAGAGGGTGTATGATAACAAGTATTTTGGAATATCTTGAAAGTTCTGCTTCCAGATATCCGGACAAAACAGCATTTGCAGATCTTGACGCTACATGTACATTTGAGGAATTACGCCTCCGGGCAAGAAGAGTTGGGACTGCCCTTGCAGAACATTTTGCTCCGAGAAATCCGGTGCCGGTTTTTATGGAAAAAAGTGTGGATACCATAGGTATGTTTATGGGGGCTGTTTATGCTGGATGTTTCTATGTGCTTCTTGATACTAAGCAGCCGGCTGCAAGAATTTCGCAGATTCTGGATATTCTTGACAGTAATGTGATTGTTACTTCCAGTAAGTACCAGAAGGATCTGGAAAAGCTGGAATTTAAGGGAACAATTCTTCTTACTGAGGAACTGGAAAAAACACCAGAAGACAGTTTTGTTCTGAAGAGTATTCGAGATCAGGCATTAGATACAGATCCGCTTTACGGCATTTTTACATCGGGATCCACAGGAGTTCCAAAGGGTGTTGTTGTGGGGCATCGTTCTGTAATTGATTTTATTGACTGTTTTACAGAGCTGTTTCATATTACAGGCGAAGATGTAATGGGAAATCAGGCACCATGGGACTTTGATGTTTCTGTAAAGGATATTTATTCAGGCCTGAAAACCGGGGCCACTGTGCAGATCATTCCCAAACAGTATTTTTCTATTCCTAAGAATCTTCTTGATTTTCTGGTTGAGAGAGAGGTTACCACGATCGTATGGGCTGTGTCTGCTATGTGCATTATCAGTACCCTGAATGGTTTTACCTATAAGGTGCCAGACAAGATTAAAAAGGTTTTGTTCTCTGGAGAGGTTATGCCTATTAAGCATCTTAATATCTGGAGAAAATATCTTCCAGATACTATGTTTGTAAATATTTATGGTCCTACAGAGATTACCTGTAATTGTACATATTATATTGTTGACAGAGACTTTGAACCGGGAGATGTGCTTCCAATGGGGAAAGCCTTTCCTAACGAAAAAGTCTTCCTTCTGGATGAAGAAGATCATCTGGTTACAGAAAAGAGGATAAACGGTGAGATTTGTGTGGCAGGTAGTGCGCTTGCACTTGGCTATTATAGAAATCCTGAACAGACAAAGAAGGCATTTGTTCAGAACCCTTTGAATGACAGATATCTGGAGCCTATTTACCGTACAGGAGACCTTGCTTTCTACAATGAAAACGGGGAGCTTTGCTTCGCTACACGTAAGGACTTCCAGATTAAGCATATGGGACATAGAATTGAGCTTGGTGAGATTGAGACAGCAATGGATAAACTTCCTGAGATTCGAAGAAGTCTGTGTATTTACGATCAGGCAAAAAATAAAATCGTTGCTTTTTATGAGGGTGATATCGATCGTAAGCAGCTGTCACGTTCCCTTGTGAAATATGTACCAAACTTTATGGTGCCGAATGTATTTGTCCAAGTGGATACCATGCCTCTTACAAAGAATGGCAAGATTGACAGGAAAGAGCTGACAGCCAGATATCAGGAGGGAAGATAAATGGCGGATTATAATTTTTTGCAGAAATTTATAGAAGATAAGAATCCTACGCCTTCCTATGTATTTGATCTGGATGCTTTGGCTGTACATGTAAATAAGATTAAGGAGCTGCTTGTAGGAAAAGCAAGAGTCTGCTATGCTATGAAGGCCAATCCTTTTCTTACAAGACCAATGATGAAGCATGTAGATCTTTTCGAAGTATGCTCTCCGGGAGAATTTCGTATTTGTGAGCGTGTCTCTGTTCCAATGGAGAAAATCGTGCTTTCAGGTGTATATAAAAATCCTTCTGATATCCGATATGTACTTGAAACATACGGTGGAAAGGGTGTATATACAGTAGAATCTCTGGAGCATCTGAAGCATTTGCAGAGGATTGCGGGTGAACTGGGGCTGACTATTGATGTGCTGCTTCGTGTGACCAGTGGTAATCAGTTTGGTGTGGATGAAGAAGATATTCGCAAGATTATTTCCAGGAGACAGGAGTATACTGCACTTCACATTCT
>OJNO01000615.1_pt1 | contig 15433 bp, 13 predicted proteins | sample 1597761 | NCBI WGS metagenome assembly OJNO01 (sample SAMN00265071, study PRJEB22529) | human gut metagenome
GCCGCTGCCCCAACAGCGACTCCGTGTTTCCGCCACTGGCGGCGGTCGTCGTTGTTGCCCCTACCGAGGGGAGCCTCTGGCGAAGAGGCGAGGCTTTACGGAATGCCAAGGCCTCCCCTTGTTAGGGGAGGTGGCAGCGCGTAAGCGCTGACGGAGAGGTTTAAGCTGACGAAAAGATACCTACGGAATAAGGAAAATGGAGAGTTTTGCTATGACTGAGTTCAAGCCCATCAAGGAAGGCAAAGTCCGCGAGATCTACGACAACGGCGACAGCCTCATCATGGTCGCCACCGACCGCATCTCTGCATTCGATGTTATCTTAAAGAATAAAGTCACCAACAAGGGCAAGGTGCTGACCCAGATGAGCAAGTTCTGGTTCGACTACACCCGCGATCTGCTGCCCAACCATATGCTGAGCGTGGACGTGAAGGAGATGCCCGAGTTCTTCCGGCAGCCCCAGTACGAGGGCCGCAGCATGATGTGCCGCAAGCTGACCATGCTGCCCGTCGAGTGCATCGTCCGCGGCTACATCACCGGCAGCGGCTGGGCCAGCTACCAGAAGACCGGCAAGGTCTGCGGCATCCAGCTGCCCGAGGGCCTGAAGGAGTCCGAGAAGCTGCCCGAGCCCATCTACACCCCCTCCACCAAGGCTGAGATCGGCGACCACGACGAGAACATCTCCTACGAGCAGAGTATCGACGTGCTGGAAAAGCTGTTCCCCGGCAAGGGTGAGGAGTACGCCACCAAGCTGCGCGACTACACCATCGCCCTGTATAAGAAGTGCGCCGAGTATGCCCTCTCCCGCGGCATCATCATCGCCGACACCAAGTTTGAGTTCGGTCTGGATGAGGAGGGCAACGTCATCCTCGGCGACGAGATGCTGACCCCCGATTCCTCCCGCTTCTGGCCGCTGGAGGGCTACGAGGCCGGCCACGGTCAGCCCTCCTTTGATAAGCAGTTCGTCCGCAACTGGCTGCTGGCCAACCCCGACAGTGACTATGACCTGCCGCAGGACGTCATCGACAAGACCATCGCCAAGTATGAGGAAGCCTACGAGATGCTGACCGGCAAGAAGCTGTAAGCACTTCCATAAATTCAACATCTGCCGCCCGCTTTGTGGAAAACGAAGCGGGCGGTTTTTGTGCTTGTATCCCAATTTTCGTCATAATGCCATGTGATTTGCCGAGAAGTTGTGCTGTCCGCCAAATTTTAGAAAAATTGCGAAAATCTATTGCAAGCCAGACAGGGGGGAGGGGGGGTATAATTAAGCAAAATAAAGCCCCCGTACCTTGCGGGGGCCGGATGAAGCTATAGGAGGAAATAAGATGAAGTGGGTCAAACGATTTGCCGCCGGAATGCTGGCGGCGGCACTGTCCCTCGCACTGCTGTGCGGATGCAGTGACAGCACCAAACTGGACAACGTGAAGGAGCTGGCATTCAAGGACAGCATCCTGTATAACCGTACCATGTGGGACGGTAGCATAGTTGGAGAGGGCTGGGCGATGGAATGCACGAAACTCTCCAACGGCCAGACCATCATTATGGCCGAACAAAATCAGCAGAGAGTTTACATTGGCACTAAGCTGAAGGGCGTGGTGAAAGGAATCGAAAACTACTATTATCCCAGTTCCCACTATAATACCCTGGCTGGCACCTATCAGGTGGACCGCGAAGCAGGCAACTATAAAAAAATTGAGAAGCTGGATGCTGTGGACCAGGTGATCAGCAACCTCTTCCTGAGCTTTGGCGGCAGACTCACGCCGAACCAGGCCTGTGCGCCGACCAAGATGGAAGAGGCTTCGGCAACCCGCAACGGTGAGACCTACTATGTGGAGCGTGCAGAGTATGCCAGCGGCACGGCAGTGGTTTATTACCTGATGAAGGGCTCAAATGCTACCGATGCAGAGGCAAAGTATCTCGATATTTATCTTCCGGGCCAGAAGACGCCTCGGGCACGGTTTGAGGTAGTAAAAGAAGAGGGATATGGTCTGAACGGGGGCAACAGGATGATCAAAGAATATCCTGATGCGATGAAGACTCTGACCGAGGTCCAATGACAAGAAGGAATAGGGAGGAAGAACGATGAAGATGCTGAAACGAATCGCCGCAGGGCTTGCGGCGGCAGTGCTGGCGCTGGGGATGCTGACGGCCTGCGGCAGCGAAAAGGGAGCGCCCCAGAGCTGGGCAGGAAGCAACCTCGGCAAGGTGCTCAATAAGAATACCGTCGAGAACGACCGTATCCTGCTGGATTATACCGTGGTCGAGGGCGAAGGCGCAGGCACAGGGACCCAGAAATATGCCATCGGACTACATGGCGGCTACCCTGAAAAAGTGGGCTTTGTCGGCTCTAAGGACCACGGCTGGCTGAGCAAGGCTTACAGGGGTTATAAAGAAAGTGGAAAGATCGTTGATCACAGCCAGAACACTTATATCGAGCATACATCCAGCGACACCACATACTATCAGCCTACCTTTGACGAGGATGCGCTCTGGTATATGTTCGGTGGTGGTAATCTGAGTTTTGGCTATTATTTTACAAGCCAGCAGGTCGTCATGGCCAACGAAGAAAAATATAAGGGCAAGATGTATCACACCGAGTCGTTTGCGCTGCGAAACGGCGACGCGGGTGAATATACCTACACCTTCTACTACGAGACGAAGGATGCCGACAAGCCGGCTTACCTCCGCGTTGAGTGCCTGTCGAAGAGCTGTATGCTCAAGGTCAATGAATTTAAGGCCGCAGCCGATCTGGGCGAGTATGCGTACCTGCTGAGCACGACCGGCTACCAGAAGCAGACCTGAAGAAAATAGCGCCATCCTCCATTTGCGCCCCGGGGTTTACCGCATATCCCGGGGCGCTTGTTTTTGCCCTATGGCGTTTTTCCTCTTGAACGGCGCGGTGGGCAGTGTTACAATAACACAAGTAATGGGCAGAGAAACAGCCCTTCGTGTGAGAAGAGAGTGCCGCGCGGACGGCGAAAGGAAACAGTCAAATGGAGATCAGCACGCGGGAAAAGATCTTACAGATCGTCAGCCGATACGTTATCATCACCCTGAGTATCAGCATCATGACCATCGGCGTATACTTCTTCAAATTCCCCAACAACTTCGTCTTCGGCGGAGTGACCGGCGGCGCGGCCCTTGTGGCAAAGCTCACGCCCCTGTCGGCCTCAGCTTTTTCGTCCGGTGCCAATATCCTCCTGCTCATTCTGGGCTGGATATTCCTCGGCAGGGATTTTGCCATCAGCACCGGCTGGGCTACCGTCGTCATGACGGCAGAGCTGGCCCTTTTTGAAAAATATGTCCCCCTCAGCGGCCCCCTGTCCGACCAGCCCATGCTGGACCTGGTCTTCGCCATCGCCCTGCCCGCCATTGCGTCGGCTCTGCTCTTCAACGTGGGCGCGTCTTCCGGCGGCACCGATGTCGTCGCCCTCATCCTGAAAAAATACGCCCATATGAAGAACACTGGCGAGGCGCTTTTTATCACCGATCTCGCCATGGTGCTGGCAGCCTGCTTCGTCTTCGACCTCTACACCGCTCTCTACTCTTTCGTGGGTCTGACGGTCAAGAGCCTCGTCGTCGATGCCGTCCTCGAGCAGATGAAGATGTGTAAGGCCATCCTCATCATCTGCGACGACAAAGACCCTATCTGTGACTTCGTCATGCGCAAGCTGGTGCGCGGCGCGACCTATACGCCCTGCTACGGTGCCTACACCGACCGGCCCCACTACATGATCTATACGACCCTCACCCACCGCGAGGCATTGCAGCTGCAGGCATTTATCCATAAGGAAAACCTCAACGCCTTTATCTCGATGCTCAGCACCACCGAGGTGTTCGGCAAGGGCTTCAACCACGCATAAAAAATAATCAACAGCATCAGCAGCGCCCATCAGCGTGGGCATTGCGGCAGTGTTCTCGACCTTGCAGTCTTGATGATGCTGTAAAACGGTCTGTGTAAAGCTCATACGAAAGCTCTCCTGCAAAGGAGGGCTTTTTTGTTTGCGCTCAAATGTGCTATAATAAGAAAAATGTCGTTATTTGGTGAGGAGGCTGGAATCGAATGGACTTGAAAGAGCAAAAGTACGTCTGCACCCTTGCGGAATGCAAGAGCCTGACCCGCGCCTCGGAGCGGTTGTATATCTCACAGCCTGCACTGAGCCTGTACATCAATAATGTGGAAAAGATTCTGGGGGCGCGGCTGTTCGAGCGGAATGGCCGGAAATTCGAGCTGACGTGGCTGGGCAAGCAGTATGTGGAAAAGGCGTCTCAGATGTTGGAGCTGGAGCGGCAGTTCGAGGCGGTGAGGCGGCAGACGGAGCGGGAGAATGCCGGGCAGGTGCGGATCGGCATCGCACAGCGGCGCGGCATCTGGTTTTTGCCGGCGGTGCTGTCGGTGTACGAGCGGGAGTGGCCGCAGGTGGATGTGGTCATCCGGGAAGGAAATCTGGCCGATTTGACCATCATGCTGAAAAATCGGGAGCTTGACCTTGTGGTGCTGAGCCAGAGCGACGTAACGTCCGAGATGGAGGCTGTCCCGCTGGGCATGGAAGATTTTCTGCTGATACTGCCCGGAGACCACCCGCTGAACGAAAAGGCGGTCCCCGTCGAAGGTTCAAAGTTCGACTTCCTTGACCCGCACCTTCTGAGCGGTGAGACGATATTTCTGAATACCGAGATGCAGAGCGCCCGGCGGGTGGAAGAGAAGATCCTGAAAGATTACAAGGTCAAGCCGGGCCGCATCCGGGTAGTACGCAATATGGAGCTTGGCGCACAGCTGGTGGCCGAGGGTCTGGGCGTGGGCTTTATCCGGCAGGGCTATCAGAAGAACATCCACTATCCGAAGCCGGTGAAATACTACACCATCGACATTTCCAGGTACGGACAGGACGTTGTGGTGGCCTACCGCCGGGATGTGGAGCTGACCAAACCCATGCGAGCGATGATCATGCAGATGAAGGATGCGGCAGAGGAGTATTTGAAGCTCTGATAAACTGAACATAAGAATTCCAAAATGAAGATATAATTTTTTCAAAATGTACAAAGCACCTCCGGTTTGGTAAACTGAAAGTACCAAAAAACGGAGGTGCTTATTATGTTGGATGAAAAACTGGAGCGAAGCGTTGAGCAGAGCGCAGCTGCCCTGACTGCAATGGCAGACGACTTCTTCGACCACCCGGAAGTGGGGCTGCAGGAGTTTCATGCATTTGAGACCCTGACCGGCTGGCTGGAAAAAGAAGGCTTCACCGTGGAGCGCGGCATTGCTGGTATGGATACCGCGTTCCGAGCCGTCTGGAAGCACGGCGAGGGCGGCCCGAACATCGGCCTGCTCTGCGAGTACGATGCTCTGGCCGGTCTGGGCCACGCCTGCGGCCACCATATGCAGGGACCGGCCATTCTGGGCGCAGCCAAGGCACTGAAAGATGCAGCCATCGACGCACCGTATACCATTACGGTCTACGGCACGCCTGCCGAAGAGAGCATCAGCGGCAAGGTCGTGATGCTGGAAAACGGCTGCACCTTTGAGGAGCTGGATGTGGCGCTCATGATGCACGGCGGCCCGGCCACGCAGGTGGACGTCAAGTCGCTGGCGCTCAACAAGCTCAAGATCATCTACCACGGTGTCTGCTCTCACGCAGCGCTCAAGCCCGAAAAGGGCCGCAGCGCACTGGACGGCCTGATCATGGCCTGTCAGGGCGTCGAGTTCCTGCGGGAGCATGTTCCCTCGGATGTTCGGATGCACTATACCATCGTCAACTGCGGCGGCACGGCGGCAAATGTGGTGCCCGGCTACGCAGAAGCGAGTATGTATGTCCGCTCCTACAACCGTACGGAGCTGGACGGCGTGGTGGCCCGCGTCAGGAAGGTGCTTCAGGGCGCAGCCATGATGACCGAGACGGAAGTGGAGATCATCGAGGAAAAGAGCCTTGACAACAAGATCCCGGTGCTGGCTCTCAACGAGCTGGTGATGGAGCAGGCCGAGAAGGTCCATGCGCCCTGCATCCGTCCGGCCCGCCAGAAGACCGGTTCCACCGACTTCGGCAACGTGATGCGCCATGTACCCGGCACCTGCATCCGCGTGGCCTTTGTCCCGGAGGGCGCAGCGGCTCACTCGCAGGAATATCTGGACGCCGGCAAGACCGAAGCGGCCCACAATGCGGTGGTCTACGGCGCAAAGATCCTGGCTCTCACGGGCGCACAGCTCATTGAAGACCCGGAAAAGCTGGAAGCCATCAAGAAGGAATTCCATGAGAATCTGGCCAAAGAACTGAACGGCCAGAGCTGACGCTTTGGTGTGTCAAAAGAGAGGAAAAAATTATGGAAACGAAAAAGAAACAATTCAAGATGCCGCATACCTTCGTCATCATCGGCATCATCATCCTGCTTGCGGTCCTGCTGACCTGGATCATCCCGGCAGGCTCCTACACCCGCTTCGAGAACGAAGCAGGCATCAAGGTCATCGACCCCAACGATTTCAACTACATTGATAAGACTCCCGTCAACCCGCTTGAAATTCCTCTGTACATCGTCAAGGCTTTCATCAAGCGCATTGATCTGATGCTGGTCATCATGTTCGCAGGCGGTGCTTTCCACATCCTGACCAAGACCGGCGCACTCCACGCCGTGGTGGCCAAGATGGCGAAGATCTTCTCCACCCGCGTCTATCTGTTCCTGCCCATCCTGACGCTGGTGTTCGGCCTCATCTGCACCACGCAGGGCGTCAACCTGTTCATTGCCTTTGCACCCATCATGGTCATGATGGCCTTTGCGATGGGTCTGGACTCCATCACCGGTGCATCCATCATCCTGCTGGGCGGTGCGATCGGCTTCTCCACTGGCCCTCTGAACATCAACACCACCATCGTGGCTCAGAAAATCGCCGGTCTGCCGCTGTATTCCGGCGTGGGATACCGCTTTATCTGCTTTGCTGTGTTCTATGTTATCACCAACATCTACCTCATCCGCTACGCACTGAAGATCCAGAAACATCCTGAACTCAGCCCTATGTACGAGCTCGACAAGACCAGCGAGTTCCGCGACGCTGCGGACCTCGACTCCTTTGGCAAGCTGGACGCCCGCAAGATCCTCATCATGCTGGTCTTCTTCGCATCCCTTATCCTCATTGTCTACGGCGGCATCAAGCTCGACTGGGATATGTCTGAGACCGCATCTGTCTTCCTCGCACTGGCTGTCATCGAAGGCGTACTGGGCGGATTCGGCCCCTCCGCGATCTCCAAGGAGTTCCTTGAGGGCTGCAAGAAGATGCTGGGCGCTGCCTTCATCATCGGCATGGCACAGGCCATCAGCAGCATCATGAACGCCGGTCACATCACCGATACCGTTGTCCATGCACTGGCAAACGGCCTGAACTTCGTCCCCACCATCCTGCTCGGACCCGCCATGCTGCTGGCAAACACCATTATCAACGTCTTCCTGACTTCCGGCAGCGGTCAGGCCGCAGCTGTCATTCCCATTCTGGCACCTCTGGCCGACCTCGTGGGCGTTACCCGTCAGACCGCGATCCTTTCCTTCAATTTCGGCGACGGCTTCTGCAACTACGTCCTGCCCACTTCCACCGCTCTGATGGGCATCATCAGCGCCGTGAACATCCCCTATGACCGTTGGATGAAGTTCATGTGGAAGCTGTTCCTCATCTGGCTGGCCGTCGGTTCTGTGATGCTGATGATCGCACAGGCGATCCACCTTGGCCCCATGTAAACCGGAAGGCGGCAAAAAATCAGACTATGGCGTCAACAATAAAGGAAATCAAAAATCCATGGCTCCGGACGCTGGCGGAGTATGGCCTCATCACCGTCAGCATCTGGATCATGGTCATCGGCATCTACTTTTTCAAATTCCCGAACCACTTCGCCTTCGGCGGCGTGACCGGCTTTTCCACCGTGTTCAGCCAGCTGCTCCACTGCTCGGCAAGTACCTTCACCACCGCTGCCAACTACGCGCTGCTGGTACTGGGCTTCATCTTTCTGGGCAAGAGCGTCGGCGTCCGCACCGTTTATGCGACCATCGTGATGTCGGTGAGCCTGCAGGTACTGGACGCGCTGGTGCCGATGCACGGTACTCTGACCGACCAGCCGATGCTGGAGCTGGTATTTGCCATTATGCTCCCGGCGATCGGTTCGGCGATCCTGTTCAACATCGACGCATCCTCGGGCGGAACGGATGTCATCGCCATGATTTTGAAAAAGTACACCAGCATGAACATCGGTTCTGCCCTGATGGCAGCGGATGTGGCGGCTGTGGGCCTCTCGTTTGCAATGTACGGCCCCTCCACCGGTCTGTTCTCCGTCATGGGTCTGGTGGCCAAGTCGATGGTGGTGGACAACGTCATCGAGAATATGAACCTCTGCAAGTGCTTCAACATCGTGTGTGAGCACCCGCAGCCCATCTGCAACTTCATCATCCACGAGCTGAACCGCAGTGCGACCACCTTTGAAGCGCGCGGTGCGTACTCTGACGCCCACAAGACGGTCATCATGACCACCATGCGGCGCAGTCAGGCCATCCGCCTGCGCAACTTCATCCGCCAGCAGGAGCCGACAGCCTTTATCATGATAGAAAACTCCAGCGAGATCATCGGTAAGGGCTTCAGCCCCGTGTAAAAAAGGACTTTTCCGCAGCAGGCAAAACGCACAGCCAGTGGTTTTGCCTGCTTTGCACTACCCATTCCCTTTTTGGATGGATAAGGATTCCATCTTTTCATTTCACAAATGCCGCCGGGTGCGGTAGGATAGAGCTGAGAAAAAGGCAAAAACAGCGCCGGATGGCATCTCGTGCAGGAAAGGAGGGAAAATGGAAGAGAAAATGTGCCAGCAGCATGACCAAATGGAATAAATCTTGTGTACAAGAGAAATTTTTGGCGATTCTTAACGAATATTAAGACTGACGCTATGCCTTTTGTAAGATTGTCCGATTATGATAGAACCATCAGGAGCGGCGCAGTGAGGCACCGCCCCGCAAGAACGGTATAACGATTGAAGAAACCACCTGTCAAGGAGGAAAAAAGCATGGAGATCAAGAAAGCAGCCACGGCTGGTACTCTGGAATCCAGCGACTGCATGGTGACCGTCGAGCCGGGTGAGGGCAAGATCGATTTCTCCCTCGAAAGCTCTGTCATCCACCAGTATGGCAACCAGCTGCGCAAGGTCGCGCTGGAGACCCTGAAGGATCTGGACATCGACAACGTCCGCATCACCATCGTGGACAAGGGTGCGCTGGACTGCACCCTGAAGGCCCGCATCGAGGGCGCGGTGTTCCGCTCTGTTGACCAGTATGAGAATCTGCCCTGGGGAGGTGCCATTCGATGAATAATCCGAACAAGAAGCGCCTGCGCCGCACGATGATGTTCCTGAATGCGCAGAAGCCCGGCCTCATCAAAGACCCTTACATCTATAAGGCCGACTCCCTGATGCTGGACCTGGAGGACGCTGTGGCCGAGAACCAGAAGGATGTCGCCCGCTTCAGCCTGTATCACGCCCTGAAGACCGTGGATTACCGCGGTGCAGAGCGGGTCGTCCGTATCAACGGTCTGGACACCCCCTACTGGCGTGAAGACATCCGTGCCTGCGTGGCCGGCGGCTGCGATTCCATCCGCATCCCCAAGACCGAGCACGCCGAGGATGTCCACCGCGTGGCTGCTGCCATCGCCGAGGACGAGAAGACCTATGGCCGTCCCGAGGGCGAAGTCCTCATCATCGCCGCTCTGGAATCTGCCCGCGGCGTCATGAACGCTCTGGAGATCTGCGAGAGCGATGAGCGCCTGTTCGGCATCGCACTGTCCGGCGGCGACTACACCAAGGACCTGCAGACCCACATCACCGGCACCGGCATCGAGCTGATGGGTGCCCGCCAGCAGATGATCATTGCCGCCCGCGCAGCAGGCGTGCAGTGCTTCGACACCGTCTACACTGACCTGAAGGATATGGACGGCTTCCGCAAGGACGTGGAGAATATCCACCTGATGGGCTTCGACGGCAAATCCATCATCAACCCCCGTCAGATCCCCATCGTCCACGAGATCTTTACGCCCACCCAGAAGGACATCATCTTCGCTGAGAAGGTCGTCAAGGAGATCGACAGCAAGAAGGCACTGGGCATCGGCGTCTTCACCGTGGACGGAAAGATGATCGACATCGCCTTCTACGACGGTGCAAAGCGCACCATCGATCTGGCAAAGGCATCCGGCGTGTATAAGGGGGATTTGTAATTATGTTGAACGCAGTCGGCAGAGAAATTCCCGAAGAGATCCTCGAACGTACCGGCAAAGAGGTCTTCCAGGGCAACAATTATAAGGACGGCAAGGCCTTCCAGAAGGCCAGCCCGAAGATCACCCCCGTGATGCGCAATGACCACGACAAGATGGTCAAGGACATCCACGAGGCTCTGGTCAAGTGCAATGCCCACGACGGCATGACCGTCTCCTTCCACCACCACTTCCGCGAGGGCGACCTCGTGGTCTGCATGGTCATGGAAGAGATCCACAAGATGGGCTTCAAGAACATCACCCTGAGCGCAAGCTCTCTGGGCAAGGCTCATGACGCCCTCGTCCCCATGATCGAGGACGGCACCATCGTCAACATCGAGTCCTCCGGCGTCCGCGGCAAGATCGGCGATGCTATTTCTCATGGCAAGCTGAAGGGCCTGGCTACCATGCGCAGCCACGGCGGACGTGTCCGCGCCATTGAGACCGGCGAGACCCATGTGGACATCGCCTTCATCGGCGCACCCTCCTGTGACGAGTACGGCAACTGCTCCGGTATGGGCGGCAAGACTAACTGCGGCGTCCTCAGCTATGCTTATGTGGACGCTGAGATGGCGGACTATGTCGTCGCTGTCACCGATTGCCTCGTGGACTACCCCAACTACCCCGCAGAGATCAACCAGACCAAGGTGGATTACGTCTGTGTCGTGGACCAGATCGGCATCCCCGAGAAGATCGCTACCGGCGCTGCAAAGCCCACCACCGACCAGCGCAAGATCCTGATGGCCGAGTACTGCACTCAGGTCGTTGCAAACACCCCCTACTTCAAGGACGGCTTCTCTTATCAGACCGGTGTCGGCGGCGCATCCATCGCCTCCACCATCTCTCTGTCCAAGATCATGGAAGAGAAGAACATCCATATGGGTCTGGGCGTCGGCGGTCTGACCAAGCCCATGTGCGAGCTGCTGGACCGCGGTCTGGCCCGCAAGCTGGTCGATACCCAGGACTTCGACCTGGACGCTGTCAACAACGTCGCTTCCAACCCCAACCACTTCCCCATCTCTGCCGGCGAGTACGCAAGCCCGATGAACAAGGGCGCTTTCGTCAACAAGCTGGATTACGTCATCCTGGCCTCTCTGGAGGTTGATACCCACTTCAACTGCAACGTCGTCGTCGGCTCCGATGGCATCATCACCGGCGCACAGGGCGGCCATCCCGATACCGCGCAGGGTGCAAAGTGTACCATCGTCATCGCTCCTCTGCTGCAGGGCCGCATCCCGGCCATCTGCACCGACGTGACCACCGTCACTACCCCGGGCGAGAGCGTTGACATCGTCGTCACCGACTACGGCGTGGCCGTCAACCCCCGCCGTCCCGACCTGCTGGAGGCTCTGAAGGCCGCTGACTGCGTGCCTCTGAAGACCATCGAGGAGCTGCGCGACATCGCCTACTCCATCGTCGGCGAGCCGGAGAAGGTCCAGTTCGGCGACCGCATCGTGGGCATCATCGAGGCCCGCGACGGCACGGTCATGGACGTCGTCCGCGAAGTCAAGCCTTTCTCTTTCCGCGAAGATTGAGTGATATAGCGTAAAAGCGGGAATGTGGCTTGCCAACCACGCTTCGGAATGGATTCACGGAGATTCCTTCGCTCTTCTCACCCCCGCTTTTGCGGCTAAATATGCACACAAACTTCATGCGATTCTCCTTTTTCAAGGTTTTGTGTTTTATACCGGCATAAAACCAGAGAGCAGCCGACTGCACCGCGCGCAGTTGGCTGCTCTTCTTTGTTTCTATGAAAAAATAAATAACGCTCTTACGGCACGAAACGATAGCCGACGCCGCGGATGGTGATGATGTGCTGGGGCGTGCGGGCGTTGTCCTCGATCTTGCTGCGCAGGCGGTTGATGTAGACCATGATGGCGTTGTCGTCCACGGCAATGAGGTTGCCCCATATCTGCTCGTATATCATGTCCTTGGTGAACACCTGCTGCGGGTGGCGCACAAAGAGCAGCAGCAGGCTGCGCTCTTTCTCGGAGAGATTCAGCTCCACATTATTTTTATAAAAGCGCATGGTGGTGGTGTCGCAGAGGAAGGGCCCGCAGCTGATCTGCTGGTTGTTCTCCTGCGAGAAGCTCTTGCTGCGGCGGATGAGGGCCTTGACCTTTGCGCCCAAAATCTGGGGGCGGAAGGGCTTGGTGACATAGTCGTCGGCGCCCAGAGAGAGGCCGTACATGAAATCGTAGTCCTCGTTGCGGCCGCTGATGATGATGACCGGCGTGGTGACGCCGTTGCGCCGGATGGTCTGGATGACATCGAAGCCCTCCATGTCGCCCAGCGTGATGTCCATCAGGATCATATCCAGCGTGCTGCTCTGCCGCGCGATGAGGTCCAGCGCCGCCGCGCCGCTGTTGACGACGAGAGGGTCCATCTCATTGCTTATCATAACTTTCGATAAAAGTTTGCAAATCGCTGGATCATCGTCTACAATAAGAACATGATACGACATGATAACTCCCTGCACTTTTCTGACCGGAAAATTTGTTTCAATTGTGATAAATAAAATTATAACATTTTTAGACAGGAAGAGCAAGACCGCCCCAAAGGAGGACTCGATATGAAGGAGACCGCCCCGAAAAAGACATGGTTCCAGACGCTGCGCACCCTGTGGGTGCCGCTGGCCATCGGCGTCGTCACGGTAGCCGCACTGGCTGTCGTGGTGGGTGCCGTCTGGAAGGATTACCGCACCGCCATGATGGACAGCCAGACGAGGCAGATGGAGCTGGTGGTGCAGAGCACCGCCGACAGCATCCGCGTCCTGCTGGAAGAATACGCCGACAGGCTGGACTCCATCGCCGGAAAAGCACAGGCCAGCAAAGCGTTCCGCCCCACGGTGACCCGGAGCGATACCATCCGGGACGTCTGGCTGGAAAACAGCAACGGCGAGGTCATCTACAGCTGCTACGGCCTCAGCGCCGTCTGCGATGTCCCCATCACCCGGACGGAGGACATCTCCTACTGGCAGTACCACAGCGGCGGCGAGCACTATCTTGTGATGAAGAGGAAGGCCGGGGATGAGACAGTCTGCCTCGTGGTAGACTCCACGGTCATGTATCAGCAGCTCATCTCGGAGATCCATGTCGGCAGGAACGGCTACATCATGATAAAGAATAACGATAACCTTGTGGTCATGCACCCCGAAGCCGTCCAGTGGGGCATCAAGGTCGTGGAGGGCCGCCAGCGCATCTATCAGGGGAAGGAACTGGACATGAGCAGTCTGAGTGAGCTGCTGCGCGCTCAGCAGGAAGAGGAATCCGGCACACTGGACTACTACTCCTACTGGTGGACCGACCCGGATCTGCCCCGGGTGCATAAGATAAGCGCCTTCCGTCATCTGGACGTGGGGGGCAGTTTCTGGATCGTCAGCGCCGTGGTGGACTACGACGATTTCTACGAGCCGGTACAGCAGAGCTTCGTGAAGGTGGTCCTCATCTTCGGCGGCGTGGCGCTGGTGCTGGTGCTCTTCATGTTCCAGATGTTCCGGCTGCAGGAGCGCGACCGCCGCAGCGCGACCGAGATCAGCGATCTGAAGACCCTGAACCAGACCCTCGAAGAGCTCCACCGCAGCGAAGAGTCGCTGGCCCACGGCCAGCGGCTGCAGATGATGGGGACCCTCACCGGCGGCATCGCCCATGAGTTCAACAACTTCCTGACCCCCATCACCGGCTATGCCGACCTCATCATGGCCGACGCCGACCCGGGCAGCGAAATTTATGACAACGCAATGGAGATCAGCGAGGCGGCGCAGAAGGCGCAGGAGGTCGTGAAACAAATTTCTTCCATGAGCCGGAAAAACGTGGAGACGGTCTACGACGCCGTGTCGGTGGAGGGACTGCTCCATCGGACCCGGAAGCTGGTGGAGACGAACTGCCCGAAGAATGTGGAGCTGAAGGAAGAAAATGAGCTGAGCGGCGAATGCGTTCTGGGCAATGCGACCCAGCTGCAGCAGGTGCTGCTGAACATCAGCATCAACGCCATCCACGCCATCGGCGCCGAGGGCGGAAAGCTGACCATCCGGGGCAGTGTCGTGCCGCGCAGTGAGCTGGCGGCGCTCTTCCCGGAAGAGAAAATTTCCGAAGAATGGTCGAGCTACGTCTGCCTGAGCGTCACCGACACCGGCTGCGGCATGGACAAGGAGACGATGCAGCACATCTTCGAGCCCTTCTTCACCACAAAGAAGACCGGCGAAGGCACCGGCCTCGGCCTTGCTCTGGCGGACCAGATCATCCGCACCCACCGGGGCCGCATCCGGGCGGAGAGCACCATCGGCAGAGGCACGACCTTCTATGTCTATCTGCCGGTGCTGGAGCAGCAGCAGGAGCGCGAACAGCTGCAGTGGGGCGTGGACAGCAAGCTGCGCATCCTTGCGGCGGACGACAACAACAAGGTCCTCGACCTGCTGGACAAAGACCTCAGCGCGCTGGGCCTGAGCGTGTCCACCTGCTCCCGCCGGAGCGAGCTGCGCCAACTGCTGGAGCAGCAGCCCTTCGACGTCCTCGCCATCGACGAGAGCCTGATGAGCAGCAGCGGCGTGGATTTCTGCATGGCCATCCGGGGCCGCTACCCGGGCATGACCCGCATCGTGATGACCAATGCCCCCACAAGGGAGATCGTGGACGCCCGCAGCCACGGCGTCATCGACGGCTATGTGGTAAAACCGGTGTCGGCGTCTACGCTGCTGGCCCAGATACGGAGCAGCCGGAAAGAGTGAAGAGCGGCTGTTTTTGTGAATTTGTGGAATATGCACAGAGCTATCCTTCATAATTCGATGATATGATAAAAATGCAAGGAATATATTGACAAATATATTGATATGGGAGTAGTTCACCCTGAGGATGCCGGGACATATAGAGATTTTGCCAATCCAGACAGGGTGCTTGAGCATTTCAGAAACAATAAAAAATCATTGAGATTGATATTCAGACGGCTTCTTGATGGTGAGTATAAGTGGATGGAGTTGGTTGTGTCAAAGAGCAAGGATTACAGTGATGAGATACCTGTATTTATATATTATCTCAGGGAGGTAAGATATATATATGAAGATACGATGGTTTCCGAAATAGAGAAAAAGAAACAGATGATATATTCGCAAGGGAAATAGTAAGCAATATTAATGATGCAAAGAAACGGGAGATGGAATTGTGGGTTCAAGCCGCA
>OJNO01000620.1_pt1 | contig 15331 bp, 8 predicted proteins | sample 1597761 | NCBI WGS metagenome assembly OJNO01 (sample SAMN00265071, study PRJEB22529) | human gut metagenome
ATGCCGACGCGCTGGCGCTGGCCGCCGGAGAACTGGTGGGGGTAGCGCTCAGCATGCTCGGGCGCAAGGCCGACCTTCTCCAGAATTTTCTCCACCTTTTCGCGGCGCTCGTCCTGCGTTTTGTACATATGGTGGATGTCCAGACCCTCTCCGATGATGTCCTCCACCTTCTTGCGGGGGTTCAGGGACGCCATCGGGTCCTGGAATATCATCTGCATCTGGGTGCGCAGGGTGTTGTTCTGGGCGTGAGACAGACGTCCGCTGATGTCCTGCCCGTCGAAGGTGATCTTGCCTGCGGTGGGGTCATACAGCCGGATGATGCTGCGGCCAATGGTGGATTTGCCCGAGCCGGACTCGCCCACCAGACCGTATGTCTCGCCGGGATAGATTTCAAAGCTGACATCGTCCACGGCCTTGACGGTGAAGTTCTTGTTCACCTTGAAATACTGCTTCAGTCCCTCGACCTTCAGAAGAGGGGTAGCGCTCTGTGCTGCCATTTACTCCGCCTCCTCTATCTTTTTTGCTTCTGCGCTCATACGGGCCACACGGTCTTTCAGCTCAGGCGGCATCTCCACCTTGGGAGCGCGGGGGTCCAGCAGCCAGGTGGCTGCAAAGTGGGTGTCGCTGATCTTGAACATGGGCGGGTCGATCTCGTCGTCGATCTCCAGCGCGTACTTGTTGCGGGGTGCAAAGGCGTCGCCGGCCTTCTCATGCAGCAGGTTCGGCGGCGAACCGGGGATGGTGTACAAACGCTCGTCGGCGGTATCGAGGTCGGGCATGGCCGACAGCAGGCCCCAGGTGTAGGGGTGGCGCGGGTCGTAGAAGATCTCGTCGATGGTGCCGGTCTCCACGATCTTGCCCGCGTACATGACATCGACATAGTCCGCCACCTTTGCCACGACGCCGAGGTCATGGGTGATGTAGATGACCGAAATGCCGCGCTCCTTCTGGATGCTGCGGATGAGCTCAAGGATCTTTGCCTGAATGGTCACATCCAGTGCGGTGGTGGGCTCATCGCAGATGAGCAGGTCCGGGTCGCAGGACAGCGCGATGGCGATGACCACGCGCTGACGCATACCGCCGGACAGCTGGTGCGGGTAGCTCTTCATCCGCTTTTCGGCGTCAGTGATACCGACTTCTTCCAGCAGCTTGAGGGCCTTCTGATATGCCTCAGCCTTGGGCATCTTGAAGTGCCAGAGCATCCCTTCCATAATCTGCTTGCCGATGGTCATGGTGGGGTCAAGGCTGGTCATGGGGTCCTGAAAGACCATGGCGATGCGCTTGCCGTTGATGTGGCGGCGGATCCACTTTTTATCTTTTTGCAGCAGATCGACGGTTTCAGGGCTGCCGTCGGCGTGATGGTAGCTGAACTGGATGCTGCCGCTGTTCACCTTGGCGTTCTGGGCCAGAATGCCCATGGCCGCCTTCATGGTGACAGACTTACCGGAACCAGACTCACCCACCAGTGCCACCGTCTCGCCCTTGTACAGGTCGATGTTCACGCCGCGGATGGCGTGGACGGGGCCGGCCGTCGTCTTAAAGGTAATATCAAGGTCTCGCACCGACAAGACCTGTTCTCTTTTCGTATCAGGCATGTTGTGCGCCTCCTTACATACTCTTCATCTTGGGGTCAAGTGCCTCGCGCAGGCCGTCGGCCAGCAGGTTGAAGCTGAGCATCAGCAGGCTCATGACCACGATGGGCGGGATGATCTGATAGGGATGGGTGGTGAAGCTGTTGTACAGCTCACTGATCAGGGAACCCAGCGAGCACTGCGGCACCGGGATGCCCAGACCCACGAAGGAAAGGAATGCCTCGGTAAAGATCGCGGTGGGGATGCTGAACATGACCTGAGTGATGATGGGTCCGATGATGTTGGGCAGCACTTCCTTAAAGATAATGAAGAAGCTGCCGGCACCCAGAGTACGGGAAGCCAGAACGAATTCCTGGTCCTTCAGCTTGAGCATCTCAGCGCGGGCGATGCGGCTCATGCCCACCCACTCGGTCAGCATCAGAGCGAAGATGATGGTGATCATGCCGGGCTGCAGCACCAGAAGCAGCAGCGTAACGATGACCAGACGGGGGATGCCGTTGGCAACTTCAAGAAAGCGCTGCATCAGCATGTCCACCTTGCCGCCGAAGTAGCCCGAGATGAGGCCATAGCTCATGCCGATGAGCATATCAATGACGGCAGCCGCCACGGCGATGATAAGGGAGACGCGGGCGCCTTCCCAGGTACGGGTCCAGATGTCACGGCCATAGAGGTCGCTGCCGAACCAGTAGTAGACGTCATCCTTGCCTTTTTCGACATAGTTGTTGACGATCTTGGTACCGGTGGTCGTGCTCATCTTTTCGCTGCCGTCCAGAATGCCGAACTGCTCGATGCCGGGGACGCGAGGCGCGAAGTTCTTCTGGCTCAGATCCTGGCCGGAATAAGTATAAGCGTTCATTCCCGGGCCAAAGATGGCCAGCAGCAGGATGATCATGATCATCACGAGGCCCAGCACGGCGCTCTTCTTGCGGAAGAAGCGGATGCGGACGTCTTTCCAGAAGCTCTGGGCCGCGAAGTTGGTATCCACCGCGATCTCAGCCGCGTTGTCCTTCCGGGCAAACTCCGCCTCGGTGAACTTGTGCTCAGGGTACAGCTCCTGCACGGCCTGCGTGATGGCTGCGGCGGTGCTTTCGCCGCCCAGTCGAATCGCTTTTTCTGCCATATCAGTCGTCCCCCTTTGCCAGACGGATGCGCGGGTCGATGATGCCGTACAGCAGGTCAACGACCAGCATGATGCCAATGTACATGGCGCTGTAGATGAAGCTCAGGCCGATGACCACGTTGTAGTCGTTGGACTGGATGGCCGTCACCAGCAGGCTGCCCACGCCGGGGATGGCGAAAATTTTCTCGACCACCAGCGAGCCGGTCATCAAATCAACGATGAGGGGAGCCAAAACCGTAATAATCGGAATGAGCGCGTTGCGCAGGGCGTGGCGGAAGATCAGCGCCGGGCCGGAGATGCCCTTGCTCTCGGCCAGCAGCATATAGTCGGAGTCGAGGACTTCTATCATCTCGCTTCGGGTGAAGCGGGCGATGGATGCCATGGTGAACATGGACAGCGACACGCTGGGCAGGACACTCGAACCCAAGACATCCTTGGCGGAGAACAGCATCGGGAACCAGCGGAGCCTGAAGCCGAAGGTGTAGCTCAGGGCCAGTGCGAAAACGTAGGACGGCACCGACACGCCGATGACCGAGATGATGGTGGCGATGGTGTCGAAGATGGTATCCCGCTTGAGGGCAGCGATGATGCCCAGCACGAGGCCCACCAGAGCGCCCAGCGTGACGGCCATGCCGCCGATCTGGATGGAGATGGGCAGGCGGGACTGGATGAGCTGGGAGATGGGCGTATTTTTGGAGATGTTGTAGCTCACACCCAGATCGCCCCGGAGCATATTGCCCACGTAGCGGAAGAACTGGATGTAGATCGGCTGGTCAAGGCCGTATTTTGCATAGAGCGCGGCTCTCATATCGGCTGTCAGCTTTTCGTCGTTGAAGGGCGAGCCGGGCATCAGCTGCATCAGGATGAACAGCACCAGCAGGATGGCCAGCAGCGTAAACAGCGAGGTGAGGATACGCTTGAGCGTATATTTTTTCACGTCAGGTGAACCCCCTTTGGTTTTCCTGTCCGCAGTCAGTCGTGCGCGGGCCGCGGACAGGTACAATGCCAAAAAGGCGCACAGTGGCTTTTGCGGGCCACTGTGCGGCCTTTGTTCAGCGTTTTTTCTTTAAGCGTTCTTTGCGGCCCGCTTGTACACACGGTTCAGAGCCACCGGGTGGAAATCCACGCCGGTAACGGCGCTGGAGATCATCTCGGCATTGCACTGGCCGTACAGCGGGAAGATAACTGCCTGCTCCAGAACGATGGCTTCTGCATCGTACAGAGCTGCCCAGCGGCCCTCGGGGTCGGTGCAGAGGTCGCCGGTGGTGCACTCCTCGATGATGGAGTCAAACTCGGCGTCGCTCCACAGACCGTAGTTGTTGGAGTTGCCGGTGACCCACATGCCCAGGTAGGTCATGGGGTCAGCGTAGTCGGGACCCCAGCGGGTCAGGCCCAGCTGGAAGTTGCCGTCCTGCATATCCTGCACGCGCTGCTTCTTGGGCTCGACGGTCAGGTTCACGGTCAGGCCGGGGAGAGTGGTCTCGAGCTGCTCCTTGACGACCTGTGCCACCTTCTGAGGTGCATCGTCGGCGTCAACGATCATATCGAAGGAGAAGCTGTCCTTGCCCAGCTCGCTCTTGGCGGTCTCGTAATACTCGGCTGCCTTGGCTGCATCGAATGCGCAGGAAGCAGCGAACTTGGTCTGGTCGGCGCTGAAATCGCTGCCGTCCGGGCCGGTGGCGAACTGCGGGGGAACGGCGGTGTAGCAGGGGGCAGAGCCGTCCTTCAGGACGTCGCCGGTGATGGCGTCGCGGTCCAGAGCAAAGGTCATAGCCTTGCGCAGGTTCTCGTTTGCCAGTTCAGGCACCGCATCGATGTTGGGGCTGATGTACCACAGATAGCCGGCGCCCACGCTGGTAAACTGGGGGTCGTCCTTTACCTGGTCCACCTGCTCGCCGTTCAGCAGGGTCAGATCCAGTGCGCCGGTCTGGAAGCTCATCAGAGCCTGCTGGCTGTCCTTGATGACCTGATAGGCCAGACCATCCAGAGCGATGTTTGCAGCGTCGTAGTAGTCGGGGTTCTTGGTCAGCTCGAATGCAGTAGCAGCGGGCTGGTAGTCGGTCATGATGAATGCACCGTTGGACAGGACGGTGTCGGGGCTGGTGCCGAAGGTATCCTTGCAGGTGTTGAAGAATGCCTCGTTGACAGGGTAGAAGGTGGGGAAGTACATCAGGCTCAGGAAGTAGCTGACAGGGACGTTCAGCTGAACTTCGAGGGTCTTGTCATCCACTGCGGTCACGCCCAGATCCGTGACGGGCTTCTCACCGGCAATAATCTCTGCGGCATTGACCACCTGGCCGATGTCAGACAGCATATAGGAATACTCGGAAGCATTGGCGGGGTCAACAGCACGCTGCCAGCCGAACACGAAGTCGGCTGCGGTGACGGCGTCACCGTTGGACCACTTTGCATCGCGCAGGTGGAAGGTATAAGTCTTGCCATCCTCGCTGATGTCGTAGGTCTCGGCGAGGGCCGGAACAGCTGCGCCGTCGGCGTCCATCTGCATCAGACCGTCGGTGTAGTCGGCGATGACCTCAAAGGAGGTGCCGTCGGTGGCGATCTGCGGGTCCAGAGACTGGACCTCAGTCTCCAGCATGATGTTCAGGGTGCCGCCTGCAGCAGTGCCAGCTGCGCTGGAAGCACCGGTGGAGGCAGCGGTAGAAGCTGCCGTGGAGCTGGAGCCGCCGCAGGCCGTCAGGGCCAGAGCTGCTGCGGATACGCCTGCTGCTGCCAGAAAGCTGCGGCGCGAAATACGACGATCGAATCTCATAATATCTTTTCCCCTCTCTAACACCGCTTTAACATATTAAAGCGACTGTTTCTGAAAAATGCACAAGGTGTTCCGCTCCCCCTCTGGAGCTTTCTGCACACCCTTGTGCCTTGGCGGCATTATACATCGTCCACCGCCGAAAGAAAAGACTTTTTGCCAAATTTATACCCTCGACCCAACGATTTCTGTAGTTTGCCCAACTGCACGCCAAAATTTTGATTTGAATTTTGTATAGTTTTGCCCTTGATGTGTATTCAAGCGAAGTACAGTTCAGATGAAATAAGTATTACTTGTGCTTTTGCCGCGTACAGTTTCGTGCCGCATCTTTCTTTTATAAAGAAAACAGCCCATTATGCTTTCTCGGCATAGCGGGCTGTCCGGACTTTATTTTACTTTATGTGCCTGAAGTTTTGTCTCAAAAGCACTTTGAAAAGTGCTCAGACTGCCTCGGCAGCAGGTACTTCGACCTCGCCATTGTACACAGCCTTGTCCAGCTGGCCTTCGGTGGCAGCCACAAGGGTGGTAGCGGCGGCAGCGCCGACGACGTTGGTGGCGGGACGCGCCATATCAACGATGCTGGAAATGGGGGAAAGCAGGATGATGGCTTCCACCGGCAGACCGGCAGCAGCAAACAGAGCGGTAGCAGTGATGGTAGCCGTGCCAGGCACACCGACGGTACCGATGGAGACGACCACAGCCAGCACAACGAGGAAGGCGTACTGCACCGGGGTGTAATCAATGCCCAGCAGGTGGATGGTAAAGACAGCCAGCAGGGTGGGCCAGACACCGGCGCAGCCCGGCATACCGAGGTTTGCACCCAGACTTGCACCAAAGGCGGCGATGTCCTCGTTGACGCCCAGCTTCTTGGTCAGCTGGTTGACCGTGACAGGGATGGTGCCAACACTGCTCTGAGAAGTGAAGGCGACAGTGCCGGCGGGCCAGACGCCCTTGAAGAACCGGACAGGATCCAGCTTGCCGACGATCTTGATGAGCGCGCCCTCGACCACGAAGGCCTGAATCGCGCAGAGGACATAAGCCAGCACCAGAACGCTCAGCAGGGGGACAAGATCAGTCGGAGAAGAGCGGCTGACGGCACGGGCGATGAGGGACAGGACGGCATACGGAGTGAAGGAAATGACATAGCTGACCACGCGGCCCATCACAACGTCACCGGCGTCGATAAACTTCTTGAAGGGGGCGACCTCCTCGGGCTTCTTGGCGGCGATCTTGTTGTAGCTGATGGCGACCAGAATGCAGAAGACCACGATAGGCACCACCTCGCCGTTTGCCCAGTGGGAAGCGAGGTTCTGGGGGAAGAGGCTGATAACCGTGTCCACAAAGGTAGGGACTTCCTTGGCGGTGTAGTCGGTGGCCAGCTCATACTTCACACCGTGGCCGACATTGGTCACGACACCAGCGATCAGGGTGATGAGGCTGGCGAAGAAGGTGTTCAGGACGAGGAAGAAAACAGTCTTGAGGCCGATGTTCTTCAGGCGGACGGAATTGCCCAGATTGGTGATGCTGGAAATGATGCTGAAGATCAGCAGCGGGATGACCACAGCCGAAACGACGTGGGCGTAGATGGTACCCACAGCGGCGACATAGGTGTGGTGGCCCTTGAACACGAGGCCCACGATGAGGCCGAGGCCCACAGCCAGAATGGTGCGCACGCCGAAGTCAACGTGCTTTTTCTTGTGCAGGTAGTACAGCAGAGCAAAAAATACGGCAGTCAGGGCCAGTGCGGCCAGATCCAGAATTTCTACAGACATAAAACGGATCCTCCTTTATTTTTGAGTGTGATGTCGTTTTTGTCTGTCAACACATTCGCTCTCTCATGATGTTCCTCCCATTTGGCACAAACCTACTTTGCATGTATGTTTATTAGGTTGCTGTGGAGTATACTACACACAAACCCTGTTGTCAAGTAAATTATGAAAAAATTTTGAACCTCCGCCCCTCCCGGCGCAAAAAAGCCCCCGGCACCATGCGGAAGTGCCGGGGGGCTTTTCGTACAAAGCGGGGAGATGCGGAAGCTCTCCGCCTTGGGAGGTTGGTTATTTAGTGGAGCAGCTCGTTGTGTGCAAAACCGCCCACCGTCAGCTCTGCGCTCTCACCGGAGTGGGTGAGCGTAAAGAGGGTGTCGTCCACGCCCAGAGACAGCATGCTGTCGATGTTCAGGGCGGTCTCACGGAGCTGGGTGCGGAACACGAGGGTGTTCACGCCCTGCGCCTTCAGCTCCTTCAGGTTGCTCAGGCAGCCGGAAAGCACGGCAGCCTCAGCAGGCACTGCAATAGTATACCGGCCCTCGGCCATGGAGGTCTCGTAGGCCCCTGCCCCGGTAACGGTCAGGGTGACAGCGGAGGAGCCTCCGTTGCTCTCGGGCACCAGCATCGGCACAAATTCCCGCTTCTCGGTCTCACCGCAGTTTGCGCACTTGTAGATGGTGTAGCCCTCGGAGGTGTAGGTAGGTGCGACCACTTCCATACGCTCCGTGAAGTGGTGGCCCAGTGCGTCGATGGTCTCCTCGTAGGTCTCGCCCACATGGGTGGTGCAGGTGTAGACCCGCTTGCCCGGGGTGGTGCAGGTGGGCTCCACCGTAGCCGTCAGCTCGTAGCTGTGGCCGTCCTGCTTGATGCCGACTAGGTCACCTGTGACGGTAATGCTGCCGTCCTCCTTCTTGACTACCTTGGCGTTCTCCACCTCTTCGATCTTGCCGCCATTGGTCTTGATCTCGACATTTCCGATGATACCGTTTCCCTTTCCATCCCGCTCGCCCGGCATGGCGGTGACAAGGGTACCGCCCGTTTCAACACTCAGGCCAATCTTGCCATTCCTGCTAGTCTTGATGCTGCTGCCATTGGTGGCTTTGCCGTCGGCGCCCTCTGCCTTGCCGCCCAGCGCAGTTGTCGTGCCTCCCTTCACAGTAACTTGGTTACTATTACCATCATAGAAACTCGCATTGCCGCCGGTGGCCTTGCCCGAGCCCGACTTGGCATTGCCGCCGATGAGCGTCGTCTCGCCGGCGGACACGATACCGCCACTTATTCCACTTATTCCACACGTTCCATTGAGAGCATCGCCTCCGGTAACAACGCCGCTTTTCGACTCTGCATTGCCGCCGATCGCCGTCAGCTTACCGCCCTTCTGGACCTCATAGCCGCAGCCAACGCCTGTCCCCAAGAAGCGGAGAGCAGCACCACCCCAGGCACTTCTCTTCACAGTCTTATGATCGCCGCCAATGGCAATGACCTCGCTGCCCTCTCCAACAACGACCTTTCCCTTCACGAAGAGGCTAATGCCTGTGCCGCCACCTGTACTTGTATCCTCTCCAGGGTGCAGCTGGCCGCCGCCCTTTGCAGTGAGCTTCGAATTTTTGATGTTAACTTCATCGTTGGCAGATATGCCATCGCCGCCGCCGAAACCGCCGGTGGCCGTAACCGTTGCATTCACCAGATCCAGCTTTCCACTAGTAGCACATATGCCAAAGGATCCGCCCTTAGTGCCCGAGCCGCCGGTGGTAGACAGAGAGGAGCCCTCCTTGCCCTGGATCGTCAGCTTGCCTTTACCAGATGTTATTCCTCTCGTCCCAAAATCGCCGCTGTTGCCGCCGGTCAGCTCATTCTTGCCCTCCAGCTCCAGCGTCACATCGCCGGTGCCCTCGATCTTCACAGCATCTTTGCCCGTATCCCCTGCATCCACCTTCAGGTTACGGAGGATGACCTTCAGGGGGCTGGCATAATCATTGATGATCTTCACCACATTGCGGGCGGCTTCCTGAGCCTTTTCGGTAAGGGTGGTGGGGGCGTTGGTGTCCTCGTAGGTCTTCTCCTCAGCGGCCTTTTTCTCCCCGGTCTCCTGCTCCGCAGCAGGCTTGGGGGCGGGCTTGGCGGCCTCCTGCTGGGCCTCGGGGTCATACTGGCCGTACTCGATCACCTGATCGGAGGTCTTTTTGTCCTGCTCCGTCTCCTGCGTTTCGGCGGGCCTCTGGTCGGTCTCCTTCTGCTCGTCCTTCTTCTCCTCGTCCTCCGGGGCCAGCAGCTCCTGAGAGGTGGGCTCATCGCCCTCGGTCTCACCCTCGGCGGCAGAGTTCTGGGTCTTCCCCTCGCCCTCGGTCTCGCCGGACTTTTCAACCTCGGAGGCGTTTTCGCCGGACTTTTCAACCTCGGAGGTGTTCTCTTCCTCTGCGTTCTGGCTCTCGGTGGACTTGGTGTTGTCGCCGGTGATGATGATGTCGTCACTCTCATCCTCGCTCTTCTCGACTTTCTCACCGCCCACCTTGATGCTCTTGTTACCGCTTTCGTCCACAGAGATTTCCACGTTGCCCTTGCTCACATCACAGATGTAAGCAGCCGAGGCCGGGGCCGCAACTGCCGACACCGCCATGCTCAGGGCCAGGACGGCCGCTGCCGTCCGCTTCATATTTTTCCGTAACCGCATAATTTTTTTGCCTCCTGTTCGTGGTTTTTGCTTCTTTTATTTTACCCCCCCCCCCTATCAGTTTGACAAGAGTTTTTGTCAACAATCTTTTCGGTGATTTTTTGTCACATCTTACAAAAAAGGCCGCTGTTCCACACGTTTCGTGCAGTACAGCGGTCGATTTTTCCATATATTCTGTTTTTTACGCCGCAGGCGTCTGGCGATAGATGCCCAGACTGTTGTCCGGCATTGGCATCTCCACCCGGGAGGCGCGGTCGTTCACGGCCACCATCATCGCGGCCATTGCGGCCAGCACCACGGCAATGATGAGCCACTTTACAAAATTCGGCAGTTTTTTCATTTGTTACATCCTCAGTTGGTTTTCGGTCGGCAGAGGGTGCGGGCGCGGGCCAGCAGTTCCGCCGCCTCCGGCCCGGAAAGCCGTTTCACCCACGCCGGGCGCTCTGCTGCGCCCGGGCCGGTGCTGTCAGCTTCCGCAAAGCTGGCAAGGCCGGTATCGGTGCGGTCATTCCATGCGATAAAACCTTCCGGCGCGATGTGGGCGCCGAGACGGCAGTCCAGCACCGCCGTCTTGCCCTCAGGACGCCACGGGCGCCCCAGATAGACACTGCCTGCCGGGCAGTCGGAGACGAAATCGCAGTTCCAGAACACAAACCCCAGTCCATCGGCTTTGCCCGAAGGAGCTGTGACATAGCTGTGAGGGATGCGGTTGTCCACCGTGCGGATGACACAGTTTTCGAAGAGGGCGTCGCCGCCGCCGAAGATGAAATCAATGTCGCCCGCGATCTCACAGTCGGTGTAGTACTGGGCGGTCGGTTTGCGGGGCGCAAGACCGCGCGGGCCGAGAAAGCCGTCCTTCTCCCGCTCCTTTTCGGGCAGCGGGGCGCAGAAGAGCGTGTCCTGACTGCCCAGCAGCTTGACCCGGCGGAACACCGCCCGGGTGCTGTCCACATAGGCCGCGACGGCCTGCCCGGCTTTCGCGCCCGGGCCGGCGTCGTTTTCAATCGTCATGTCCTCCACGCAGAGCGTTTCGCCGCTGAAAAAGGCGGTGTAGCTGCGGAAGGTATGGGTGGGCCGCCCGTCCTTGTGGGGCAGCTTGCCGCCATCGCCCCACACGAGTTTTGTCTTATCTGCACCCGCCCCTCGCAGGGTGATGCAGCGCTTTTCGCAGACCAGCTTTTCCCGGTAAATGCCGGGACCGACCTGCACCAGTGCTTCCTCCTCATAGGGTACGGCCAGCACCGCCTCCGCGATGGACACGAAGTCGCCGCTGCCGTCCTGTGCAACTGTAACTGTCAGCATATATGTTTCTCCTATGATCGTTCCAGATACTGACAAGTATACCCTCTCGCCGCCCAAAAAGCAACTCAGCTGTTTTCGAGCCGGAGAACAGCGGCGGTAATGTCGTCGGGACGGCCCCGCTGGACGGCTCGGGCGCGGGCGGCTTCCACCAGCTTTTTCGCCAGAACGTCGGGCTGTTCTGCCTTGGCAGCGGAGAGTTCCAGCTGCTGCATCACCCAGCCGGGGCCGTCCACCAGGAGGCCGTCCGACACCAGCACCACATAGTCCCCCGCCGCCAGATGCACCACCCGGCTCTGTCCGCTGATGCCGCCGAGGATGCCCATCGGCAGGCTGGCTTCGCCCACAGCCCGGGCCTTGCCCCCATGCACGAGGAAGCCCGGGGCCGCACCGGCCTTGAAGAGCCGGGCTGTGCCGGTATAGAGGTCTACGCTCACGAGGTCGAGGGTCGCGCCGCTCTCCTCGTCGCTCTTGAGCGCCAGCGCCACGTTCACGAGCCGGGCCGCAAGCTCTGCGGTAAAGCCCGCTTTGAGCAGGCGCGCCGTCAGCTCTGCGGCAAGGTTGCCGTCTACTGCCGCCGGACGTCCGGTCCCCATGCCGTCGCAGAGTATCATCTGGGCCGCTGCCGCACTGCAGAACTGCTGGACTGCGTCGCCGGAGATCTCGCCCCGCGCCGCCGCGCCCGCCGTCCCGAATACGGCCCGGAGCAGGGGCTTTTCGGCAAAGAGCAGGGTGGTCATCCCCTTGCAGGAGAGCACCTGCGGCGGCTCGAGGCTGCGGCGGCAGATGCGCCCCACCTCCCCGGCCAGAGCGGCCAGCTCTTTTTCATTGAAGCGGGTGCGGGGCAGCGTCACCGCCGCCCGGGTGCGGCCCAAATCGTCCAGCGTCACAGCACATTCCAGCGGCGGCGTCCCCAGCTGAGCGAACAGCGCCGACACCCGGCCAGACTTGTAGGGTTCCGGGCTTCCGGGACGGCCCAGCTGTTCGCTGAGGACGCCCAGTGCATCGGCCACGGCGCTGTACTGCTCCGTGAGGGCCGTCCGCATGGCCTCGGAGTGGACGCGGGCCTCCCGGCGGCTGCGGTAGAGTGCAAACGCCTTGTCCCCCGCCGCGCAGAGCGCCGCCGGGTGGATGCACCGCGCCAGCTGACCGGGCAGAAGTGCCGCTTCCAGATGGCCTTTTTCTTCCAGAATGGGGCGCAGGGCCTCCATTCCTTCCAGCGTGGAGGCGTGCTCCTGCTTCCAGCAGACTTCCCGCCGTCCGCAGTTGGCGCAGAGGCCGTCGTGGATGTTGTCGATGACCCAGCGGAACCCCTCGCACCGGCGTGGAAAAGCGTCGTACACCTCGTTCACCGTCTCCGCCAGCGAGGAGAGGCTTTCGGCCACCGCTTCCAGCCGGGTCGCGGCGGCAGAGAGGCGCGGCCGCTCGTCGCCGGGCGGGTCGTCCTCTTTGAGGGCAGGCATCAGCCAGCCCGCGGGCAGCAGGGCGCAGAGCCCCGCACCCGCCCCGGCACTGAGCAGAAAGCTGAACGCCCCCGCCAGCGGCTGGACGCAGAGCACCCCCGCCACGCAGCCGCCCGCATAGGCCGCAAGCCCCTCCACCCGTCGCGCCGGGGCAAGCACCGCCGCAGCGGCACACCCACAGGCAAGCCCGGCGGCGGCAGGCGCAAGGGCAGGGTCTGACGCGGCCAGAGCCGCACCCGTCACCCCGCTGAAAGCCAATGCCTCCAGCGGCAGGCCCTTGCAGCAGAGGGCCAGCTCTGCCGCCGCACAGGCCATCACCCCGGGCAGGAAGAAGCCAAAGCTCACCCCGCCCAGTGCGGCGGCCACAGCGGCAGACAAGATCAGGCTGCCCATGCCCGGCTTTTCGGGCGGGAATCGCCGCAGTCCATACCCCATTGCTGCTGCCAGCAGGGCGTCGCCGCCGCAGAACAGGATGGTCTGAACGCCGTTTTCCTCCCCCGCCGCGAAGCAGACTGCGCTTCCCACCAGTGTGCCGCAGCCAGCCGCCACCGCCGGGACGAATCGGCCGGGCCAGAGCCATCGTGCCGCTACCGCCGCACCCAGTGCGCAGAGCAGGCAGACGCTCTCCACGGTCAGCGTTCCGAAACTCCGGGCCAGCACCCCCAGTGCGGCCCCGGCAGCCCCCACGGCGAAGCAGTCCTCCGCAAAGCCCAGCGTCAGCCCCAGCCCGAAAGGCATCAGCGCACCGTACAGCACGGCCCAGCCTCCGGCCAGCCCCAGCAGGAACGCGCTCCCCTGCCGCAGGGCGGGCCGCACTGCCGCCCGCGCCCGGAGCGCACCGTTCACCCGCTTTTTCCCGTCCGTGAGCTGTATCGTCCGAAAAGACACCTGCATGAAAAAATCCCCGCTTTCCGGCGGGGATCTTTTGCAATATCACGCTGTGCTGTTCTGTTTCCCGCGCCTTCTGCGTATACTGTAGCGCAGGGCGCGCGCAGTTTTTGGCGGGGTGATGGGATGGGATAAAATCTCAGCAGAAGTAGTGTGCTTCGCCAAAAAGCGGCTCAGCCATTCAGCTTCTCGATAGCGGCCTTCACCCGCTCGAGGGTCGTTTCGCGGCCCATCATGCAGGCGAGGTCGGTGCCGCCGCCGGGGGTGCGCTGCTTGCCGGAGAGGGCGATGCCCAGCGGGTAGAGCAGCCAGCCATTTTTCTTGCCCAGATCCTCGGCCTTGGCCTTGCAGGCGTCGAAGACGGTGTCACGGTCATTGAAGTCCAGTGCCTCGTCGCTCAGCACGGGCAACAGGGCTTCCAGCGCCTCCTTTGCGGACTCAGGGGTGGTCTTCTGCTTCTTGTTGGCGTAGAGGCTCACGTCATACTCGGGCATGGCGTCGAAGAAGTCCAGCTGCTCGGGGATCTCGCCCAGGACCTCGCAGCGGGGCTGCAGATTTGCACAGAGCAGCTTCTTGTTGATGGGGGTATGGACGGCGCTGTCGATCCAGGGCTCGGCCTTGGCCAGGAACTCCTCGGGGGACAGGCGGCGGATATACTCGGCGTTGATGGCCCGCAGCTTGAGAGGGTCGAAGATGGCGGGAGACTTGGAGATGCCGTCCGGCGTCCAGATCCTGACCAGATCCGCCAGCGAGAAGATCTCCTGCTCGGCGTACTCGCCCTTGGGGCTCCAGCCCAGCAGGCAGATGTAGTTCAGGATCGCCTCGGTCAGGTAGCCCTTTGCAACGAGATCCTGATAGCTGGCGTCGCCGTTGCGCTTGGACAGCTTGTTCTGAGCGTCCTTCATGACCGGCGGGCAGTGGATGTAGTTGGGGATGTTCCAGCCGAAAGCCTGGTACAGCAGATTATACTTCGGGGTGGAGGACAGATACTCGCTGCCGCGGATGACGTGGGTGATGCCCATGAGGTGGTCGTCCACGACATTTGCGAAGTTGTAGGTGGGCATACCGTCGGTCTTGATGAGGATCTGGTCGTCCATCTCGCTGTTGTTGACCTCGATGTGGCCGTAGACCATATCGTCGAAGCCGGTCACGCCCTCGCGGGGGATCTTCTGGCGGATGACGTAAGGCTCACCGGCGGCGAGGCGCTTTTCCACCTCTTCCCTGGGCAGGTCGCGGCAGCAGCCATCGTAGTGGGTCATCTCACCGTGGGCGCGCTGCTCGGCGTGGAGGGCTTCCAGACGCTCCTCGGTGCAGAAGCAGTAATAGGCCTTGCCCTCAGCCACCAGCTGCTCGGCATACTGCTTGAACATCCCCATGCGCTCGCTCTGGACGTAGGGGCCGACGGGGCCGCCGATGTCCGGGCCTTCATCCCACAGCAGGCCGGTCTCCCGCAGGGTGTTGTAGATGACATCCACAGCGCCCTCCACGTAGCGGCCCTGGTCGGTGTCCTCGATGCGGAGGATGAAGGTGCCGTCATCGTGCTTGGCCATCAGGTAGGTGTACAGGGCCGTGCGCAGGTTGCCAACGTGCATATAACCCGTAGGCGAGGGGGCAAAACGGGTGCGGATATTATTGTTCGGCATAATGATTTCTCCTTTTAATCTATCATAGGTTTTAATCTATCATAGGCAAATGAATTGCAAATATCTCTGCCTAAGTTTACCCTCTCCGGCCCTGTTTGTCAACGGAGACAGCAAAGAGG
>OJNO01000621.1_pt1 | contig 15329 bp, 9 predicted proteins | sample 1597761 | NCBI WGS metagenome assembly OJNO01 (sample SAMN00265071, study PRJEB22529) | human gut metagenome
GTGCCGCAGCCGCCGGAGCGGTGCTTAAGCCGCTAGGCGGGAATTGTGCGGTGTTGCCTTAGAGAACCATGATGAAAAATAAGGATAGGCGAATGTTGCGGTTTCTATTTGCTCCTCTGATTCTTGAAAAAGATGTAGGATGAAACAGTCTTCCTCATTTATTGCTGTATTCCAGAGAGTTTTCAAATGGCTGACAGCTTTTCGCCATACCCGTACCATTTTTGCGCTTGCCATGCAATCGAAAAACTGCTATAGTGAGTTACAAGAACAGCAGACCGAGTAAATCGGTTGCGCCTTACACGATTCAAAAGGAGCTGAAATTATTATGGAAGGTGCCTACTATAACGGGCAATATTTGAACAGACTGGAACGGCTTGGATATTCGCAGGCCGAAATTGACAACAAGCTGGAAAGCACATTTGAGGAGATGTTCTATGGTCCGGAGGGGGTTCGCCTTTGCCATTGTGCCGGACCTGACATGATGTACATAGAGGATACGGGGAACCATGACGTCCGTACCGAGGGCATGTCCTACGCAATGATGTTCTGCGTACAAATGAATCGCCAGAAGGAATTCGACTGCCTGTGGCGATGGGTCGTGACCCACATGTACCTCACTGAAGGGGAAAACGCCGGCTATTTTGCCTGGTCCTGTCATACTGACGGCAGCAAAAATTCCGATGGACCCGCCCCTGACGGCGAAGAATTTTTTGCCATGTCCCTGTTTTTTGCGGCCAACCGCTGGGGTTCCGGCGAAGGGGTACTGGATTACGCTTCCTGGGCACGGCGCATCTTGCACGCATGTGTACACAAAGGCGAAGAAACCGGTTCCGGATTTCCCATGTGGAACCCCGAAAACCATCTCATCAAATTCATTCCCAACTGTGAATTTACCGATCCCTCTTATCATTTGCCGCATTTCTATGAACTTTTTGCTCTGTGGAGCGACGAATGCGACCGTCCTTTCTGGCATGCAGCCGCAGCGGCCAGCCGCCAGTACCTGCGCAAAGCCTGCCACGCCCGTACCGGATTGAGTGCCGAATATGCCGAGTACGACGGCCGCCCGCATCGGGGTGATCAGCCGGACCGTCACGACTGGTTCTTCAGCGATGCATACCGCACGTTGGGCAACATTGCTTTGGATGCCCAATGGTTCGGGGACAAAGACGGTTGGGCCCAAGAAACAGCTGCACATATTCAGCAATTTTTTGAAGAAAAGGAACACGGGCAAACAAACGGCATCTATCTGATCGACGGCACACCCGTTGAAGGAAATGCTCTGCATCCTGTAGGGCTTCTGGCTACCATTGCGCAGGGTTCCCTGATTCTGGATGACGCCTGCGCGGATGAATGGCTCCGCCGGTTCTTTAGCACTCCGCTCCGCTCCGGACCGCGGCGTTATTATGACAATTGCCTGTATCTTTTTGCGCTGCTTGCTTTAAGCGGGCATTACCGCATCTGGTTCCCGCAAGAAGCAACGGTATAATGTACCCTTGTGCCTGTTGAAATTCACTGGGATGGCCTGAGCAAGTTTACTTCCATCACCGGTCAGGTGCTTAGCGGTGATGGTGCCGGCGCGGCTGCCTACAATACGTTCGATAATCCCCATCAAGTCGAGCCGAAGCCGTTGACAAACATAACTGTTGGTACCAACAGCTTTCCTTCCCTCTTGCCCGCATGCAGCGTTGCTGCCTTTACGCTGAAAGCCTGATTTCCAGACCAAAGCAAAAGAGCGCCGAAGATGACTTCCGCGCTCTTTTGCTTTTTTCTATGCCGTCAAACGGTTACTTTTTGCCGTCTGAATTCTCCGTAGTATCCTGAGACTGCTCCTGATTTATCTGAGAAGAGTACTGCTCTGAGCACTTCATGAAAACGCCATTTAAAACAAATGCATTTGAATAAGCGATCGAAGAGAACCCCAGCGCAAACCACAAAAACAATCCATAGCGCAATGTGGTCTGTGTATACAGGGTAAGTGCTACACATGCGCCTATCAACAACAACATGGAAAAGGTTTGGGGCAAAGAGGTCACAGACATGATAAACGCATTCCGTATGGTACCTAAAACCGTATTGTTGAATCTTGCAAGCAGCGGGAAAGCATATACGAAGGTCATCATATAAGCGATTGCTGCCACGGGAATCAAAATCTTAAAGCTGCTGTTTTGGAAATTCCCGGAATGCCATAGAAGATCGATATCATAGCCCAGAAATCCCCCTGCGGCCCCAAAAAGAATTCCCATCAGTACGCCCTGGCGGAAATTTGCCCGGAATGACTTGAAAAAATTGCCGACCACCGGAGTGCCGTCTTTTTCACCCGCCATTTTTGTGGTGACATAATGTAAAGCCGTGATAGCAGGGCCAATGGTGACCACCGGAATGCAGCAAACCAGGAACAGCAGATTCAGGACAATAAGATCCCACACAACGCCCAGGGCGCGCATCAGGGGGCTGTCCGGATTAAAAACGCCTCTCAATGAGTTCTCCTCCTTTTTTTCAGGATGTAAATATTCACAAAAAACAGCAATTCAGATTGTACACTATTATTTGATTGACAATGGTTCTGCGGCTGAATTATACTAATATTGGCATTATACTTTGCACCGCTAAAAATAGCAAGGTCATTTTGCAACATTCACCGGTAAGGAGCTTTGTATGAACCGGTTTCATCATGTCAGAATCAAGCTGGAAAGTTTTCTCAATAACTTAAGCCTGAAGAAAAAACTTAGATATCTTTATTTTTTATGTATTCTGGTCCCCATATTTTTGACCGATATTGTAATTTTACATGCATTAACCAAGAACGAGCATGCCGAGCAGCTGCACCAGATGGAAAAAATAGCCAAATCAGTGCAGTCGATGCTTTCCGCCGCCACAGAAGATTCCGCGCTGATTTCTACCAGCCTGTATATGGATAACTCCCTTCAGGATTTTGTGAGTCGGCAATATGCCGGTCCCCAGGACTATTTTTCAAGTTACCGAGAATACATCCACAATTCTTTGCTGCAGGGTGTTTCCCGGATCACAAATTCTGTCATACGGGTGTATGCAGACAATGAAACCCTGATAAACGGCAGTGAATTTGCACGGTTATCCACCGTTTCGCAGGAGCCCTGGTATCAGCAGTATACTGCGGATGGCTACAGCCCGCGGCTTCTTTTTTCTTATGATGAAACAGATGGGCGCCAGGTGTTGTTTTTACGTGGGATGAATGGCCTTTACAGCGATAAGGCGGAGTGCCTTTTGTGTATTGAAATCAATTACAGCACGCTGGACCGCGATTTCCAGAACATGGGGTATAACGATTCAGTTTATGTATGCAGCGGTAACCGGATTTTGCTTACGAACGCAATGCCCAATTATCGTTGGCAGCCTTATGACACATTCTCCCCGTCTGATTCGGTAGGCTTGTCCCAGCATTTTACCCTTTACGGGGAAGATCTGGACATCTATGTGATGGAACCAAGCGGCAACGTTTTAGCCCTGATTCGCCAAAACATCCATATTCTGATCCTGCTGCTGATCCTGAACATTATTCCCCCGCAGCTTTTGATGAATCTGCTGGAAAATTCCATTACTTCTCGTCTTTCCCGTCTGGAAAAAGTCTTCAACCAGATAGACAGCGACGTGTTGATCAAGATTTCCGGGCCAAGCGGTCAAGATGAGATCGGCAGTCTGATGGACAACTACAACCGCATGGCTGACCGGATGAACAGCCTGATTGACACCGCCTACCGATGCCGACTGAAAGAGCAGAAGATGGATATTGCCCGGCAGAACGCAGAGCTGATGGCTTTATACAGCCAAATCAATCCCCATTTTCTGTTCAACGCACTGGAAAGCATCCGTATGCACAGCATCCTGAAAAAAGAAGAAGAAACCGCCAATATGATACAGAAATTGGCCATAATGGTGCGCCAAAACGTGGATTGGTCCTCGGATTCCAATACCATTAAGCGTGAGCTGGCGTTTGTTGAAGCGTACCTGTCCTTGCAAAAATATCGCTTCGGGGAGCGCCTTTCGTATCAAATCAATGCGCAGGAAGATTGCCAGAACATCCTGGTTCCGAAATTGACCATTACCACCTTTGTGGAAAATGCCTGTGTGCACGGTATTGAAGCAAAATCTTTTCCCGGTTGGATTTTTGTACGCGTGTATACAGAAAACGATGCGCTTTGCATGGAAATTGAAGATACCGGTGGCGGTATGGACGAGGCCGAGGTAGAACGTATTCAAGACCGGATGCGCAACGCCAGCCTGAAAATGTTAAAAGAAAAAGGACGCGTAGGCATGGTGAACACCTGCCTGCGCATCCGCATGATGACGGAGGATACTGCACAGTTCTCGGTGGAAAGCGAGCCGGGCATTGGAACACTTGTTTCGATTCGGTTCCCTCTAAACAAAGCAATAAGGGCGGAGTGACATGTTAAAAGTTATTATCGTAGATGATGAGCAGTTTATTGCGCAAGGTTTGCAGGCGTTGATTGACTGGAACGCCGCAGGCTATGAAGTGGTTGCCGTTTTGTCTGACGGACAGGAGGCTTTGGAGTACATAAAAAGGTTACCCGTTGACCTTGTCATCACCGACGTTATGATGCCAAAAATGACCGGACTTGAATTACTGGAAACTGTTCGCCGGGAGAATCTTTCCAACGCCGGTTTCGTGATTCTGAGCGGATACAGTGAGTTTTCCTATGCTCAAAAAGCGCTGCGCTACGGGTGTATCGACTATCTTCTCAAACCGGTGGAAAAGCAAGATCTGTTATCCATTCTCAGCAAATACAATAACATCTCGCAAAACAGCAAAATGGAGGAGCAGTACGAACTGGCCTATCAGGCCCGGTGTTTGATCTCGTTGCTGTTCGGCAAATATGATCCCAACGGCGTGGATTATCTGCATAAGCATCTGGATTTTTCGGACGGCGTTCGTTACATTGAAATTTCCGCTTGCCATTCTTCGGACAACGAAGATGACGATGATGAGAACCACTTCCGTATGGTGCAGCGTGACCTGTACCAAAGCTGTGTGCAAATTTTAGGCGAGGACCGGAGCCGGTGTTTCTGTGACGCTTCGTTGGATCGCGTTGGGTATGGGATTGCTTTTGTTTACAGCGGTGCGCTTGCCCGAAATGCCGGCTGTTCCGAAACACAGTATATCCAGGATTTTTATAAGAAATTGGGTGTTTCGACACAACACGAATTGCGATTTCTGGTTGGCAAAAAAGTGGACGATATCCCCACTGTTTCTGAATCGTATGATACCGTCTGCGGGCTGAAAAACCTTTGCGCCTTCCGCCAGCCAAAATCGATCTATTATTACGAGGAAGAGTTATCGGTTCCGCAAGAAAGAGCCGTTTTGTGCAAAGATACCCTGGATCAGTTGATTACCGCCATTGAACTGAATGAGCAGGAACGCATCGGCTCCGAAATAGACGATTTGTTTGCCGAAATGCAGCAGCGTGGCGTACATGACAAAGATATCAACCTGAACTTAAATTATCTTTTGTTCCGGCTTATGCATCTTGCATCCAATTTGGACAACGAAGCCAACCAGAAGGAAATGCTGCAATTTATCAGCGCGCAGTCTTTCCGGGAAGGAATTTCCCGCGGGAGCCGACAGCATCTGTTCCGCTTTGCACGCGAGTATGCAGACTACCTTTCCCTTCTGCGAAAAAATATCTCCATCGATATTTTGGATTCTATCGACAAGGAAATCCAGGAACACTACTCGGAAAACCTGACGTTGCAGGGCTTGGGCAAAAAATACTATATCAACAGTGCATACTTAGGGCAAATCTTCCGCAAAAAATACGGACAGTCCTTTAAAAACTATTTGTGTTCTTACCGTATTAACGAAGCGTGCCGCCAGCTATTGTACACAAACAAGCAGATCGGCCGCATTGCCGAAGATGTGGGCTATAAAGATGTGGATTATTTCCTTTGCAAATTTATCGAGCTGAAAGGCTGTACGCCTTCCCATTTTCGGAAGAGCAAAACCGAGAAACCACATTCTGAATTTCCCGGGAAATAATTCACACCAGAATAATCATACACTTGCTTTTCGTTTTTTGCATTCTTAAAAAATAACGATAAGTCAAACAAAAGCGCAGGCATGTTGCCTTCCAAAATACTTCAAGGATGGGGGACTGCCTGTCTTTTTTGTATCATTGTTTCGCTGTTTAGCGCGATTTCCTCTTCCGTTGAATTTGCAAAGCTATAATTTCCAGGGGTTTTTACTGGAATTTGTCGGTTGTGTAAAACATTTTTGGTATATATACTTAAATCAGGGAAACCCGCAAGGGCGGAAAATCTATCTACAGGAGGCCAATTATGAAAGTAAAATTGTGGCGGCGCGCATTTGCGGCAAGTATGTCCGCGGTCATGCTGCTGGGCTTAACGGCATGTGGCGGTTCTAATTCCACCGAATCGTCCGATGGGGTCAAAACATTTACGATGTTTACCGCAATGCCCGGTTCCGAAATCAATGATGACAACGATGTTATGAACATCATTGCCGAAAAGACCGGTGCCAAACTGAAAGAGACCTGGCTGACCGGCCAGACCGACGCAGAAGCCATCGGCACAATCATCGCGGGCGGTGAGTATCCGGACTTCATCAATGGCGGCGATGCCATGATGTCTCTTTACGATGCAGGCGTCCTGGTGCCTTGGGATGATTACCTGGAAAAGTATCCCAACCTGAAAGAGATGTACACCGACGAAGAGTGGGACAACTTCCGCCAGGAGGACGGCAAAATCTATTGGGCCAACGTATTCCAGAACACCTATGGCGAAGATCGTGCCACCACCCATAACGATGAAGCCTTCTGGATTCAGGCGCGTGTTCTGGAATGGGCCGGTTACCCCGAAATCAAAACCCTGGACCAGTATTTCGATCTGCTGGAAAGCTATGCCGATGCCAACCCCACCATGGCAAACGGTACCAAGAACATTCCCTACACGGCACTTTGCGAAGACTGGCGCTATTTCTGCATCGAGAATGCACCCCAGTTCCTTGATGGGTATCCCAACGATGGCTCTGTCATTGTAGACAAGGATACGATGCAGGTGGTTGACTACAATACCACGCCTACTGCCAAGAGGTATTTCCAGAAATTGAACGAAGAATACCAGAAAGGCTACGTGGACGTAGAATTCGCCACCCAGACCTACGATGAATACATCGCCAAGCTTTCCACCGGCGCTGTGCTGGGCATGTGCGACCAGTGGTGGGACTTCGCGAACAATGTCAATGATGTTTTCAAACAGCAGGGTTTGGACGAGCAGGGCTGCAACTACGTTCCGCTGGGCCTGACCATTGACGAAGGAATGGAAAACCGCTGGCACACCTACGCCGATACCCTGAACAATTCCAGCGGCGTGGCCGTTACCACCAGCTGCTCCGATATTGACGCTGCATTTAAGTTTATGAACGATCTGCTGGATCAGGAAATCCACGATCTTCGCTTCTGGGGCGTTGAAGGTGAGGATTACCTGGTTGATGAAAACGGCCTGTATTACCGCACCGATGAAATGCGGACGAAATGCGCGGATCCCACCTACAAGGCCTCACACCTGTGCAGCTATTCCTACATGCCGCAGTGGCTGGGCACCAGCCGGGACGGCAAGAACGCCATGAAGCCCGAGCAGCAGACAAGCGAATTCATGGGCGGCCTGTCCGCCCCCCTGCAGAAAGTGTTTGCTGCCTACGGCGTAGACAGCTACGTCGATATGATCGGTTCTGTGAAAGAAGAAGAGGGCCCCTGGTTCCCGATGTATTCTTACTCCGGTTCAATGACTACCGCAACCCCCGGTGGTGTTGCCTGGGTCAAGATGGGCGAAGTCAAACACGAATGGCTGCCCAAAGTTGTTATGGCGCCTGATTTTGAAAGCACCTGGAATCAATACATGACTGCGTACAACGCAGCCAATCCGCAGGATTTCTTGGCAGAAATGCAAACTGAGCTTGAGCGCCGTGCCGGTCTTTGATGCCCGTTATTGCAGGCGACATAGACGTTGACACATACAAGTGGCCACGGTTGCACGGTGTAGCTGTGGCCACTTTTTTATGAAATGCATTCAACCCGCAAGCTCCTTAAACGTTAGTTTGCAACACATGATTCGCCATACACGTTCCTTAGGAGGACTCTCCAATGAAAAATCCATCAAAGCGTATTACATGGAAAGAGATTTCACGCCAGAAATTTCTGATGGTCTGTGCGGCTATCTTTTTTGTATACGGCATCGTATTTTATTATGTTCCACTGGCAGGCTGGGTAATGGCCTTTCAGGACTACAAACCCAAAGACGGCCTCTTCGGATCTAAATTCGTAGGACTGGCAAAGTTTAAATTCCTGTTCTCTGACGACGTCTTTTTGCGTGATATCCGTAACACTCTGGCCATGGGCGTTCTCAATCTGGTGACCACCTTTTTAATGGCCATTATCTTCGCCATCCTGCTGAACGAAGTACGCAACATGTTCGGCAAAAAGCTTGTTCAAACGGTTTCCTATCTGCCCCACTTCCTTTCCTGGATCGTTGTCACCGGTATTCTGCACGATGCGCTGTCTTCCACCGGTATCATCAATGAGATGCTGGTGAACCTGGGCATTCTGAATTCGCCCATCAACTTCTTCGCCAATCCGGGTTATTTTTGGCCAATCGTTGCATTTGCCAATGTTTGGAAGGAAACCGGCTGGAATGCCATTGTCTCCCTGGCCGCCATTACCTCCATCGATCCCAGCCTGTATGAGGCAGCCACTTTGGATGGTGCCGGCCGGTGGGGCAAAATCTGGCACGTCACGCTTCCTGGCATCAAGTCCACCATTATGATTCTGCTGATCATGAATATTGGCAACGTATTGAATGCAGGCTTTGAAGTCCAGTATCTGCTTGGCAACGGCCTGGTCAAGAGTGTTTCGGAAACCATTGATATCTACACCTTGACTTGGGGCATCAGCCAGAACGATTATTCTTTGGGTACTGCAGCCGGTATCTTCAAGAGCGTCGTTGCAATTATTCTGATTCTCGGCGCAAACTGGATTGCCAAACGTGCCGGTGAAGACAGATTGTTCTAAGGGGAGGGTACACATGAAAATCAAATCATCCACCATGGACAAAGTCTTTGTTACCTGCAATACCATTTTCCTGGTTTTGTTCGTCACCATTACGCTGTATCCTGTTCTGAACACGGTGGCGCTTTCTTTCAACGACGGTATCGACGCCGTACGCGGTGGCATCCATCTGTGGCCGCGCATCTTTACGCTCTCGAACTATAAAACGGTTCTGCATCAGCAGAACATCCTCACCGGTGCAGTGGTTTCGGTGGCCAGAACTGTGTTGGGAACCATCTTCGCCCTGGTAACGAACGCACTTTTGGCCTACATCATCAGCCGCAAACGCTTTTTGTTCCGTTCCCAGCTGTCTTTGTTCTGGGTCATCACCATGTACGTGAACGGCGGTATGATCCCCACCTTGGTTTTGTACCGCAACATGAACCTGACCAACTCTTTCTGGGTATACGTCATTCCGGGCATGGTCAGCGCATTTAACGTTCTGGTTATGCGCACTTTCATGGAAGGTCTGCCCAGCGCGCTGGAAGAATCCGCCATGATTGACGGTGCCAACGATTTCACCATCTTTACCCGTATCATCTCGCCCCTGTGCAAGCCGGTGTATGCCACCGTCGCCCTGTTCGTAGCTGTCGGACAGTGGAACTCCTGGTTCGATGCTATGTTGTACAACCGGATGAACACCCAGTATACGACCCTGCAATATGAGTTGATGAAGCTTCTTTCCTCTGTCATGCAGCAAAGCGGCAGTGCCACCACCGGCGGCAACACCGCTACCGCAGCCGTCACGCCGGTTACCGTGCGTTCCGCCGCTACTGTGGTGACGATGCTTCCCATCATTCTGCTTTATCCCTTCCTGCAAAGATACTTTGTATCCGGCATGACCATTGGCAGTGTAAAAGAGTAAAATCCTTTCCCTGCCATCCGCCCCTGTTTTCCAGTGCCTGTAATCCGAAAAGTCAGTTCGGCGGCACCCTCTAATAGCTATGGCCGCTGCATCTGTTTTTCCTCTTGGATGCAGCGGCCATAGCTCTATATTTTTGCATGCAGAATATCACCCCTTTATACCTGGAGGTTTTCTATGCTTTCCGTTAAAAATCCTATCATGACAGGCTTCTTTCCCGACCCTTCGATTTGCCGGGTAGGGAACAAATTCTATACGGTTCATTCGACATTTGCGTATTTTCCCGGCGTGCCGGTTTTTGAGAGCGAAGATCTTGTCCACTGGAATTTGATCAGCAATGTGCTCGATCGTGATTCTCAGGTTCCTTTGTCCGGCTGTCAGCATTCCGAGGGGATTTTTGCCCCTACCATTCGTTACCATAAGGGCACCTGGTATATGATTACCACCAACGTGTCCGACCAAGGAAATTTTATCGTCACTGCAAAAGATCCGCGCGGCCCCTGGTCCGAGCCTTACTATTTGGGTAAGTCTACCGGCGGCATTTATCCCAGTCTCTTTTTTGACGATGACGGTACCTGCTATTATATCGGCCAACGGCCGCGTTCTGCCGGGTACCGCTACAATGGCGACTGCGAAATTTGGATTCAAACTCTGGATCTGGACACGATGAAGTTAAAGCCCGATGCCACCATTGTACTTACCGGATTCCAGCGCAAAGCCATTTGGCCGGAGGGACCTCACCTGTACAAAAAGGACGGTTACTATTACATTTTGCATGCGGAAAGCGGTACTTCCATCCACCACAGCGTCATGATCGCGCGCAGCAAAAATGTGTTTGGTCCCTACGAGTACTGCCCCTGCAACCCCATTCTGACGCATCGCCATTTGGGAGCCCAATATCCTGTTACCTGCGTCGGTCATGCCGACTTAGTGGATGACGGAAACGGCAACTGGTATATGGTTGTATTGGCTTGCCGGCCGAACCAAGGGTACACGTTGTTGGGGCGTGAAACCTTTTTGGCAAAGGTTACCTGGGAAGATGGTTGGCCGGTTGTAAATGCGGGGGTCGGTCATCTTGAAGAAGTAGTCACGCTGCCTTACGAGGGGCAGCCTTCTGACGACGTACCCCAATGTAAAACCTATACGTTTGATACACCTTCTCTGCCGCTGGAATTGCTGACTTTGCGCAATCACCGCGATCACGAACTGGAACTGCACGCAGAAGAGCATATTGTTCGTCTTTTCCATCGTTGCGACAGCTTGAAGGATTGCGGTGAGCCTGCATACCTCGCGCTGCGTCAGCAACACTGGAATTGCGAATTTGAAACCAGCTTTATCCCGCATTTCTGCAAAGAGAGTGATTGCGCCGGTATTGCCATGGTTCAAAGCAACGAAAACCATCTGCGGGCAGAGTGCTATCCCCAGGATTCGGGGGTCAAACTTGTTGTTTCTCTTTGCAAAGATGGTAAAGACATCTGTTTGGCGCAAATGGATCTGCCGGCTGCACTCCCCATTAAACTGAAGTTGCGCGTAGAAGGGCTTGTGGCCAGTGTTCTTTACCAAAGCAATAGTGAATGGAAAACGGTTATCTCCGACATTGATCTGCGCTCTTTAAGCACGGAACATGCCGGCGGTTTTGTCGGCTGTACACTGGGGTTATACGCTTCCGGCAATGGAGAGGACGCTGGTGGTTATTCTGATTTTGAAAGAATGACCTATCGCGAACTTCCCACCAATTAATCCTTCACGAATCATTCGGTAGCGGCTGCCAAATGGGGAGAGAATGTCCAGCCGGCGAGGAGCCCGCCCACAAATAAAAAGCCATACGAATCCGCGAAAAGCCCAGCGGATGTGGGTGTTTGGAAACCGAATCTCCCGGATCGATACCTGCGTAACCCGTCCATACTCTTCCCTATCGCAAATACAAAAAGCAGACCCGTGGACTCACGGGTCTGCTTTTTGTATGCACGATTCATTTACAAAACGAAACGCTTGATTGCTCCGCAACACAATAGGCTTATAGTTTTCAACTCATCTTTTTCAAAGTTGTACAGAGACGTCGGTATTTTCTCCGGTCAATCCAATATACCTTGCATGGGAATACGATGCATTGTGTGATGCCTGGAGGGCTGTGTAACGTCGTTTTTGCTTCTTGTAAATCCCCTTTGTCATCTGGCACTGAAACGTGCTGTATGGTGCCTTAAAATCGATCCTGTGGCATGGCCGGAATTGATTCGAGAAGAAGTGTTTATGGTTACAAAGTTCAGACATAAACGTCTGATGGGCAAACTGTTCATCCTGCATGGCGATCATGGCGATTCGCATTTCGTCGGAATTCTGGTCGATGACATTGCGGAGATTGCCAAGACGTTCCTTCAGACAGAATCCACTGGCAGAGACCCCGATAATCTTCTGCGATGGATCATCTCGCACTTTTTGAGCAATGTTTTTGCTGGTGTTCCCAACGAAAATAAAATCCGCAGAAAAGGCTGCACGCAACGATCCAGGTAATAGGATTGGTTAGACAAATACACCAGAAACCGAAAGGTTGAAGCAGAAAATGAATGCACAAAAAACGGCAAAGAAGCTCGGCCACGCCACCAATTATGGTGATAAGGCCGTTCCCGAGCCCAACCAAAGCATTGCGGAACAGAAAAATCCATGCCAAAAATAAAAGGAACCACACGCTTGTGTAGAGATATTGCAGTGCATAATGTACCATTTCGGGCGAGGGATCACTCAAAAATATCCGCAGAATGGCTTTGGAGGCAATTCCATACAAAGCCATACCCAGAATTGCAGCACCAAGGGAAAGGAGCATCGTGCTGCGTACACCAACAAAAATGCGTTTTGTTTTCCTGGCTCCTATGTTTTGTGCGCAATACGTAGAAATGCCCGAGCCCAGTGCGATCATAGGTTGCATCACCAAGGATTCAAGCTTAGAAGCGGCAGTATAGGCCGCCATTACGGAAGAACCGAATTGATTGATGCCGCTCTGCAGAATCATAATTCCAAACGCAGTAACGGTTTGGTTTAAAGCCATGGGAATGCCGCTTTGTATCATACACAGAATCCGATAAGGATCGGGGTACAGATCGCGGATACTGAGACGTAGATTGTTGTAGTTGTGAAACATGTACCAAAAGCATAGCAGTGCAGAAATTCCCTGTGACAACACCGTTGCCCAAGCGGCGCCTGCAGTTCCCATATGTAGTGTCGCGATAAAAAATATATCCAAAACAATATTCAAGAATGACGACAAAATGAGGAAATATAAAGGTGTGCGGCTGTCACCCAAAGAGCGAAGGATACTGGCTGCAATATTGTAGGCCATCGTACACAGGATACCGCCAAAGATGACGCGAAGATATTCGTGTGCGTAGAGGAGTACGTTCGAAGGGGTGTGCAACGCTAACAGAATCTGGCGGCTAAAAGAAACGGTAGGAATAGTGAGGATAACTGAAAACACCACTGTGAGCAAGAGTGCTGTGCCAACTACCTTCTTTAGTTCGTTCAGACGATGCCCGCCAAATGCCTGTGAGACTAAAACACCGCAGCCCTGGGTAAGGCCGGAAGCAAAGCCAATTACAAGATATACAGTGCTTCCGGTCGCTCCCACGGCAGCAAGGGCGTCTTCACCCAAAAATTGCCCGACAATGATCGTATCGGCCATGTTATATATTTGCTGGAATAGGGTTCCAAGCAAGACGGGTACGGAGAAAAAGAAGATGGTTTTGGTGGGGCTGCCTACGGTCATATCTTTTGTCTTGTTCATGGCGTAATCCTCGGATCAATCCCAAACTCTGTGTGATCCACATTCAGGGTGCGAATAGAGCAAAAATTATTCGAGGCGGCATCAAGCTTGTCCGGCTGCCGTCTCGTTGGCATCATAACACCGAGGGGGGTGGATGTCAAGGGGGGAAAATATAGTTCATTTCACCCTTGACTTCTGACCCCGACAGCATTATTGAGCATTGATGATTTGGTACGAACCAACACCAGAAATCACTCCTTTTAGGCTACGCTTTGGCCCACAATAAAGCTCCCAACTGCTAGGCAGCCAGGTTTTTCGTTCTGGGTCAAATTGTTTTGAAACAAAAAAGAGAAGGCTTGCGCCTTCCCTTTACAACTGCATATTACCATGCAACAAGTCTACACCAACACCTTTACACAAATAACCTGCCTTTGTGTTTTTATTTTAGCAGTTTACTTGATGTAGATTAAGTACAAGTTTTTGAAGTCAAGAATTACTTCGGTCTTTTCGTCGTCATAAGGAGAAACATCGAAGCCATCTACGATTTTCAAAAGTTCTTGTAACAGCTTGTGTTTTGATTCATCATTCCAGGTGCTGAAATAACTGGAAAAGGCGGAAGGGCAAAGTATATTCCAATGGACAGAGTATAACACATCACAAAAATGCACGCGTACGATTCTTAACGCGCGCGTGTTTTTTGACGCGTTCTATGTGTGCTATGCCTCTTGACAACCATCTGACCACTCTTTTCTCCCTAGCCGGTTTTATTCGCCGTTTTTCACGCTCCAACGTTTTATTACAACCACCATAACCAGCGCCGGAAGTTGTGCACACCACACAATTTCCGGCGCTGGTTCATTGTATTTTCCTGGCTGTCACAGTTTTCCCTTCTCGGCAGCCTGCAAAACACCGTCCAGCTTGGCGGATTTTAGTTCCGATTTTCATGGTACAGCGCTGCCTCCATTTTGTAGACACATTCGAAGCCCTGATATACTATATTCGCTTGTATAAACTAAAAACGGGAGGCCCGACACTAAGTGTCGATTCTCCCAGTATAGATCAACATAAGAAAAGCGCCCTGCTTTGCAGCAAGGCGCTTTCTGGTGCACCATCGGGGACTCTCCCGCGCTCTAAAAACGCCCCACTGGGGCGTTTTTGCCCGCCGGACCGGCGGCGGGCCCGAGCTGTTCTCGTCACCCGATGGTGCACCAGATTGAACCTTCTTTGAAAGATTGCAATAAAAAACGCGCTGCAATTTCTTGCAACGCGTACTTTGGTGCACCATCAGTGGGCGCGTTAAGAATTCAGTCCGGTCCGCTTGTCGGCCTGTAAGGCCTCCATTTTGCTTCGCAAAACCGCTCGTGCGGTTGTACGCCGCGCGCGGCGTACATTGTTCGCTCCCCGCTTTCGCTCACGCTCAATCGTGGCCCCTGCTCACAAACCCGCAACCATTTTTAGCGACCAGTCCCCGCGAGACGAACACGAGCGCTTGCGCGAAGTGCGAGTCCGTCCCAAAGGGAATGGTGCAACAAAAAAGCCGCAACATTCGTTGCAGCTTTTTCTGGTGCACCATCGGGGACTCTCCCGCGTTCTAAAAACG
>OJNO01000643.1_pt1 | contig 14882 bp, 7 predicted proteins | sample 1597761 | NCBI WGS metagenome assembly OJNO01 (sample SAMN00265071, study PRJEB22529) | human gut metagenome
GGCGCTTGGCTTCGTTGGTCGTGCCGAAGACGTCCACCCAGGGGGTGAAGCCTTCAACGCGCTGCGCAGAGGTGCGGCGGCTGACGGCAGCCGTGACCTGATCATTGATGTCGAGCGCCGTCGTGAACGCGCCGCCAACAACAGCCATATTGACGGACGTGTTGGCTGCATTCACGATGGTCTTGTCAAGATTTTCCTCCATTTGATTAAGGTACTTCAGAACGTCACGTGCCGTATTGGCAGGATCCTTCAGGAGACTGACGAACTCATCATCTGTATCCGTGTCTACGAAATCCTCAAAAGTGACATTGTCATTAAAGACACCCTGAGCCTTAAGGGTTTCAAAGGCTGACTTGTCAGCACTTTCATAAAGCTTGTCCAAACCGAACAGTACTTTATCGCCAATGATGCTCTGACCAAACTGAACTTGACGGACAGAGTTTTCGATATCGCCTGCAACCAACAGACCGGCATCGTAGACTTCGTCAATGAAGTTTTCATTGACGTTAAAGGCGACAACACCGTCGGCATTTGTCGCCGTTTCGTTGTAAGCCTCAGTACCAAAATCAACACTAAGGTCGTTGGTCAAGCCGGTATGGAATTCATAAAGGCCCGTATCCTTGTTGACCGTGAGCACTTCATGGTTGATGTCCTTGAGGTTGACGAGGTCAAGTTCATTCGCGCCGGTGATGCTTATGTTGTCAGCAAACTTCACGAGATTGACGACAGTATTTTTTTCGCCAGCTGCTTTGTAGCCAGAGTTAACGACAGAAGCGATGTCGACGGCAATCACATTAGGCTCATTGGCCGTAAAGCTGATATTGCTCGTAAAGGTTGTGGCTTCACCGATCCACAAAACGTTCGAATCAACGTTCTCAGACTTGTAGGCGCGTGCAGCAGCGAGGTGGTCGCCAGCAACGACGAGACCGCCGTTCTCGTCTTCGTCAGCCCCAACAGCCACGTTGCCGGCATTGATCTGAAGATTCGTGTCGGCGACCTTGCCTTCACTATCTGCTTTCAGCTTCTTGCCGAGAACATTCAAGACGCCGCCTTCAACCGCAAAGGCTCCGTTTGAAGTCGTTGCCATATTATCGACGAGCGCAGTCGTCAAGGTGCCTGTAACAGAGAGGGTCGTGTTAGTGCCAGAGATCGCGATACCCTTTTCATTCGTGAACTTGAAGTCGCCAACGATCTCGTTCGTGCCGTTCTCAAAGTTGACCAGATTGTTAATGGTGCCGCCGTCAGCAGCAACTTCGCCGAAGTTTGTGTTGTTGGCAATGATGTCCAGTGCCTTGCCATCTTTGTCAGTGAAGCCCTTGAATACCTCAGTTCCGTTGCCGCGGATCGTGATGGTCTTCTCACCAGCTGTATAAGGGGTGGTGGAAGCCCAGACATAGTTGAGATGGAAGTCTTCTGCATCAGCCGTTGCATCAGCCTTCTTCACGAGTTCCAGCGTCTTGATAGTGACGTCTTTGTCTCCCGCAACGACGGCAGGATGTGCGGTGCCGTATTCCGTGACAACGTCCGTATTGCCGGCATAACCCACCAACTTGGCATCTTCAAACGTGGCGGCTGCAACCTTGCCGTCAGCACCTTTTTCTCCCACAAGAGTGGCGGAACGGAAATTGACGTTGCCGATCTGTTGGGCGAGCTGAGTGTACTGTTTGGCAGTGAATGCACCCGTATAGGAAGTGTCATTAACTGAACCGGTATCGTCCTTGTCAGCAAGCGCTTTACCCAGCTTAGTGGCTGTCCAAGTGGTCTTCCCATCCTTGGTTTCAGACGTGATCAGGTTGGCGATGGAGGTGTTGATCGTACCCTCATTCTTCACCGTAACCGAATCCACTCCCGTGGCATAACTCACGGATTCAAGATTCAGGACACCAGTCTCTCCAATTTCAAGAGAGGAACCGGTGGTTGCAAAGGCGAGCGTACCGATTTCAGAATCGCCATTATTGATGAGCTTGCCGTTCGTGTCGGCTGTTTCTGAGCCAGCCTTAGCCTTGCCAAGGGTGACCGAGGTTGCCTTAAAGGCACCATCCTGAACGGTAGTCTTGTTGTTCACGAGAACTACATCATCAGTGACCAGCGTACCGCCATTGACCGTAACCGTACCGCCGAAGTACTTTGCACCAGCGATCTTCGTCGTACCCTCTTTCAGTTCGTAGGAGCCAAGGAATTCAGAGGCATCGGCAATCGATACGTTCGCTGCACTGGAAGTAATCGTTGAGCCTTCAACACCGGCGATCGAACCGCCGAAAGAGATTGTGCCCAGGCCGGTGAACTCAGTGGTTGCTGCCGTTCCTTCGTTACCTGCACCATTCGCTTTGCCAAGATAGAGGTCGGAACCAGCAGAGCCTGCGATGGGTTTACCGTCTTTCTGCGTGAGCGTATTGCCCGAGAAAGTGATGGTTTCATTTTCGCTGGCATTAAGGGTCAGACTGGCGTTGTCGCCCACATAGATTGCACCGCCCTGAAAGGCAGAGTTACCCGAGAAGGAGCTATTGCCCTTAATGGTCACCGAAGCGGCTTCAGCATAGATTGCGCCGCCTTTACCGGCTTCATCCGTTGTTTTGTTGTTGGCGAACGTGACACCATCAAGAGTGACTTGGCCGGCTGGGTTGGAGAAAGAGCCCCATAACATCACACTGACTGCACCACCAAAATCAGTGGCGGAATTACCTATGAAGGTCGTGTTGGTAATTGTGTGTTGATCCGTATTCTCTGAAAGCCAGAGAGTCACAGCGCCGCCAGCATTGTTCGAACTATTGTTGGAGAACGAACTGTCAACTAATTGGATGGTTTGGCCAACCTTATCAGACTGATCGGTACTACTTACACGATACAGATTGGTTAGAGCGCCATAGCCAGTCGCGCCTTCCGCCGTTTTGAAACCAGACGCATTGACGGTCAACGTATTGAAGGTTTTGTTGTAACTTACCGTGCCGTATTTCTCATCGAGTGAGCCAACCACTCCATCTGCACCCATCGCAATAGCGACACCGGGGTGTGCGACTGGAGCAGGAGTTGGCTCATCAGCGGCCATTGCGGCTCCGGCGACAAAAGAGGCAACAGCGGCGGCAACGACTGTCTTCACCACCTTGCCCTGATAGGAAGAAGCCTTTTCGCTCGTCACGACGACGCCGCGTGTGAGCGACTTGGCAACTTTGAATGTACGATTCATTATTCAATTACTCCAAGAGTGTTCTTACATCTCGTCAACCCGACGTTTGCCGGTTGCGAGGCAGTGCAAACAGCACTCCGAGCAGTCTATGAAGTCGTATGAATACGTATGGGGGGGGGGTAACCCTATGCTTCGCAGTCATTTACTTGGATAATTTCCGATGTGACTAACGAATAAACATTCGGGGTAGAAACCCTATATTTCCTCTTTGTTGTAAATTCACGACGCAGATAAACGCCGTTCGAAAACAAAACCAAGGACCGCAAGCCCAATTGTCGTCACTGCCCCAACGCGTCAGGTAGGTCGTAAACTAAGGGCTGTGTCCGAAAACCGCCCTCTATGCGCCGCACTGATCAGTGTCTGTGTTTACCCACTCAGCCATGCCTAGAAAAATGCCGCGGCACCCTCGGCATAAAGTCGAATTCTCGATAAGGTAATGCATCCTGCAGGCCAATCAGATGCTGACCGCGAATTCGTCAGGATGAGCTCGTGACAAGATCCGTTAACAGCGTTTTCCGGTGACCGAGCAAAAACGCACGGCATAGCTGCCCGGCCGACGATGAAGAAACGGACGACTTCGATTGCCTATCAGCGCTTTCCAATCAAGCCGTCATAAAACGAAGAGACTTGACAGCTCAGCTGATCGCTTTATTCAGACGTGAATCGGATTGCGTATTCAAAGTCAGCCAGTCCTGCTGCCGCATGCTGCCAGGCTGGGACAGTCATTCAAAAAAAGAAAGTGCCCCAGCAATCAGCTTGAGCCGCAGTCCTTTAGCTTCGCACGGTCTGAGTTTCTGGCACGCCCTTGGCATCCACCTGAGCGGTCATTTGAGTGCGCAGAGAGAGCTTCCACTCTGCAACTTTCCAGCCGTTTTTGCGGGCAGCGGATTCGAGCACTGCGTCCGGATTAACGCAAACTGTATAGCCCGCGCGTTCAGCGAGCGGCAGGTCATTTCTGCTGTCGGTAAAGAAAAGCACATCTTCAAAACCGATGCCGGCTTCGGCGAGCCGTTCAGAAAGTCTCTCGACCTTCCCTTCCTGAAAAGTCGGAATGCCGACAATTTCGCCGGTACAGAATCCGTCTTTAAACGCGAGCTCAATCCCCATCGCATCGGTAAGTCCAAAGAGCTTGGCAATCGGCTTCACAATGAAGGCTGCCGAGGCCGAGAGCACACAAGCAGGGATATTGGCCTGCAGAGCATTCTTTGCCCATTTCTTGCCGTCCGGGAAGATAAGCGGCGCAATTTTCTTTTTGGCAAACTCCTGAGCCAGTGCATGGAGTTTTTCCTCCGGAATGCTGCGGAACGCTCCGGAATGTTTTCTGCAGAAATCGCGGATGTCCAGTACGCCTTTGGCGTAGCTTTTCACCATATCGCGGTCGTACTGACGCCAGATGGGATCAGTGACGATCTTTTTTTCATAAAGAAATTCCGTCCATAGGATCGTTGCGTCGCACGCGATCAGCGTGTGGTCCAGATCAAAGACCACGAGCTTCGGGGGCCGGGACGTACCCGGAAGCATCAGCGGAAAAGCGGCCATGGCAGTTAATTCAGTTTAAAAGACTTCTAAAGCGGACGGATGAGGGATCGATAGTGAGAGTCATTGTGCAGAATTCATGCCCAATCAGCAAAGCTCATTTTGCCAATCGATCCGAGGGAAGTTGATGCAGGTCTATCTGACGGCAGAATTCATCCTTTTGAAACACGCTTCATGGCTGGTGATGGGCAATGAAAACGGGACGCAACAGCCGGAAAGCCATTGCGTCCCATTTTTTCTGATGTCGGCTGACGGGTTTAAGCATCAGGCCGAACGAGCTCAATTGAGCGAAATGCGCTCAGCAGCAACGCTGGAAATTACTGATCACCCCAGACTTCGTCGGCGATTTCACACACCAGGCGAACCTTCGCCCACTGCTCATCTTCGGTCATGATATTGCCTTCTTCCGTGGAGGAGAAGCCGCACTGGGGCGAGAGGCAAAGCTGATTGAGCGGCACATATTTCGTCGCTTCTTCAATGCGTGCCTTGACGGCGTCCTTGTCTTCAAGTTCAGGGAACTTGCTGGTGATGAGACCAAGCACGACGGTCTGGTTCTTGATGAAGCGCAGCGGCTCGAACGAACCCGAACGGTCGCTGTCGTACTCGAGGAAGAACCCGTCCACATTGCAGTGCGAGAAGAGAATGTCGGCCACGGGTTCATAGCCGCCCGACGAGAACCAGGTCGAGCGGAAGTTGCCGCGGCAGATATGCATCGTGACGGTGAGATCTGCGGGCTTATTGGCCAGGATCTTGTTGATCACTTCAACGTAGCGCTTGGCCACCCAATCGACGTCAATGCCGCGTGCGGCGTAGGCTCCCCGCTTTTCGACCGAGCAGAATTCACCCCAGCTCGTGTCGTCAAACTGCAGATAGCGGCAGCCGCGTTCATAAAGCGCAAGCATGGCGTCCGTCCACGTCTGTGCAAGATCGTCAAAAAGCGCATCGGGATGCTCAGCATAAAACGGGATGGGCTTATAGGTCTCACAGCGCACCGCACAGATGAGGTGCAGCATCGAGGGCGACGGGATCGTGTATTTGATGGGTGTGTCGCCGGCAATCGCCTTCAGACGGTCATAGGCTTCTAAGAACGGATGATCCTTGGGGAAACGGATGCGGTCTTCGATCACCACCGTTTCGGCCTTGGGCTGGAAGCCTTCAAAATGCACCGACCAGTGCTCGGCCTTCACATGATGCAGACCGGAAAGACCAGCGAGAAAGTCAAGATGCCAGAAAGAGCGGCGGAATTCCCCGTCGGTCACGGCCTTGAGGCCGTTCTTCACTTCCTTTTCAACGAGATCCTTGATGAGGCGGTCTTCGAGCGCGGTGAGAGAGGCACGATCGAGCTTCCCGGCCTGAAAAGCGTGACGCGCGTCGAGCAGTTCCTTGGGGCGCAGAAAGCTGCCGACGACATCAGCACGATACGGGGGATTGACTTGGGACATTTTTCTTCTCCGGCATTGGGACGGATCCGCACTCAGCAAAGCACCCTGCTTCGCGGCATGGGGCGGACATCCTGTAGTAATTTGGTGAATGAATTATGACCTGCCTGTATTCGATTTGGTCACCCTAAACGCGTCTCTCGGACGTAATACCGCAAGCTTCGGCGCAATTGCTGCGGCACGAATTCACCGAGGGAGGCGATGCCACCGCGCAGCCATATGCCTCATGGCCAAGCCAAAGAGCACTGGGATCACCCAAAAGCACCACTCGGAAACGACCGTCGGAAGCAGTGCTGCGACAGAGCTCACGATGAAGAGTCCGCCCGGCACAAACCCAAGACCCGCAAAGAGACTCGGCCGCCCGCCCGTCATGCGGTGGTGCGCAATTCTGCGCTCGAGCATGCCGTCGGCAAATAGCGCAATAAGAAAGACCCCCGAAAGGAGGAAGTAGACCGCCATTCTGGCCGTCCGCCGGATGGCGAGCAGCCCCATGAGCCGAAGATTTTCGATATAGGGCGACGCTGCCGCTCTCGATAAGCTCGTCCGAATCGGATCTGCCGCTCGTCTCGAATCGTTGCCTGACCACCCTGGGAGCCGCGTATGAGCTCCCTTGCCGAGCGTCGTCGGAAATAAGCCCTGGGTTCCGGATGCCCATACGGCGCGCAGCGCATCCTCTGTCCACTGAGCGGCGAGAGATGCCCTCCCGTCCAAAACCTGCGCGGCGCCATAAGCATCAGCATAAATCACCCGAATGAGCCGCTCGGGCGAAGTCCCGGCGGCGCCAAACCCGGCGGTGAGGAGCATAGCGGCTGTCCATAATCCTAAAAAGGCTCTCATTTCAGGCTCTCTCCTTTTTCACCATTGAAGTGACGTCCGAGTGCCGCCGACTGCTCTTCAGGCACTTCACGCGAGCCTCAAGGAACGCTCGCAAACGCCCGATGGGCGCAGGGACTTTCGGCACCGGCGCATACAGATGGAGGCCTTCGAGCGCGGGATCGAGAATCGGCATGCGCCCTTTCCAAAGCCGGCCGCCCGAGAGCGACGCAAAAAATTCGAGGTTAGGCAATTGGCCTAGGGCTTCGAGCGGCACGACGGAATCGCGTCGGCCGCTGAGACTCGATGATGCGGCCGCACGGAAAGCGGGGAGCGCACTCGCGCCGGCCGTTGTCGTCACCGAGGCCGCTGTCTCCCAAATCGTCGTCCGGCCGAAAACTTCGGCAATAAACTTTTGCGTCGCTTCATCCTTCGTGCGAAGCGCAATGAGATTATTTAAATTGCCAAGCGCCATGCGTGCCTGCGCCGCAGAACCTAAGCGCGCTTCCAGATCGCTGATGGTCTGCATGGCGCAGACGCACTGAAAGCCCGCCTCCATGCCTTTATTGAGAATTTCAATCAGGGGCGGATTGATGACGTTGGCGGTTTCATCCACAAAAAGACTCGTCCGCACAGCCTCCTGACCGCTTGCTTCCGTGTTGTAGCGCCGCCCGGCTGCACCCGAAAGGTCTGAAAGCAAGAGCGCCCCTAGGGCCGAAGCCGTTTCGGCGTCGGGCAGCGCATCGAGCCCCAGATAGAGGACGCCCTGCATGCTGATCACGTCTTCGAGCGAAACGATGGGCCGCGAATCGTCGGTTTTGCCCGAGAGATCAAATTCCGGCGAGAGACTTTCGCCCAATGCTCCGGCTGTGAGCATGGAAAGTGCCGGGAGAAGCGACGCGGTGATCTTCGCATAATGCTCCCTGCTGTGGCGATAAACGGAGAGAAGCCCTTCGACCGCCGCTTCGGGCGTCCCGGGGCAGTATTTCGTTCCTGGGGAACCTGCTGTGCGCTCCCAAAGCAAAGCCATGGCTGCGAGCTCCGTCCCGCCGCCCGCCCCCATCGGCACTCGGATCTCCCGCGACTGCTGCAGGATGAGTGCCTCGAGCGCTTAGCCAAATCCTTGCGGAGCGCCGCCTCGAGGAGCTCCTCAATGCCGCGCTCAAGTGCCGCACGAAAGCGCCGCAAGGTCGGCGGCTGTCCCACAAAGAGCATGCCTTCGGTCATGACAAAGACCGCACGCCAGGCAAATGCGGTAAAAGCACCGCCCCCGCGAGGGAGCACTGCGCAAATGCGGCTCGCGATTTCAGTGCTGCGGGTGTAGCTCCCCAGAGGGTTGAGCCGCACGCCGCGCTTCGGGAATGCCGGATGAAATTCGAGCGGCTCGGGCCGACCGGCGGCACGGCAAGCCCCGATAACGGCGCTTCGGAGGCGTTTGCTCGATTTGGGATCAATGACAATGACCGCGTCGCCGCGCAGAATCGCTTGACTAACGAGGTTCGTGAGCACGACGCCTTTTCCCGTCTGCGTTGTGCCGACGAGAAGCGTTCCGCCTCCTAAGCTCGAGAGCGGCCGAATAATGCCGGGCTCTTCTTCAATTCGTCCGCGCTGCCAGGGCGGACAGACCGGCGACGGCCCGACACCGTGCAAAACGGGAATCCCGGGCGAAGCGTCAGATAGCCCGGGGTGCTGAGCAAACCAATGACGCCAGCGTTCCGGCAGAAGCATGCTTTTCCAGTCAATGCGCGTTAATTCATACAATCGCTGCGCTTCAACCGGTGTCCAGCGAAACCCGAGTCCAAACCAAACCGATTGAACAGGCGCTTCGGCCGGCGCATGAAAGAGCGTTCCCGGGTCTGCTCCTATCAGACGAATCGCTGCTGCCCTCGTCATGCCCGTCTGACGAATGGCCGACCGGGGTTCATCGGGCGAGAGCCTAGGCGTCTCGAAACTTCGCATCACGAGCGCCAGATCGGCAAAGCTCATGAAGGCCGGCGCATGCCCGGAGAGCCGCGAGCGTTCTTGCCAAATACGCTGCGCCTCCGTGATCCGCTTGAGCGCCAGTCCTGCCGGGATGCCGCCCAATACCAGTGCGGGCATGCCGGAAAGCACTCCGCAGCTCCAAAGTCCCAATGCAAAGGCCGAAGCGGTCATGTGCCACAGAACGGGTCCCACTTCCCAAGCGGGCCGCCAGAGCGCCAAACAGTCCGCAGAAGCTTCCGACGCCGGCCTGAAAGACTTGGCGAGCGGCCGTCTTCTTTTCAGTAAATCCATAACATTAGTCATCGCTCACATTCCAATCCATTGCGCCTCAGCGCCCTGCGCCGCAAGGCGCCGGCGTGATTCGCCCTCGATCCGCTGAGTGCCCCCGGCAGGATTGCGGCGAACGAGCGTGAGGGCGGCGGGGTTCAAAAGAAGGCCGGCCTCCACTAAGCCGTTCTTATCCGCGCGGTGCCAAATCCAAGGGGCAAGCCCCGTATTCGCACCGGTGCGGCGCAACAAAAGCGCTGAAGCCGAGAGGAACGCCCGCAGGCGTTCAAAGGAATCTTCAAAAGCGCTTTCCGGGAGAAACACGCCGGGGGGATTGAGCGTCGTGATTTCGGAAGTGAGTGCGCCCGAGTCTTTCAAGTGTTCCAACGCAGCCGAAACTGCATCGCCCGCCAAACCCGCCTCGGCGCCCAGCCCAAAGATCCACTCGCAGTCGTCGAGCTGCGGCATCGGCATCTGAGGCTCTTCCATCACCCGAAGCTTCGGCTGTGAGTGCTCTGAATCGAAGGCATCGTCATCTGCATCCGTTCCGTCGGCCTGCTCGAAGCAAAAGAGCGCGCAGCCTTCTTCGTGCTCGGTGTTTTTGGGTGGTTTAGCTGCCGATACTTCTGGGCGCGGTATGAAACCGGCTGGATTCACCGCCATATGCCGCCCTCGGGCGCCGTCCGGACCCAGTGCCCGGGCAATGGGCTGAGCCGCTTTGGCCAGCCGCATTAAACGAGCGTCTAGAGCTGCCCAGAGTTCATTCGCGGTCCGCGCGCTGTCTGCGCCGCTCCCCGAAATCTCGGATTCAGGGGACTCTGAAAGTGCCTTCACCGCTCTCGCCCTATTCTGATGCTGCTCGGGACTTAAGCGAGACTGTGCAGCTGCTGTGAGAAAGGCGGCCACGAGTTCACGCGAAGACCTTAAAGGAAGAGCCGCCGGTTTGTTCGGGAGCTTAAGTTTCTGCGGCTTTATCGGCAGAGATGCCGAAAGCCCGAGCACCTCTGCAGCCGCAAAGAGCGCTGCCGCCCGCAGAAACTGCTCTTCTCTTTCGTCCTGTTGGTGACCGTTAAGCAGTAAAAACGGTTCGGCAGCGGGATAAATGTCGACCGCGGTCTCCGCCAAGAGCCGTCCGCCCAGAGGCCATTCAAGCCACCAGCCGTCAGCCGCCCACCATAAACGCGGTTTTCGATGCGCTTCGGCTGAAGCGGATTCATCCGGTTTCTCCGCTGAATCGTCTGTCGACTCCTCTGGTGACGCCCGCCTCTGTCGAACGGCAAATCCTTTTGGGCTTCCCTCATCCGCCGCGGCATCGACGGGAAGCACCTCACCTTCGGCGACCCTTTGGGTGAAAGCTTTGGAGAAAAGCGTTCGGCCTTCGACGGACGATGCCATGCGAAAAATCTCGCTCGGGAGCTTCGGCGCACCGCCAACGAGTCTTCGGCGGCGAGCATCAATCAAAATGCGGGCGAGGAGCCGCCCTTCGTCACTGCACGCCGGCAATCCCAACAGTTCTTGGTCGAGCGCCGCTTCCCAGCGCCGGTCAAAATTCGTTTCGGTTACCGCATTCCATAGCGTCTCTGAGGCCCTTGACCTCGAACCCGCTCTCCGGACACGCGCAAGGATGCTCCACAACGCCCGCCTTTTCGTTTCGCTTTTGAGACGTGTGGTGCTGAGGTCAAAGGTCTGCGCAGAGAGCTCTTCGGCGCATCTCCCTCGTACGATTCGGCCGCTCCGCACGCTGCGGAGCACGAATTCAGCCAAAAACTCCGTTTCGGGGGCCCAGCACTCCAACGGTTCCCAGCGGTCTGCTCGTCCTTGGCCGGCTTCCACTGTGATCTCGGTTATCGGTTCCCAGGCAGCAGCCAGCGCGCCCAAAAAGACCGTCCGCCTGCGCGCCTGGCGCAGCACATCGATTTCGACGGGATTGAGTCCGGCCGGCTGCGGCAGAGCAGCTGCGGCAGCTGATGCGTCCCCCATCAATGCCAATCCGCAGGCAAGGAGGCTTTGGCCGAACGCTTCATTTGCCCAAACCGCACAGTCGGCCGCAAAGGCCGTGAGCACCGAAGCGCCCCAGGCATTGAAGTCCGCTCGGCCGAGCGATGCTTCAATGCGGGCCAAGGCTTCTGGATGACGGCGTAAAGCGGTGAGCGGATTGGCCGGACGGCATCGCAGCAGGATTTCGCCGAAAAGTCCGCCTGCACTCCGCCAATCCCTGGCTGACTCATAGGCCGCTGATGACTGCGGCATTAAGCCGGGCTTGAGGCGATTGTTTACCGTGCAGAAATGCGGAATATGAATGGACATCGTGACGGGAGTGATTTGGAGAAAAGAAATGGAGAAAAAGCCCGAAGCTTGGGGCTTACATAAAAAAAGCCCCGCCGAATGCCTCGTCATCGGGTCCAAAGGACCGAAAACGGGAGGCATCCGAACGGGGTGCGATGAAGCTAAATGTCAGAGAGGGTCGCCTGAAAGCGCTGTCAGTCCTCATCAAGGATGGCGCCGCCGCCAGTCGCGAAGCACATCTAAGAGCGCGAGCGGAATTTCCGCGGCGTTTCTCACTACACGTGTTTCCTTTTCGAAGAGCCGGCGGCCGGGTACGGTCTGATGCAGATTTAAGAGCACCGCCGCCGTTTCAATGCCGGCGAGCTTTAAAGCTGCTTCCTCCGCTCGGCAGTCGTCCGCGGCAAAAACCCCATCGGTAAAGAGGATGAGGAGTTTTGTCGGTTCAGGACGGTGCCCGAGCGAAAAGAGCGACCAGAGGAGCGTTTGAGTGATTGGCGTCGGTCCCCTGAAAGGAATCGAAGCGAGCACCCTGCGTGAGCCGCCCGGGGGCGTCTCCCACTCGGAAGCGAGCATCGGGCCTCGGCCGGCGGCGTCCGGAAAGACGGCCGTGCGGCAGTGAATGCCTGGTGTTCGCTTTAAAGCTTCTTCGAGCCGGACTGCCGCCGTCCGCACGATCGCGCCGCCCTCGACCCCCACTGATCCCGAAAGATCGATGAGGATTTGCACAGCGGCGTCGCAGGCAGGCGCCCGGCCTTCCCGCAGGAAGATTCGGTCGTCGCCGCAGACGGCGCGCTCCAAGAGATCATCGTCCGCGTCCCAGCCCGAAGCTGCGCCGCTCATTGGCACCGGCACGCGTCGGCGTAGCGCCTCGGCGTACTGCAATCCAAGATCTGACGTTTTGGGCCAAACATTGGCGAAAGCACGCCGAGCCGTCTCGATTTCTGCGGACAAATACCCTCGAAGGATGTGAGAAGACGAACTGACGCCGTCCATCGAACCGGCATTCGCTAATGAGGCCTGTTCGCAGTCTCGCGCGAAAGCTTCGGCATAGCGCTCCTCAGCCGCCGTCGGATCAAATTCCTCTTCGGACTTTGCCGTGATGGCCGAGAGGAGCTCTTCGAGCCCCGCTTCAGCATCGCAGGACGATGCCCTCGGGTTAAGCGATGCCTCCCCTTCGGGCGAACTGCCCGACGCTGGGACCCACCCCGTCGGATCCAATAAACGCCTGAGGACGGCGTATTCCGCCGCCGGCGCAAGATCCTCTGCCGGTGAATCGAACCCATTGTCCGCCGCCGCACTCGCAGTCTCACTGCCATTGTCAAAGAGTGAAAGCTGAAGCGACGCCGCTCCCATACGGGGAGAGGAGCGCGCTTCATCTTCCGCGCTTAACAAGGCCGACTCGACTTGGGCGGTTTTCTTGGCCATCCGCATGCGGTCGCTGAGGAGCTCCACCAGGTCCCGCGCCAAACTGAGGCTTTCGGCCGTATTGGCGAGCGGGAGTCTTCCCATCACGAAACGAAGCGCCTCATCGAGGAGACCCCCGCCGAGTTTTTCTCGGGCCAATTGATCGGCTCGGACGAGTATGCCCTCAGGGAGCTTGAGGTTCAAAACCTTAGCCTCGAGGACGCCCAGCATCCAGCCGAAAAAGAGCTCCGGAAGCTTGGTGGTTCCGTTGACGGCAAATGCCGCCTTCCCTGTCGTGCAGAGCACAGCAAAGAGTGCTTCACGCCAAAAGCGGTAGCCGCGGCACTCCGCCATGCCCAATGCGTCAACGCGGATATCTTCAAAGAGGTTGAAGAATGCACTCACTCTCGGGTCTGAGTGCGCCTCTGAACCTGCAGCATCGAAGTTCGTATGAACCACGTGACAGCGCTCATGAACGCCATGACCAAAGAGATAGATGGGCGCAGCCGGATGGCTGAAGTCAATGGGCCCGAGCCAAATCGTGCGGCCGTCCGTCTGCGGGCGCCCTTTGAACTTGACGGTAATGCCGTCTCGTCTGCAGAGCGCCGGCAGCGCGAGCATGGCCATGATTCTGGCCGTGTCGGCTGCGGCCGGACCGCCGGCGCCGAGTTCGGCGGCAGCATGTTCAAGAAGCGGTCTGGCCGCTCCCCAAAAACGCCGGCCCTTAAAAAGCTTTTCCGCTTTGGCGTTGACCTCGCGAAAGGTCTCCGCCAAACGGCGTTTTTCGGCGCCTTTGACTTTCGCGCGCAGTCCGTCCAAACGATTGAGCTCGGCATAAAGCTGAGCTTCTTCCGGCGTCGTCGGGTCACCGAAGCGAGCTTCGGTGTAGGCGGGCGGGAGGAACCTTCGCTTTTGAGCGGCTGGAGCGTTTGGCTGAGCCAAAGGCCCGCACCCTCTCGCGGCGATGTGATTGGAAGGACGGTCTTCGTCGAGCGGCAAAGCGAACTGAACGGTGTCCGTTGTCATCATGATGGTCTCCATTGAAGATGTGGTCTTCGCTTTCATTTGCCGGGCAACCGATATTGAAGCCCTTCACAAGCCAAGAAATGCCCCGAAACCAGCGGTCAGGGGCATTCGAAGGCTTTAAAAGGCCCAAATAGGGCGCCTCGGCATAGGGCTTCAAGAAAGTGCGGGAGTCTCAGTGCAAGCCTTCGGTCTCGAGGACCGAGGGTTTCGCCGCACGGGGGCCGAAGACTCCGCGCGCATCTGCCGCAGTTCCGTGATTCGCTCGCCGAAGATCGTTTTGAGATACGTGACGAGCGCATCGCGCACCGGGCGGTCGAGCGCGTTGCCGACAGCGGTGTCTGCGGCAGCAGCAATGGGATCGGCCGAGACCGGCAAATCCCCTGCCGCATACCGCAGCGTGAGTTCCGCGAATCGGCGGGCAGCACGAATAGAGAGCGCAAAGGAGCGGTTCTCAAACCCCAGAGGGGATTGAGCTGCCTTGCACCTTGAGCCCGCTGCCGCACGCGCCGCGAGCGCACAGATTTCTTCTGCTGCGGCCTCACCCGCACGCACGACGAGATCAGCCTCGAGTGACGCCAGAAGCACACGCGCTTCGTCGGCCTCATGGAGTCCTTCGCATCGCAGGTGCCACATACGGTCAATGACCGATCGGTCCTGAATCTGCCGGCCGAAATAGCCCGCTGCGAGTTCCGTCGAATGCCCGCGGGTATTGTCGGTAAAGACAATGCGCGCGAGCGGATGACGATCAATCACCTCGCCCGTCTGATCAATTTCGAGGGGAAGCCCTTCCAAAAGATCATTGGCGGAGACCCAGACTTCCGGCGGTGCCGCTGAGAACTCATTGATGAGGAGTACCCAGCCGTTGCGCCATGCGAGCGCTGCCGGGCCGTCGACCCAAGTCATGCCGCTGGGTCCGAGAACCCCGCGGCCGATGAGTTCTCGGC
>OJNO01000647.1_pt1 | contig 14760 bp, 8 predicted proteins | sample 1597761 | NCBI WGS metagenome assembly OJNO01 (sample SAMN00265071, study PRJEB22529) | human gut metagenome
TAGACAATATCTTGAAATATATGGCAGTTCACACCTTTGTGGTAAACGATGACAGTCTTTCCGGTACAATGGCCCATAATTATTATCTCTATGAATACAACGGTAAACTGAATATTCTCCCATGGGATTACAATCTTTCTTTTGGAGGAATGTCCATGGGTGGTGGAATGGGAGGTCAGTCTTCTGGTGCCACATCTGTGATAAACGATGCTATTGACACACCATTTTCTATTACAAACTTCTTTGATGCATTGCTGGAAAATGAAGAATATCTGGCGAAATACCATGAGTACTTAAATGAGCTTGTAGAGAAATATGTAAATGGCGGTGAATTCCAGAAAACTTATGAGCGGATCCGCAGCCAGATTGATGAGCTTGTGGCAGAAGATCCCACTGCATTTTACAGCTATGAAGAGTATGAGGCAGCTGTCGAAATGCTGTATGAAGTAATAAATCTCCGCGGGGAAAGTGTAAGCGGTCAGTTGGACGGCACAATTCCTTCCACAGATGATGGACAGAAGGCGGACTCATCCACTCTTATAGACGGTTCCGGCATTGAACTTAGTGTGATGGGAAGTATGTCCATGGGAGGTGGAGCAGGAGAAGGCATTGGAGTTCCCGGCGGAAGAGGTGATGGAGGGCAGATGAGAGCTCCTGGCGGAAGCGTTGATGAACAGCAGACAGGAGCTTCCGGTAAAGAGGCTGGTAATTCAGATGGAAATGAAGCATTACAAAAAACAGAGTCAGGTGGTGTATAATAAGAAAAACGGAGTTGAAAAGCCATGGTTAATCCGTTATAATTTTCATATATAAATACATGAAAAAAGTTTTTTTTCAGAAAATTGTATGTTGCTGGTCATGGGGTGGACAGCAACGACTATATGAAGGGGGATTTTTCTATGACGAAAATGAAGAAGATTTGCATACCTGTTCTTGCAGCTGCAGCCCTTGCGTTTTCAGTTCCCGGAACTACGCAGGAGGCAGAGGCTTCCTGTAATACTTACCGTGTGAATGTTGCTACTGGATATCTGGCTCTTCGGACAGATACATCCTATAATAGCGGTAATGAGATTGGAGAGCTTTACAGTGGCGATCTGGTGGAAGTGATGGATTACACTGGTGCCACTGGTTACTGGTATGTATACTCTCCTAAGTATGACGATTTCGGATACGTGAATAATGATTATCTGGATTCTGTGACATCTTCCGTATCTTCCTATGATACAATGTGGACCGTAAGCGTTTCCACCGGATATCTGGCTCTTCGCAATGTACCGGAATATGATGCATCTAATGAAATCGGTGAGCTCTATTCAGGAGATACCGTCTGGGTTTCCGACAGCAGCAATTCTCAGTACTGGTATGTGTATTCCCCGAAACTGGACGGCTATGGATATGTGAACCAGGAGTACCTGTACAGAGAAGAGGGACTGGATACAGATTCCAGCTATTTTGGCGAAATAAGAACGGTCAGTGTTGCCAAGGGCTATCTGGCACTTCGCAATATGAAGGCATATGATGCTTCCAATGAAATCGGGGAATTATATTCCGGTGATACCGTACAGCTTCTGGATACAAGTGATTCCCAGTACTGGTATGTGTATTCCCCGAAATATGATACCAATGGATTTGTAAACAAAGATTATCTGGTGGGTGGAAATGCATATGCTACCTTGTATGTAAAAGTGCCTACCGGCTATCTGGCTCTTCGATCCGCTATGGGATATGATGCGGCAAATGAGATTGGTGAACTGAATACCGGTGATACTGTGGTAGTAATTGATTCCAGTTCGGATAAATACTGGTATGTATATTCTCCACGCCTTATGAAATACGGATATGCGGATTGTAATTATATATTCTGCAATTGATGAGCAGGAAAGAAAAACAGCCTCTGACTTTTTTACTGGGAAAGTCAGAGGCTGTTTTTGAAATAACTATAATTTTTATAACTGCACACTTGAATTCATATCCTACGCGATTGGTATAGTTGTTACTGTTTACTCCGTGACCAGTAACGTATAGTTATCTTTATAGAAATTTCATACTTTCTCTGATTGAACAAAAAAACCTGCAATGCTATACTAAAATTAAAACATATTTGAAAAACAGGAGTGTGATAAATTGCAGGATACCACAGAAAACTATATTCACCTTGAAAAGGTTTCCAAGATTTATGGAACAAAAGAAGTAAAAATAATCGCAGTAGATGAGATCAGCTTTAACATAGCAAAAGGCGAGTTTGCCGTGATCGTAGGTCCCAGTGGCGCTGGTAAGACTACGGTTCTGAATATTCTGGGAGGAATGGATACTGCCACCAGCGGTCAGATCTGGGTAGATGGAAGGAATATAGCGAAATACAATAACCGCCAGCTCACCAGCTACCGCAGGGACGATATTGGATTTGTTTTTCAGTTTTATAATCTGGTTCCCAATCTGACAGCTCTGGAAAACGTAGAACTGGCAGGACAGATCTGTAAGAACCCCATGGATCCGAAAACTGTTTTGGAAGAGGTGGGCCTGAAAGACAGACTTGGAAATTTTCCTGCCCAGTTATCAGGCGGTGAACAGCAGAGAGTTTCCATTGCAAGAGCTCTTGCCAAGAATCCGAAGATGCTCCTTTGTGATGAGCCTACAGGTGCGCTGGATTACCAGACTGGTAAGGCAATTCTCAAGCTTTTACAGGATATGTGCCGCCAAAAGGGGATGACAGTAGTGGTTATCACTCATAACTCTGCATTGACGCCTATGGCAGATCGCGTGATTAAAATAAAAAACGGCAAGGTGGCACAGATGACTTTGAATGCCCACCCAACCCCGGTAGAAGAAATTGAGTGGTAGGTGAGAGATGAAAGCATTAAGAAAAGAATTCTGGATGGAGATCCGGAAAAGCAAATCCAGGTTTATCTCCATTCTTCTGATCGTGGCTCTCGGAGTGGCCTTCTTTTCCGGTATTCAGGCTTCCTCGCCGGATATGCGCTATTCCGGAGATGCCTATTATGACGAAAGCAGCCTGATGGATATCAAGGTTGTGGGCACAATGGGCCTGACATCTGATGATGTTTCTTCTATAGAAAGTATAGATGGCATTGAGTCCGCAGAAGGTGCCTGGTCTACCGATGTGATGTGCGGGGAAGGCCAGAAGCAGAAGGTTCTTCACATTGAATCCATAAATGACACAGTGAATAAACTGGATGTGCAGGAGGGACGCCTTCCGGAAAAAAGTGGAGAGATTTTTCTGGATAGCACATTTGCTTCTACCAATGAATATAAGGTAGGAGATAAGGTGGCTTTGCGTGAAGATGGAGATTCCCCCCTTCTTGTGACCACAGAATATACGGTAGTGGGAACTGGAAGAAGTCCTCTTTATATTTCCTTTAATAGAGGAAATACCACCCTTGGAACTGGTGAAGTCAATGGATTTGGATATGTGCTCCCGGAAGATTTTGACCAGGAAATTTATACGCAGATTTATGTGACCGTTCATGGTGCAAAGGGCCTTACAAGTTATACAGACGGTTATGAGAATCTGATCGCCAAAATCAAAGGTCGTGTTGAAAACATAGCAGATGATCGCTGTCAGATCCGCCTTGCAGCTGTGAAGGCAGATGCACAGGAGGAAATCAATGATGCCCAGAAGAAGCTGGACGATGGGAAAAAAGAGGCAGATGAAAAACTTGCTGACGCAAAAGAAGAATTAGATAAAGGTGAAAAGGATTTAGAAGACGGCAGGCAAGAGTATGAAGATGGAAAATCCCAGTTAGAAGACGCAAAAACAGAGCTTGCCGATGGGAAAAAACAGCTGGAAGATGCGAAGACAGAGCTTGCTGATGGGAAAACCCAGTTAGAAGATGCGAAAGCGCAGCTTGCTGATGGAAAAAGTCAGCTGGAATCTGCCAAGAGTCAGCTTTCCTCCAGCAAAAGCCAGCTTGACACTGCCAGAAGCCAGCTGGATGATGGATGGAGTCAGGTAAATGCTGCAAAAGCCCAGCTTGCTGACGGACAGGCTCAGCTTGATTCCGCGCAGAAGCAGGTAACCAGTGGTCTGGCAGAATTAGAGGAAAATCAGAAGACTTTAGATGAAAATAAAGCGAAACTTGCAGATGGAAAAGCCCAGATTGAGGCAGGCGAGCAGCAGTTAGAAGCCGCAAAGCAGACTTTGACAACAAAGCAAAGTGAACTGGATCAGTCAAAAGCGGAGATTACTGCCGGACAGCAGCAGATCGAAAGTACCAGAACCCAGTTAAATGCCCAGAAGCAGCAGATTACAGATGGACTTTCCCAGGTATCAGCAGGAGAAGCACAGCTTCAGGATGGAATAAGTGCTTTGGAAAGTGCAAAAGCTCAGCTGACGGAGCTGCAGAGTCAGCTTGAGATAGTACGCGCAAGTTACAACGCAGCACTGGAAAATCCGGATGCTTCCCAGGAGGAAATAGATATTCTGGCAGCTCAAGTGTCTGCACTGGAAGAACAGGAGGCGGCAGTAAGCCAGCAGATCCAGGCAAGTGAAGCGCAGATTGAGAGTCAGCGGCAGCAGCTTGCAGCGACCAGAAGTGAGTTGGAAAGCGGGCTTGCAGCAGTCGAGAATGGACTTTCCCAGCTTTCTCAGAAAGAAAGCGAGCTGAATGCTGGACGGGAACAGATAACAGCAGGTCAGGCAGAGATTGACGCCGGATGGATTCAGATTCAGGAACAGGAGAATACTCTTGCTGCTTCGAAAGCTGAGATAGAGGCAGGGGAACAGGAACTGGAAAAAGGTCAGAAGCAGTTAAAGGCAGCAAAGAAAAAACTGAATAAAGCCCAGAAAGAAATTGATTCCAATGCAGAGACTCTGGCAGCAGGACAGGCGGAACTGGATGCCAATGTGGCAAAGCTGAATGACAGCGAAGCGCAGTATGCTTCCGGCCTGGAACAGTATCATTCCGGTGCCCGGCAAATTGCGGAAAATGAGGCAAAGCTTACTTCCGGTGAACAGGAGATTGCAGAAAATGAGGCGAAACTTGCCGATGGTGAGAAAGAAATCGCAGACAATGAGAAGAAGCTTGCAGACGGTGAAAAAGAGATTACAGACAATGAGAAAAAGCTTCAAGATGCGGCTAAAGACTTGAAAAAAGGTGAGAAAGACCTTGCAGATGGAAAGAAAGAGTACGAAGACGCCAAAAAAGATGCGGAGGATGAGATTGCCGAGAATCAGCAAAAGCTGAATGATGCGAAAAAGGAACTGGAAGATCTGGAAATGCCGGAGTGGATGGTCACAGATAGGGAGGATCTTCCGGAATATACGGATTACGGTGATAATGCAGACCGTCTTCGAAACATCGGTCAGGTTTTCCCGGTCATCTTTTTCCTGGTAGCGGCATTGATCAGTCTTACCACTATGACTCGTATGGTGGAGGAGCAGCGAACCCAGATCGGTACCTTGAAGGCATTGGGATATAAGAAGTCTGCCATTGCAGCAAAATACATCTGTTATGCATTTTTTGCAACTCTTCTTGGCAGTGTGCTGGGAATGCTGATCGGAGAGAAAATCATTCCATACATTATTATAACTGCTTATGGAATTATGTATCATAACGTGGCAAATACCATTTCCATTGATTATCAGCCTGGCTTCGCACTGATCGCTTCCGCAGCCTCTGTTGTATGTACAGTTGGAGCGACTCTTTTTGCAAGTGGAAAGGAGCTGCAGGAGACACCGGCCTCTCTTATGCGCCCACCGGCTCCGAAAGAGGGCAAGCGGGTATTGCTGGAGCGGCTCACATTTATATGGAAGCATTTAAGCTTTTCCTGGAAGTCCACAATTCGAAATCTTTTCCGTTACAAGAAGCGCCTAATCATGACGGTCTTTGGAATTGCAGGAAGCATGGGACTGATGCTGGTTGGCTTTGGGATTCAGGATTCCATCAGTGATATTGCCGCTATTCAGTACCGGGAGCTTCAGCATTATGACGGAATGGTGATTGAGGACAGCGATGCTACAGAGGAAGAACATGCAGAGCTGTTTGAATACATGAAGGAAAATGAGCAAATCGCCCATTGCAATCGGGTACAGATGACGAAGATCAGTGCTCCTAAAGGCAGCTCCAGCGTCAGTATTTATCTGTTTGTGCCAGAGAGCCTGAGTGAGTTTGCAAAGGATGTAACCTTAAAGAACCGTATTACCGGGGAAACATATGAGCTTACCGACGAAGGTGCTGCTATTTCCGAGAAAACAGCATCCCTGCTGGGATTAAAGGTGGGAGATATGATTCCCCTAAAAAAGGGAGATAAGGAATATAAGGTGAGGGTGGCTGTGATCACAGAGAATTATATGAGCCATTACCTTTATATGACGCCCAGGGTTTATGAGCAGACGTTCGGGGAAAAGCCGGAGTATGAGAACATTGTGTTTACTATGCAGGAAGACTGCAAGGATGATCTGGAAATGGCAGGAAGCCGGATCCTTGCTTATCCTGGGGCTCTCAGCATCAGTTATACCAGTAGTCTGGCATCCCAGGTTGACCGTATGCTGAGCACTCTGGATGCGGTGATCCTGGTGCTGATCGTTTCCGCAGGAATGCTTGCTTTTGTGGTATTGTATAATCTGAATAATATCAATATTACAGAAAGACAGAGGGAGCTGGCAACTTTGAAGGTGCTTGGCTTCTATGACGGAGAGGTCTCCCAGTATGTGCTTCGGGAAAACGTGATCCTGACAGTGCTTGGAATTATGTTTGGAGCAGTGTTTGGAATTCTCATTCACAGGTATGTGATTACTACGGTTGAGGTGGATGCAGTTATGTTTGGACGTAATATTAAGCCGTTGAGCTTTTTATACAGTGGAATTCTGACAAGCATATTTTCCATTGTGGTGAATGGGGTGATGCATTTTAAGCTGAAAACTATTGATATGGTGGAATCCTTAAAGAGTGTGGAATAAAAAATATTGAGAAAACACTGTCTGAGCGGTGTAATTGTGAAATTTTTAAATTAGCTTGACAAGCCGGAAGAATGCAATTATAGTTATATCCATAAAAGTGGCGGCTTTTTCCGGCTATTTACAAGGAGATCAGACCGCTGCAGCGAAAAGCGTTGAAGAAGAGGAGTAAGTAAATGCCCTCCCAGAGAGAAATGTCCAGGGATAACTGTGGTGGAAGACATTTCGAGATCCGCATTCACTGAAGGTAGCTTCTGAGCCGGGAAACTGAACAGGCAGTGATATCTGCAGTAAGTTTTCACGCAATTCCAGCGTTACAGGAAAGAGATATGTGTATAACAGAGCGAAGGCTGTAAATGCATTCAGGGAAAACAGCACTTTGCATTTTGCACATAATGAAGGTGGTACCGCGTTAATTTCGCCCTTCACACAATTGTGTGAGGGGCTCTTTTTTTAGGAGGAAAATCATGAGCAAAGAACTTGCAAAGACCTACGATCCGAAAGGAATCGAGGAACGTCTTTACCAGAAATGGATGGACAACGGATATTTTCATGCAAAAGTAAACCCGGATAAGAAACCATTTACCATTGTTATGCCGCCGCCAAACGTAACCGGACAGCTGCATATGGGACATGCACTTGATGAAACTATGCAGGACATTCTCATCCGTTTCAAGAGAATGCAGGGCTACGAAGCACTGTGGCAGCCGGGAACTGACCATGCAGCTATTGCTACAGAGGTTAAGGTTACTGAGAAACTGAAAAAAGAAGGCATCGACAAGGCAGAAATCGGCCGTGAGAAATTCCTGGAATATGCCTGGGAGTGGAAAGAAGAGTACGGCGGAAAAATTATCAACCAGCTGAAGAAGCTTGGTGCTTCTGCAGACTGGGAGCGAGAGCGCTTCACCATGGATGAGGGATGCTCCAAGGCTGTACAGGAAGTCTTCATCAAGTTATATGAAAAAGGCTACATCTACAAAGGTTCCCGTATCATCAACTGGTGTCCGGTATGCCAGACTTCCATTTCCGATGCAGAGGTTGAGCATGAGGATCAGGACGGATTTTTCTGGCACATCAATTACCCGGTTGTTGGAGAAAAAGGAAAATTCGTGGAAATTGCAACAACACGTCCGGAAACACTTCTTGGAGATACTGCAGTTGCAGTAAACCCGGATGATGACCGTTACAAAGACATTGTTGGCAAAATGCTGAAGCTTCCTCTCACAGACAGAGAGATCCCGGTTATTGCCGATGAGTATGTTGATAAAGAATTTGGTACCGGATGCGTAAAAATCACACCGGCACATGATCCTAACGATTTCGAGGTTGGAAAGAGACACAATCTTCCAGAAATAAACATCATGAATGATGATGCTACCATCAATGAGCTGGGTGGTAAATACGCCGGCATGGATCGTTATGAGGCAAGAAAAGCCATGGTAGAGGATCTGGACAAGCTTGGCCTTCTGGTAAAGGTTGTTCCGCACAATCACAGCGTTGGAACACATGACCGCTGCCATGCAACCGTAGAGCCGATGATCAAGCCTCAGTGGTTTGTAAAGATGGATGAAATGGCCAAAGCTGCTATCAAGACTCTTGAGGATGGAGATCTGAAATTCGTTCCAGAGCGTTTTGACAAGACTTACCTTCACTGGCTGGAGAACATCCGTGACTGGTGTATTTCCCGTCAGCTCTGGTGGGGACACAGAATCCCGGCTTACTACTGTGATGAGTGTGGTGAAGTTGTCGTTGCAAGAGAAATGCCGGAAAAATGTCCGAAATGCGGATGCACACATCTTCATCAGGACGAGGATACTCTGGATACCTGGTTCAGCTCTGCTCTGTGGCCATTCTCCACACTTGGCTGGCCGGACAAGACACCGGAACTGGAGTACTTCTATCCAACAGACGTGCTGGTAACCGGATATGACATTATTTTCTTCTGGGTTATCCGTATGGTATTCTCTGCTCTTGAGCAGACTGGCAAGACACCGTTCCATCATGTGCTGATCCATGGTCTGGTAAGAGATTCCCAGGGACGCAAGATGAGTAAATCCCTTGGAAATGGTATTGACCCTCTGGAAGTAATCGACAAGTACGGCGCAGATGCTCTTCGTCTTACTCTGATGACAGGTAATGCACCTGGAAATGATATGCGTTTCTACTGGGAAAAGGTAGAAGCAAGCCGTAACTTCGCAAACAAGATCTGGAATGCTTCCCGTTTCGTTCTTATGAATCTGGAAGGAAAGGATGTAACGGAGCCGGAGATCGGTTCTCTTTGCGCTGAGGACAAATGGATCCTTTCCAGACTGAACAATGTGATCAAAGAAGTAACTGACAATATGGAAAAATATGAGCTGGGTATTGCAGTTCAGAAGATCTATGATTTCCTGTGGGATGAGCTTTGCGACTGGTACATTGAGATCGCCAAGGTTCGTCTGTGGAAGGCAGAAGAGGATCCAAAGGCAGCAAACGAGTCTCTCTGGACACTTCGCACAGCACTGACCCAGGGACTGAAGCTGCTTCATCCGTTTATGCCATTTATCACAGAGGAAATTTATTGCACACTGCTTCCGGAGGAAGAGTCCATTATGATCTCTGACTGGCCGGTATATAAGGACGAGTGGAATTCTCCTGAGGCTGAGCTTGCAATCGGAAGTTTCCAGGAGGTTGTCCGTGGCATCCGTAACACAAGAACCAGCATGAATGTTCCGCAGAACAGAAAGACACATCTGATCATTGTTGGAAAAGATGCTGCTATCTGTCAGATGTATGAGAACAGCAAGAAATCCTTTGCAAACCTTGCTTTTGCAAAAGAAATCCATGTTCAGCAGGATAAGACTGGTATCGGTGAGGATGCAGTTTCTGTTGTTGTTTCCAATGCAGTTGTTTATATGCCTCTGGAAGACCTTGTTGACAAGGAAAAAGAACTTGAGAGACTGACAAAGGAGCAGGAGAGACTGACTAAGGAAATCGCCCGCTGTGAGGGAATGCTGAATAATCCAAATTTCGTAAATAAGGCTCCTGCTGCCAAGGTTGATGCAGAGAAGGAGAAGCTTGCGAAGTACAAAGAGATGAAAGATAAGGTTGAAACACAGCTTGAGCAGCTTAAGAGATAAAAAGGAGATTTTGCATGAAGCTGAGCAAATTTTGCAATAAGATTTCCCTGATTCTCCAGGCACTCTGGTGCGCAGTGCTCTATTTCCTTATAGAGGCACTGTGCCGCCATTCTGTAGTGGAGGCCTGGGATTATATGACGGGAAAACCGTTGGTATTTGCTTATAATACGATGTTTATTTTTACTACAATGCTGATCGTTTATCTGTTTCACAGGCGGTGCTTTTGGAGAGTTGTGGTTTCCGTTTTCTGGCTGTTTCTGGGAATCGTAAACTGTATTCTTCTGATGAACCGTGTTACACCATTTACCGGACCGGATCTGCATATGCTGACGGATGGTATTGCGATCATGCAGAAATATCTGCCGTTTTATGGTGTGGTGATCGGATGTATTTTGATCGGAATTGTGGTGCTGGGGCTTTTGATCCTACTGGTCAAGGGACCGAAGTATGAACAGAAGATTAAGTACCGGTATGTGATTCCGCTGGTAATTGCTGGTTTTGTGGCTTTTGGAGGCGTGACACAGCTGGCTCTTGAAAAAAGGGTTTTGTCTAATTATTTTGGCAATATTGCGTTTGCTTATGAGGATTATGGTTATCCTTATTGTCTGGCGACTACTATTTTTAATACAGGCATCAGTGAGCCGAGGGATTATTCTGAGGATGAGATTAACCGGATTGAGAAGACAGAGTCCAATCTTCCAAAGACCAAGGAGGATGGAAAGAGATCGAATATTCTGTTCCTTCAGCTAGAGTCTTTCTTTGACCCGACACTGGTAAATTACCTGGATATTTCTGAAGATCCAATCCCGAACTTCAGGAAGCTGATGAAAGAGTATTCTTCCGGATATTACAAGGTTCCTTCTGTTGGAGCCGGTACGGCAAATACGGAATTTGAGACCATTACAGGTATGAGTCTTCACTATTTTGGACCAGGTGAATATCCTTATAAGAGTATTCTTAAGGAGACTACCTGTGAAAGTGTGCCCTATGTTCTGAAAAATCTGGGGTATTCCACACATGCGGTACATAATAATGAAGCCAACTTCTATGGAAGAAGGTCTGTTTTCCCCAATCTGGGATTTGACACCTTTACCTCTGAAGAGTATATGGCAGATGAGAACCTGCAGAATCCTCTTGGATGGGTAAAAGACAGTGTGTTGACGGATGAGATCATTAAGTGTCTGGATTCTACTGACAGTCCGGATTATGTGTATACCATTTCCGTGCAGGGACATGGTGATTATCCAAGCGAGCCCATTCTGGACAATCCTTCTATTACAGTTTCCGGTTCTCCTACGGATGAGCTGAATTGTAAATGGGAGTACTATGTGAATCAGATTCATGAGATGGATCAGTTTGTGAAAGAGTTAACAGATGCTTTGGCAGACTATCCGGAGGATGTGATCCTGGTTATGTATGGGGATCATCTGCCGACTATGGGACTGACTGTGGAGGATCTGAAAAATAAGTATCTTTTCCAGACGGAGTATGTAATCTGGGATAATATGGGACTTACCAAGAAGGATGAGAATCTGGCTTCTTATCAGATCGCAGCAGAGGTTCTGGACAGAGTTGGTATTCATGAGGGTACGATCATGAAATATCATCAGGCAAGAAGAAATACCAAGAATTATCAGGTCGATCTGGAAACTCTGCAGTATGATGTGCTGTACGGTCAGCGATATGCTTATGGAGGAGAAAATCCTTTTGAGAGAACAAAGATGCGGATGGGACTTTATGATGTGACCTTAGATTCCATTCGGTTAGTGTCGGATACAGATTGGACTTATTATATCCAAGGCACGAATTTCACCCCGTCCAGTCAGGTGAAGCTGAATGGAGAGTGGTATGATACGGCATATGTAAGTCCGAACATGCTGGTGATCTCGGGTACGGAGCTGTCGGATTTTGACAGACTGGCAGTTGTACAGAGAAGTAACAGCTCGACGAGGAAGGCTCTTAGCAAGAGCTTTGACAGAGCGGTTTATGCATTGTATGATAGTCAGTGGAAGGTGAATTCCCGATAGGAACGTTTCCCGGCTGGGCACCTGGTCTCATCAGGTCTGCTCTGAGCGCGGTGTGCGGCCAAAAAAAATTAAAAACATCAGAATTTTGCTGAAACCGAAGAAAGGAGAGGACAAATTTGCTCCGCTGGAGCTCAGACTGTGTCCTCTTCTTTTTTAACCCTAAATTCTGCCGTATGAGATTTTTTCGGAACCTCTCTGATTTCTTCTGTGCGAGGTTTGTCGGATAAAAAGTTACGATTAGGGGTGGACTTCTGGTGTGACTATTATATAATGGTAGAGTAATGTAACGATTCAGAAGGCAGTATTCTGCCAGGCTTACTATGAGCATGAGAAGTTACGGACGAAATACGATAGATAAATGGTGGTTTAGATTATGAATTACGAGGAAGCGGTTGCTTATATTGAGGAGACTCCGAAGTTTACCAAAAAGAACAGTCTGGAGCATACGAAGGAATGTTTGAGGAGACTGGGGAATCCACAGGAGAAGTTTAAGGTGATACATGTTGCGGGAACGAATGGAAAGGGGAGTACCTGTGCGTTTCTCACATCTATTCTCAGGGAGGCAGGGTATTCCTGCGGTCTGTTTACGTCTCCCCATCTGGTGAAGATCAACGAGCGGTTTCAGATCAATGAGGTGAATATTGATGATGACACCTTTTTGAAAGCTTTTGAGAGAGTGAAAGTGCTGGCGGACGAGCTTGTGGCTGAAGGTAGTTACCATCCTACTTATTTTGAGATGCTGTTTCTTATGGGAATGGTGATCTTTGCAGAGGCAGGGGTGGACTATGTGACTTTGGAAACCGGGCTTGGCGGAAGACTGGATGCGACTACAGCGGTAGAGAATCCTGTGGCTTGCGTGATCACATCTATCAGTCTGGATCATATGCAGTTTTTGGGAAATACGGTAAGAGAGATTGCAGGGGAGAAGGCTGGAATCATTGTTCCGGGAGTTCCTGTAATCTATGATGGAAATGACAAGGATGCGGCAGAAGTGATCGCTGCGAAGGCAAAGGAGCTTGGAAGTCCGGCTTATAAAGTAATTCAGGCTGGAGCAAAGGTACTGGGAAATAATAAAGACGGCATTGATTTTTCCCTGGAGGACGATTATTATGGGGATATCAGGTTCCATATTCCTTTTATTGCATGGTATCAGGTGATGAACGCATCTCTGGCGCTTACAACTATGGAAGTGCTGAAAGACAGGATTCCGGTGACCATGGAACAGCTGCAGGCAGGAATTGCAAATACCAGATGGCAGGGCAGAATGGAGACCATTTTGCCGGGCGTGATCGTGGATGGTGCACATAATGAGGATGGCGTGCGCAGGTTTGTGGAGACTGCAGAGCGGTTTCAGAAGGAGTATCCGCTGACACTTTTATTTTCTGCTGTGAATGATAAGGATTACCAGGATATGATCCATACAATTTGCAGCAGGATAAAATTCCGTAAAGTTGTGACCACAGAGGTTGGGGGATACCGTGAGGTGCCGTCTGCGGAGCTGGCAGAGATCTTTTGCAAAGAAGGCTGTAAGGATATTGGAAACTCTGATAATATTGAAGAAGCTTTTCATATGGCGCACGAGGCCAAAGGAGAGGACGGAATGCTGTTTTGCGTGGGTTCTCTTTACCTGGTGGGAGAGATTAAGACACTCTTGTTGAAAAAGTAAATTGTCTGCAGAAAAAAGAAAACATGGGATTTCTGGTTGATTTTTCAGGAGTCTGTGGAGGAATTTTATGATCGATTACGAAGAGGAACTGAAGAAATTTGAGCCCTGTCTGGATGTGACAGACGCAGAAGAGGCTATTTACGATAGAGAGCTGACGGATATTCTGGACATTCTTCAGGAAATGCTCAGGGAGTCCAAAAGCGGACGCAGGATGAAATAGAATAGGAGATACTTAATGAACTGTATGAATTGCGGCGCGTTCCTGGCTGACAAGGATCTGGATTACTGTCCTCATTGCGGGTGCAACGTCCTGATCCAGAAAAAGGTGGAGTATCTATCCAAACTTTATTACAATCAGGGCTTGGAGAAGGCCAGTATCCGGGACCTTTCAGGAGCCGTTAACTGTCTGAAGCAGAGCCTTACCTTTAACAAGAGAAATATCCAGGCGAGAAATCTTCTGGGTCTTGTGTATTTTGAAATGGGAGAGGTGGTCGCTGCTCTTAGCGAGTGGGTGATCAGTAAGAATCTGCAGTCTACCCGGAATATTGCGAATGAATATATTAATCGTCTTCAGGCGAATTCGAATAAACTGGATGCTATTAATGAGACAATAAGAAAATATAATAATGCCCTGGCTCTTTGCAGGGAAGGCCATGAGGATATGGCTGCCATTCAGCTTCGCAAAATTCTGAACCAGAATACCAAGCTGATCAAAGGTTATCATCTGCTGGCGCTGATCTATATGAAGAATCATGACTGGGGCAAGGCAAGAAGAACCTTAAAAAAGGCGGCTCGTATTGACAAGACCAATACAACTACATTACGTTTTCTTCGTGAAGTAGATGAGAGAACCGGTGTAACGACCAGACTTGAGAAACAGAAAAAAGGACTTTTTGGTGCCAAGGGCAAGACAGAAGGTTCGGATGAGATTTCCAGAAGTACTGTGGTACAGCCGGCAGTTTACAGGGAAAATTCCAGAATTTCACTGTTTGTGACACTTATGGCGGGTGTGGCAGCAGGTGCGGCTGCATT
>OJNO01000704.1_pt1 | contig 13843 bp, 10 predicted proteins | sample 1597761 | NCBI WGS metagenome assembly OJNO01 (sample SAMN00265071, study PRJEB22529) | human gut metagenome
TAGCATGGTACCGATTACACCGCTACGCTTGGTACCGATACAGCGCTATCGTCAATCTATAGAAGCCCCCTTGCCTGCACTTACCTTTACCTGCTGCATCATCTTACGGATAAACGACAGGGCTTTCTTGATATACAGTCCAAGAGCACATCCTGTATCTGGATGTAACAGAGGATGATATTGCAACTCTGTCTCTGCAAACACAAGAGCATGCAGAGCCTCCTTGCTCTCTGACGTACGGTGGCACAGGTCTATAACCTGAGATACAAACTGGTGATACTCCTCCTGGATCTGGTCCATCTCCATCTTTCCACCAAGGTTGTTGATAACCTTAAAGAAAGCAGTCTCTATCAATATATTATGGCTCATAAGTCTTTCTTTTTTGAATGTTAAACTTCTATTTGTCGGTGTACACACAACCCTTAGAAGTCCAAAAACAATGCCAACAGATGCCAGACTGCGCCAAAACAGAGTATAACTTCCTGATTATCAACAAAGCAACAGCAACCACAGCCGAGCAGTACAAAAACAAAAAGTGTTCAAAACCTGAACACCTGTTCACGTTTTGAACACCCCATTCTTCACTTTTGCCTTCACAAAAGCCTATTCTATACCATACTTCTCCTTCAGATTGTACAATGTCGTCCGTCCAATCTTCAGTATCTCTGCGGCTTTGGTATGATTTCCCTTGGCGAGTTTCAAGGCTCCAATGATTCGTTCCCGTTCCGAATCCACATCTCGCAGCGCCGTCGTCCCCGATGTAGTCCCCGAAAACGAATCAAACTTCAGGTTCTCTTCCGTGATCATCCTCTCCTTCGCCATGACCACGGCATTCTTGATGACCCGTTTCAGTTCTCTCACATTGCCTGGCCAGGTATAGGTTTCCAAAGCCTTGATGGCTCCGGTACTGAAACCATCTATCTCTTTTCCGAACCGCAGTTTGTATCTCCTCAGAAAGAATTCTGCCAAGGGTCTGACATCCTCTACCGCCTCTCGCAATGGCGGCAACTCGATAATGGTCTCGCAGAGACGTTGCAGCAGGTCATGCTTGAAGGTATCATTGTTCACTGCCTTGCCCAAATCTTCATTGGTAGCCAGCACCAGACGCACATCGGCCTCAATGTCCTTTGTTCCGCCAACTCGTCTGAATCGCTGTTCCTGCACCACTCGCAGCAACATCTTCTGCACCTCCAAAGATAGGTTGCCTATCTCGTCCAGAAATAGGGTTCCTCCCTTCGCTTCCTCAAACACACCCATACGGGCATTGTCTGCCCCGGTAAAAGCTCCCTTCTCATGCCCCAGAAGTGTAGAGGCGGCAAGCTGTTCATTCAGGGTGCCACAATCCAAGGTAACGAATGGTTTGTTGGCTCTCTTGCTTTTCTCATGTATCATCCGGGCGATATGCTCTTTCCCCGTTCCGCTCTCACCCAGGATCATCACCGTTATCTGGATGGGAGCAAACATATTCACCAGTTCTATCACCTTCGTGAAGGCCTCACTGGTCCGGGCAAAGATTTTCTCACGACTCTTGGCGATATGTTCATTCCCTTTCCACAGGGCATTCAGAAATTCAAACAGCTCTCCCTGCATCTCACTCTTCGGGAAATAATTGGCTGCGCCCTTCTTGATGGCAGCCACGGCAGAGGAATAACTCTCATAGTCCGTCATGATGACAAACTGGTTCTCATAACCATTCTCCCGCATCCATTCCAACAGTTGGATGCCGTCACCATCGGGCAACCGTAGGTCAGAGAGTACGATGGTAAACTCATCCGCCTCCCGCACCAGTTCCATGCCCTTGCGCATGTTATAGGCTTTGGAAGTCTCCCAACCCTGACGCTTCAGCATATTACAGATGCGTTCACAGAAGGTCATACTGTCTTCTATCACTATGATCCGCTTCGTCATTCCATTCCTCCTTTCTGTTCTTCATGAATAGCCTGGATAATGTCTTCGCACTGCCGTTTGATTTCACAGATTCCCTGGGCTATTTCCTTGTCAGTAGTGGTAGTATTCTTCACGGAAGAAAAAACGCGGTTCAGCTTTTCACCGCATCCTATCAGTTCCCAGGTTCCTCTCATGCTATGCAATATTTCTTTCAGCTCATGGCGGTCGCCTTTCTCCCAGGCCTTGTCAATACGGCGGATGTTCTCCTCCGTCTCTTCCTCAAAAAGCCACAGCGTTCTTTGCTTTTCACCAAATTCATACAGGGGTATCAGGTCTATGTTCTCTTTCCCGTTCACCTCCTTCTGAATGAATCGGTTGGCAACTGCCATCAATTCGTTCGGAGAGAAGGGCTTGGATAGGAATCCTGAAAAGCCCTCCCCGGTCAGATAGTCCTCTGTGATACCTGCTGATCCCGTCACGGCAACAACGGGTATCGTCCGGGAATTACCGATGTTCGACATTCGCAGGATTTTGAGCACATCATATCCGTTTGCGCCCTGCATCTTCAGGTCTGTAAACAGAATGTCATAGTCCTTCTCGCGCATCTTTGCCAGTAATTCATCCATACTCATACTGGTATCGCATCTGATCCCGTTTTCCGCAAATATGCCCTGCATCCGATGGAGTATCAGTTCATTATCGTCTATGACGACCACTTCCGCTCGGTTGTCCCCGATAATTTCATTCTCTCTTTCAATGTCTTTCTCATGCACCAGTGGCAATGGGATTTCCACTGTGATGGTACTGCCGACATTCTTCTTGCTCGACAGTTCAATCTTTCCATCCATCATATCCACCAGGTTTTTCACGATAGACAGTCCCAAGCCGAATCCGTCTTTCGTTGCCGCATTGCTCAGCTGCCTGAAGGCATCAAAGATTTGCTGCTGTTCCTCTTCGTCCATTCCGGTTCCGGTATCATGCACGGAGATAAACAGCATGCCGCCCTCATAACTCAGACGAAGGGTCACAGAACCGGCATCCGTAAATTTCAAGGCATTGGACAACAGGTTTCTTACGATTCTTTGTATCTTTTCCTTGTCGCCCAGCACGATGTCATCCGACGAACTCTCCACGGTCAGCACCAGTCCCTTCTTGTCCGCCAGTCCTGCAAATTCCGATGCCAGCCTTGTTCCAAGCCCTTTAATGGTAAAGGGTTTAGGCATTATGGTCTCCTTCCCGTTGTCCAGTCGGAAATAGTCCAACAAATCATTGAGCATCTGCTCCATACCTACTACGGCTTCCAAAGAGATATCTATTTCATCAGCATAATCTTTCTTCATGACACCCAGATGGTGTTTGAGGGTTGCCAACGGGATTCGTAATTCATGGGTGATTGCCTGTATGGTCTGGCGACGCTGGGTAAGAAGTTCTATGTTCTGCTGGTTTTTGGCATTCAGTTTTCCGATGAGTTGATCGGTTCTTTTCTTGTTCCTGATAACCTGCAGAAACATACAGAATAATACCAGAACCAACAGGGAGAGCATACCTATATAATAATAGGTGTAGTTACCTTCCAGTGTTGCTATCTGCTGCTCTCTTTCCACGATTCCCTTGTTGACATGCTCGTCAACAACAGCTATCATTTTCTGCAGATGATGGTTGATGGCTTCATTTCGGATGCCCAGACTGTCCAGATGCCCATTGACCTTACGGCTCTGCTGCTGATGTCTGACGACAATCTTCTGATTGAGCACAGACAGCATTTGGGTCGTGGCGGTGGGCTGTTGACGCTTCACGGTATCAACGGCTGCCTTCTCTTCTTTCCCAAACAGCCGTGCCCAAAATCTCCGTTTCTTCTTCTGAGTCTCAGAACGGGGAATGAAGGACTGTACTTGCTGCTCTTTCTTGCTTTTCGCTACAATCTTGGGCACTTCCGTCGTCAGCTTCTCATGAATATCATTACGTTTCTGCACGGCATTCCTGATTTGCAATAACAGTCTTTCCTTCTCAACAAACAGCTGACGGAGATCCTCTGCTTCTATCTGACGGCTCATCTTCCCCATATTCTCCAACATATGGTCCACTTCCATCCGAAGTAGATGATAGTCTTCTACGTCAGTGGCATCCCAGTCTGCTACCGTCTCGCCAAGCAACGATATCTCGGCGATATGCATGTTCAAATCATGCATATCCTTGCGCCACTCATGCAGTTCTGTGTTCCTGCATTCTATCTTTTTCCTGTCGTGCCATTCTGATAGGCCGATCATGATGGTACATCCTATGATGAGAATGGCTGCCATGATACCGCATGCCATCCATCGGCAGATATGTCCAGTCTGTTTCTTGCGTTCCATCTTTATATTTTCTTAGCCGTTACAATTCTATGGTCCTGCTGTAACCATCATTACCTTGTACTTCAACAGAATGTTCGTTCCACCTGTATATATATTTATATTCTGGAGGCAGGATGATATTGCCCCTCCTGTCCAATAGTCCATACAAACATTTCTGTATGCCTATTCTGCATTCTGCATAATCACCTCGGAAGTCAGAGATATACGAATAAATGGGTTTCACAATGATGTCGTTCATCACCCTCAGTCCCCATCTGCCATCCTGCTGGAAAGGCTCTACATTCTTCAGATATTCCTTCAGTTGTCTGGCTGTCATCTTCTTCCTAGCCGTATTCGCCTTCTTCACCGTTATCATCTCATCATTCACGGCAATGATGTTCTGCATCTTCTTCACATAGGTTGGAATGATACCCTTGCCTGCCCTCAGTCCTGCAAACATACTCTCCCAGTTACGAGGCTTGTCGGGCAAGCCGAACTTGCGGTAGTTACCTACATTATCGATAATCATGCACACCTTATCCTTGTTCTCCTTGTTGATGCGCAACCCGCGCCCCACCATCTGCAGATACTTGGCTAGCGACAGCGTAGGACGGGCCATCTGGATAAACTCCACGTCAGGACAGTCAAACCCCTCGTCGAAGAGGTTCACGTTCACCAGACAGTCTATCTCGCTGCGTCTGAAAGCCTCCACCATCTCCTTGCGTTTCTTGGCAGGCGTCTTGCTGTCCAGTGCCACACTTTTTATTCCGAGGGCATTGTAACAGGCGGCTATCGCCTGGGCATGAACAATGTCTATGGCATATACGATTCCTTTCTTGCCGTCAGCATATTTCTTTACGCTGTCATAAAGCCTTTGAATAGTCTGCGGAATGTTCAGTTTCTCGTCCATCTCCTTGATGACATAATCGCCATCGCTTCCTCGTCCCTTCAACTGGTTCACCGTCAACTGATCGTTGGAGTACTTGCCGATAACCACGTAGTCGTAAGGTGACAGATAACCACGCAGGATAAAGTCGTTGGTACAGGGCGATTTCAGCAATATCTCGAACAGTTTGCTGAAGGATTTCTTGTTCATACGGCATGGAGTTGCCGTCATACCGAGTTTCAGAGCCTTTCTGTTCCTGCCAAACAGGTCTTGATAGGAGGTTGCTATGGCGTGATGCGCCTCATCCACTACGATGAGTCCTGGCGTACACCCAGCCCCTTCCAATTCGCCGATATGTCTGTTCAACCATTGAATGGACAGCACCCTTATCCTTACTTTCGCTTTCAGCTCCATTTCCTTCTCCCCATAGTCCAGACAGAATCTGTCCAGCGTCTGCTGCATCTGTTCCACCAGTTCACGGCGGTGCGCTACAATCCACACTTCGTCCGTGTCATGGTTATCAAGAAACCATTTCACCACAGCCGCCATCACGTAGGTCTTTCCCGTACCTGTCGGCATCTGCACCATCACCGAACTGCCTACCTTCTCCTTCTTACCATTCTCATTGTAGAATGTACCGGAAACTGCAGTGGTCAGCACGTTGATAATGTCCTCCAGCATCTTCTGCTGGTAATCATAAAGCTTGATTTTCTTCATCACAAATTATATTTTCGCAATTCAGCTCTCGACACCGTTTGAAAATAGGGAACGTATGGCACTCCATTACTTTCCAATCTCAACCCATTTCTACTGTCTTGCGTGATGTATATGTCTGAATCAATAGCATAGCCAGAGAAATTCTTATACTCTCTCACCACAAAATAAGAAAAGTCATCCGTCTTCTTCAAAATCTTGAACCATAACCGTGGTTCCTGCTTCAAAAATAGAAACTCACTGTTGATGACACAAATGTTGTCATCAGCCACAATCTGCCAATTTCTCAATACGGTATCTCGCAAATCCGGGATATTCCGAACATAATACCAGTCGCTCTCTCTCAGCAATCTCACAAATCCTCGCTGCTCCGCCACAGGCTTGGCATAATGCTTCAACCCAGAAATGCCATCCACCCAATAACTCTCGCCAAACACGTCCTTGGGTACATACCATATCTCGTCAACTCCTTTCTGCACCTCATCACGCTCCCAAACCTTGCTATTATGAATAGGATAGAAAAGTCCATGCTTATAAATCTTCTGATGCTTCTCCGCAGCCTTTTTCTCCTTCCTGCTGTATTTCTGGCAATAATCATTCATCTCCACCTGTGTCTCGATGGGAGTCAATTCCATGTCGGGATTTCCTTGGGCATAGCAATTTTCCTCATCATCCACATATAACCTCACACTACCAGCCTTGTCCTTCAACTGATACACCTTGTCAGGTTCATCCATCGAGATATATTTCCTTTTCCAATTAATGCCTCTGCCCACTTGCAACTCCAAGGACTTCAAGTTGATATAAGCCTTGTCGTCAATAAACTTGGAGCGGATGCGAGGAAAGAATCTCATGCCATCCTCCGTACAGAACTCAACGTCCAACAGCCTTACCGTCTGCGGTCGCTTTGCAAACCTCAGTCCGCTCCGCCTGTCAATCCATCCGTCCTTATCCTCCACAATCTCATCATTCTCGTTGTCCTCAATCATCTTCTTCTGCCTGTCATGCCCAAGAATCTTCATCATCTCCTCATTCTCGCTCACCACGCTGCCCCAATGACAGAAGCTATTGTTAATCCTCATGCAAATCTCCTGCAACGAATCCGCAAGCTGCGACCTCCCTTCAAACATCTGCTGCCAGTTTCTGTCAGCTGAAGGCATCCCGAACCGCCGATACAGTCCCACATTATCCAGTATCACGCAATAGCTCTTCCTCCGTGCCACCCGCAACCCACGTCCCACCATCTGCAAGTACTTCGCCAGCGACAGCGTAGGTCTCGCCAACTGAATAAACTGCACATCAGGACAGTCAAATCCCTCCGAAAACAAATCCACGCTCACCAAAACTCGGATTTTACCTTTTTTGAATTGCTCTACCAAACTCTTTCTTTCATTCGATGGTGTCTTGCTACTAATCGCTACAGCGTTTATATCATTGCTACGATAAAACTCCGCAATATGCTCCGCATGCTCAATACTAAAGGCATACACAATGCCTTTCTTCCTCGCCACATACCTCTTCACCGTCATACAAAGCCTTTCAAGCGAAGGCCTCACATCCATCACCTCATTCAGTTCCTTCTGCTGATAATCCCCATCAGCCCCACGTTTCTTCAGTGAGTCAATCAACCTCTGGTCCAGTCCATCCGGCTTGATAGAGTAGTAGTCATACAGGCTCAACCGCCCCTTGGCAATAAAACGATCCATGCTCCAAGACGTGAGCAACGTATCAAACAAGTCAGCAAATCCCTCACCTTTCAGTCGATAAGGCGTAGCCGTCAGTCCCAACTTCTTCGCCTTTGGAAATGCCCTCATCACCTCCGCATACGTCTTCGCCACCGCATGATGCGCCTCATCAATCACAATCAGCGAAGGTACCTCCCTCATCTCCCGATAATGCAACGTCAACCACTGTATCGACATCACTTTAATAAAAGCAGTATCATCATCTGTCGATGTTGGCAAATCAAACCTTGCAAGTGTTTCTTCTATTTGCACAACGAGTTCTCTTCGATGAGCAACAACCCACACACATGGATTCTTCACTCTTCGTTCTTCACTCTTCACTACTGCTGCAAGCAGATACGTTTTCCCCGTTCCCGTCGGCATTTGAACCATGACGGATTGGAGCTTTCCAAAAGCCTTCCCAATCCGTTCCACCATTTCTTTTTGATAATCAAACAGCTCCATCATGATTTACAGCATAATCCTTTCCGTACTTCCATTATCCTTGATACCCAATACAGAATACCTATTGATGAAATGGAATCCCCTGTATTCTGCAGGAACAATCACATACCCATATTTGTCGATAATTCCCGACACCATATGATTATTGGCAGGATGAAAGACCGCATAGATACCTTTGAAATCGGAAATGTAAGAATAGATAGGCGGCAACACGATTTCATCGCCCGATTTCAGTCCCATTCTCCATTCACCCTTAACCTCAAACGGCACGATGTTCTCCTTGAACGTCCTCAACTCCTCAGCCGTCATCTTCTTCCTGCCAGCCTCAGCCTCTTTCACCATCACCATCTCATCATCCACGGCAATGATACTATTGACTTTCTTCACGTATGACGGCACCGCACCCTTGCCAGGCATATCACCCTCAAACATGGCATCCCAATCACGATACCTGTCAGGCAATCCAAATTTTCGATAGTTACCCACATTATCAATAATCATGCACACCTTCTTCGGGTCTTTCTTATTGATGCGCAGTCCACGCTCCACCATCTGGAGATATTTGGCAAGCGACAGTGTTGGTCGAGCCATCTGGATATACTCCACATCAGGACAGTCAAAGCCCTCATCAAAGAGGTTCACGTTCACCAAGCAATCCAATTCTCCTTCCCTAAAAGCCTCCACCGCTTTCTTTCTCGTCTTGGCAGCAGTCTTACTGTCCAATGCCACCGCCTTGATGCCAAGTTGATTGTAACATTCAGCAATCGCCTTGGCATGGTCGATATCGATGGCATACACGATACCTTTCTTGCCAGCAGCATACTTCATCACACTATTATAGAGCCTCTGGATGGCAGGCGGAATATTCAGTTTCTCGTCCATTTCCTTCACTGAATAGTCACCGTCACTGCCACGCCCTTTCAATTGATTGATAATCTGCTGGTCAGTAGATTTCATACCGATGACCACATAGTTATAAGGAGCCAAATACCCACGCATGATAAAATCCCTTGTGGAAGGCGAAGTAATCAAACGGCTGAACAGCGTACCAAACGAAGCCTGTTTCATGCGACAAGGCGTTGCCGTCATGCCAATCTTCAAGGCTTTGTGGTTTCGGATAAACACATCCTGATAAGAAGTGGCAAGGGAGTGGTGGGCTTCATCCACGATAATCAGACCCGGCCTAAAACCATTCTTTTCCAAGTCCCCAATGTTTCTTGTGAGCCATTGGATGGACAACACCCTTATCCTCACCTTTGCCGTCAGTTCATCATCCTTCTCACCATAATCCAAAGCAAAGCGGTCGAGCGTCCGTTCCATCTGCTCCACCAGTTCCTTACGATGCGCAATCAGCCATACCTCTCCCTTGGAATAAGTCTCCAAGAACCATCTCACCACTGCCGCCATCACGTAGGTCTTACCAGTCCCCGTAGGCATCTGCACCATCACCGAGCTCCCCACATTCACCCTCTTTCCCTTCTCATTATAGAGAACAGAGTCAAAGACTGCAGCGGAAAACACCTCAGTGATGTTCTCCAACATCTCTTGTTGATAATCAAAAAGCCTGATTTCTTTCATACGATAGATTCAAAATCCTTTCTCGGCATACCATAATCCTTATAGCATTCCGTATCTTCTATTTCCTTCCATGCTTTGTGAAGATACTCCTTCACGTCTTCTGGCAATCTGCCATCTGCAGCAAGCCCATGAAAAACTCTCAGCATATCATTGACAGCATACTCAGGACTATACATATCATCAAAGTAGTTGTAATGCTCATCCATGACAAAATGCCGGCACATGGATTTTGTCATTTGCATAAATTTCAACGCCGCATCCATATACTCACCCTTGGCTATCATCCGCTCAATCTTCCTATTCTCTTCAAGCATCAACTGCCAAATCAAATCACAATCCCAACCGATATTTCTACTGTTGAAGATACGAGTCTCATAATCCTCATTCAACGGAATGACAGACCGAGCCTCTTTCTCTGCTTCGATTCGTTCCTTTTCCTCTCGCTCCTTTTGAAGAGCTATTCGCCTTGCCTCACGCTCTTCCTCCTCATTCATTTCTCGCTCCACTTTTACCGTCTCACCTGTAAAAGGAGCCGCAGGAACCAAGGCGAGTAATTTCTTCTCTAACCCACGGAAGTTCCCATATTGCTTTGAATGTTTTATGATGTACGAGCAAACCTCTTGGCGCATTGTCTCATTGTTCCAAGTCTTCACAGTCTCCACCAATGCTGTGTAACTTGCCAATACCAGCTTTCCAATTCTCGACTTGTATTCACCAATCAATTCCGCAATGTCATCACGGTTAATCAACAACGGCAGATGCTCGCACAATCCTTTTGCAATGGCAAACGCTGCATCAGGACGATTCTTAGCCAATATCTGTGGAATAGATTTCTTGTGCCAACGCTCCAACAGTCGCAACTGATGCATAAAATCCTCATTGTCCTTAGGCTTGAATGTCACTTCCTGCATGAAATACTTTCCATACGCCTCCTCATAATTCACAGCTAAACCACGAGGTACAAAATCTATCTTCGGTCGCTTCATCTGTCTGCGGTAATGCTCCACCTCACGCATCCTTTTCTGTTTCTCATCCCATTGAATACGCAAAAGTTTCTCCTCTCTGATTCTAAGTTCTATCTCTTCAAACTCAGGAGTCTTCATCGCCTCCTCTTTGAGATGACTTTTGATGACTTGATTCAAGTATCTTCTCCATGCCTCCTTGTTCTCCTCATTAACGAACGGAGGACACTCATCGCCGTATGTCGCTCGCCAAGTTATCTCGTCAAACTGGAGATACCACTGATAATGTTTATGTTGGTTGTTATTTTCCATCTTATATGAATTCCACAAAATTGTACACTATGCTTTTGAAACCTGTTGCTTCTCCCTTGCAATCATTTCATCTATCACGTCCCTTACAATATATGACGCTTTGTAGAAGTATCCTTTTTGTTTGCATTTTTGAAACAGATATTTGTTGAATGGCACGACCCTATTTTGTTCTTTGCTTTCCTTGTATGCGATGTATTCATTCAGCAACACATCAAACTTGACCTTTTTGTCAGTAAAAGCCTTCTCAAACATTATGAGCGTATCTACATTAACCATAACAAGATCCTTCACCACGATGTTACTATTTATTTTTCTATGGGATAATATTTCCCGAAATCTATTATTCAGGTAATAGTTAAAACCCTCTATGTCCAGACTGCTATCTGTATAAACCAGTACAGGATAAACACTTAATGTCTGTGATTCAAAGTTTTCACCGACCATCTCCCGCAAATGAGATTCTATATCATTCGCCAATTGGGTGACACCTTTAGGGCGACCTTTATCGCTTTTCACAAATGCGTTTTCAATCGCTGTTATAATAGTGTCATAATTACCTGACTTGACTATCTCATTTTTCAATTGGACATCCTTGAATTCAAAAAGAAAAACACGCCTAGCTTTCCTTGCATAATAGTCAGGCAACCCCTGTCCAAGTTTGAGCATTTCATCACCTGTCATCTTTTGGTATTTATAATCTGCCAATATTTTGTCTATGACTCTGTAAAACAGATATTGCTCTGTAAATTTCTGCCCCACCAGTTGCTTCAATTGCACGTATGCAGGTCTCTTCACTGCATTTATTAAGCCTTTCTTCTCGCAAACCTTTGCAATGTCAAATAGCATGGAATGGAAGAACTTGTCAACGAAGAATTTCACGTACAACACGCAATATGTATCCACATCTACTTTGTACAGCGGTTTTTCCTGGATGTTTACGGCATTGGTATCATTGGCCATGTTTATACAGAAATTATCAAGAAAATCGCACAAGAATTGTTTGTCGTCAGAAGCCAACCTTATGACATTAGTCCTATGCTCATTATTTATCAGTTTAGAAGACAGATTGAACAGTAACAACATATAATATGACGTAGAACAACATTTCTTTTCGCTGACATACGCATCCACATATTCCGATACTTGCTGGTCAACAGAAGCAAAGTCCACCAAAAACAATTTGCTCTTTATCAGTTCTATCAATGGATCTTTAATACTAAGGACAGTATTCAACTTCAAGGCAAATGGCATATAATACCGCAACATATCTTCAGCAGTATAATCTCCCGTTTGACTTATCAATCCTTTTTGTTCCAAGTATTCGTCACATATAATCAGATACGCCTTGAACAATCGTGTTTTATCTTCCTTTGTCAGTTCTTTCCGCATTTGATTCCGAAATTCCAACAATCTCGTTATTGTTGTCAGCAGAGATTGTATGTCAAAGAATTGGTCGGTCTTATATCCCACAGGCCCCATGAAATTTATAATTCGATGCTGTAAGTCTGCATCAAACTGAAACAAAAGAGGTCCCATAATGTTATATTCCGTCTGTCCTACCAGCAAAGAGATTTTCTGATGAACAAGGTAAGACAGCCACATTACAGACTCACATGTGGGCAAACCACAAATCAACTCACCAAAATTACCGGTTTCCTCTTCGTATAATTGGGAATAAGAGATACCTCTCGCATACCGCAAAGTCATTTCCATCATGCCTTATATCGTTTATTTAATAATCACAAGCCATTTGCCTGATTGGGTATCATTTATTCCACTTCCTCCACAAGAAATGCCAAGTCCTAAAAATCGGCTCACTCAATGCCTCGGCAGGATAATATCTCACGAAGTGCATATTTCGCCATATCTTCAAGAAATACTTCTTCGCCATCCCTTGCTGCGTAAAGTGTCCATACTTAGAAAAGTGCTTGCCGAAGTTGCCGCCATTCAATATCTCAGAAAGTAGCAATATCCCTCGCTTCTCATCCATCGGTACAATCATATCTTCCTCCGATAATCCCAACGCATCATGCAGCACATACATCACTGCACCAGCAAACTTCCGCAATCCAAGATGTTTTAGCTCTCGCTGCAACGCAGCCAAATCCGTGAATTCTGTGCTATCCTTGTGCCATCTCTTAACCACAAAGTAATAATCAATGATTTGCCTCATTCCAACCCCCTCATCAAAGAAATGATGATAAAGATGCGTCAGCTGATAAACCACATTGAAAGCTGTCGTTGGTATAGCAATTTCTCCAATACCATCCGGCAGGCTAACCACATTTGAGCATTGCAAATCCGCATTCCGCTTAAACCATTTCTGCAATCGGGCATGATAGATAGGATTGTTCATGGTACATGGAAAGAAATGCAACTCAACAGGTACACCATCCAAAGAAGTCTCCAAATGTTGGAATCTTATATCATTACCAATTTCAAAATGCTTCTTGGCATATTCCGTGATCTGTTCACGGCTGGCATTCACCCAAACATCAATATCCCCAGGATTACGGGAATACACATTTGGATACATCAAGGCATTCCCTTGTCCTTTCAATATGCAGCATCTCAATCCATCTTCTCTAAGCATAGAATAGAGCTTGCTCGCCACAGCATTCACTTTCATGTTCTGTCTGCGAATCTGTTGCGCCTTACCCATCCAAGTCATCAGCAAATCTCTTTCTATCGGATTCTGTTTTAACTCCTCAGAATACTCTTCTCCCAGCCGTTCAATGCCATCAAAACAAATTCCTACAATTGCTTGTTTAGATGCGAAAGTATATAGTTGTCGCCAATCTATTTTGGCGACGACTATACTCAGGTCTGCCTTGCATCCAAGACAATATCTTAAAAACGAAAAATTAGCTGATGATTGTGTCATGCCATTGTTTACAAGTTATCACTTCTTGTACATATCTTCGTAGTACTTCTGATACTCCCCAGAAGTAACATGATCCATCCATTCCTGGTTCTCGAGAT
>OJNO01000709.1_pt1 | contig 13806 bp, 6 predicted proteins | sample 1597761 | NCBI WGS metagenome assembly OJNO01 (sample SAMN00265071, study PRJEB22529) | human gut metagenome
CAGCTTCTTTCAGATTCCACCTCGCAGTGGACACCCTTGCTATTGGCTATACAATCCCGCTATTAGGGCTTGTTAGGGACTTGCACCCATTAGAATAAGCTCATGCTGAGCATACAACCAAACGGGCTGAAGAGACAGCTGCCCCTTCAGCCCGTTGCAGAACTATATACTAAAGTACAGTATTTTATCCTTCCTTTATCTTCCAATCACTAATTGTCCGCTGATTACTATCGTAATTAACACCAATTTTGATCAAGCGTTTACCATCAGCAGAATATGGAATCAGATATCCCTTTTCATCTATCTGTTTGATTGCTTCTTCGGCAGAACCATCATACTTCAATTCGAAAACAAATACAGCATCAGGCATATATACCACTGCATCAGCCCTGCCTATTGCACTATCCTCCTCTACCCTCATATGGGCGCCCATCAGGTTGAAGATAAGATAGAACACCGTCTGGAAATCCCGTTCGTTCTTATTGCTCAAACGGTTGGAGATGCTGGCAAGATATGCTTTCAATCGAATCATTGCTCCCTCTACATCTCCATCATAAAGCATTTCCAGGAAATCACCCACCAGGCTGTTATTATTGGTGAAAGATAGTTAGGTGCAAGACTCTTGAGCATACCAATCTTTACCTCCCTGTTAGGATATTCCAAAGTATAACGATGCAACATCGGATTATACTTCTTGATGGTGAGATAACCGCTCTGATAGAGCAACGGAAGCGCAGAAGTCATCATTTCCGGCGAAACATCAAAGTCATCCACATCACATGATTTCTTCTCAATATCCATCACATTGACGTGATACTTCTGCAATGTCTTAATAAGATAAGACGGAGTACCCGAGCCAAACCAGTAAGGAGCAATATCCCGTGCATTCAGTGCCTTTACCAGGCTGAACGGATTGAAAACATCTTCAGATTTCTTACTGAAATGATAGCCGTCGTAGAATCTTGTCAGCTCTGCCAGGCACTCCTCATACGTCATACCTAGGTCTTCTCCCAAAGCCTCAATATCCGGTTTCATCTGCGTGATAAGCTCCGTCTTGCTGATACCGCAGATGGCGGAGTACTGGTCGAACATGCTGATATTGTCGAGGTTATTCTGCTCGCTGAAGATGCTGAGCTGCGAGAACTTGGTGATACCTGTGATGAAGGTAAACTCCAGGTATGGGTCGAGCTTTTTCAGAGGACTGTAGAAGTTCTGCATGATGCGGCGGAGGGGCCGCAGGTTCTCCTTCTCATGTACCACATCCAGCAATGGGGCATCATATTCATCGATGATGACAACCGCCTTTTCGCCCGTTTGCTCATTAGCACGCTTTACGATACCATCCAGTCTTTCATTAGGATATTTTTCACCTTCTCCCTTACCGTATAGCTTTTCATAGGGCAAAAGCTGCAGATTCAGATAACTGTTCAAGGCATCAGCATCAAAGTGCTTGGCACCGCTCATATCAAAATGAAGCACAGGATGCTTCACCCAATCCTTCTCATAATCAGCTATTGCCAATCCCTCGAAGAGTTCCTTTCTACCCTCGAAATAAGCTTGAAGAGTAGAGGCAAAGAGCGACTTTCCGAATCGTCTTGGACGACTCAGAAAGACATACGACATCTGCTTTTCTCTGAAATCCACGATATATTGGGTCTTATCTACATAGAGATAACCTTTCTCACGGAGTTTTTCGAATGTCTGTATCCCCACAGGGTATTTATTTACTATTTTTGCCATAATCTTACAAACTTTACGTTTTGCGCGGCTAAATTACAAAGAAAATCTGAATTAACCAAAGAAAAAATCAAATAACTTAACTTTCACTTATCAAGAAATGAAAGGAGATAAGGAAGTACTGTAAAGATAGCAAGTATTGCCCCACACGCCCTGGGCTAGGAGCTTTTGGACCTTCAGCCCGTTCTTGAACCACTTGCGAAAGTTCTGTGATTTATTATTATAATTTGGTTTAAAATTCGTTTGTTTACGCCTGCAAAAGTACGACTTAATTCTCATTTGGCAAAAGGAAGGAGAGATAAAAAGACGGAAATGTACGAAAACGATTGCGTAGCTTTTACAACAAAATTGAAACAAAAAGTTCTTAAATAGAAATAATAAGTGTATTTTTGCACCAACAAACTTAATTATGTAAACAATAAAATAAAGTATAACAACCTAAAAGGCAAACAAATGAAAAGAAATCTACTCAGATTGGGGCTCTCACTCATAGCCCTGTTTGTTATGGTAGTAGCAAATGCGCAAACCTACCAGAACGAAGAAGCTAGTGTTTCATGGCCGTTTAATGACGCCAACTACGCTACGCAGTACACAAAATCACCAGAAAAAGGTTTTAGTCTGGTTTCCGTAAACACCGGTGACTTGAAGTATGTTGCCAAGACATCAACGAAAACACTGGATAAAAACGGCAGCCCGATGGTCATGGCAGGTTTCAGTCCTGTTGGTTCAACAAAAGCCGTAGAATGGACCGTTAAACCAAGCAAGGGGCTTACATTCACCCCAACATCTATCAGCACCTATGTAAACCGATTCGGTACAGATGCAGAAAATGGAGTAACCGTAACCGCCAAACTCAGCGACGGAACTTCGGTAGATTTGGGCAATTTCACTGCATTAAGAGAGAACAAGACAACAGAGACTGACAAGTTTTCGAAAAATGAAAACCTGACCAACCACATCGTCATCCAGCTCACTGCCGACCAGCAAGCCAAACTGACATCAGCTGAAGGCTTCACGCTGAGCTGCACCGTTGGCGTTGGCTCTACTAAGCAGCAAGGCTTTGCCGATGTACACATCAATGGTCTTCTGAACGGAACCATTGAAAAGGTTGCACAGTATACTCTGTCAGCTGTTGTATCAAATGCAGGAGCAGGAACCATCAAAGTATCTCCTTCTGGTACAGTATTTGACGCAGAAACACAAATCACCGTAACTGCGACAAAAAAATTCGGCTACAAATTTGTCAATTGGACAGATGCCAATAATAAGGTAGTATCTACAGATGAAGAATATACCTTCTCTATCTCTGCCAACACAGCATTGAAGGCAAACTTTGAGAAGATAAACACCTACGCTTTGGATTACATGGTAGAAGGTGGTGCAAAAGACTATATGGTAAGCGCAACTCCTGCCCCAACCGTTGTTAACGGAAAGAATATGTATGAAGAGGGAACAGAAGTAACCCTCACAGCCAGCAGCAACGACATCCTCACCTTTACCAACTGGAATGATGGTGAAACAGGAGCAGAACGCAAAATAAAGATGAATGTCGACCAATCATACACTGCTGCATATTCTGCAAAAGACTTCATCGCAGGCTGGGACTTCTATAAGTCAGCAAGAGAAGGTCGTACAGCAGACTTCGCTGCAGAAGACAACGATGTAGACCAGCTCATCCTGCGCGATGCCGACGGAAATACATACCCATGGCTCGACAAGAGCAATAGTGCTGGCGGCTACGAAGGAAAAAATGCAGCCGTAAACTGGACCACGATTAATACCAAGCCACTGGGCGAAACCTACTGGCAGACCAAGGTCAACGCAACAGCCTTCACCGACATCAAGGTAAAGAGCAGCATGCTCTACAATTATAATGCATACCAAACATATAATGTGGAATACTCTCTCAACGGCACCGACTGGACCAAGGTAGGCGCCATCAAGATGCCAGGAACCAAAGCCTGGACCGATGGCGAGTTCACTCTCCCAGCCGATGCAAACAACAAGGCAGAAGTATACATCCGCTGGATTGCCGACAAGACTTCTTCCATCAAGGGAGCAACAGGCGACAACGACGGAATCGCTATCACAAATATCTACATCACAGGTACTGCCCAGCTCGTTAACGACGGCAAGGCCCCTGTACTCGTAAGCACCATACCAGCAGAAGGCGCAACCAACGCATCTGCCAACGGCAAGATTGTACTGACTTTTGATGAGAAGGTAAAACTCACCGACAACGCTGCAGCCACTCTCGGAACAGCAAAGATAGAAGGAACTGTATCAGGCAAGACCATCACCTTCGCATACAAAGGCTTGAACTACGCTACAGCTTATACCTTCACACTCGCTGCAGGTTCGGTAGCCGATTTGACAGACAATGCCACAGACCAGGCAATTGTTCTGAACTTCACTACCAAGACCAAGCCAGCAGTAACCAAAGCCCTCTACGACTTCATCGTACCAACCGACGGAGACTTCAAGGCAGCACTTGATGCAGCAGCCAAGCGTACAGATACTAGCAAGCGTTTCCGCATCTTCATCAAGCAGGGCGACTACAAGATTCCTGCTGACGAGAAGAGTAAGGTAACAGGTAGCGACGGCAAGAGTTATGCTAACCCAACCACCTATATGAATACGCCAAACGTATCAATCATTGGTGAAAGCATGGACAACACCTCACTGACCAACACCATTCCAAACTCAGGCCAATCAGCCAACGTATTGGAAGGTATCGGCAAGGGTGACGTACTCTGCTTGCAGAAGGGAGCAACAAACACCTATTTCCAGGATCTGAAGATGTACAGCAGTATGGGTGATGCCAAAGGTCGCGACATCGTACTCAACGACCAGAGCAACAAGACCATCTGTAAGAACGTAAACCTCTGGGCTTACCAGGACACCTACGTATCAAACAACCAGAACGGTAAATTCTACTTCGAAGACGGAATCCTTCGTGGTCGTACCGACTACCTTTGCGGTAAGGGTGACGTATATTATAATAATGTAGAACTCTGGATTTGCGAAAAGGGAGGATACCTCGCCGTTCCTTCTCAACCAAAGAAGTATGGCTACATCTTCAAAGACTGTACCATCAAGGATGCTACTGAGGCAAAAGACCTGAATGGTAACTACACCTTAGGTCGTCCATGGGGCAAGGGAACACCTATCGCGCTCTACATTGACACCAAGATGGAAGCCATCCCGTCAGCTGCAGGATGGAACGAGATGAGTGGCGGATACCCTAAGCGTTTCGCTGAGTACAACTCATACACATCAACAGGAAGCATAGTAGACCTCAAGGACAGAAAGAAAGTTTATGATGCCTACGACTCAAAGAATGGTGACAATTATGTAAACCGTCGTAATGAAACAGCAGGAGACCCTATCCTCACAGCAGAGGAAGCTGCAACCTACACCATTGAAACAGTAATGGGTCAGGATGATGACTGGGATCCTACAGCAGCTACCGAACAGGCTTCAGCTCCAACCAACGTAAAGTTGAACGGCACAACCCTCGCTTGGGACAATAACGACTACGCGCTTCTCTGGGCAGTATGCAAGAACGGCAAGGTAGTAGACTTCACCATCACTCCTAGCTATATCGTTGATGACGCCTCTGCAACATGGAGCGTACGTGCAGCCAACGAGATGGGCGGTTTGAGCGAAGCTACAGTTGTTGGTCAGGGCACCGGCATCCACAACATCGCCTCAGCTACAGATGCAGCAGTCATCAAGACCACCATCTTCGCAGCCGACGGCACACAGCTTTCAAATCTTCAGAAGGGTATCAACATCATTGTGAAGACCCTGGCAGATGGCAGCAAGAAGACAAGCAAGGTCATCGTAAAGTAAAGAAACAGAGACCATAAGTAATTAGATTGACAGATAACTTTCGGAGTGCAATATCCCCATTCTCTTTCAGAAGGGTGCCGGATATTGCACTTTTTTTGTTCCCTCTGCTTCTGAAACAGCAGAAACGGGAACTGAGAAAACAGACCGTCGAAATGAAAAAAACAGAGTATTTACGCAAAAATCTGTAAACGTTTACGTATTTTTTTACCCCCAATATACCCCGATTCTCATATTTTTTATATACTTTTGCAACAAGAAAACCAAGACTTAGCAATCGCTACGCATCCAGGTTGCCCCCACCGGAGCCTTCGGGAACCAAGAGGAACAGCCTTCAGCAAGCATCTGCTCAGAACTGGAATTCTACTTAAAAACATTAAATAAAAAACATTAGAATATTAGTAATTTAGAATAAGTTTTATCTAAACCTAAAGTGTATGTCTGGTAATTTTAGAAAAAAGAAAATTGCTTTGGCAGGCGCACTGATGTTCGTAGTAACAAGTGTATCTGCACAAACAGTAAAAGGCGTTGTTACTGACAATACGGGCGAGCCAATCATCGGCGCATCTGTCATGGAGGTTGGTCAAGCAGGTAATGGTGGTATCACTGATATTGATGGTAACTTCACCGTTAATTTGAAAGGCAGCAGTAAGAAACTGAAGATTTCATACATTGGTATGAAAGCAAAGGAAATTAATGTTGCAGGTAAAACAACCATTTCAGTAAAGCTCGAGGACGAAGCTAACTCCCTCAACGATGTCGTTGTCATCGGTTACGGTACAGTTAAAAAGAAGGATCTGACTGGTGCCGTTGCTACCGTAAAGGGTGAAGACCTGACCAAGGTTCCTGTTACAAATGCAGCAGAAGCTTTGACAGGTAAGTTGCCTGGTGTGCAGATTACAACTACCGACGGTTCACCTGATGCAGAAATGATCATCAAGGTACGTGGTGGTGGTTCTATCACTGGCGACAACTCTCCTCTCTACATCGTAGACGGATTCCCTGTATCCAGCATCGGTGACATTGCTCCTTCTGACATTGAGGACATTACCGTATTGAAGGATGCTGCTTCTACAGCTATCTATGGTTCTCAGGGTGCAAATGGTGTAATCTTGGTTACTACCAAGGGCGCTAAGTCTGGTAAGACAGTTGTTTCTTACAATGGCTACGTTCAGGGCAAGAGCATCGCTAAGACTCTTGACACCATGACTCCTTATCAGTACGTTATGTACAACTATGAGCGTGCTGCTCTCCGCGGTACATCTGATATCAGTAGCTTCGAAAAGCGTTTCGGTTCTTTCGGAGACCTCGACTTGTATCAGTATCAGCAGGGGCATGACTGGCAGAACGAGATGTTCGGCAATCACGACCTGTCACAGTCTCACAACGTAAGTGTTAGCGGTGGTTCTGAAAAGACTAAGTTCAACCTCAGCGGTACTTACACCAACGACAACAGTTTGATGAAGACCAACGGTTACGACCGTTTCAATGTAAACTTCAAGTTGAATCATGAGATTTGCAAGAACTTGAAGCTCGACTTCGGTATGCGTCTGGCTGATGTTACAACCAAGGGTGTTGGTACAGGTGGTGGTACTTACAAGATCCGTTCTTATGAGGCAATTACCAAGGGGCCTGTTAATGGTCTCTACGATCAGCTCGACATCGATCCTTCAACTCTTCCAGACGATGAGTATGATGAGTACATCTCTATTACCCGCAGTTTGCAGGATAAGGTAAATGACTACTGGAGAAGAAAGAATGAACGCCGTTACAACTATAATGGTGCCATTACATGGAATTTCCTCAAGAACTTTACATATCGTGCAGAGGCTGGTTACGACTACACCTTCTTCCAGCAGAAAGATTATTATGCTGCTTTGAGTGACAAGGCTGTAAAGGATGGCGGTAGCCTTCCTATGGGTGAATGGACCAAGAAAGATACTTGGAAGCTCCGTTTGACCCATACCTTGACTTACAACAAGACATTTAACAAGGTACACAATCTGAACGCCATGATTGGCCAGGAGTATGTAGCAACAAACAATGAGAGCCTCAGTGTTATCGCTAAATACTTCCAGAAGGATATTGCTCCAGAGAAGATGTTTGCAAGTCTTGCTTCAAACTCAGGTGCAACAGGTTCCCGTACCATCAACTCTTCATTGGGTCAGGAAGATCGTACTCTTTCTTTCTTCGGCCGTTTGAACTACTCTTATGCAGACCGCTATTTGCTGACATTCACTATGCGTGCCGATGGTTCTTCTAAGTTCGTGAAGGACAACCGTTGGGGCTACTTCCCTGCTGCCGCATTGGGTTGGCGTATCGCAGAGGAGCCTTGGATGATAAATACAAAGGACTGGTTGTCTAACCTGAAACTCCGTTTCTCTTATGGAACAGCCGGTAACAACCGTATCAGCTCTTCCATGTATGAGACAACTTACAAGGCTTATGGTAGCGGAAAATATTATGGTGCAGGTAACCAGCAAAACCCTCACTATACATTGAACAATTCTCAGTTGGCTAACCCAGAATTGAAGTGGGAAACCACCATTACACGTAACGTTGGTTTGGACTTTGGTTTCTTCGATGAGCGCATCTCAGGTAGCTTGGATTACTACTGGAACACCACAAAGGACCTGCTCCTCGATGCTCCTGTAACAGCAATCGGCTATACTTCTATGCAGCAGAACATCGGTCAGACATCTAACCGTGGTGTTGAGTTGAACTTGAATGCAGCTATCCTCCGCAAGAAGGATTACTCTTTGAACTTCAACTTCAACGTTGGTTTCAATAAGAACAAGGTTGACAAGTTGGCTGGTGGTCAGACTTACCAGTCTTACAACTCTGGTGCCTTCTCTACCGACATGCGCGGTTACGACGACTACCGAGTTGTTGTAGGTCAGCCTCTCGGATTGGTATATGGTTTCGTTTGCGACGGTTTCTATACTGTTGACGACTTCCAGACCACAACCGATGAGAACGGCAAGACTCAGTTCGTATTTGACAAGAGCGGTAACTATATCCTGAAGGAAGGTGTAGTAGATGGTTCATTCATTACTGCAGGTTCTAAGGCAGGTCTCCGTCCAGGTGCAATGAAGGTAAGAGACCTTGATGGTGACAAGAAGATTTCAGAGTCAGACCGCACCATCATCGGTAAGACTCAGCCTAAATTCCAGGGTGGTTTCGGCCTCAACGCCACATACAAGTGGTTTGACCTGACTGCCAACTTCAACTTCGTAGTAGGTAATGACGTTTACAACCTCGACAAGATGGTTACATCACAGTCATACCGTAATACATACGCAAGTCTCCGTCAGGAAATGACTCCTGTAACTTTGGGCGGTAAGGCATGGACTTACATGGATCAGGCTACAGGTGAAATCGTAACAGATTACGAGACATTGAAGAATATGAATGCAAATGCTTCTATTTGGAGCGCAGCAACTTTGTCAGATAACAACCCTGTACCGTCATCATGGGCTGTTGAGGATGGTTCATTCCTCCGTTTGCAGAACTTGACAGTAGGTTTCACATTCCCTAAGGAGTGGACTAAGAAGTTCGCTTGCAACTCACTGCGCATGTACTGCACATTGACAAACTTGTTCTGCTTGACCAACTACTCAGGTTATGACCCAGAGGTTAACTCATCAATCCGTGGCAGCAAGACCAGCGGTTTGACTCCAGGTGCCGACTTCTCATCATATCCTAAGTCATTCTCTTGGACAGCAGGTGTAAACATTTCATTCTAATAGAAAACAAGATACAAATTATGAAACGTATATTTCTATATATATCAATGTTCATTGCAGGAGCAAGTTTTAACTCTTGTAGTGACTTATTGGACACAGAGACTTTGTCTACAGACAATTTGAACTACCTGTGTTCAAACGCAACTGATGCCCGCAAGATGGTAGACCACGTATATGCCTACTTCTGCGAGGACACTTATACATCACGTATGGGTACAAACTGGATGCAGAATACTGACGTAGAGATCGGTTACGTAAAGAAGGCTCAAGCTACAGAGACAACACGTCGCGGTATCTGGGCCCTTAACCCATCATACTTCGGTGATATCAAGAACTGCTGGAACAACACCCAGAAAGCCATTGATTTCGCCAACCAGTGTATTCAGGGAATTGAGGCAAGCGATGCATATAAGAATGGAGATGCAGATATGAAGCAACTTCATGGTGAGGCTATTTGTCTTCGTGCATACTGGTATTTCCTGATGTGTAACTTCTGGGGTGACGTGCCATTTGCTACAACTCCTACATCAAAGGACGATATGCACAATGATCCACGTACAGATAAGAACATCATCTATACCCACTTGATTCAAGACCTCATCAACAACGAGGGTGAGATGCAGTGGAGCAGCAAAGCTACAGTAGAGCGCATGAACCGTGAATTCGCTCTCGGTTTCATCACCAAGTTGGCTATGTTCCGTGCCGGTTACTCTATGCAGGCTGATGGTACAATGGCCCGCAGCACAGGTACAGGCGATGAATATACTGTACATTATGTTGATGAAAATGGTAACGAGGCTACAGCTACTTCTGCAGACGATTACTACAAGGTTGCTAAGGCTTATGCCAAGAAGTTGATTTCCTTGAAGGACCGTCAGCTCAACAACAACTTCAAGCAGATTTTTGATAATGAAATCAACGGCTGCAACCCAGCTAATGGTGATGTATTGTTCGAGATGGGTTATGTTCCAAACTCAGGTGGTGACATCGGTTGGTGTCTTGGCTTGAGCGTAGTTTCAAGTTCTAAGGGTGCTGGTACAACTTATACCAACCTGACTCCAAGCTATGCATGCTCATTCAATGCACAAGACCAGCGTCTGAAGGCTACATGTGCTAACTACCGTTGGTTGTACGACAACAAGCAGGCAGTAGTGGATGGCGTCAACATCCAGCCAGCTAAATGGTGCCGCATGGATTTGAGTGTCAACAACGTTGAGTCTAAGGGTACAGGTATCAACTTCCCTATCCTACGATATGCTGACGTATTGTTACTCCTCGCTGAAGCTGATAACGAAATCAACAATGGACCTACTGCTGAGGCAAAGGAGATGTTGAAGCGAGTTCGTAACCGTGCCTTTGCAAATGCAACCAACAAGAACGAGATGGTGAATGAATATGTTGATAATCTCAACGATCACGACTCTTTCAAGAAAGCTATCATCAACGAACGTGCTTGGGAGTTTGGTGGCGAGTGCATCCGTAAGTTCGACCTCGTTCGTTGGAACTACTACTCAGATGCCATCGTTAATACTTTGGAGTGGGTTCGTGACGTAACTATGAACTATAACCAGCTCCGTCTGGAGAATGGAGAATTCATCTACGACCAGACTAAAGAAATTGTTGATATGGGCATCGCACCACGCCTCTACTACAACTATGTAAATGGCGAGATTCAGTTCGAGAACAACTATTTCACTTATCGTGATAACAGCGCAAGCCCATACAAAGAGGCTACAACACTTGCAGATGATGACATCAAGACTGCGGGAGCTTCTTTCGACGGTTTGAAATACATCAAGTTCTTGGATACATACATGTCAGTCAGTGATACTGATCCAACAACAAACACAAAGTATGGAACCGACGCAGATGGCAACACTATCAAGAAGGGTGTCATGAATGAGGCTTTCTTATACTCATGGTTTGGTCTGACAGACGGAGTTGTGACAACAGGTGCAGAAGACATGGAGCCTCTCCGCAAAAAGGTAACTCCATATATCTTGCCTATCCCTAAGGACAACATTGCTTCTTCAAACGGTGTATTGTCTAACGAAGGTTATGCTATTCGCAACAAGTAAATCGAGTTATGTAGTCCATAACAAATAAAAGTAAGTAATTATGAAATACAATAAATATATATTGTCTATGCTTTTCGCTGCTACAATTGGTACCACAATGGTAAGCTGTAGCGACGATGACAACTTGGGCGATGCACCTCGTTTGTTCCGTCCAATTGCAAGCGCAACGGTCAACTCAAATAACTTGAAGGTAGAATGGGATAAAATCCAGGGTGCCACCAGTTATGAGTTGGAATTGGGTCTTGTGACATCTACAGATGAGGATGGCACAAATCACCTGAAAGTAATCAAGAAAGCCACAACAGAGGATGATACCTATACTTTCGATGACTTAGGATGGGACGAGAAGTATGGTGTAAGAATCAAGTGTATTGGCAACAACAAGGAATCTGAGTATTATCAGGTAAAGGCTCAGAGCATCAACTACCCAACAAAGGTTTCTGGTGCCAAGGCTATTGATAACGCTGCTCGTGTATCCTGGGCTGAAGGTGGTCAGAAAATCAAGTATGTAATGGCTTGCCCTGCTGAAGACGCAGAAAACCATGATACTATCTCAGTTAAAGTAAGCGATGCGGACTATGCTCAGGGATATGTAGATATTTACGGCTTGCAGCCAGAAACATCATACACATTCAAGACATACGACAGTTCTTCTGACTTCAATAATACTACCTATGCAGGTAAAACAACAGCTACAACCAAGGCTAGCGTCAACTTCGACGAGGAGTATGGAGAAGGCATGTGGCTGGATACCCGCAACTGGGATGCTAAGGAAGCTAAGGATACATTGAAGACTGCTGAGTTCTGGAATATGGTTAAAGACGGTATGACTGTCATCCTCCGTGGTGAACAGGAATACAAGATTAGCAACGCTATCAATCTCGACCGCAATGTAACCTTCATTACCGGTATGACATTGGGTGGTAACGCTCAGTTCACCTTCTCCGGCGGTATGAACGTCAAGAAGGGTGTTAATATCGATAAGGTGAAGTTCGAAAGCATCGATATGATTAGCGATAAGCAAGCTGATAAGGATGCGTTCCTCGCAGGTACAGACAAGGGCTTCGGTGGCCGTCAGGTTATCAATGTCAGCGGTACTGGCTCTACCATCAGTGAACTCATCTTCAACGATTGCTACATCCGCGGTTTCCGTGGTGTAGTAAGAGGTCAGAAGAACAGCGACAACTTCCTGAACATTACCTTCAAGGGTTGTACAATTGATGGTGTCGGTGATCAGGGCGTTGTAACCATCGCAGATAAGGGTGGAGATTTCCGCAACGTAACATTCGATGATTGTACTATTACAAACATTATTATGCTTTGCGACTTACGTAAGACTGCCCAGGCTCCTACTGTAAATGTAAACAACTGTACATTCTGCTATGCTCCAATGGAGACTACAGCAAATGCTAACACACCATTGTTCCGTTTTGCTACAAATGCAGCAAACTTGAACATCACCAACAGCATCTTTGGTCCTTCTATGGCTACAGATGGAAGTGCAGGTTCAAAGCTTCAGCTTTACACACCTGGTGTCAAGGGAAGTGTTCTTCTGAATGGTGCAAGCACAGTGCTTTCTGTTGCAGGTTCATACAAGACTAACTTTGCTTACACACCAATCGGTGCAGACGCTAAAACATACGGCATAGAAGGTCTCATCGACTTCAAGGGTTCAGAGACAGATCTTTGGACAAATCCAGTAAATGGTGAATTCAAGTTCAACGCAAATCTTGACAGTGAAGCAGGTGCTTCTAAGTGGAAGTAATCCTATTATCAATCATATAAAAGTGCAATGCCTACACCGAGCGTTGCACTTTTTTGTTTCTCTCCCTCTCCCCCACCACTCAGAAAAACTTTTTTTGTTAATTTCTTGGAAGTTATGAAAGAAAAGCGTATCTTTGCAGCGTGAGTACATAAGGAAGAGTGTATCATAAGTGCGATGACATGCCTTTTTTTCGCTACTTCAGTCAGTTAATTCAGCCACTTCATTCTGCAAACAAATCCGTCTCATTCTGCTTACGAATTCGAATCTTCGAGACAACGAAGTCATATCTTCAAGCCAGCGCAATCGAATCTTCAAGCCAGCGCAGTCGAATCTACAAGCCAGCTGAAGCCTCTGACTTTTTACAAATAACTGATTAGTCAATCCTCTTTATGCTATTTCTAACTTGTTTTCTTGTGGTGAAAGACTTCTGCAGAAGTTTTTTTTCTCAAATCTAATGCCACTAATATCACACTTAGACTTAACAATCTGATTATAAGCGAATAACGCGTGGCAATAAGGGGCGTTTTTATTGTCACCTTATTGCCACCTGTTACCACGCCCCTGTAAGCGGCTCGTAAGCGTCTCCGCGTTTATACCTTGCATAATTCAAAAAAAGCAGTAACAGCTG
>OJNO01000713.1_pt1 | contig 13782 bp, 10 predicted proteins | sample 1597761 | NCBI WGS metagenome assembly OJNO01 (sample SAMN00265071, study PRJEB22529) | human gut metagenome
TCCGCGCTTTTCAGATTTTGGGTGTTTCCCGACTGCACATTTCTTGACATTTCCACTTGATTAAAATCTGTCCGGTAGACAAATCACTATATCCTAGTTCTACAAATTCTGAAACAATATCTTTATATTGCTGCTTTATTTTTTCAAAACATTGGCTGCCCTGTCGCAACATTCTGGGCAGGACAACGTTGCCATTGGCAATTAAATACCCTATTTTTAACCCCGTGTTACTATATTGTTCTGTGCAAAAGCTTCTACTGTCTAACACAAGTGCTGATTCACGACATGGTATTTCCCATGTAAGCATATGGGGCTCTCCAGAATTTACGAAGAAAAATATTTCTTCAGTCAAATCATAAATTTCTGTTCCAATCCGAATACTGGCTTTTCCAGATTCGAAATAAATTATTTCAATCTCATCGTGCCAATGATACTGCATAGCAGTTAACGGATCGTCTTCTTTTCTTTGATAAAGGCCACAAGGAAAAAGCTCCGTACCATGTATTCGCCTCTCTTTTAAAGTTATATCTTCGCATTGCATTTTAGTTGTCACCCCCCTAATTATGCCTTACCAATCTTATATCTACCGTTTAATAGTTGCAAAAATCTATGATAGATTTTATAAATATTATATCAGAAGCAAGCCCTCTTTGTCATCTTATTATGTCTGGAAATATCAAAATGGCAGATATCAAAATCAAAATACCAGCATTATTGCTCAAATTTATTTAGATTCCGTATCATTTTGTGAGAATTTGTGAAGTTTTTTGCTTTGCTGCATGATATTATTAAATCACGGCAAGTCTTGAGGTATATCTAAGATTATAAAAGGAGGTCTCAAATTGAAAAAATGGTGGCATGACAAAATAGTGTATCAAATATATCCCAAAAGTTTTTTTGACTCTAACGGCGATGGAATCGGAGATATCCAAGGCATTATTCAAAAACTGGACTACATAAAATCACTCGGCGCAGATATTCTCTGGATTTGCCCCATGTACCCCTCCCCCATGGCTGACCAAGGATATGACATAAGCGATTACTATAACATTGATCCTACGTTTGGAACTCTGGACGATATGGACCGCTTGATTTCTGAAAGCAAAAAACGAGGCATGTATGTCATTATGGACTTGGTTGTAAATCACTGCTCTGATGAACATGAATGGTTTCGGAAAGCCTGCCAAGAGCCTGGCGGAAAGTATGGAAAATACTTTTACATAGAAGATATTAAAGACGGCAAGCTGCCGTGTAATTGGCGGGGTATCTTTGGCGGATCTGTGTGGTCAGAGCTCCCTGGACATCCGGGGAAAGTCTATCTGCATACATTCCACAAAAAACAGCCTGACCTCAACTGGGAAAATCCGAAGGTGCGCCAAGAGGTCTATAAAATTATCAATTTCTGGTTGGACCATGGTCTAAGTGGGTTCCGTGTAGATGCAATTGTCAATATTAAGAAAAAGCTTCCTTTTAAAGACTATGCGCCAGATCGTCCGGACGGGTTGTGCGATCTGACTGTTATGAAAAAAGAAGTGGAAGGGATCGGCGAATTTCTTGGTGAAATGTCAGATCTTATATTTAAAAAAAGAGATATTTTTGTTCTTGGAGAGGTTAGTAATGAACGGGAAGGCTCTTTGCCTGACTACATTGGAGAAAATGGATATTTTTCTACTATGTTTGACTTTGCTCCTAACGTATTCGGCAAGAGTGAAAAGGGTTGGTTTGACTATATGCCTGTGACTCCCGATAACTACCGGGACTGTTGCTTTACATCCCAAGAACGCGCAAAAAATATTGGATTTTTTGCAAATTTTATTGATAATCATGACGAACCGCGCGGTATTAATCGCTATCTTCCCGACCATGATCTTTCTCTGGAAAGCAAGAAAATGCTTGCTACCGTATATTTCTTTTTGAAAGGAATTCCCATTATTTATCAGGGGCAAGAGATCGGTATGGAAAACAGAGGTGTCGTTCCTCTTGAAAAAATAGATGATTTTAGCGCGATTGACCAATATTACGTTAGCATTGATGCAGGCTTCTCTCCTGAGGAGGCACTAGAAATCATTTCCAAATATAACCGTGACAATGTCCGCACACCTATGCAATGGAATGCAGAACCGTATGCTGGCTTTTCTTCCCGTGCTCCTTGGCTGGAAGTAAACCCGAACTATCCAGAAATTAATGTGTCCAGCGAATTAAACACACCCGGCTCAGTCCTTTCCTACTACAAAAAAATGATTCTACTCCGCAAAAACCTTGATTATGCAAACACTTTCACATATGGTGAATTTATCCCCTTTCATCCTGATATTCATAATCTTATGGCCTACTACCGCAGTGGAGATAAGGATATTTTGATCATAGCTAATTATCAAAAAGACGCCCGCACGATTATGCTTTCTCGTGAACCAAAACAGATTTTATTAAATAACTATGATAAATTCAGTTTATCGAACCTTGAATTAAATCTTTTAGGTTATCAAGCCCTCGTACTAGAACTATAAAGATTTTTACCGATACATATTCAAGATAACATGTCGAAGGAGTGTGAAAAAATGAGTATCGCAAACACCAATGGGACAAAAAGCCTGGGGCGCAAAGAATTGGTAGCCATGGCTGTTGGCAACATTATTGGCGGCGGCGTTATGACTATGACAGGTATAGCGATTGGAATTACAGGACGTTCCGTTTTATTTGCCTATATTATCAGTGCGGTCCTTGTGCTTATTATGTCTCTGCCACACTTTTTTACAGCGGCTACAATTCGCATGAACGGCGGATTCTATACGCAAGCTGCTCTGTTTGGTGGTAAATGGTTTGCCGGTTTATATTCTGTTGTATTCATCAGCAATTTCTTTGGTGCGGCAACATATTCTATTTCTTTTGCAGACTATGTCTTATCCGCCTTTCCGGAAATCAACGCTAGGTTAGTTGCTTTCGGAATTTTGACTGTATTTATTGTGCTAAATCTTATCGGAATAAAGGCTGTCGCAAAGGTACAGTCTATCTTGGTCGGCGTTTTAATTATCGCTCTTTTAATATTTACCGGATTTGGCGTAATCCACATCGACCCCAACTACTTCAATGATCATCAGTTTTTCCTTGGGGGATTCACCGGCGTAATGGCCGCTGCGTCTGTGCTGTCTAATGCAACAATTGGCGCAGTCCAAATCATCAATATGAGTCGTGATGCAAAGAATCCTAAAAAGGACATTCCGTTTTGTATCGTATTTAGCACAGGCCTTGTAACTCTGCTCTATATCGGAGTTGGCGTAGTCGCTGCGGGTGTTTTTCCTGTTGCCGAGGTTGCGGGAAAGAATCTCTCTACAGTTGCAAACCATATTCTCCCATTCCCACTCTATGTATTCTTTATGGTCGGCGGCGCTATGGTCGCTCTAGTAACCTCGCTCAATGCCTGCATTGGATGGCTTCAGGCACCTATTGCCCAGGCAGCTGAGGACGGCTGGTGGCCTAAATTTCTCGCAAAAAGGAATGACAAATTCGGCACGCCGCATTACATCATCGCGACTATTTACATCGTTGCTTCTATCATAATTTTAAGCGGGATCAATGTCAGTGATGTTGCGAATATCAGTAATATTTTTGGTAACTGTGTGCAAGTAGTCCTATGCTTGTCCATCATTAATATGCCAAAAAAGATTCCCGAACTATGGAAACATTCTCAATTCCATATAAATGACAACCTATACCGTTCCTTGTGCTTCTTAGGCGCATTTGTGGCCGCAGTGTTCGTAATTTATGAATGCTTGACCATTCAGATGTTCCAGGTAATTGGTATTCTGATTTATTTGTGCATTTCCTGCATCTATCCTGCGCTCCGCGCAAAATATAGCAATGTTGAAATTCACGTAAGTTACGAGGAAACTTAATATTTACCCAGTATCACGCTGGATACCTATCCTCGTGTGGGCTTTAAGATCGCTGAAGCTGAGATTCTGCAGATAGTTAATGACGGGTAGGACAATCAGGAGGCCCCATGCCGGGTAATGGCATAGGGCCTCCTGTCATACTACTCAATTTACTACTCCGTCCGAAACGTACAAAGGTCGCCACAGATGCTCGATAATGTACAATAACTTGCGCAAATTGAAAACCGCATAAAAGAAGACATAGCTTGCAGGCTCTGGTAGAATGAAGTTACCACACAAACATTCGAAAGGAGCAAGCAAACTATGTCCGAGAAAATTGTACAGCTGAACGAGGAAATTATCAAGGGGCAGCTCAAAGAATTAGTTCGAGGAAGTGTAGAAGTAACCCTGAACGAACTGCTGGAAAAGGAGGCGGAGTCGCTGACGCAGGCGGCTCGCTATGAGCGCAGCGAGGCCCGTCAGGGCTACCGCAGCGGACACTATGACCGCAACCTTACCACAACCTCCGGCGATGTCACGCTCCACATACCCCGACTCAAGGGCGTGTCCTTCGAGACTGCCATCATCGAGCGGTATCGCCGCCGGGAGAGCAGCGTGGAGGAAGCCCTCATCGAGATGTATCTGGAAGGTGTATCCGTGCGTCGGGTAGAGGACATTACAGAGGCTCTGTGGGGCAGCAAGGTATCTGCCTCCACCATCAGCGAGTTGAATAAGAAAGCCTATGTCAACATCGAGGCTTGGCGCAACCGTCCCCTGCAAGGCGGCAAGTACCCTTATGTGTATGTAGACGGCATCTACCTCAAGCGAAACTGGGGCGGCGAGTACGAAAATGTGGCCGTTTTGGTGGCAATTGCCGTCAACAAGGATGGTTATCGTGAGGTTTTAGGTGCTGCCGAGGGCATGAAGGAGGACAAGGCCAGCTGGGTCAGCTTTTTTCAGTGGCTCCGTGGACGGGGCCTTGAAGGTGTCAAGCTCATTGTCGGAGACAAGTGCCTGGGGATGCTGGAGGCCGTGGGAGAGGTGTTTCCTGAGGCCAGGTACCAGCGCTGTGTAGTACATTTCTACCGAAACATATTCTCTGTTGTGCCCAAATCCAAGGTCAAAAATGTGGCGAAGATGCTGAAAGCCATCCACGCCCAGGAGAGCAAGAAGGCATCCCGTGAAAAGGCTGCCGCAGTGGTTTCTGAACTGAAGGCCATGAAACTGCCTGAGGCTGCGAAGAAGGTTGAGTCTGGTATCGAGGAAACGCTGACTTACTGTGACTTCCCCTCCGAGCATTGGGTGAAGATCCGAACCAACAATGCTATCGAGCGGATGAACCGTGAGATCCGGCGCAGGACAAGGGTGGTCGGAGCATTTCCTGACGGGAACTCGGCGCTGATGCTGGTCTGCGCACGGCTTCGTCATGTAGCCGGAACCCAGTGGGGCTGCAAGAAGTACATGAACATGAAGCATCTGGAAACCATGGAGCAGGAGCCGCAGGTCGGCTGATAGCAGCCAGGTCACAAATGGTCAAGGGCAAGACGAGCGGCGTACCGCCGCCCTTGACCCTTTGCGCCCTGCCTGCTGAAAAGTAACCAAGGGGCGGTTAAGCCGCCCCCTGTAATAGATTTCTACCAGAGCCGTAATCAATTTTGCGCATAACTCTTGACACTACCACTCTTGACACTACCCCCTCGTGTTTTTTCCCTTGGAGTACGGGTTATTTACCGTTTACTATAAAAAAGGGAGTCCCACACACGCAGGGCTCCCTTTTATGGTTTGCGAACATGGATCATACAGGCGGGAAACGATTGTGCGGTCCCAATTTCGAGTAGATTGGCTGGTTCAAAACGTGGTCGTTATCATGACTTGTGGAAGAACGCCTGCTTAATATGCCCCCCGCTCGAGCTGGGGAATCTGCCTTGATATATCAGTCGACAGAACCCACGACGATGTTGCATATTTAGCCGGAACAATATAATCGAAGATCATCAGAATCGATATAACGACACGGAGAAACACATGTCATTCTCATTAACTCTGAGAAGTCGTTGGAAAACTCGTATATATCATCTGTGATGTGAATTGTTTCATAAATTGAAACCAGGTGTTGAAGGTTGCTCTCGATGACATGACGAATGTCATCTTTGGCTCTCAAAATATTGGGGTAGATATATCGGCCGCGTGCATCATCCCATTTCATTGACGTTTTGTTCACTGTGAAAAAGAGAGCTGCAATCCCGTTGCCGTTTAGGTGGGTCAGGATACCTTCTTCTTTTTCGTGAATACGATCTCTGTCGTATTGTGAACCACTGTAAATGCCGGAAATAAAGCGCCGGAGCACCTCCGGATTCGGATGGATCTCAATTCCATGAAGAATCTTGGCATTTATCGGAGCGAGGAGTTCTGGAATACATGATAATTGTGCCATGGCAGCTGGCCAAACAATCATTAAATGGATACATTCAGTCCCTGTGATCATTGTCGACACCCTCATGTTGAAAACCAATCGGCGAGATTGTAATATCGCCGATTGGTTTTCAAGATAATAATGCAATTAGATATGAATAATTCTATTGCAGACGACGCAGAAATCGGAGAAGAACGCAAGACGGTTCTTGCGAAGATCATCATCGTCGCAAAGGGCTTTGTTGTTTACCATAAAGGAGTTAATGAAGCTGCCGATCTCTGCAATGACCTTGATCGCCGACTCGTACTGTTCCTGATCAATGGCCGCGTTTAAGCTGTCTCTGACTCTGTAGAAGGATGCAAACATGGGCTCTGCATTTGGATCGACAATTTCCCTGTTAAAAGCGCCGGGCTGCTCAGTGCTGCTCTTTACTAGCTTCACGACACGATTGAAAACCTGAAGGAAATCCAAATACCACTGTTCCCCGCCAATCTTGCTCAGCATATGGACCTTCTTCACGGATTTGTAAACATTCAGATCCGTCAAAGCTACTTTATCCAGATCCTCAAGATTAAAACCCTTCTCATCGTGCAGGAACACTTTAAGCCGCTGATAAAAGAAGGTCTGGAGGAACTTCACGTAGTCCGCCATGCTTTCGTTCTGCTGCGCGACATTCTGAGAGTACAGGTCGGCACACTCGGAAATAAAAGAATCCAAGTCTATGTCAAAATTCATAGCCAGAGCGATATTGAAGATGCCCAGCACCTGGCGGCGAAGGCCGTACGGGTCACTGGAACTGCTGGGCTTCAACCCGACAGCACTTAAGCACATAACCGAATCCAACTTGTCAGCGATCGAAATTATTGCAGACAAGGTTTCCGAAGGCAGCTTATCACCATAATAGTTAGGCAGATACTGCTCACTGATTGCAGTACATACCTCAGGAGCGTAGCCTTCACGCTGGGCAAATACAGCGCCCACCAGTCCCTGCGTATCCGTATACTCTCGCACCACGGAAGAAACCAGATCAGCCTTCATGATGGATATCGTCTGACGGATAAACGCCTCATTACGGTATCCTACCCGATCAGCAAGATGAAGTGCAATGAACTCATTTCGACGGACTTTGTCAGCATAACTGCCGCCGTTGTCCACAAACACAACATTGCTGAGTTGATCGGCCTTCTGCTGCATAGTCGTCTTGCAGTCATTCTTAAAGAAGAATTCGGCGTCTTCCAAGCGGGGACGCAGCACCCGTTCGTTACCTCTGGTGACATTGCTGATGAAGTCGCTTCCGCCGTTTCGGGCGTAAACAAAGGCGTTGGTAACCTTTCCGGAAACATACACTGGGAAATAGCGCTGCTGGTTTTTCAGCGGGTCCTTTATGATACATTCGGGAAGGTCCAGGTAACTATCCTCAAAGTGACCTACGGAACAGGTGGGGTACTCTGTAATATTGCAGACCTCATCCAGCAGGGAGTCATCAATCTCCACGTCGAAGCCGTTTCCTTTCTCTAAATCATGGATCTGCGTCACAATCATCTGTTTACGCTTAGCCTGATCCACAATCACAAATACACGTTCCATCGTGGCCAGGTACTCTTCTGCACAGGGGATACGAACCTCGCCGTCTGCCAAGGTGCGGTGACCGCGTGAGACACAGCCTGCAACAGCAACCTCAATCGCTGCCGGGATCACTTCGTCTCCATACATCGCCAACAGCCAGCGAATAGGACGGATGAATTTCATAGTGAAGACGTTCCAGCGCATACCGTTGGGTACGTCATTCATGATCGAATTCACCAGCTGGGGCAAACCATCTTTGAGCACGTCCACCGTCTTTTTGCTGGGCTTCACAACGGTCACAGCTACATATTCCATCTTTCCGTCATCAATGATGTCCACATCTTTGACGGTTTTGTTGTTTTTATTCAAGAATCCCAGCAGGGCTTTAGTCGCTTCTCCATTCTGGTCGAAAGCGATCTTTTTTGACGGACCCTTAACAACAGACTGCTGGTTGGGCTGGCAGTCAATCAGGCCGTCCACCAAAAGAACCAAACGCCGCGGAGTATACTTTACGTCCAGGTTTTGATAGCTCAGCCGCACTTCTTTCAGCAACTTCACAGCAGCCTCGCGGAAGTTGTTGGCCATCTTAACGATATATTGAGCAGGGATTTCTTCCACACCAACCTCAAAAACAAGTTTCTTTTCCATATACTTTCACCATTTCCTCAATCGATTGTTTTTCTGTACAGCTTGGCCAGGGCGCGGAAGAGGGCTGAGATGCGCTGAATATAGTTGTTGCGGGCGGTCTTACTGATGGCGCCGCAGGCATCCAGAATATTGAATGTATGAGAGCACTTCAAGGCGTAATCATATGCTGAATAGATATTCTGGCACTCTTCTGCCAAACGCATGCTTTCATGCTCATAAGTGTCAAAATCCGTGAACAGCTGCTTGGGATTACAGTCCTCAAAGCTGTATTTGGAGTTGTCGTATTCGCGGCGCTGATAGATATCCCCGTACTTTTCGGTGGGGCTGTACTGCAGATCGAAAACATTGTCGACGTCCTGCAGATACATGGCAATACGCTCCAGGCCGTAAGTAATCTCAGCCGTAACGGGTTTGCAGTCCATGCCGCCGATCACCTGGAAGAAAGTGAACTGCGTGATTTCCATTCCGTCAATCCACACTTCCCAGCCTTTTCCGAAGGCACCTAAGGTTGGCGACTCCCAGTTGTCCTCCAAAAAACGGATATCGTGTTCTTCACGCTTAAAGCCGATATACTCAAGGCTGTTGATATAAAGATCCACTACGTCCACAGGGCTGGGTTTCAGGATTACCTGGTACTGATGATGCATATACAGACGGTTGGGGTTTTGACCATAGCGTCCATCGGCCGGCCTTCTGGACGGCTCTACATAGGAGCGCCTGTAGGGATGCTCGCCCAGGGCTGCTAAAAAGGTAAACGGGTTCATGGTGCCCGCGCCTTTTTCCACGTCATGCGGCTCCATAATGGAGCAGCCTTGTGCAGACCAGTATTCATGAAGCTTCATTTTTAGCGCTTGAAGATACATGGTTGGTTGTTCAAGATTCATATGTTTCTCCTTCTATAAAATACTGAAATAAACAGAAAAATGTACTGACCGATGTAAAGTATACACCATTCGGCACTTCACGTCAATGACTGTCGAAAAATTATTCGCCTGGGGCAAGGCCTGCAGCCTGAGCTTTCCGTAAATCATAGACCTCCAGAGGGGATACGTAAGCCTGAATTGGGATGTAGAAGCTTTCGCGCAGACTCCCGTCTTTGCGGCTGTGCGCATGACTCGGCGCATCTACAGCCCATGCTACCAGACATAACCGGTCAACCTGGGAAGCATCATATGCGGGCAGAATACTTTTGCCGCCTTGTGCCGCAACGGTTACCGGAGCTGCATCCTGCATGGCAGGAAAAATGCGCCAGACTTCTTCGGCTAATCCGCTTGTCAGTGTCGGCTCCGGGTATACCATAATGTTCGGTTTTGATGCGATAGCCCGGAATTCGTAATATGCACGTCCGGAATTTCTGATCATGCCCCGGTCGCGCACCACCATCTGATCAAACAGTGCTTTCGGAGGCAGGTGAAGCGCATCAATAACACGGCACAGCGCTTGTACCAACGGCAGCATCGCGTTATGGAGATATCGGCTCCGACGCTCCGTGTGGCATGGAGCGTCGGCAAACAGGATTGCCTGCTGTTCAAGATCGGCAAAGGTGTCCGTTTCCAAATCGCGGCCACGCAGATAATCCGCGAATTCCCGCAGCGGCCAACAGGCAGCAAATACGCCACCTTTGCGCTTACTGTTGGCAGAAAAAAAGAATAGTCCGTCTGTGATATGCCGGGAAGAATCCGGGTAGAATCCAAGATACATTCCATCCTCGTTCCCGAATTCGCTGATCCGACCATGGGTAAGCGTCAAGTCTGACGGCAGAACGCTGTGCCGCCTGATCCACTCGACCGCCTGCGCGGGGATACAAGTGCCGGTAATCATCCAGGCTTCTCCCTCTTCCTCTGCCGATATCACACAATACTCCCTGCAGGAAACTACATGGAAGCCTTCTATTGCGGAGATTTCGACTTCACAGGGAATAATATCAGGAGCCATCGAAAGATCGATGCACCCACCCGAATTACCCTCTGGCGTATCCAGCCGCAGGAGCGGCCGATAAGTCTGCATGGCATGGATGAAATCATCAATAAATGATTCGTGGTTGGTACGCCACCCGGTAGAATATGTATTGAGAGAAAAACGCACGCCAGCCAGCATGTGGCTGTACTTTTGTACAATCTCTTTATGCATGCGGTTCAGCTGCTCGTTTTTCCGATTCCAGCCGATTGTGGACGTACGCACCTTCATACCCAGTGACCATGCAGATACCAGGTAGTCTATCAAATATGGATAAACTCCAATGTCATTGTCCAGGTACGGAAAGATAATGCCCGGTTTGTACTGACGTCTGCATGAAACGTATGGCAGACCAAGCAGGTGTTGTACGCAGCGAAAGGCTCCTGCTATGGTACGAACCGAGGCCCCGTTCAGCATACGTAAATAGTTGCCGGATTCCTGTGAGCAGAAACTGCAGCGGTTCACACAGCCAACTGCAGGCTGCCATACCGACAAAGCTTCCAAAACCTTTCCCGGCAAGTTTTTATACAAGACGTGAGCCAACGCAAGACGGTTTTCCAGTTCATCCTGCGGCAACGAATCTTCATCACATAACAGTGCATTGGCCGGATCAATATACTCTGTCATATTGTCATCTCCTGATCAGCTTGCTTTTTGGAGCTATGGAGTCTCCTCTATGAACACTTCTGCGAAGCGGTCGCTGCGGCGGACGAGCCGATAGCGCAGAGGCTGACTGAAACAGTCCGCATCAACGAGCGTGGTGTGGAACTCATCAAGCTCGCCGAAGGGATCGATATTGAGCGACGAAAACTCCAGAAAGACCTCGCGGGTAAAGGGCAAACCCAGCAATTCCGGACGAATCAAAGGACTGTTGATCCGCGTGATCAGGCTGATGAGACGGTGTTCCTCTATCAAATCCATCAACTGATCATAGCGCTTCCCGCCCAAAGGCAGGCAGGGCTTGTATCCTGTTTGCTGACTCAGCGGTATATCACCCAGGAAAATATACTTTAGCCGTATATCGCCAAAGACGATACTGTCCGCCTTCAAGTTGTGCAGATTTATCAAGTCATGCCGGGCTGTTTCCCAATTATTCCACCATTTATAGGGCATATAGAAGACAGAAACCCCCATAGCGGAAGCTTGTGCTTCTACAAGACTGCGGGACTGCCCATGATACAGCGCTTTTTCGTTCTCCAAAATGTGGATCAGCGCAACAGGCTGTGCCTGACTGGTAGCGATAGCGAAAGCCAGGCCGGAGTCTTTGCCTCCGCTGAACATAGACAAAAAACGGTTGTCCGGTGTAAGTTCCCAATAGTTTTTAATAAGTTCTGCTTGTAAAGCTTCTTCAGTCTGTTTCATTGCGGTTCTTCACTTCAGCCTCAGGATTACTGCACAGCCATATAAAACCCACTAACGTAGCTAAACGTATCATCAAATAGATGTTTTGATGCTTTAGAATCTGCAGGCCACATTCCATCAGTTCCGTATATCCCTCCAGTACGCACAGTCTGCGTTTACAGTATTCAACCAGTTCCTGCTCAATCTGTGCATTCTGCCGCATCCAGTATTTATAGGGGTTGCGGGAACGTTCCGGTCTTTTCGGATGTATCACAGCGTCCAACCATCGGGCCAGGTCGGTTGTTTTATCATGCGGATGCACGGCAAATGGACCATACATAGGCCTTAGTCCTGTGTTTTCCCATTGGTAGTGAGCAGCCTGCGGCATATACTGGTTCATCCACACAAAATACAACTTGTGGTTCAGACGCCATTGCGACGGTATAGAAAAAATGTAGGACATCAGTGCTTTTGAAGTATACGCTGAAGAATGGACTGCAAGATCGCGTGTTCCCAGACTGCCCTGCACCAGACCGTTGATATAGCGGTTATCCAGAACAAACTGTTCTGATGGGATTTTTTTTAATTCCTCTGTCGGGATCCAGTCCAGCACCCTGTTAAACAGAGGACGGAACTCATCGCAGTATGGCGCGCTGAGCACGGACTTGTTTTTGACGTTAAGCTGGATCGCAAAGTCTTCCGCGGAATGGAAGCGATCATCTGCGTTACATTTGTCAATGCAATATCCTCCAATTATCGTATCGCCAACCAGTCCGCTGTGCACAAAACCAAAGCGCTCCATCTGAAGACGATTCCAGATCATTCGCGCCTGGAGCACAGGGCGGTAAGTCGTCATTCCCTGAGTGGCGCGAATTCCCTCATCGATATTGGATAGGTACCGACCGCGATCCAGGCTGAAGAAAATATGTTCACAGCCATGTTCGGCTGCAATCTTCTTGGCTATTGTTTCCTCGCGATAAAACGACTGTGAATAATTGAGTGTAGTGATGGGATCATAGCCATTTCGCAGCGCATAGAACAAACACATACGCGAATCCAGTCCGCCGCTGAGCATAAGCAGGTGTTCTGAATTACCATCGGCAGAAAAACTGTTGTCAATTGCAGCGGAAAACAGCTTATCGATGGTTTCTGCTGCCGATTCGAGAGTCTGAGAATCATCTTTTTCTGCCCGGTAATAATGGAAATAGGTGTCTATCTTATCTTTGCGCCAGCTGTAGATACCGGCAGGCTGAACCTTGTAAACGCCTTCCAGAAGCGTATCACAGCCTAACATAAAGCTGTATGCAAGCATAGAGTGTGCACCACGCTCGCACAGGCGTATGGAGCCTCCGTTCCGTCTGTATTCGTCTGCGAGACGAAACAGATCCGTATCCACGATCAGATGGTTTTCCGTACGGCAATAAAATATCGGAATGGTTGCCAGATGATCTGAAAAAAGCAATACTTCGCCGCTGGCGGCATTATAATACACTCCGCTGAACCACCCGTCCAGCCGTCTGAGCAGGGCAGCGGCGCGGTTATCACGAAAACAGCGGTACAACTGCTGCGGCCAGGCGGTTTCGGCATCTGCTAAGATTTCGCTTTGATTATAGCAGATGCCGATAAAGAGCAGAAAAGATGATTGATCGTAATAGCAGAAAGAATGGCGTAGATAAATGTCCGCGCACTGATAACGGACAGTCCGTGAAGACGGTGACAGCTTTCCTTCAGTTACATCAAATGTTACAGATAATTGATTATTCATAACTATATTACAGTACCGTAGTGCCCTAATTAAACATACAGGCGTTCAATGCACAAATCGCTACAAAACAGCCGTGCGGAGTGTATCAGTTTGACATGGATCCATGTCAACCGGTCGAAATCAAAACAGGCGAATTTGACATGGACGTCATTCATACGAAAATGAGACGGGTCACAGGTCTTGCATCTCTTTCAAAACTTTCAGATAGCCCGGCAACGGAA
>OJNO01000741.1_pt1 | contig 13317 bp, 10 predicted proteins | sample 1597761 | NCBI WGS metagenome assembly OJNO01 (sample SAMN00265071, study PRJEB22529) | human gut metagenome
ATAAAGGCAGCGTTGGTGATGCCACCAGGGAGCGTGTAGAGAAGGTGATTCGCGAGATGAATTATACGCCTAATTATGTTGCCAAAAATCTGAAAACCAAAAACACCAGAAGTATCGGTGTTATTGCAGAAGATATGACAGTTTTTGCTCTTCCTGATATTATCGACGGCATTACGGAATACTGTGAGGAAGCTGATTACCAGATTCTTCTTGTAAATCTCCGTCTTTATAAGAAATTCCAGGATAATTATTACCGTGATAACCGTCACAAAGAAATTGTACGTCAGGAGTTCCAGAAGCTTCTGGCAAAGCAGGTCGAAGGAATTATTTATGTGGCTGCCCATGAGCGCCTGATCGATATTATCCCAGAGGATCTGCCCATTCCAACGGTAGTTGCTTATGGCTTTACTGGCAGTGGGAAAATCCCATCTGTAGTGGTGAAGGATATCAAAGGTGCCCATGATCTGGTCAGTTATATTGTCTCCAAAGGACACAAAAAAATCGGTGTGATTGCCGGAAAGAAAGAGAGTATTCATACGCAGTCTCGTCTGGAAGGTTATCAGAAGGCCCTGTTCGAAGGGGGAATCCTCTATGATCCGGATATGATTACCTATGGCGATTGGGATCGTCAGAGTGGCTATGACAACACAGACCTTCTTCTGGAAAAAGGTGCCACTGCCATTTTCTGTATGAATGATTTTATGGCTGGAGGAACTTATGACCGACTGGAGGAACTGGGACTTCACGCCGGCAAAGATATAGCGGTTGCAGGCTATGATAACCGTGAAATGGCATGCTATGAAAAGCCGCCGCTTACTACCATGGCTCTTCCTCTTCATGATATTGGCTATAAAGCCTGTCAGATCATTATTGGGATTCTGACAAAAGAAGAAGTGGAGTTGGATAATGGAAATTGCTTTGTGGAGTGTATTCCTTGTATTCGGGAGTCGGTGAATGCGGTGGAGGCATAGAGAACGGTATTTGCTATTTAATGTGCTGAAAAGTTCTTCAGGAGGGACGCATTGTCCAAATGCGTCCGGAATAACGACCAGCACATTAAATAGCAACTTTTTTAAGAAATCGCAGCTTCAGCGAATGCAGTTGTAACCAGGTTTTCACAATCTGCCCTGTCAGATAATTCTCCTGCACTCTCCAGAATATCCTGCAAAAGTTCAAAACTATCTTTTTCGAATATCAGATTCTCTTTCCAGGTATCCTGCTCATAATAACGCTTGACAATTGTGGTAAGAGTATCCATATCTGTTTCCGGGAATTGAGGGGAAATCACTTGCGCAATTTCCTCAGGGGAATGGCTTTGTACATAGTCCATACCTTTTTGAAGGGCGTTTGTGAAGCTCTGGATAATCTGTGGGTTTTCGTTTAGAAAGCTGGTCTTTGCACTGTAAGAGGTATAGGGGACATAACCGGAATCCACGCCCAGAGAAGCCACTACATAACCTTTTCCTTCTCTTTCAAGGGCAGTTGCGGAAGGCTCAAATTCAACAGTAAAATCAGCCGACATGTCACCAGTAAATGCAGCAGCAGTGGAACCAAAATCAATACTCTGGTCAATTTCCAGATCTGTCATCGGATCAATATTATGATTCTTTAAAATGTACTCAAATACCATTTCTGGCATACCACCCTTACGACCACCAAGAACTCTCTTATCTCTCAGCTCATCCCATGTGAAATCCGGCATTTCTTCTCTTGCCACAAGGAAGTTTCCAGCCCTCTGGGTGAGCTGTGCGAAATTCACAACCGGATCAGTGGCACCTTCCTGATAAGCATAGATAGATGCCTCGGCACCCATAAATCCAATATCAGCTTCCCCGGAAATAACAGCAGTCATAGTCTTATCCGCACCAAATCCTGTGACAAGTGTCAGATCCAGCCCTTCCTCTGCGAAATACCCTTCTTCAATTGCCACATACTGCGGTGCATAGAAAATCGAATGTGCTACTTCGTTTAAGGTAACCTTTGTAAGCTCCTCTTTTGATTCTCCATTCTTTGCAGCAAAGACTGTGGCTGGCAGTGCAGTTACTGTAAGAATCACAGCTGCTGCCAGTGAAATCCATTTTTTATTTCTCATACAGTGACTCCTTTTTTGACTTCTGCTGTTAGGATATGCAAAATATGGGAAAGATGTTCGTAATAAGCATATTGCAAAGCTAAAAAAGAGGGTCGAGAAAAGTTATTTATCTGCCTCTTCTGATAAAATTTGTAACTGGATTTTTAACTTTCCTAACAGTTAAAAAATATGAAACGTACTTAACAACAATTCAATTGTGCTCATCTGTCAATTCTGCTATGCTTTAATCACAAAAGCTTTTGGAATTTTAACCGAATAAGCTGCGAAGCAGCATTCGGTTATGAGCAAGTAGCAAAGCGGATTGCGAATATCCGCTTGACTCAGGAGAAAAATATGATGAATATTGGAAGTGTGATTAAAAAATATAGAAAAGAATTAGGTTACACGCAAGAAGAAATGGCAAACCGTCTGGGAGTAACCACTCCGGCGGTGAATAAGTGGGAAAACGGGAACTCCAATCCTGATATTGAATTGTTAGCGCCTATTGCAAGACTACTGCATATTTCCCTTGATACCCTTTTGTCTTTTCGCGAAAATCTGACTGACATTGAAATCGAAGAGCTGATCCACAAAATGGACAAAATGTTTTCTGAGGAAGGCTTTGAGAAGACCTATCAGTGGGCTGTAAATACTATAAAAGAATATCCAAACTGCAATCTGCTGATCTGGCAGCTGGCAGTAATGCTTGATTCGCGGCGGATCATTGGCATGTGCGAGAATCCTGACAGGTACGATGAGCAGATCAATTCCTGGTACGAAATGGCGCTCGGTGATAAAGAGGAAAGAATTCAGCACCATGCAGCTGATTCCCTGTTCGGCTTCTATTTGCGGAAAAAGAATTATGAAATGGCAGAAAAATATTTAAACTATTTTTCCAATTATGATCCCATGAAAAAGGTGAAGCAGGGACAGTTATATATGGAGCAGGGGAAAACAGAAGAGGCATTTGAAATGCTGGAAAAGGCTGTTTTTTCAGAGTATACCACTTTAAATATGGCTTTTGGAATCATGATTACTAAGGCTCTTGAGGAAAAAGACCATGGATACGCAAGGTTTCTGGCAGAGAAAATGAGTACATTAGCTTCAGGCTTTGATATGGGAAAATACAATGAATGTGCAGCAATGTTGAATGTTGTGACCGCCGAGAACAATGTGGAGGGCACTTTCCAGGTTGCAAAGCAATTGCTGAACAATGTGGACACCATAGGTGATTTTCAAAAATCCCAATTATACAAGCATATGAAATTCCGGGAAGTCGAAAATCCATATACGGAAGAAATGAAAAAAGAATTGCTGGAAGGCTTCAGAAACGCGGAAGAGTTTGCTTATATGAAAGGATATGAACCCTGGGAAAAATTGTTATCAGGGAATTAAAATTGTCACTTTCCTCAAAATGGTTGTATATCAATGAAGAAAGATGTATAGTATGTGCAAGGTTTTTTCTTTTATTCAAAATCAGGAACATGCTTATGTGGTAAGCAGAGTATAGAAAGACATACGAGGAGTGACAACAATGGAAACAATCACAAGAGACGAGGCTTTTGCATTATTAAAAAAATACAACAAGGATCCATTTCATATCCAGCATGCACTGACTGTGGAAGCGGTCATGAAATGGTATGCAAACGAACTGGGCTATGGAAAGGATGCTGAATACTGGGGAATTGTAGGACTTCTTCACGACATTGATTTCGAGCTTTATCCGGAAGAGCATTGCCTGAAAGCGCCGGAAATGCTTCGCGAGGCAGGGGTAGGCGAGGATGTGATACATAGTGTGGTATCTCACGGATATGGAATAACCGTAGGCTGCGGTGTAACGATCGATGTAGCACCGGAACATGAGATGGAAAAAGTGCTTTTTGCAGCAGACGAACTTACCGGATTGATCTGGGCAGCAGCATTAATGCGTCCGTCCAAGAGCACTAAGGATATGGAACTGAAATCCCTGAAGAAAAAGTACAAAAGCAAAGGTTTCGCAGCAGGCTGCTCCCGGGAAGTAATTGAGCGCGGTGCGCAGCAGCTTGGATGGGAACTGGAAAAACTGCTGACCATGACACTGCAGGCGATGGCAGCCAGTGAAGATACGATTAATGCGGAACTGGAAAATGCCTGAATACTTTTTGTAACCGAATGAATTGCTTTGCAGTATATCAGTCAACTATGGTATACTGCATCATTTCATAATGTAATCTGCATCCTTCAGTAATATCAAATGGAAGAAGTGCTCTTGCTACCAGCTTCAGTTCTTCTTCGGGAAGATCTGTCCTGCGCAGATGAGCGTAGTCGCCATCAATAGATTCTACAATATAATCACAAATTAACATAGGAATATTTCCTCCGGTTGGTATTATTTATATGCTTATAGAATACCACAGAGAAAAACGTTTTTCAAACACCAATTCAGGTGCTATAATAGAATTCACAGATGAAAAAATTATCAGTGAATAGTAACAGGAAATGAGGTATCAAAAATGTCAGCATTAACAATCAGTCCGGAAGATGAAAAAAGAGTAAAAGGAATGGGCTTTTTGAATAACAGAGGAACCGATCTGTTTTCAGCAAGAGTTCTTACAACAAATGGAAAAGTAACTGCAGCACAGCATCGCTGTATGGCAGATGCAGCAGAAAAATTTGGCAGTGGTGAGATTCTGTATACCACCAGACTCTCTGTGGAAATTCCGGGAATTCCTTATGACAAGATTGAAGAATTTCAGAAATTTATAGCGAAAGAAGGCCTGGTAACAGGCGGAACAGGGGCAAAGGTACGTCCTGTAGTGTCCTGCAAAGGAACCACCTGTCAGTATGGACTTCTGGATTCCTATGCAATTTCAGAAGAGATTTTCCGGAGATTCTATAAAGGCTACCGTCAGGTTGCACTGCCGCATAAATTTAAGATCGCAGTAGGCGGATGCCCGAATAACTGTGTGAAACCAGACCTGAATGATGTAGGAATTATTGGACAGAGAATTCCAAACGTCAATGCAGATGTATGTAAAGGCTGCAAGAAATGTGCCATTGAGGCTGCCTGTCCAAACAAAGTGGCAAAGGTGGTTGATGGGAAGATTCAGATTGACAAAAACATATGTAAAAACTGCGGCCGCTGTGTTGGAAAATGTCCGTTCCACACCATTGAGGATGGCGCTTACGGCTATAAGATATACATAGGTGGCCGTTGGGGCAAGAAAGTGTCAATGGGAAAAGAGCTTGGAAAAATATTCACATCCAAAGAAGAAGCACTGGATGTAATTGAAAAGGCAATTCTTTTCTTCCGTGACAATGGAATAAAGGGAGAACGTTTTGCGGAGACTATTGAGAGAATCGGCTTTGAAAATGTGGAGAAGCAGCTGTTAGAGCAGCTGTGAAAAGACGTTACCCGGGAGAGTCATTACAATTTGTGGAAATGCTCTGCAAAGATAAAATAGAATTTGGAGGAAATAAACACCTATGAATACAAGAGAACAAATCCATGCATTATCTGAGAAAATGCTTGAAAATCTTGGAAAGCTGGTTGCTATTGATTCCCAGCTTGGCACCCCGTCAGAGGGAAAACCCTTCGGAGAAGGACCGGCAGAGGCACTTGAAATCGGGCTTGAAATTGCCAGAGAGCTTGGTTTTAAAACCGTAAATCTTGATAACTACTGCGGTTACGCCGAAATGGGAGAAGGCGAGGAAATTGTAGGTATTGCAGGTCATCTTGATATTGTACCTGTAGGTGGGGACTGGACCTACGATCCATTTAAGCTGACACGAGATGGCGACCATGTATACGGACGTGGAACTACAGATGACAAAGGACCTGTAATTGAAGCTCTCTATGCTATGAAGCTTCTGAAGGATTCCGGTGTGAAACTGAACAAAAGAGTCCGTCTGATCATGGGATGCAATGAGGAAACCGGTTCCAAATGTATGGCACATTATAATGAGGTAGAGGAAGAGTTATCCTGCGGCTTTACACCTGATGCAAATTTCCCATGTATTCATGGTGAAAAAGGCTATATGTCCATGATGGCATATTCCAAAAATACCAGAATTATCTCCATGAATGGTGGTTTTGTTTCTAACGCAGTATGCGATAACTGTACTACTGTGATTCCGGCAGGGGCTGGTCTTAAGGAGAAGCTGGAGCAGGTGCTTTCCGAAACAAAACTTCAGGAATATAGAGTTACAGAAGCCGAAAATCAGATCACCATTTATGCAAAAGGCGTACCGGCTCATGCCAGCACTCCAACTCTTGGCATCAACGCCGCAGGTGTTACCATGGAATGTCTTGCAAAGGCAGGCTTCGAAGATGATTTTGTTAAATTTTATAATCAGCACATTGGAACAGCCTGTGATGGCTCTGGTGTTGGTCTTAAAATTTCCGATGAGTTTGGTGAGCTGACCTTCTGCAATGGAATCGTAAAAACAGAGAATGGTGTGATTTCCTGCACCATCGACATCCGTGTACCTGTAACCTTCAAAAAGGATGATATTCTGAATCGTATAGAGGGTAATCTGGAAGATGAAAATGGCCGTATTGAGGTGGGGGAAATCGGTAATCCGTTGTTCTTCCCAAGAGAATCTCCGCTGGTAAATGCCCTGTACAAGGCTTATGTGGATGTGACTGGCGACACGGAGAACAAACCAATGGTAATTGGCGGTGGTACCTATGCCAAATCTCTGAAAAATATTATTGCATTTGGTCCGGAAAAGCTGGGTGTGGATTATCGTATTCACGGTGCAGATGAGTTCATTCTTGTTTCCGAGATGGAAGAGGCTGTGGAAGTGTATATGGAAGCAATTAAGAATTTGTTAGCAATTTAACCAAACCCAACAAGTTTAAATATAAAAATAAAAGAAGAAGTCCTCGAATGTTTCTGGCATCCGAGGGCTTTTTTACGTGATCAGGAAATTACTTTGTAATACTTCTTAAAAAAATGTCAATATCTGTATCAGAAATGACAATACCCGAATCGTTTTTTTATTGAAGAATGGCTATACGGCTGTCTGTATTGCCAGTCCACTGGCTTAGTTCGGTGCGTGTGCACTTCTGATCCCTTGCTATTACAGGATGATGAAAGACAGCGCACAGACTGCTTAAATTGTGGACTCCATATTGACTTGAAAAAACAGATATTTCTCGGTATTATTATTGGGAATATCTGTTTTTTTGTAAGAAAAATCGAAGAAAGATAATTTTTATACGGTTATGTCATTCGATGATAGCTGTTTAGAGGAAAAGGGAGAAATTTAAAATGAATGAAATTATAAAAAGTTTATATAATAGAAAATCCATGCGCGTATACGAAGAAAAGTCCATTCCGCAGGAGATGAAGAAGGTCATCCTTGAAGCCGCAGCCCAGGCGCCTACAGCAGGTTGTCAGCAACTTTATACTATTTTGGACATTACAGATGAAGAATTGAAAAAGGCTTTATCTGAGACCTGCGACTACCAGCCATTTATTGCGAAAGCACCTATGGTACTGGTATTCTGTGCTGACTGCAAGAAGTGGTATGATGCATATCTGGAAGCTGGCTGTGAGCCAAGAAAACCAGGTATAGGAGACCTTATGCTTGCGGTGACAGACACGGCAATTGCCGCACAAAATGCAGTTGTGGCAGCGGAGAGCTTTGGTATCGGTTCCTGCTACATTGGTGATATTATGGAAAATTATGAGAAACAAAGAAGACTTCTGAACCTGCCTAATTATGTTTTTCCAGCTGTTATGCTGGTATTTGGTTGGCCCACCCAGCAGCAAAAGAATCGCTCTAAACCCCAGAGATGTGCACAGGAACATATTGTCCATGAGAATACCTACCGCAGTATGGACGACACTGAACTTCGCGAAATGTTGAGTCACCAATACAAAAATTCCACCTTCGAAGACTGGTGCAAAGCCTTCTGCAAAAGAAAATATAATTCCGATTTTTCAAAAGAAATGACACGGTCGGTGGGGGAATATCTGAAGCAGTTTGAGTGAATATTGCAGTTTTTAGAATTACTTATATCAGGGAAAAGGAGAACAATAGGATGTTCAGAATTGGAATAGCAGAGGATGATCCCTCATTCCAGAAGACAATTTCCGAATATATTGAGCGTTACAAAAAAGAAACAAATATAGATATCCAGGCGTCTTTTTTTCAAGATGGAAATGAATTGGTATTTAAATACGAACCCATATATGATGTTCTTTTACTGGACATTGAAATGCCAAAAATGAATGGTATGGATGCTGCCAGAGAAATCCGAAAAAGGGATCAAAGAGTGCTGATTATATTTATAACCAACATGGCGCAATATGCAATCAATGGTTACGAAGTGGGTGCCTTGGACTTTGTCCTGAAGCCTATAAAATATTTTTCTTTTTCTATGAAACTGGAAAAAGCCCTGAAGTCTGTGAAAGGCCAGGAGTCTGTTAATATTCTGTTGGAATACAAAGACGGGATGAAAAAAGTGTCCTCCGATGAGATTGTTTATGTGGAGATTCGTGATCACTGGCTGCATATTTTTACGGTAGATGAAGAATATCAGCTTCTTTCTACCCTGAAAGAATTTGCGGCAAAATTGGCAGACTATCATTTTATCTGCTGCAGCAGTTCCTTTTGCATTAACATGAAATACGTCACAGATTTTCAAAAGGATATTATAACCTTGAATGATAAAACAGAATTAAAAGTCAGCCGATCGAAGAAAAAAGAGGTAAAAAAGGCATTACTTGATTATTACAAAGGAGGGCTGCGCTGATGGTATCAGAAATTTTATCCCAAATTCCCATATACATAGGACATGCATTTTTTTCAATCAACGTGTTCCCAATCATACTGTTATTTTCAATTGGCATTCAGAAAAGAAAACACTTTGCATGGCGAATTGTCCTTGGCTTTCTGATATCCGTATGTTGTTCTGCGCCCTTTTCTCATGGGCTTTTTACATACATCATGCAGTTTACCTTGTTTGTATTCAGCAGTTATTTTGCATACGAAATTTCCTGGAAAGAGGCTTTGTATAGCGTTACATGTGCCTATGCAGTACAGCATATCAGCTATTGTGTATATCTGATTTTGTTTCGACCAGTTCATGGAATACCGGTTTATGCACCGGCATATATTGTGTGTGCAGTGTGCATTGCACTTTTGCTGTACTGGTTTATCGGAAGAAAATTACCTGAAAATGGACATTATGATGTGGATATTCGTTTCTCTATGATGTCGTTTTTCCTTATTATCATGCTCGCTCTGGGGCTTAGTATTGCAGCAGATACCATGTTTAATGCAGAAGTAAATAATCTCTATTACCTATGTAAAGCATACGATCTGATTTGTTGTCTGTTTGTATTATGGGAACAGATGGATTACAAAAATAAATTGAATAAACAGAGAGAGCAGGATCTGGAAAAACAGGTTCGGCTGAAACAAAAGGAATTGTTCCGGCTGAGACAGGATGATGTGGAGCGGATCAATCTGATCTGCCATGATCTAAAAAAACAGCTGGAGCCACTGAAGCTTTTCTCAGATGAAGAACAGCAAAAAGCATACTATGAACAGGTGTGTAAAACTATCCAGTCTTATGATTCCCAAGTGGAAACCGGAAGTAAAGTTCTGGATACTTTGCTGTCCCAGAAAAGACTGGTATGCATGAAAAATAACATAGAATTAACCTGTGTGGCAGACGGGAAGAAAATGGATTTTATATCTGCTGTGGATTTATATACTATTCTTGGAAATGTAATTGACAACGCAATTGAGAGTGTACTTATGGTTTCTGACGAAGAGAAAAAAGTGATTTCCACATCTATTTGGACCAAGGGAAATCTGCTCCTTATTCAGATACAGAATTATATGGAAAACGAGAAAATAAACTTTTCAGAAGGGCTTCCTGTGACTACAAAAAATGCACATGATGGTCACGGATATGGGTTGAAAAGTGTGCGAAAATGTGTGGAAAAATATAATGGAAGTATGGATATTACAGCGGAAAATCACATGTTCAGCCTGACGATTATTATACCTGTCGCAAAATAAAGTGCAAATTACGAAATCTGGAATGCCTGTTACGAAATCTTAAAATATCCTTTTTGAGTATGTGTTAAGCTCCTGACCATGATGAACGCGCGGTCATGAAAAGCAAAAAACAATATTTATTGTTGATCAAATGGGAGGAAACATATGAAAATCAAGAAGGAAATCACCCGTGGTCTGGGTGCTGTTTCAGCTTGTCTGCTTACAGTTGTGTCCATAGGAACTCCTGTGGCAGAGGCCTATGAGGGCAGACTAAACACAGTGCTTGGCATTGAAACTACAAAGACAGTTTCGGATGAAGGCTTAGATGTTGATACAGATTATTATAAAAGCGATTATGGAACTGATATTTATGATGGAGATAAGCTGCAGCAGCTGGAGGATGATGCGGCAGCACAGGCAGTTGCAGAACAGGAAGAAGGTTCTGTTCTTTTGAAAAATGACAACAATGCACTTCCACTGGCGGCTGGAAGCAGCATTACACTTTTTGGACAAAATTCTATTGAGAGTACGGAAAGTGTAGCTGGAAGTACAGGTTTTGGCGGTCCGCAATCCTACTCAGGACCTTTTTACAGTTATCATTCTACGGCTAATTCTACCCAGGAACTGGTAACTTATCTTGGAGCAATGGAGTCCGTTTATGATGTTAATCAGACAATGGTAAAGGCTTATCAGGAGAGCGGTTATATGCGTGTAAAATCTGTTGACGATCCGCAGATTGGAGAAGCACCAGCAGATTTTTACACAGAAAATCTGAAAAATAGCTGGCAGGATCAGTATAATGATGCAGCTGTTGTTATGCTTACAAGACAGGCAAGTGAGGATTGTGACCTTCTTCTTGAAGATTCAGAGGGAATCAGTCAGCTGGCTCTTCATCAGGACGAAAAAGATCTTTTGAATATGCTGAAAGAACAGAAAGAGCAGGGCGTATTTAAGAAAATTATTCTTCTTGTAAATTCTAACTGGGCTATGGAGCTTGGAGACCTGGATGATTATGATGTGGATGCATGCCTGTGGATTGGTTCCCCTGGTATTGTTGGATTTACAGGTGTTGTAAATCTGCTTCAAGGAGAGGCGAACCCATCTGGAAAACTGGTTGATACCTATGCGAAAAATTCCCTGTCAGCTCCGGCTATCACCTATGCACAGATGAAAAATACGCCAGAGTGGGCGAATCTGGATGAGGTTCTGGAATATTGTTCAGACAGCGATCAGTATGTTTCCAACTATCTGATCTATGCAGAGGATATTTATGTAGGATATAAATATTATGAAACCCGTTATGAGGATACCGTACTTGGAAACGGAAATGCAGACAGTATAGTTGGTTCCTCAACTGGAAAAGCATGGAATTATAATGACGAAATCGCTTATCCATTTGGCTATGGACTTTCCTACACAACCTTTTCCCAGACCCTTGATGGTGTAGAGTATGACGAAACAACAGATACTTACAACGTAAAAGTTACCGTGACAAATACTGGTGATGTAGCTGGAAAATCTGTTGCAGAAGTCTATGCACAGACCCCATATGGGGATTATGAAAAAGAGAACAATGTGGAGAAATCTGCAGTCCAGGTTGTGGGCTTTGATAAGACAGATATCCTGGCGCCAGGTGCTTCTGAGACACTGGAAATTCCAGTAGAAAGATATCTCCTTGCAAGCTACGATTACACCAATGCCAAAGGCTATATTTTAAGCGAAGGCGATTATTACTTTGCCATCGGCGATGATGCACACGATGCCCTGAACAATATTCTTGCTGCAAAAGGTGCCAAGGGAATGACAGATGCATTGGGCGAGAAGGCTAAAGGAGATGCAGAGAAAGCATACTCCTGGAACAATGCAAAACTGGATACAGAGTCCTATAAAATGTCCCGCTATTCTGATATGGAAGTAACAAACCAGTTCGACGATGCCAACTTAAATAACCTTGGAACAGACACTGTAACTTATCTTTCCAGAAGTGACTGGGAGGGAACATATCCAGCAGAGCAGGTTTCTGTAACTGCAACTGAGGATATGATGAAAACTTTAAATGGTGATCTTTATACAGAACCAGAAGATGCACCATCTGTAGATGATTTTACCCAGGGAGTAGATGCTGGCATTAACTTTGTTGCAATGAAAGATGTAGATTACGATGACGATGCCACATGGGATAAATTCCTTGACCAGCTCACGGTAGAAGAAATGGCTTCTATTCTCCCTGACCAGAACGGTTCTGTACTAGTTGAGAGTATTGCAATGCCGTCTACCTACCGTGGGGATGATATGGACTGTTTGGAGCAGGTAACTTTCAAACTTACTGGAAAATCCGGTATTGTATGGCCTTCCACCGTTGTTATGACCTGCACCTGGAATAAAGATGATGTTGCGAAACGAAGCAGCATGACTGCAAATGAAGCTTATTTTATGGGCGCAACAGAAATCTGGTCTGGCGGCCCGAACTGCCATCGTACACAGTTTAACGGACGAGCTTCTGCTTACTATTCTGAAGATGGAAACATGGGATATCTGGTAGGAACTGTTGTTGCTGAAAACGTTCAGAAATATGGAATTATCCTTGGCTATAAACACATGGTTGTAAACGACCAGGAAGCACATCGTGAGAGTGCGGCAACCTTTACCAATGAACAGGCTCTTCGTGAGCAGTATCTGCGAGCTTTTGAGGGAGCCTATACAAAAGGCGGCGCAATGGGTTGTATGACAGCATTTAACAGAATCGGCTGCACTTACTGCGGAAGCTCCTCAGCACTTCTTACAACTGTTATGAGAGGAGAATGGGCTTACAAAGGACATGTTACTTCTGATGCGGTTGTAAATATGGATTACAAGAAACATTATACTTCTAACATTACAGCAGGACTTGACTACTGGTGCTGGGATATGGCAGGATTCGGAGCTTCCGATGATTCTTCTGTAGTGCTCAGTAAAGACATGGTTACGGAAGCCATCGAAAATGGTGACGGTTACATGCTTCAGACTCTGCGTAATGCAACCAAGCACAATGTTTATGCACAGGTTCATTCTATCCTGATTAATGGACTGGATGAAACCTCTCATGTAGTACATATTACTCCATGGTGGAAAACAGCTTTGAAAGCGGCAACAATTGGATTTGGAACAATTACTATACTGTTTATTGTACTTTACTATCTGGAAATGCTGGTTTGGAGTAAAAAGAGAGGAGAAAATGCATAATGAATATCAAAGATAAGAGATCG
>OJNO01000742.1_pt1 | contig 13295 bp, 7 predicted proteins | sample 1597761 | NCBI WGS metagenome assembly OJNO01 (sample SAMN00265071, study PRJEB22529) | human gut metagenome
GCTGTAGGTAAGGAAAATGATTTCCTGTTCTATGCAGTGAATCAGACGAGAACTGATCCGGTAACCGGGGCAGAGATTGTGATCAGCACATCGTATCAGCCCTGCCGTTATGAAGACCGTGTCCAGTGGGAGAATTTATCATCTGAAGAACTGTATTACAAGTCGGATACTGTATCCGGTGGTGATCTTGTACCTGTTTATGAGAAAACGACAGATTCCAATAAACAGCGTATCAAAGGTGCAGAGGTATGGTATATCGGCAACCAGTATCTGCAGGAAGGAACCGGAAAAGATGCAGGTACCTGGAAAATTGCAGGACCGATCACCAGTAGTGATAAGGGGATTTTTGCCGGAAATGGTAATATTCACACACTGACCATCGGAAAGAGCGTAAAAGGAGTGGGTGTATATGCATTTTATGGCTGTACCGGTATGAGCAGCATTTCTTTGGGAAATGGTCTGAATATTATTGGTGATTATGCGTTTGCCAACTGCCTTACTATGACCAGTGTAAATCTGGATAGGATCAGCAATCTGACAACGATTTCGGATTACGCATTTGCCAACTGCCAGTCCATGGAAAAATTTACGGTTCCTATTAATGTAACAACAATTGGCAATAATGTATTTGAAGACTGTTATTCCATGATAGGCATTAATATGTCCAACGCAGAAGAAAATAACGGTTTCTCTGTGGAAGAGGAAATGGCTTCCACAAATAATGCAACAGCATTAAACAATTTTGGGAAAAATGTATTTAAAGGATGTGCAAATTTAAGATCTGTGACATTCCCCAGAACTTTCAGCAATGCCAACGGCCCGGTATCCGGATCTATTGATGTATCCGAGTTCCGGGGATGCGAGAATCTGAAATATGTAACTGCAGCAAACCCGTCTTTGAAGATCACGGGGGGAGCAGTAGATACTTCATATACCTTTGATTCCTTCAAAGCGGATGTACCGGCAGAGTTTTATCTGGAAAGTGTTGACAGCTCCCAGTTCCATACCTGTGCGACGAATAATTATATGGCATTCAGTTATCTGAATTCCGACGGAACCAAGCAGAATCTGTATGAACTGACAGTTCAGGAAACAAGTGGCAAAAAGGCTGTTTACAGAGTGAATTCCTCTAATCAGCTAGTATACTGTGAATTTGACAGCGGTCTGGAAACTGTTACCATGCCGGATACCGTCGGACCTTACCAGATCACAGTGATCGGCTCCGGTATTTTCCGTAATAACTGTTATCTGAGGAGAATTACGATTCCCTCCTCTATTACTACGATTGAAGACAGTGCGTTTAAAGGCTGCCATAATTTGAAAGATGTCATTTTCAAGGAGCCTGTCAATATTACCAGTATCGGTACAGATGCATTCAAGACCCAGGAGGTGGAATATCATAAGGCAGATTGCGGTAACAAGGACGCAACTGATGTACAGCAATTGTATTTTACAGGCCCTATCTCGGATGATTCGGCACCGTTCAATTATGCAATGGATCCGAACAGCTATATTAACAGAGGAAACCAGGAAAGAACCTATATTACCTATTACAGTGGCTGGCCGAAGAATCTGGAAGTAAAGTATAACCCGGATACGGACAAAAATGAATTGGCAGATTATCCTACGTTTAAAGAAATTCAGTCCGGTTCGAAATATACCACAGACAATTATGCTTATATGACACTGGAATACCAGGAGGCGGCTAAGACTGCGGTAGATAAATATCTTGGTACGAATTCAGAACCTATGACGGATTATGAACGTGAGATCATCAATGCGGCACTGCAGATCGAATTACCTTACGGTATTGAAACCATTAAAGAAAATCTGTTTACTGCCACAGAACCTTCGGAAGCTCTGCCGTCCAATACGACCAAGACATTGACCGCTTACGGACTGTTGGAGATTGGCAAGGAGACTTTCAAGGATTGTACGAATCTGAGTGGTGTCTATCTGAAAGACAGAACTACGAAGATTGATGATTATGCTTTTAAGGGATGTACAAATCTGACCGGTGTGGCAGTACCTGCCACCACAACAACAATGGGAAAACGTCCTTTCACCGGCTGTGAGAAACTGACAACGGTGGATTTCCAGGGAAGTCCTTATTTCACCTGTGATAATTCTATTATCTACAGTCTGGAAAACGGAAAGAAGAAAGATATCATTGAATTTCTGGAAGGAAGAGCCAGCGGAGTGGTAGCTCCTACGGAAGTAGAGGGAGTCACCGGAATTGCTGAGGAAGCATTTGCGGGCACCAAGGTAAGTTCCGTGGATCTGCGTACCTCCTTTGTGACAGATATTCCGGAAGGTGCTTTTATGGATACTCCGAAGCTGTTCGCAGTTTATCTGCCGGATACCTGTAAGTCCATTAGTAAGGATTCCTTTACGAACAGTAGTATTGCCTACATGGAAGTGCCGGAAAGTGTCAGCTATCTGGATAATGATGCCTTCGGTGGAACCACCGATAAGAGTGCACTGCAGTTCTACTGCGTAGATGGCAGTAATGCATATATCTATGCAACAAAGAACGGTATTATGACGACCTCAAAGCCGCTGGAACTGTTCTATACCGTAACTTTCTGGGATTGGGATTCTACGCTTCTGGATACACAGACGGTAGCAGCAGGGGGAGATGCAGTTCCCCCTGAAGTTAAAGGCAGAGAGGGATATACCCTTACCGGATGGGTTCCGGATTATCATGGGGTACAGGCCGATCTGCAGGTAACTGCCCAGTACGAAGCAGATGATCCGGATGCTTCCAAATATACGGTAACTTTCCTTGACTGGGATGACAGCGTACTGAAGACTATGCTGGTAGCTCCCGGAAAGGATGCAGAACCTCCTATTGATCCTAAGAGAGAAGGATATACCTTTATCGGATGGAGGCCTGCGGTTACCAACATTCAGGCGAATACCACGATTTATGCCCAGTATGAGAAGAATGATTCCGAAGACTCCAAATTCACGGTACGTTTCATTGATTACGATGATACGGTGCTGTACGTGCAGAAGGTAGCGTCCGGCGAAGATGCCATTGCACCACAGAGCCCTACCAGAAGCGGTTATACCTTTACAGGATGGAGACCTGCCATTACCGGAATCACCAAGGATACGGATACTTATGCCCAGTATGCTATTACCGGAAGCCAGGACGATCCGAACGCCACAGCAACACCGGCACCGGGAACGACAGCAACACCGGCTCCCGGGACTAACACCACAACAAAACTGTACACATTGACAGTTAAGAACGGTTCCGGTTCCGGAAGTTATGCTGCCGGTTCACAGCCGATCATCGTGGCTAATGATCCGGCCAAGGGCATGCAGTTCAGCAACTGGACGATCGATCCATCCAATACCACTATAGCAAGTAAGGTATTATCGGCAACGGTAATCACCATGCCTGCGGGAAATGTAACGGTTACGGCAAACTATACAAAGTCAAACGGTTCTAATACCAGTACTTCTACCGGAAGTGGTAATTCTACGAATTCCAATTCCAACAGAAGGCCGAACAGTACTACCACAGGTAATGTTTCCGGCGGCAGAACCACTGTTGTTATTGACAAGAACGGTCTGTCCAATACCGGTGTGGTATCTGCAACGGTAAACGGATCTTCCGATAACTTTGTGATCAAGATCACTGAGAGCGCATCTGCTTCAGAGGAAGTAGTAAAGGCGTTGATGGCAGAGTATGGCAACGATATCAGTGCCATCAAGTATTTCCCGATGGATATCAGTCTCTATGATTCCACCGGCAATAACAAGATCACGGATACTACAGGTTTGTCCATCAGCATTACCCTGCCGATCCCGGATTCTCTGATCACCTATGCAGGTAACAACAAGGTAGCAGGAGTGGTGAACAGTAAGTTAGACAAGCTGACACCGAAGTTCTCCACGATTTCCGGAGTATCCTGCATTACCTTTACGGCGGAGCATTTCTCACCGTATGTGATCTATGTGGATACGAACAACCTGACAGCCGGAACAATCGCAGACAGCACTCCTAAGACCGGAGATGCCATTCATCCGAAGTGGTTCCTGTCTCTGGGGCTAGCATGTCTGTCCATAGTATTCTTCATGAAGAAGGATAAGAAGACTCTGCGCAAGGCAAGAGCCTAGTGAAAATAAAGGATGGGAAGGTTTATGAATCATAAAAAGTGGGTAGTTGCATTGGCATTGATAGCTACCGCATTGATCCTGACACATCTTCCTGTGTCGGAGGCAGATGCGGCAGCGTCTGCCTCCGATTTTCAGATTGAAGGCAGTACACTGACAAAATACAGAGGAAGCGATGAACGTGTCACGATTCCCGATACAGTGGAAGTTGTGGGTGAGAGTGCCTTTGAGAACAATCAGAAGGTACAGTTTGTTGTGGTTCCCAAGTCGGTGAAGCGCATGGATGCCTATGTCTTCTGGGGCTGTGATAATCTGGAAGAGGTTGTACTTGGCAAAGGTCTTACCTCAGTGGATGAATATGCTTTTTCAGGATGCACCGGACTGAAACAGATCACGATCCCTGAGAATATACAGAGTATTGATGCACAGGCATTTGCCGGATGTACGAACCTTACGGATATTTATATTCCGGACACGGTGACAAGCATCGCAGACGATGCATTCTTAAATTGTGATAACGTAACGATTCATGCGGACGAAGGCAGCGTGGCTGAAAAGTTTGCACAGAAGCTGGCAGAGCAGAAAAGTCAGAGTCCTCTGGTAACGGCAGCGCCGACGGCGACACCGGCGGCAGACGGAACTTCAGATTCACAGGCAACAACAGAGCCTGCCCCCACTGAAACGCCGACCCCTGCACCGACACCGGTGCCCGGAAATGTGATCGGCAGTACCTTTGTCGTAGGAAATCATGCGATGGTTATGATGCTGCCTGAAGAAGAAACTGTGCAACAGGGCTATACGGAACCGGTAGCAGGACAGGAGACCGGAGGAGAAACGCAGGATATCACTGCGGAGGCAGAAGACGGTACGATTCCGGAGTGGAAATATTATCGTGACCAGTCGATCAAAGCAGTGAGTATACCAGAAGGAACCACGGAGATCGGACGCTTTGCTTTTTCCAGAAGTTCGGCAGAAAGTGTGACGTTCCCGGAAGGTGTGACCACTATTGATTATGCAGCATTTTATCACTGTGATGATCTGAATAGTGTGATATTGCCAGATACGGTGACCCGGGTGGAAGCCAAGGCATTTACGCATACCGGATGGATGGATGATTTTGAAGAAAACAGCATGGATGATTACCTGATCAGCGGGGACATTCTGGTGGCTTACAAGGGGGACCTTCCCGAAGTGACCATACCGGATGGTGTTCGCGTGATTGCTGATGAAGCATTCCGCAGTCATACCGAACTGAAAAAGGTGCATTTGCCTGCAAGTGTCACCAATATCGGTGACAGCGCATTCCCGGAGGGAATCGAAATTATAAATGAATAAGGGTCAGATTTTACCGACACCAGGATAAGAAACCGGCATAAGATAGAATAAGTCTTATGCCGGTTTTGTCTTATTTTACGGGGAAGGAACAAGATGCAGCGGGTAAGGGAACAGGTACAGGTGCCGGAACAATTGCATAGTGGGGCAGGACGTGTGAAATCTGTGACTGTTGCTGTGCTGGATACCGGAATTGCTTATCATCCGGATCTGGTAGGACGGCTGCTTGCTTTTTCCGACTTTGTAGAAGGCCGTTCCTTTCCGTATGACGATAATGGACACGGGACACATGTCTGCGGGATTGTATGCGGAAGCGGAGAACTGTCCGGAGGAAGATTTCGCGGAATGGCACCGGAGGCAAAGCTTGTGGTGGGAAAAGTGCTGGACAGACAGGGGGAGGGCTCCTGTGATTCCATGCAGGAAGCTCTGGAATGGGTACTGCGGGTGAAAAACAGGTATGGAATCCGTGTTCTGAATATCTCTGTGGGGATCGGAGACCTGAAGGAACGTTACAAGGAGCAGATGTTGCGAAAATCTCTGGAATTGTTGTGGGATCATAATATTCTCGTGGTCTGCGCTGCAGGTAATACCGGTCCGGAGGACGGTAGTATTTCGGAGATGGCCAGTAGCAGAAAGGTTCTGACGGTGGGTTGTCATGACGGAAGATATTGTAAAAATGATCCCGGAAGGTGTGAGACGTACTCCGGCAGGGGCAGAAGATATGATGTGACCCGTAAACCGGATATTGTGGCTCCGGGGACAAGGATTCTGTCCTGTAATGCTTTCTGGCAGAACCAGAACGGCAGAATCTACAGACCCTATGTAGCAAAAAGCGGCACATCCATGGCAACACCCATTGTATCCGGGGCGGCAGCCCTTGCTATGGAAAAATATCCGGGAATTACCAATGAAGAATTTGTTCGTCTGCTGTCCCTTACAGCTACCGATCTGGGAGAGCCGTGGAACAAGCAGGGCTTCGGCATGCTTAATGTACGGAGATTATTAGAAAACAAGTAAAATGATAAAATCACTGGGAAAAATAAAAAATGTGATTAAAATAAGTCAATAAAATTAATACTAAAGATATTGACACAAATGGTATGATTGTATACAATGATACGAGAACTGCAAAATGTATTTTTACTGCGCAGAGTAAAAATAGAAAACAATATTGCAGATGTCGAATGTCAGGGAAGAGAGGTATACCAATGAGAGATAGTGATGCATTTCAGAATCGTCCGGTCTCCATGAATCCGAAGAACAACCTTCTGGAGATTGAGGAGCATATGTACATACTGGATGATGTGGAGAAGCCGAACGTGTTCCGTAACATGTTCCCTTATTCCGAAATCCCCAAAATACCTTTTAATGATCGTATCGTGCCTCATAACATGCCAAAGGATATCTGGATCACAGATACTACCTTCAGAGACGGACAGCAGTCCAGAGCACCTTATACCACAGAGCAGATCGTAAAGATCTATGACTATCTGCATGAACTGGGTGGCCCCAACGGAATGATCCGTGCCAGTGAATTTTTCCTGTACAGCAAGAAGGACAGAGACGCTGTTTATAAATGTATGGAAAGGGGATACAAGTTCCCCGAAGTTACCAGCTGGATCCGTGCCAGCAAGGAGGACTTTAAGCTGGTAAAAGAGATCGGAATGAAGGAGACTGGCATTCTGGTCAGCTGTTCCGATTATCATATTTTCCTGAAATTAAAAATGACCAGAAGACAGGCCATGGATCACTATTTAAGCGTTATCCGTGACTGCCTGGAGGAGGGGATCAGCCCCAGATGTCATCTGGAGGATATCACCAGAGCGGATATCTACGGTTATGTGGTTCCGTTCTGCCTGGAACTGATGAAACTGATGAAGGAGTATCAGATCCCCATCAAGGTCCGGGCCTGCGATACCATGGGATATGGTGTCAACTATCCCGGTGCCGTTATTCCCCGTAGTGTACTGATCTTTTTTATCTTACGCCGCCACCGCGGTGACCTCTTCCCAATTCGGAGAGAACAGCCTTGAAACCCACAAATCAACAGACAGATAGTATGAGGAATAAAAATGGAGACGATTACAGGTTTTGTAGACCATATTGTGTTTCAAAACAGTGAAAACGGATATACGGTAATGATCCTGTCGACAGAAGGGGAAGAGATGACCTGTGTCGGTATGTGCAAAGGACTGACCCAGGGAGAAAATATTTCCGCAGAGGGAGAATACATAGAACATCCCGTATACGGCCGACAGTTCAAGATCCAGAGCTACGAGACCGTAACACCGACCGACCGCGTGGGAATGGAACGGTATCTGGGTTCCGGAGCAATCCGGGGAGTCGGTGAGGCACTGGCAGCCAGAATCGTAAAAAAATTCGGAGACGATACTTTCCGCATCATCGAGGAGGAGCCGGAGCGTCTGGCTGAGGTAAAGGGGATCAGCGAACGCAAGGCACAGGAGATCGCTATCCAGATGGAAGAAAAAAAGGATCTCCGGGAAGCACTGGTCTATTTACAGCAATACGGAATCAGTAATACTCTTGCCGTAAAAATATATAATACCTATGGTATGGAAATGTACAGCGTTATGCGGGAGAATCCCTATCGCCTGGCAGAGGATGTCAGTGGTGTGGGATTCCGTATCGCGGACGAGATCGCAGGGAAGATCGGCATTCATACCGACTCGGATTACCGCATCCGCAGTGGCATTCTGTATACCCTGCTGCAGGCGGTGGGAGAAGGTCATTGTTATCTGCCGTTGGATCTTCTGCTGCGCAGAGCTTCCGAACTATTGGGGGTATCAGAGGAAAATATCCGTCCTCAGGTGGATAACCTTATCATGGACCGAAAGCTTGTGGCAAAGGGAGAAGCAGTATTTGCTTCCTCTTATTACTATGCGGAGTTGAATTGTGCCAATATGCTCAGGAATCTGAATATCCCTATGGTGGAGGCAGAAAATCTTCCCTCCCAGGATGCAGCGATCCGCAAACGTCTGGAACGCATGGCGGAAAATCTGTCCATGGAACTGGATGAACTGCAGCTGAAAGCGGTGGAGGAAAGTATCAAAAATGGCCTGTTTATCCTGTCCGGAGGTCCCGGCACCGGAAAAACCACCACCATTAATATGATCATCCGATTCTTTGAATCGGAAGGCATGGACATTTTTCTGGCAGCACCTACGGGCAGAGCAGCCAAGAGAATGACGGAAGCCACCGGATTTGAGGCGAAGACCATTCATCGTCTGTTGGAACTGAACAGTGCCCTGTCGGAAGACGACACCAGAAAGGCAAATTTCGAGCGGAACCAGGAGAACCCCTTAGAGGCGGATGTGGTGATCATTGATGAAATGTCCATGGTGGATATCAGCCTGATGCATTCCCTTTTAAAGGCTGTCAACGTGGGGACCAGGCTGATCCTGGTGGGGGATGTGAACCAGCTTCCCAGCGTGGGCGCCGGCAACGTGTTCTACGAGCTGATTCACAGCGGAATGGTACCTGTTACCGTGCTGGATTGGATCTTCCGCCAGTCGAAAGACGGCCTGATTGCCTACAATGCGAAGTTCATCAACGAGGGCAGCACCAAGCTGTACTATGGCAATGACTTTGTGTTTGTTGACAGCCCGACGCAGATTGAGTCGGCAAAACGAATTCAGGACATTTATTGCAAAGAAGCCGCCGAGCGTGGCATCGAGAATGTGCAGATCCTTTCGCCGTTCCGTGAGAAAGGCGAGGCAGCGTCCGAGCAGCTTAACCGTGCCATTCGGGAACGGGTCAATCCGTTCCGTTCCGCCGAGGAAGAAGTGAAGATCGGTAACCGCACGTTCCGCGTCCATGACCGCATTATGCAGACAAAGAACACCGAGAAAGTGTCCAACGGTGACCTCGGTTTTATTACCGGCATCACCACCAGCAGCAAAGGCGAACGACTCGTGCAGATGGATTTTGGCGGCGACCGCAAGTTGACTTACACGCCGGAACAACTGGCGCATGTTGACCTTGCCTACGCTACTACGATTCATAAAGCAATGGGATCGGAGTTCGAAACGGTCATTATCCCCATCGTCAAGGCACACACAATCATGCTGTATCGTAATTTATTGTATACAGCCGTGACCCGCGCCAAGAAAAAAGTCATCCTTGTGGGGCATAAGCCGATCCTGTTTATGGCAGTCCATCGTGCCGACATCAGCAAGCGCAATACCATGCTGGGCGAGCGCATCCGCCTGTACTGCAAGGCCTACCACACCGAACGAAATGTACTGCCGGAACTGCAACAGGCCGGCTGAATGTAATAATGAAGGGAGAAATTACCCATGAAAGGGAATCAAGAACCTATGCTGTACACCACCAACGCCACTGTGGCCGCGCTGAATCATGTACCCGGCTTTGATCCGCTGAAATTCCTGCGTCGCACAATTTCCCGCAAGACAGGGGAGGACGTGATGCGTCTGGATCTGCGGTACAAAAAGCTGTGGTTCCGGCTGGCATGCCCCACGGGGCGGCTGAAGCTCAACGCCCTGCGCATCACCGAGAAGATGGCGATTTTTGAAGCCAAGGTCTACCGTGACCGTGAGGATGCCGAGCCGTTGAGCAGCTATGTCGCCAACTGCACGCTGGATGCAACGCCCGGTGGGCTGTATGTGGAGGCCGCGCAGGAGGAAGCACTGGATACGGCGCTCTCCAATGCAGGCTTCGGCATCCAGTTTGCCGATGTGGGCAGTGAATCAGAGGAATACGGCAGTGAAGTGCCGGTGGGAGCGAAAGTAGAGATTGCAAAGCCTGTTCAGGTAAAAACGGCAGATGCCAAGCCTGTGCAGACGAAAGTAGAAGTCGCAGAACCTGTGCAGAAGCAGCCAGAAACTGTGAAGACAGCCCCGCAGGAGCCTGTCAAGGCTGACCCGCTGGATGCCATCATGGCAGACGATATGCCCGTTCCCGAACAGGTCACGGCAGAAGTTGTGGAAAAGCCCAAGACTGTTGTGCGGGAATCCGTACAGCCTGCGCAGACCCCGGCAGAGCAGCCGCAGAATGTCATTGTGCTGGAGCAGGAACCTCCCGCCGCTGCATATACTCAAAGCAGCCCTGTGGAGGAGATCCGCCGGCAGATGACCTACGAGCAGGCGCAGAACGTCATCGTTGACTGCGGTACTTGCAAGGGTTGGACGCTGGCACAGGTGGCTGACCGTCGTGCCGCCAGCCTGCGCTGGTATGTGAAAGGCTATCAGGGCGAGAACAACATTCTTCGCGCGGCGGCCGCCATCATATGGGACAGCTTGCAGGAGAAACAGGCAGGATAACCGGGAAGGAGGCCGTTTTGCATGACCTCATCTTCCGATACGTTTCCGTTTGGCATTGCCGATGTGGTAGAACTTCTGGGGCTTACCGTCCGCCGCCGTCTGCCGCCGAGCCTGTACCTGAACTGCCCCTTTTGCGGAGACCAGCGCGGGCGGCTCAACGTCAACACAGACAAAAACGTCTGGCGCTGCAATCGCTGCGGCGCGGCGGGCGGTATGCTGGCACTGTATGCCCACTATTACTGCACCAGCAATGCCGATGCCTACCGCGAGATATGCGAGGCACTGGGGCGGTACACACCCCGGCCAAGGGTGAATGACTGCATCGGGATAAAGCCGGAGCAAAATGCCCGCGCTACCCCGCAGGAGATACACCAGACCTACTCGCTGCTGCTCTCCATGCTGCCGCTGACACCCACGCACAAAGCGCATCTGCTGTCACCGCGGCGCGGGTTGACCGAATACCAGATTGCAAGGTTCGGACTCAAATCAACCCCGCCTGCGTTTCTGTGCCGCGGCTATGCCGAGCGCCTGCGGCGGCAGGGCTGTACCTTACAGGGCGTACCGGGCTTCTATCAAGACGATGCCGGGCGGTGGACGATCAACTTCGGCAGCCGCACGGCGGGCATCTTGCTCCCGGCTGTCGGTTTAGATGGTCTGATCTGCGGTATGCAGATACGGCTGGACACACCGCTGCGCCGCAGGGATGACCCACCGGGTAAAAGCGGGGCTAAGTATATCTGGTTGTCCTCAATCGGTAAGCCGCATGGTGTGACCTCCGGCAGCCCGCTGCATTTTGTGGGCGAGCCGTTTGCCAAGACCGTGTATGTGACGGAAGGGCTGCTCAAAGCCGATATTGCTCACTGCCTGACAGGACGCTCATTTATCGCTGTGGCAGGGGTGAACAGTCTGAACGGCTTGGAATCCGCGCTGCGCTGCATGGCGCAGAACGGCACCAAGCTGGTCGTGGAAGCCTACGACATGGACAAGTTAGAAAATGAGTATGTGGCATCTGCGGCCGAAAAGGTCCAGCAGATCGCCCATGCGGCCGGGCTGCAAAGCACAAGCCTTGTCTGGAATACTGCCTACAAGGGTATAGATGACTGGCAGCTTGCTTTGCGGCAGGAAGAAGTAAAAGAAAATGCGGCCTAAAGCCGCGCAAAAGTTATGGCAGAGAGCTACCGTATGGCGGCTCTCTGCCTTTTTTAGAAAGGATAGGACAATGGGTATATTATCTGAAATTGATATGATGAACCGCGATGCCGAGGATGATGCTTTCGAGGTGTCCTCGGACAGTGAAACCGTAGATTCTTTCAGCGAAGAATTTGAGCCGGTTGAACCCCCGAAGCCGAAACCGCAAGAGGAGGAAGCAGAAGAAGCCCGCAAAAAGGCTGAATTTGATGCCGCCGAAGCCAAGCGCAAAGCTGAATGGGAGGCAAAACAGGCGCAGAAGAAACTGCGGGAACAGCAGGAGCTGGACCGACTTGCCGCCATGTCGGATGACGACGTGATGCAGGCATCCATGAACCGCGTCTCGCAGGACACCGAGCGCCTGACCCGCCGCAACATGAAGCTCTGCGTTATGGAGGATGTGCAGACCGAGTGTCTGACTGACCCCGCCTTTGCCCGGCTTGTGATGAACCCTAAGAAAAAGATAGTAAACTGCTTCCACTACATCAACCGCAAGGCGCGGGAGTATCTGGAACAGGAAATGAAGGACAACGATGAGAAGCCTATGGGCGGCGGTTTCGGCGGTGATGTGCCGGACGAACTCTGCTACCAGTGGGCGCGGGAGTATTTCCGCGATGCCGATGTCAAAGAGGATGCAGAGCCCGAAGAAAAGTTTGTACCTAAGACCTACAATGGGAAAGCGTCCAAAACCGGCAAAAAAGAGAAGCCCAAAAAGGCAGCACCTAAGCCTGCCCCGAAACCCGCAGATGAAGAACAGCTCACCTTTGGTGACTTCGGCACAGAGGAGGCAGCAGGATGAAACTGGACAAACGAGCCTGCCGCCATGCGGCCAATGTCCCGCTGCACATCAGCCTGAATGCCGGTGTGCTGTACACAGAACGGGTGAAATACCTTGTCACTGCCGCAGTCAAGCTGCTCGGTGGGCATAGAGTGCTGGCAGTTTACTTTTATGAATGTGAACGCCTGAAAGCAAATGACCGTATGCCAAAGTGGGTTGTGTTTCAGGGCAAGGATACCTTTGCCACGCTGGAACGCGATGCCGAAGGCAATGTCAAGTGGCGGGATGCTATGGTGCAGCACCTAACAGACTATTACATGGGAGATTTTTTGCAATCCTGCGTGTTTTATAAAAAGGCTGGATGCCATACGATTGCCAGGTATATCGGAGCAAAAAGTGATCCCACGAAAGTTCTGTGGGAACTGAATTGGTACCAGCAGGATATTCGTGACCAACAGACAAAAATCCGCCGCTACAAGCGGGATACTGTAGTTCTGAACAAAATGAGCAGTGTGCCACAAACGCCCGCCAACTTGAAGCGCTGGGCAGATAAGCACATAATGCCGCAC
>OJNO01000748.1_pt1 | contig 13183 bp, 10 predicted proteins | sample 1597761 | NCBI WGS metagenome assembly OJNO01 (sample SAMN00265071, study PRJEB22529) | human gut metagenome
TGTGCTCTTCCGATCTCACGGCGTCAAACGCCCCGGCGGCGCTGCGGTCAAACAGCTTTGTGCGCAGCAATGCGTCCGCCTCCCGTAGCCATTGCAGCCGGGTCTCGGTCTCAATGCGGCAGTTTGGGCGCAGGTGCTCGGCACGCTCCAAAGCCTCTCCTATGGTCATGTCATCACATCCTTTTTATAAAAAGCCCGGCCGGGGGCATTTCTCCCAGCCGGGCAGCGTTGATATTGCAGATTTTACTGCGCTGCGTTCTCCGCAGCGGCAATGCGGGCAGCGGTCAGCTCGTCCTGACGCTGGCTGTGCTCCAGCACCTCGGCCACAGCAGGCGGCACCTCCACTTCCACGCCACGGCGGATCTTGTAGTTCACGCCGTTGACGCTGACGAACAGGTCGCCCTTGTAGCGGCTGTTGTCCTTGAACAGCCGGATGCGCACGTTCTTTTCAGCCATGGGCACCTCCTTAGTTGGCGGCAGCGGTGGCGGAGTAGCTGGACACGCTCTCGATGCGCACCATGTACTGCTCCACCAGACGCTCGGCGGCGCGCATCCCCTTCCAGCCCACAGAGGCGCGCTGGTTCAGCGGATCGTCGCCGTAGCCCAGCTGCTTGACGATGTGCTCCAGGCCGCCGCCTTCCAGCTCGGTGACGCCGTAGGCGTGGGCGCCCAGCACGAGGGTGCCGAAGACGGCCAGACCCTCCGGACAGGTAGCGTCCTTCCAGATCTTCGCCTCGCTGGTCTCGATGAAGCGGATGTTGCCCAGCTTGCCGATCTCGCCGCGGTACATGGTGTCGGGGTCGGCGTACTTGTGGGCCTCGATGAACTCCTTGCAGGTCTTGAGGTCGTAGGCTGCGTAGGGATGGATGATGGCGATGTAGCTGTCGCCGATGGGGTCAGCGTTCATCGCGCCCAGCTGTGCCGCGGCCTGGAAGAACAGCTTCGGGGTCAGGGTGCAGCTCTTGTCCAGCGCCTTGCGGCTGGTGACGGCAGTCTCGGTGCCGTCTGCGGAAAGCTTCGGCGCATAGATGACGTTGGTGCCGCCGGCCAGCACATCGCGGGTGATGCTGTCCATGGTGCGGCCCGCCTGGCTTGCCAGAACGCGGGTGGCCTGTACCACATTGTTGTCGATGGCCGTCATCTGCAGCACATCGGTGAGCGGGGTCCAGCCGCCGTACTGGTGCAGGTCGCTGGTGATGGTGGTCACGTTCAGGGTCTGGCCGTTGGGGGTCACGCCCTCGGTCAGCGGAGTATCGGCCTTGGGCAGGCTGTCGTACTTGCGGAACTCAATAGTCTTGCCGCCGTTCTGGGGTACGGGATAGTAGTCCGCGAACTGGTCATGCACCAGACGGGGCTCTGCCTGGTCGATAAGGCGCTTCTCGTAGAAGGTCTTCATCTCGTTGGTCATGGTGCCGGTGGTGTTCTGCAGGCTGGCAGAAGGGTCGGCAAAGAGCTGGAGGTCCATCTTCAGGTTGTAGCTTTTCATGTCATTTGTCCTTTCTGTATCAAAATTTTCAAAAACTGATCTTCACCCCGTGCATCGCACGGCGTTCCAGTGCCTCACGCTGGGCGCGGGTCATGCTGGCCACATCAGCCCGGGTGATGGCCGCACCGCCGGGGCTGGTACCGTTTTCCGCCGGGCGGGCCGAACGCTGGCGGATGCGCTCCACGACGCCCTGCTCCACGGTCTGGGCGGTCTGACGCAGAGCGTCGTTGTAGTGGGCCAGACGGTAGGCGTCACCCATCCGCATCCCGGGCAGCTCCATCAGGCGGCGCATCTCGGGGTTCGCCAGCTCCTGCTTGAGCGAAAAATCCGGCATATCCCGGCGAAGCATCGCCTCTTCCGCCGCCCAGCGGGCGTGGAGGGCGCGGACGGTGTTCGCGCCCTCTCTCAGGCCCGGGATGGGCGGGAGCGGCAGCGGCGCAGGGCGTTCGGGCGGTGCAGGACGCTCTCCCGGCTCCTGCACCGCTGCCGGTGTCGGCACATCCGAAGCTTCCCGGCCCTCATCCGCCTTCATAGTCCCGGAGGCGATGGCCTGCTGAGCCTGTGCATGGCTGAGGGCAGGAGCGGAGGGGGCGGCGGCATCGCCGCCCTCCGAGGCAAAGAGCTGCAGATCCACCATCGACTGTTCTCCCCGTCCGCTCAAATCGGCGAAGCGGACATTGTCCGGGTAGCGTTCTGCCAGCAGAGCAAAGCCCGCCTTTGCAAATTCGAACGCCCCCTCCACCCACGGTTTCTGGGGTGCTGCCGCCGTCACGGCCAGACGCGGGCCGTCCGGCTCGTCCCACACGCCGCTCCTGGTGCCTTTCTCGCCCGCCAGCAGGGCGCAGAGGGTCTGCATCAGGGTGCTGGCCCCCGCACACACGATGTCCTGCCCGGCGGGGGCATAGCCCGCGTGGCCCGAAGCTTCCAGCCGGCAGGTGGGGCCTGCCGGGCCGTCCAGCTCGGTGTAGTTTACTTTTATCATCTCATTTCTCCTTTCTGCGTCTTCATCGCCCTCGCCATCGCGGCCGTGCTCAGCTCCTGTGCCGGGCCGCTGAGCTTGGGGGCTTCGGACTTTTTCTGCACTTCCAGCAGACCCGTCAGCTGGGCCATCTGGGCCTGCATCCGGGCCAGCTGCTGGGCGAGGGTGCCGTTCTGGCGCACCCGCTGGCGCACCTTTTCGATGCCCTCAAAGTCCATCATTTCCAGCGCCGCCAGCGCGGCGTCGGCGTTGGCCGGGGCGAAAAAGCCCAGCTGATAGCACTCCTTGGCCGTCTCGTTCTGCGACAGGCGGGAGAAGGTGGACTTTTTCTCCGCACTCACCACGATGTCGAACACCGGCTCATGACTGCCCAGCTCCACGCCGCCCACGACTCTTGCAGGCTGGGCGCGGAGCACCTGGCCCGAAAAGCGGACGAACTCGCTCTCGCCGCTCTTGCCGGTGATGCGGAAGATGCGCTCCTCGTCGTAGAACTGCCTCATCAGCTCAATGATAAGGCAGCACTCTTTGGCAAATGCCCTGTAAGCGCTCTTGAGCATATCCCGGCTGAGCTTCGAACCTGCCTCCTGCAAGGCCGCGATGGCCGAAGCTGCCGTCACGCCGCCTGCGGTGCCGCCCTGGGTCATGTCGCGGTTTCCGCTGATTTCCTTCAGCTCCTCGATACGGCTGTTGCGGTAGCTCAGGCTGTTGCCCTGCAGACCCGCCGTCTGCAAAGGCCGGAAGCTGTCGTCGTTCAGCCGCCCCACCACATGGATGATGTCCCGCGACAGGTCCGTCAGCTCTTCCTCATTAACGCCCGCCGTGTCGCTCAGCACATACCGCTGGCGGGACGAGAGCAGGACGTTCTCGTCCATGGCGTGGTTCATCTTGTCGATGGCGGTCTGGCACTCCTTCATCACATCGATGTACCCGAAGCCCGCCGGGCTGTCCTCTTCCATGAACAGCGCATCGAACACAAAGGGATACTTGCCGTGGTCGTAGAAGCCTCTTTCGGCCAGCGCCGGGTGGTTCTCGCTGGCGTAGAGCACCACGCCATTGCAGAACTTGCAGTAGTGCAGGACGCTCCTGCCCTCGGGGGAAAGCTTTTTGTAGTACCAGTCCACCACGACGCTCTTGTCGCTGGTATCAAGGCCGCCGTCGTGGATGTAATGCGGCACGTCCAGCACGCTGGCGGTGTGTCCGGCCAGCTGGGGCCAGCGGCTTTCCAGCTGAGCCGTGTCGGCCAGACTCAGCGAGAAAAAGTGGGGCGACGCCTGAATATCGTCCACGCCCGGCTCCCAGTAGAGCATCAGCAGGTTCATGGGCCGGATGGCGATCTCGCCCACACCGCCCCGCTGCTCCGAATCCCAGAACACGCCCTTGACGCCGGTCCCCTGCTTGAGCTTGCGCCACCAGGTGTCGCTGTACACCTGCTCATAGTCCGCCTGTTCCAGCACCACGGGCAGCACGCTGGAAAGCGCCTGTGCCGCCGCCTCGTCGTCCTCGGCACGGGGCAGGACGTTGGGGCTGGGGTAGTTGTCCATCGCGTCGGCATGCTTGTTGGCGATGGAGTTGAACAACCAGCCGCTGGACGGCTGGGGTTTGCCCTCCATCATGGGGTTCTGGTAGTTCTTCCAGTGTCCCATCCGGAACCACAGTTCGTTGTCCACCAGGCGCTTGTCCAGCGCGGCCTTGCCCGCCTTGTACCGCTGCAAGATCTGTGCAGCCTCAGCCACCTCTTCCGGCCCGATGGGCAGTTTTGTTGCTTCATCCATAGTTTTTCTCCTTCCTGCCCTCTGTTGCAGGGCGCTGTCATTTCCGTTCTGTCGGGCTTTCTCGAAGTCAACCTCTCCGTCATCGCTGATGCGATGCCACCTCTCCTATCGAGGAGAGGCCTTGGCATTACGCAAAGCTTTTTCTCTTCGCCAGAGGCTCCCCTCGCTAGGGGAGCTGTCGAGCGAATGCGAGACTGAGAGGTTAAATTCTCAGAAATTTCGCCTTCCGATGCAGCTCCAGCGGGTCATCCAGCACCGGCGGGGCCGATGTATGCCGGGGCGGCGAGATAGGATTTTCCATCAGCACATAGCGGCACTCATCGTAGATGTGGTCTTCCTGCCGGGTGTCGATGTCCTCCACGTTGCTCTCGTCGTACACGAGGTTCGGGATGGTGCGGATGAAGTGCTTGCAGGTATTGAACACCTGCAGCATCGGCCTGCCCTCGCCGTCAAAATTCAGCCGGTAGTGCATCTGCATCTTGCCCGCCAGACGGGTGTGGTCACCGGGCATCCAGTGCAGAAAGTTCGGCCCCCGCTCCATCATGGCGGCGATGCTCTCGCCCCGGCTCTCGTCGAAGATGGCCGGGTCGGCGATGCCCTGAATGACTCTGCCCCGGAGCACCGGGTCGTTCTGCTCGACCTCCCGGATGCGCCGTGCCTGCTCCACCGGGTCGATGCGCAGACCCTCGTTGGGGCGTCCGGTGCAGCCGTACAGCTCCTTGATGCGGTAGAGCCGCCCTTCCTCGTCCGCCGCGTACCACCCCACCGAGAAGGGCTTCGAAAAGCCGAAATCGTAGCCCCGGTAGATCTTCCAGTGCTTCGGGATGGTGAACGGCGCGATGACGTGGGTCCAGCGCTGGTCTTCGTAGTGGTTCGGGTCGTTCCGCCACTCGGTGAACACCTGCCCCGAAAAGCTGTCCCAGCTGCCGTAGAGCAGCGCCTGCTTTTCGGCCTCCGGCATGGCCGCGAGGCTGGCCAGATAGTCCGGGTCATTTTCCAGAAGGGCGGGGTTGTCGAAGATGCTGGACGGGATGAACACCCGCGCCCGCCGCAGCACCTTTTCGGTGCCGTTCGGCATCCGCACCGGGTATTCCTCCACGATGGGGGTGCCGGGCGGGGCAGGCGTGATGAACCGCGCCTTCACCCAGCCGTGGCCCACCCCGCCGGGGTTGGTGGTGGCCCGCAGATACACCCGGGTGCCGGGGCCGGTGGGGCGGTTGCGGCTCATCATGTAGCTGTACTCCTCCCACTCGAAGTGGGTCAGCTCGTCGAACCCGATGAAATCGAAGGCTTTGCCCTGATAGTTCGTCCGGTCCTTGGTGTACTGCATCGAGCCGAAGTAAATTTTCGCCCCGCTGGGGAAGACCCACACATGGCTCGTGGCATTGTACTGCGCCTCCGGAAAGGCCCGGCGGTAATAGCTTTGACTCTTGTCCACGAGGTCGGAAAGCTGCGGATAGGTCTTGCGGAGGATGAGCGCCCGGTAGTGTGGGATGTGTACCTGCCGCAGCGCCTCGATGACGAGGGCGTCGCTCTTGCCGCCGCCTGCCGCGCCGCCGTAAAGTGCTTCCGGCTCCGGCCTCCGCATAAATTCCATCTGCCTCGGCTGAGGCCTCCACACGACGCCCGCATTCTTGTTTTCTGTCGTCATACATCCTCCACCGGCGGCAGCAGCACCACACCGCATTCCCGCCCTTCTGCGTCCACACCCTGGTCGTTCAGGGTCTTCGACACGCCCGCCAGATCTTTCAGCACGGCAGTCGCTTCTTTCAGTCCCTTCATGATGCCGGGGTCGGTGCTGTTCTCTCTGCGGGCCGCGCGCTGGCGGGCGTTCAAATCTTTCACCTCCTGCGCCAGCATGGTGCTCAGGGTGTCGGTGGCTTTCCGGAGACTTTCCTGTCCCTTGGCCGCAGCCTGCTTTTCCTGCCCCATCCTGTGTTCTCACTTCCTTTCGTTCTGTCGCTGGCAAAAGGATACCACGCTTTTCTCCGCCGCAGGAGTACATACTTTTCGCTCTCAGATTTGTATTTTACTGCATATTTTATCCTATAAGTAATATTTCAAAGCAGCAAAAATCCCCTGCCTGTGTTCTTTTCCACAGACAGGGGATCTTTCACTCAATTTTCTGCGCAAAGTCTCCGGGAGACTCTCTGCGTATTTTTACAGGGTTTCCACCCGGTCAAACAGCTCCTTTGCGGCCTCCACAGCCTCCTTGCTGCCGAAGACCACCCTCACGCCCTTCTCCATCCGGGCCGACAGGTCCGCCGCCTCGGCCTTGAGGGCGGCAGCATCCACACTGCACAGGCTCTTGCGCTCGGCGGCGGTCATCTCGTCGGTGATGCCGCAGAAATATTTGCAGTCGGTAGACGCAGCCTCTTCCCGGGGCTTGCGCGGGGTGTCCAGCTTTGCTGCCGCGCCCACGATGAACTCGTTCATGTCCTTCTCGGTGTAGTCGCGGCCTGCCAGTTCTGCCGGCCCCTTTGCGAAAGTCTCATAGCTTTCTTTCAGGTGCGGGTCGCGGTAGGTGTAGAGATATTCGGTGCCGTCGTTCTGGGTCACCATGCCGGTGCCATACGCGCCGCCCACCTCGCGGATGTTGTGCCACAGATACTCGTAGCTCATCACCCGGGCCAGCACTTTCCGCTCCAACCGCCGCTCCATGGGCCAGACCAGCACATCGTAGTTCACGCCGCCATCGATGATGAAGGCCTCGTTCACCGGAGCTGTCAGCTCCTCCGTGTAGGGCTTTGCCTCGCCGCGCTTTTCTGCCGCGAAGGCACTGCCCGGCAGAAGCTTTTTCAGGGTATCCAGCGCCGCGTCGCTGCCGTGGAGGCTGACGGTCAGGGCGTTCTTTTTCAGCACGCTCTTCCACAGCTCTTCCATCTTTTTGCCCAGAGCGGTCCAGTCGGCCTTTTCCAGCAGCTCACAGAGATAGTGGTAGTAGCTCACGCCGTTGCAGCGCTCACTCAGTGCGGATTCCACCGAGAAATGTGCCGCCGCCCGCATGGCGGCGAAGGCGTGGCCCTCCCGCAGGAACTTCTGCTCCATGAGCAGCTTCTGCTGGCTTGCCACCCGCTCCATCGCAGCTTCGGCCTGCGGGCCGCTGAACTTTGTCTCATACAGCCACTCACTGCCCAGCTCCACAGCCTTTTCGAGGCTGCGTTCCAGCATGCTCATCCCCACGATGAGCTTGGCGTGGCAGGGCCGACCTTCCTGCCGTCCCGTCCAGCAGTCCATCCACGCACCACTGCTTCCCAGCCAGGTGTTCCGCAGAGTGTTCAGTTCCCGGGCCGTGTGCTTTTCGGTGTCCAGCTCATCCATGACATCCGTGAGCAGATGCAGGCAGGACATGTCTTCCGGTGCCATGCCGCCCAGATCATAGTAAAGGTACAGGTAGGTATTGCCTGCCGAGGGGTGATGCAGCAGTTCTGCACCCGCCAGCAGCTCCCTGCTGCCCGGAGTCTGCTTTTTGCCCTCGCCGAGGTCGGCAGCTGTCAACGGATGGTCCAGCACCAGCTTTCCGTCGGTGCGGGCGGCGCGCCCCTCTTCCTCTTTCCTGGGCAGGGTCGGCACCTGGATGATCTCCACCGGCGCAGGCGCGAACAGCTCCCGCAGCAGCTCATTGAACCAGCCCTGTTCCAGCTTCTCCCGCAGGGAAGCGAACAGAGCGTTCGTGTGGAGCAGCAGGGCCGGGTCGCCGGTGTGGAGCCAGCCGGCAGATGCATTGATGGCGTCCAGCACACCGTCCGGGATGCTGCCCGGCCGCTCAAGGGAAGCGAATTCGGTGGAGTTGAGGCTTGCCATCAGAAGCTCCTCGGGGATGCCCTTTTCGAGGATGCCGTCCACGGCCTTCCGCACGGCGGCGGCAAACTTGCCCGCCGACTCTTCCGTCGCGCCCCGGAGCACGAGCTCCAAGGTCGGCTGCAGCGTGCTGTCATCGAAGCCCACGTCGATGTCCGCGCCCAGTTTTTCTTCCAGCAGGGCGGCTTTCAGAGGCGCCTGGTTCGTCCCCAGCAGGGCGTCCAGCAGGATCTCCACGCCCAGCTGGCGCTCCCGGTCGCTGAACGCACCGGTGTACCACGCCAGCGCACACTGAGCCTCGTCCGGCTCCGGCTTCTCGGTATAGTACGGGATATTCCGCTTCGCACCGACCTGCTCGTCCTGCACCGTCAGGCGGGGGCGGCTGGCGCTCTTGGGCATACGGCTCAGATACTGCTCGTCGAGGAAGGCCAGCTTCTCGGCCATGTCCATCTTGCCGTAGAGGGTGATGCAGCAGTTGTCGGCGCTGTAGTGGCGGCGGTAGACCCGCACATACTTCTCATAGGTCAGCGCCGGGATGGACGCCGGGTCGCCGCCGGAGACGAAGCCGTAAGCCGTATCCGGGAACGTTGCCCGGCTCAGAGCGTTCTGCAGCTGTGCGTCCGGCGTCGCCAGCGCCCCCTGCATCTCGTTGTAGACGACGCCGCTCACCGTGCCGTCTTCGTCCCGGTGCCAGCCCTCCTGCTCGAACACGCCCTTGTCCACCATGGCCAGCGGGCAGAACACCGCGTTGAGATAGACGTCCATCAGGTTCTTGAAGTCCGTCTCGTTGGGGGTAGCGAAGGGATACACCGTCTTGTCCGGGAAGGTCATGGCGTTCAGGAAGGACGCCATGCTGCTCTTGAGCAGCTGCAAAAACGGCGACTTCACCGGGTACTTCTCGCTGCCTGCCAGCACCGAGTGCTCGAGGATGTGGAACACGCCGGTGTCGTCGGAGGGGAAGGTGCCGAAGCCGATGCCGAAGGCCTTGTTGTCGTCGTCGTTTTCCACCAGCAGGACAGCCGCCCCGCTGACGTCATGGGTCAGCACGGTCAGCGTTCCGTGCTGTTCGGGGCAGTCCTCGCGCTTGACGAGGGTGTAGCCGGGATATTGTTTCATGGTCTTGCTCCTTTATATTTTCTGGATTTTGATTCTATTGTATCATCCTGCCCGCCAAAACACAATGAATGGTTTGTGAATCATAACTCGCTGGCAAACAAAAAACTCTGCCCTGTCCGAAGACAAAGCAGAGGTCAAAACGATTTACGCTGTCTCACCTTGACGGCACGACACCCTGAACAGCACGAATCCCACGATGAACAGCACGATGAGGGAGCCGACACCCACATTGGCGCTGCCGGTGAGCTGGCTTCCCACGCTGACGATCATGGTGCCGAGGAAGGACGCGCCCTTGCCGCAGATGTCGAAAAGGCCGAAGTATTCGCCCGACTTTTCCGGCGGGATGATTTTTGCAAAGTGGGAGCGGCTGAGCGCCTGCACGCCGCCCTGGAACATACCCACGATGACGGCCAGCACCCAGAACTGCCACTGCTGGGTCAAAAAGAACGCAAACACCGCGATGCCCGCGTAGGCCGCGATGCACACCGGGATGAGCTTTGCCGAGGGGTACTTGTTTGACAGCCGCCCAAAGATGAGGGCCGACGGGAACGCCACGATCTGGGTCACAAGAAGTGCCAGCAAAAGACCGGTGGTGTCCAGACCCAGCGCCGTGCCGTAGGCCGTCGCCATGTCGATAATGGTGTACACGCCGTCGATGTAGCAGAAGAACGCCAGCAAAAACCAGAACACCTGCTTATCCTCCGGCAGATGCCGCAGGGTATGGCCGATGCGGGCAAAACTCTGCCGGACAGCGTGCTTTTCCACCTCCACATAGTAGAGCTGTTTATAACTTTTCAGCAGCGGCAGGGTCGTGAGCAGCCACCACGCCGCCGTCAGCAGGAGTGCCAGGTTCAGCGCCGTCATCTGGCTGATGCCGATGCTCCCCGCCCCCAGCACAAGGCCGAGACAGACCACGAAGGGCACGCAGCTGCCGATGTATCCCCACGCATAGCCCCGGCTGGACACTTCGTCCATCCGCTCGGGAGTGGTCACGTCGCTGAGCATCGAGTCGTAGAACACCAGGCTGCCCGAAAAGCCCACCTTCGCAATGACGAAGATGACCAGAAACGGCAGCCACGCCGACGCCGCGCCCATGGCGCAGCAGCCCACGATGCCCACGAAGACGCAGAGTATGAAGATAGGCTTCTTGAAGCCCTTCGTGTCGGCCACTGTCCCCAAAATGGGGCTCAAAACAGCCGTGATGACGGTCACAGCCGAGCTGGCATAGCCCCAGTAAGCCAGATACTCCACCGAGCTCAGGCCCCCGGCTTCCGCCAGCGCGTTGAAGAAAATGGGGATAAGGGTGGCCACCATCAGCACAAAGGCCGAGTTGCCCACGTCGTACAGGATCCAGTTCCGCTCCAAGCTCGTCAGGCGGAATTTGCCGCTCTTTTCCATCCGGTGCTCCTCTCAGTTCTCCCCAAATGTATGCTGATACTCCGCCCCAAGCGGCTTGTTCTCTGCATACTCTTCGATGAGCCTTACCGCCAGCGGCACAGCCGTTTTATACAGCTCTTCGAGCTTCTGGCTGCTCTGGACGCATTTGGGGTTCGGCTGCGGGTTTGCCACAAGGCCGTGCATGAACTCATACTTGCCCGCGACGCGCATCCCGGTCAGCACCACCCAGCGCTTGACGGGGTTCGCCGCCTGCAAAAGATGATGCACCGTTATCATCCCCTTCATCGCCGCCAGCGTCTCGTCCACCGTGACGCCTTCGTAGAAGGGCGCGATGACCTCGGCCCGCTCCCGGCTGGGTTTGATGTGGCTGGCCGTGAAGAACTTTATGGGGTCGAGGCCGTCTTCCCGCATCAGGGCGTTGTCAAACTCCGTCTCGATCTCGCAGTGTCCCACACCGCTCTCCCGGACATAGGCCTCCACATAAGGGTGGCAGGTGCTGTCCAGCGCGAAGTGGCAGACAAAGCCCAGCACATAAGCCAGTGCGGCGCTTTTATCCGCTGCATTTTCCACCACGGTGCGGGCGCGGGTGAAAAACACCTCGCCCTTCTGCTCGTGCATGGTGTTGCCCAGACGGTTCACCGGGTTCGACTGCAGGGCCTTATAATAAAACATCAGGTCCGGCCCGTGGAGACCCATATCGTAAAGCTCCCGGTGCTGTTCCAGCGTCGCGCGCAGACCGTCCGGCAGCAGGGCCAGAACATCCGCGCCAAAGCGGCGGTGTGCGTAGGTAGAAGGCATGATACCGCCCCTTTTCGTTTATTTTTCGTAGCCCTGCGGCAGCTCATTCTTGAGGCCGCGCTCCATCAGGGACTTGACAGCCTCTGCCGCACCCATGCCCTTGTTGACGATGGCGTTGACGGTCTGGACGATGGGCATTTCCACCTGATACCGCTCGGCCAGTTCCAGCGCAGCGGGCAGGGCGTTCATGCCCTCGACCACCATGCCGACTTCCTTGACGGCATTTTCCGGGGTCTCGCCCTTGCCGATGAGGATACCGGCGCGGTTGTTGCGGCTGTGCATACTGGTAGCCGTCACGATGAGGTCGCCGATGCCGGCCAGACCTGCGAAAGTGTGGACATTGCAGCCCATCGCCACGCCCAGACGGGCGATCTCGGCGATGCCGCGGGTGATGAGGGCAGCGCGGGCATTATCGCCGTAGCCGAGGCCGGTGGAGATGCCGACGCCCAGCGCGATGACGTTCTTCATGGCGCCGCTCAGCTCTACACCCTTGATGTCCTCGTTGGTGTAGACGCGCATGACATTGTTGGTGAAGACCTCCTGCACATAGGCAGCGGCCTCCATATCCTTGCTGGCCGACACGATGGTGGTGGGCAGGTCGATGGCCACTTCCTCGGCGTGGGTGGGGCCGGACAGGGCCACAAGGCGCACGCCCTTCGGGCCGCCCTCCTTGCCCAGCTCATCGGCCAGGATCTCGGTCATGGTGTACAGGGTGTCGGGCTCGATGCCCTTTGCCACGTCCACGATGATCTGGCCGTCGGCCACATAGGGCCGGGCCTTTGCCGCCGTGGAGCGGACGAACACCGACGGCACTGCGAACAGCAGGATGTCCTTGTCTTTGCAGACTTCCTCGATGCTCTTGGTGAACCGCAGCTCGTCGGGGATCTTCATCTGCGGCAGGTTGGGGTGCTTGCGGGTGGTGGAAAGGCTGTCGATCTCCTTCTCGATGGCCGACCACACCAGCACATCATTCCCGCTCACAGTCAGCATCCGTGCAAGGGCCATGCCCCAGGTGCCAGCGCCCAGAATACCAATACGTTTCATCACGTTTGTCCTCCGTATCCGCCGCGCTCCCGTCTGGCGGGGCGTGCGGCCTGTTTGTACCTTTACAGGTCTATACAGTTCTATTGTACCCGAAAGCTTCTGCCGCGTCAACTACTCTGCCGTTCTGCACAAAGTCAGCACCTGTTTTTCGTCCATTTCGTCTATACCATGCAATTTTTCGAAACCATTTGCGTTCATTTCCAAATCATGTTATAGTATTCTGGTAGGTTTTGTAGGATTTTCATTTTTTCCTCTTGACTTTGACCCTGCTTTAAGGTATATAATATGTCCACCCACTTGTCCTGTCTGTTGATTCAAATTTTGAAAAAGGAGTATCCATGCTGGAAACACTCTTATCCAACCGCACCGTCAGCGTGCTCTGGGAGGCTCTTCCCCGCATCCTCTCGGCGGGCCTCACCATGACCATCCCCCTCACCCTCGTCTCGTTCACCTTGGCGATGGTGCTGGCGGTGGCTGTGGCGCTGGTGCAGTACGCCAAAGTGCCGGTGCTGAGCCAGCTGGCCCGGTTCTACATCTGGGTCATCCGCGGCACGCCGCTGCTGGTGCAGCTTTTCATCATCTTTTACGGCCTGCCCAGTGCGGGCATCATGCTGGACGCTTTCCCGGCGGCAGTCATCGCCTTCGCCTTCAACGAGGGCGCATACTGCGCCGAGACCATGCGCGGCGCACTCGAGAGCGTGCCGCAGGGCCAGCTGGAAGCCGGCTGCTGCGTCGGCATGAGCTGGTGGCAGATCATGCGCCGCATCGTGCTGCCGCAGGCCCTGCGCA